>Ga0247777_1000173_pt1 | contig 16319 bp, 9 predicted proteins | sample UWRJL154409C5_FD_179937 | JGI IMG/M metagenome (GOLD analysis project Ga0247777, IMG submission 179937) | Plant litter microbial communities from Arlington Agricultural Research Station in Wisconsin, United States - UWRJ-L154-409C-5 | ecosystem: Environmental > Terrestrial > Plant litter >...
ACTGGTCAGCTAAGGACGGCCTACGGAACTTAGCGACCGGCATTCACCAGAACGAACAGAGCTATCTCGGAGAGGCGTCCGTCATATCAGAGCGGTCGGACGGAACTGGAACTTCAAGCAAGAGGCGAGAAGGTGGAGGAAGAGGCGTTGGGCGGAGGCAGCCGCGATAATTGCGGCTTTGACTCAAGCTTGGAAGCTCCCGTCTGGCCGGGACCGCTGTGGCTGTGTGGGGCAGACAGCACCTGCTTGGTTGCATCATCATCACAGCATCTGGGCCGCTCGAGCCACCCGTGGACCAATGCAGTGCACAACAGCGTGTCAGCAACGCCCTCCCGAGCGCCACAGGGTCTCCCCCGCTGCCAAGATCTGGTGGACTACCCTTCCCCGCCCTCGCGAGTTGCCTCAACGTGATGAATACCTGACGGGAGGATGGCATCGTCCGTGGACTCCCGAGATTTAAACAAACTCCCCAATTTAGTTGGGCTCTTCGCTGTTGTGTCTGGGTGCTTCTGGTGCTGGAGCTTTCATTCTTGGTTCCCTCTCGCCCCTCCAGGCTTTGTGGATTCTGTGTCGGTTAAGTTACTGTACGTCGCAAGCGGCGGACGAGAGGATCGACCAAAATCCCCAACAAAAGGTCCCGAGCCATGGACGTACAGTAGGTACTTTACGAGCAGCTGGTGCCGATACGACGCATTGCGCGCTACTGTACCTACGGGGTACTCCGCAGGTCTTCACGATTTCGTCAACGTTGCGATGGAGCGGCTCAAGCAAACTGGGTCACTAACACCGGCGAGCCCGGAAACATGTCCCAATTTCCATACCAGACCCTTCTTCCTTTGCCCCTGAAGCGGTCATCTACTCCGTGCGATGTGATGATTCACATTGCTGCGATGATAAGGAGCACGCTATCCGTCTACCATGCACCGTACGGGGGGTACGGTGGCGCGCCCAACAAGTAGACAAGAAAACGCCGTGTCGCAGCCCAACAAAGACTCAGGGGTTCAGTAGAACCCGCGACCCTGTCCGGTCTGCCGGAGGAAGTCAGTTCATCACCGCTTCTTCTTCCCCTTGCCCCGCGGCTTGTCCTCAGGCAGGCTGGCCGTCCCCTGGGCCACCTCGTCCCCCTCGATCTTGCCCTCGTCCTCGAGCTCCTTGAGTTTCTGCTGGCCCGAGATGAACATGCTCAGGTCGCGGTTCGTCTCCTGGAGCTCCCCGTTCTCGGCCTGCAGCTTCTCCATCTGCTGCCGCACCGCCGCCAGCTCGCCGTCCACGTGCCCGATGCGCGCCATCAGACCCTCCGACACCTTCCTCTCCTCCTGCAGCGACCGCCCGAGCGTCCGCGCCAGGTCCGCCGCCTTGTCGGCCCGCTTCTTCTCGCGTGCCGCCTCCCGCTCCAGGGCCGGCAGCGCCTCGCGCGCCAGCGACGCGTGCTCCTCGCGCAGCGCCGAGAGCTGACCCAGCGTCTGAGCCGCCTGGGCCGTCACCTCCTCGGCCGCCTTGGCCGCCTTGGCTGCCTTGTCGGCCGCCTTGCTGACCATCTCCTCAAAGTAGATGCGCTGGCTCTCGAGCTGGCTGGTCAGCAGGTGTGTGTACTCGTGGCCGATAGACTCGAGTTTGGCGCGCGGCACCACGTCGTCGTCGGCCCGCCCCTCGCCGCCGCCGCGGCCCGGGAGCTCGACGACCTTGCCGTCGCCCTTGTCGCGGATCAGCCGGTGAACCCACATGTCGCCCGCGTAGTCCCAGACGTGCTGGGTTTCGAGCTCGAGGCTGAACGAGTGTGCCGTCTCCTTCCAGTGCTCCTTCGCGTGCCCGCCCTTGTACCGTCCGCACCCTACGTTGCCGCAGATGAGGCAGATCCACAGGTCGTCGGGGCAGTCACACACCGAGCAGAAGTTGGATGCGGCGCCGGAACCTCCGAAGGGCTGTGTGTACGGGTTCGTCGGGTCGGTCGATGCCGACGCCGACGCCGAGTTCCCCGCCGGGTTGGTTGCGCGGCAGACGGGGCAGCCCGAGCCCTTCCAGGTCTGCAGGCAGGTGCAATGAAAGACGTGCTGACAGAGGATCGTCATGAGGCCCGTGGTGTCGTCCATGCGCTCAAGGCAGATGGTGCACGTGGGCAGCTCGATGAGGCTGGGCGTCGGCGGCGGGAAGGGCTTGAGCGAGTTGGAGACGACTGCGCTTCCCGAGGATCCCTCCGACATGTGCTTTTGTGGCTTCCTCTGCGTCTCTATCGTAATGGAGCTGACGAAGGTGGCATGGCATATCTCGGACTGCCCCTCTGTTAGCCAGGTCGAAGCGCAACGTCCGCAACGGAGAGAGGGATGCCTACATCCATCGTGTTGAACCGCGTCCCATCAAACTCGTCCCGCCACTCCTTGGCCCGCCTGTGGTCGCGGAATTTCATCAGCACCATGTAGCGATTCATTCGGCTCGTCAGGATCATGCGAATGTGGCTGATATCCTGCCGCCACTTGTCGTGGATGAAGCCGAGAAAGTCGCGCGGCGAGAGATAGATCGGGACGGATGGGATGCAGAGTATGGTGCCTTCACCGTTGGGCCCATCTTCTCCGCCCTCGTCGCCCGCGTCTCCAGCGACTCCGGTAGCGTCGCTGTAGAGCATGCGGCCTTCGTCGCCCTCGCGGTACAGGTGCACGATGCCCCAGCCGGCCTCGGTGTTCTTCGTGCTCAACGGTTCGAGTCTTGCCTTGGTCGCCTGCCCGACTCCTCCCAGCGAGGGCCCCAGTGACGTCGCCGGTGTTGGGTTGGTGGATTCGACCATCTTGTCGTTCGTCTGGTCGCCGTCGTGCCCGTCGGGTGGCTCGAGGTCGAAACTTTCGATGCTCAACTCTCCAAACCGCCAGTCTCTAGCTGCCGTCTTGGGGCCCAGTCCGGCCGTATAGCCTGGTGGCGGGAAGCTCCTAGACCGCTCTCGCCACTGCCGTTCACTCAGGTGGACAATGTTGCGATCGTCGTCGGGGTTTGTCGCCCGCTGTGCACCGCAGTCGATGACCGCGTTCTGAGAGCCGTCCGACGGGCCCCGCCGTACAGGCGGTTCCCCCGCGTGAAATTTGGACGGCCCGGGTGCGTTTTTGCGAGGGTGCGAGGGGAGGCTGTCGAAGATAGTTGCCGTCGACGAAGGGAACCAGATGTCGTCGGGGGCCAAGTCGGCGTCGGCAACGGTGGACGGGTCCGCGGTTGGATACAGCTCGAGCTTCAGATGATAATAGTACGAAGGCATAGCACCGAGCGGCATACGGCCTTACCAGTCGCGGCAAGCTGATGGAAACTCTGCGTCAACAACCGTCTTTTGTTGCTTTTGGAGAAGGGGATGAAGGCACGAACGGGCACTGGTGGCGAGGAACGCGAGTATTTACGTGAGCGCGCGGGTTGCCTGGACCAGTCACGGCGGCAGGACGATGTCTACGGCATTCGAATGTTGTAGGAAGCCGCAGAGGCGGAGAAGCGTCATATTGCCTTCTCACAGACGTTGCAGTCCGGACAAAGGACACCCGCCGGTTCACACAGGCCAACGCAAGTCAACCAACGTCAGGTTCCGAGCGGAAACCAAGTTACCCGCTGTGGCTCGCGTCGTCAACCCCGCCTCCGCCCCTCGCCACGCTGCCGAGCGGATACCCTAGTCAGTGTCACGAGTCACGGAAATCAAGTGTAGACTGCAAAGCGTCTATTGGGACATCCTTTCGTGATGTCGTGATATCGAGAACTATCAATGCTGTACCATCCTCAGAGGACCTTTTCGGTCACCTCCAGTCGTGGCCCATGGAACGCCAAACCCTCTCTGCGCGAGTCCATCCGTCCCCGCTAGCCCCAACGCGCCCCGACACCGTGACTAGCCACCGTATTTACTGACCGCCACGGAGACGAAGCACCAGGTGGAGCGTCGACTCCTTCTGGATGTTGTAATCGGACAGAGTCCGGCCGTCCTCAAGCTGCTTCCCCGCAAAAATCAGGCGCTGCTGGTCGGGGGGGATGCCCTCCTTGTCCTGGATCTTGCTCTTGACGTTGTCGATAGTGTCTGAAGACTCAACCTCCAACGTGATCGTCTTTCCCGTCAACGTCTTGACGAAGATTTGCATACCACCGCGGAGACGGAGCACCAGGTGGAGCGTCGACTCCTTCTGGATGTTGTAGTCGGATAGGGTCCGACCATCCTCCAACTGCTTGCCCGCGAAGATCAGGCGCTGCTGGTCGGGGGGGATGCCCTCCTTATCTTGAATCTTGCTCTTGACGTTGTCGATCGTGTCCGAAGACTCGACCTCCAACGTGATGGTCTTGCCCGTCAGCGTCTTGACAAAGATCTGCATACCGCCGCGGAGGCGGAGGACGAGATGCAGGGTCGACTCCTTCTGGATGTTGTAGTCCGAGAGCGTACGGCCATCCTCCAACTGCTTGCCCGCGAAGATCAGGCGCTGCTGGTCGGGGGGGATGCCCTCCTTGTCTTGAATCTTCGACTTGACATTGTCGATCGTGTCGCTGGATTCCACCTCAAGGGTGATGGTCTTGCCGGTGAGGGTCTTGACGAAGATCTGCATGCCGCCACGCAGACGGAGGACGAGATGCAGGGTCGACTCCTTCTGGATGTTGTAGTCCGAGAGCGTGCGGCCGTCCTCAAGTTGCTTGCCGGCGAAGATCAGGCGCTGCTGGTCGGGAGGAATGCCCTCCTTGTCTTGGATCTTCGACTTCACATTGTCGATGGTATCCGACGACTCCACCTCGAGGGTGATGGTCTTGCCGGTGACTACGAAGTAGAATGTTAGCTCGTGATCCCGAAGCGACCATCACGGGCGGCCGAGAACCCGACGGCTGCCTCAAGCAAGCCAGCCCATCCAACGGCCCTAGGAGACGGGTGTCAACTTACGAGTCTTGACGAAGATCTGCATGTTGCCGACGATTCTGCGCGACGCTGTGTTGGTTGCTGATTATGAGTTGAGATGCGGTCGAGTCGCGACGAAGTTTTCGGTATCGGGATGAAGGTTTTGGGAGGTAAGAGGAAGAAGTGAAGGAGAGGTGTAGGGAATTGGGAGAACTGCTTTAATAGAGGTCGGGTGTCAGGCGTCTCCTCAGACGAGGGAGAGACCGGGAGGGTGCTGGTGACTGCCTTGCGGAGGTGGCGGGGTTAGGACGCCTGACCAATTACGTTAGCCGGGGGGCTTGAACTGCGACAATCCGGCCAGTGATTCATCAGCGAAAAGCGGGGCCGAAAGGCAGCGAAGAACAAGGAAGGTGCTCGGAGGCCCATCGACCCCGCTAACAAGGTACCTAGGAAAGTGCGCAGTCCGCACCTGGCTGTAAGTACTCACTATCTGTGTGCCTAACACTTGGCCTCAACCGTGGCGGGCACGCGTGGCAGGGCGGTGGCAGGGCAGCCTCGGGAGCCTCGGCAGCGACTTACGCGAGTAGTGCAACATTCCATGTCGACTTGTCGCCCCAGTCGCCTTGTCGAACCCGAGTGGCTAGCAATGAACGGCGGCTGAGACTCGGACGCTTCGGACGCTTCTCCAGAGGCGATGAGGCTGAAAGTTGAGATGTGGAACAAAAGAGTCATGCCGAATGTGCTCGAGGGCCCCGCAAGAGGGCGACCGACCTCGGATGTAAAGTGACCCGTCTCGTGATGAGTCCTTCGTACACACTAGAACACACCACAACCCTTGTTGGACATGTTCTTCTGCTGGTTGGCAACGAAAAGTTATCGCCGACGAGTACAGACAGCGAAGGCCGCTTTTACGCTTCGATACCGCGCTTGCCGGCGATCCGGATGTCAGTTGGAGCAGCGTCGACCGCGCTCGAGCATCAACGACGTCACCAGCGCACTGACGATTCGCCGAGGCCATAGTACAGTACCTCGAAGCTCAGTCAGCCTCTCAGCAAGCCAGCCTCGACTGACGACAAAAAGGACGGGAGCGAGGGCGACACCTAGGCGACAGACAGGAGGCATCGGGCGATTCCGGCAGCCGTGGACGGCAGCGTCTCAACATTCAGACACCAGATGCACAGTCAGCGCCGTTTCAATCTGCGCGATAGTACCATGCAGCCGCAGTCGAAAATCCCTCGCACGCGCTCGTTACTCGACAGGCGCATGACTAGCCCCCAGTCGGCTGGGCCGACGGAAACGCCGTTGCGAGTGCAGACGGACACGAGGGTCGACAGTCAAGTTGTGGCACATTCGACGACACGGCCTTCGGGCACGCGAGCCACGGAGACGTACAAGACAGTCGACTTCTCTTCAATTCTTCTGTCTGCCTGTGGATTGACTGCAGCACCGGCGCCCCTGTCCCGCCGTGGTGCGTCGAGCCCTCCAAACCAAGAATTCCCTCGAGATCCAGTACGGGGAACTGGGGATTTGTCGATGTGTCTGTCTGCTTCTGGGCGTCGCGATGCCCAGGCCAACTCCCAGCCCATGCATATATTCTATATGCTTTGGCGCGTCCATCCCATGCAATCGTAGTCCCCCCGTCCTTGCTTCCTTGCGCGACCAAGATGTCATCCCATCCCTTATCCTTGCGCCGTCGCAGCAAGCGGAAAAGGAAAACAAACAACAACGGGAAAGCAAGTCATACAATTCGTGGAGGGTTCGTCATCAGCTTTCAGATCGTAAAAAAAGGCTTGCCGCCCAAGCTTTTCCGTTTTCATAATCGTTCGTGCGGCTCATCATCGCGTCATGAACAGAGCGTTGGTTGACCGGCACCAAGTGAGGGTGGGGAAGAAGAGGGTTGGAACATGAAACATCTCGCTCCAACGCCGGCGCTACATGTCTTTGGACAAAGGGAAACAAGGCCGGGGGGGGGGCGGCGAAGACGCCCAGGAAGAATGCCAGGTCGCAAGTGAAATTGGTATCAATGCGGCGGGACAACATGGAAAGCACGAAAGTGTACACGAGAGAACCTCAGTTGGCACGAATTACCAGTTTTGACAGGAACTTGTTCGACAATGAGTCAAAGTCGTACCGGTCAAACTTGGCTTCGCTTCTGGTTCTCAAGTAGCCATCTGCCAAGTCCTTGTCAGTAGCTGCGCCGAACGGTAACGTCCGGGGTTCAGAGAAAGGGGAGGCTAACCGTGCTTGGTCACATGCTGCCGCATTTCCGTCATAGCCTCGCAAACGGCTTCGTTGTTGTTGAGAATCTGACCGTGCCGCCGCGTGTCCCAGTCGGTCAAGGGGGGGAGCTTCTGCGAGATGGCGTGGAAGAGGCCGCTGATAACGCCGACGGGCGTCGTCTCCATATCGGAGCAGAACTTGCTGACGGCAGCGGGGTCAGGTATGCGATAGTGGCAGTCGAACTGCATCTCTTCCCACACAGCCAGCAGAATGGACGCCAGCATGAAAATGGTAGGCCAGTTCTTGAGGCGGTCACCGCTGTACACGCTCGAGTAGAGGGCCGAAAGCTCCTCCAAGATCTCCTTCTGCAGCTCGCGCCACATGTCGGCCATGGCACACTTGATTTGGAAGTTGATCATAACAGGAGCTACAATCTTCCCGTAGTACTTGGAGTCCTCGTCGTCGATCTTGCCGTCCATCGTCGCTTCGGAGCCCTGCTGCTCAACCATGGTGATGTGAAACGTCAGGTTGTAGGCGAGGACAAGCTTCAACGCCTTGCGGATGACAGGGAGTTTCTCCTTGGTGTAGAAGCGATGGGCCGTTTTGAGGATTTCGGTGATGAAGACAGTCCCCTCGAAATGGTCGTCGATGAATTTCTCGAATCCCTCGTCGATGTGTTTGTCCAGGTATTCGTGGAGGGTCTCGATCGAGATGCCCTCCTGGCCGACGTCGAGGCCCTCAGTCCGGATGGCAAAGTCGATGGGATCCTGGTCTTCCAGGCAGGACTCGACCCAGTCGAGCTGGAAGCAGCTTTCGTCGGCGACGTAAACCTCGCGTACCTTGACCGGGAGACAGAAGCCATAGCCGTGGGTGATCCACATCAGAGTCTCCTTTTGGGCAAAGCCCTTGACGTTGTAGACGGAGACGCCGAGGGCGAGATGTCGCTCGTAGTCTGCCTTCCAGTCCTTCATGAAGTAGGCGATGTCCTTGATATCGATGCGGGTGCACGGCACCTGCCACAGCCGAGCGTGTGAAGGCTGGCAGCCCGCACAGGGCTCGCCCTTGTCGCACGTTTTCTTGAGAAACTTGCAGCGAAGGCAGGCGCGCAGCTTTCGGATCTCGCTGGCTTGTTTCCGCTGCTCGGGCAGAAGAGGGCCACGCCGCCGTCCGACCTTCTTCTCGCCCAGCCCCTTTTCCTTACCCGTCGAGGTCCGGCGGATGACGGATTTGGTTGGCTTGGCGATGGGACTCTTGCGAGGGCCCGTGGCCTTTCGCACCGGCGGGGATACCGAAGAGCCGGAACCGGAACCGGATCCGCTGGCGGGGCTGGGTCGGCCGGAAGGAGAGACCTTGATGGGCATGGGGCCAACAACAGCCGCCGGGCTGACGAGCTCTTGCGAGTGGTGCTGGTGGTTTTCGCCAGGGAAACAGTTGCGGTGGTTCGTGGAAGACTCGGCGTGATCCGAGTCCGGGGAGAACGGGGAGTAGGGGAAGGCCACTTCTTCGTAGCTGCCAAACTCGAGCGAGTTCCCGTCCGATTGAGACGAGTCGGAATTGGTTCGCAGGTGCAGGGTCTGGCCGGGGTTAAAAATGGCCGTATTCGCCTGCTGGCCTTGGAAGGTGTCATAGCTGGGGTAGACATCTACCGTGGCCCAGCCGTTGTCGCTGCCGGACCGCAGGGATAGGACCTCCAGATACGTCCCGGTAGGGGAGGCACTTCCCATGGGAATGCGGGGAAGACCGTCCGTTGGGAAGTTCATTCCCCCCTCCACCTCCTGCCAGCCCGCCATCCCCACCCCCCACGACATTGCCTGTGCGCCGTCGTCCACCGGAGAAATGGCGGGGAACACTGGCTCTAGCCGCAGACTGGCTTCCAGGGCAGCCGTTGTGGTGGGAAGATAGTCCAGAGGGGACGGCTGGAAGTTGGCGGCAAAGGGATTGAAGCCGATCAGCGACGAGTCCGGGATGAACTGGAGGTCCTGGGAGGGGTGCTGCGGCTGTGGCTGGGCTTGCTGCTGCTGCTGCTGATGTTGTTGTTGTTGATGGTGTTGTTGTTGTTGCTGCTGCTGTTGCTGCTGTTGCTGCTGCTGGAGTGCCCAGTTGGTGAGCAGAGACGACGGGTTGGGATGGGCGGCCGGCTGGAAGGGAGAGAGCAGCTGCTGATGCGGACTTGAGGCGGCCGAACTGTGATGGGCCGGGGACTGGCCCTGGGAATCCTCGGGAGACGAGGCCGAGACAGAACCGGCATTGGACGAGTGCGTCGCCATGGTGCCAACTCCTCCGCCCAGATCGAAGGACATGGACCACGACACCCCGGGGCTCTGGCGGCTGGCCTGCGACATTGCGTTCGACGTCACGGTAGGTATTGACGAGGCGGGTGCGGCGGCGGTGGTGGAATACGGAAAGGTGTCCCGCGGGTCGAATCCGAGCTCTTCCAACAGGGCCGCCTGTCGTGCGGCATGGAAGTCGAAGGTCATAGTGGAAAGGGAGAAGTCGAGAGGAGGATGGGTGGGGGAAGGATTGGTGGCCGGTCGATAATATTGTATCAGCCCGACACCGCTACTTCGGCGGGCGGAGCAGCGGATCTCGAGTTCACGACCGGGACATGAGGATGGTCGTGGGAGGCAGTTTGGGCGTGGGAGAATGTCCGGGAGGGTTGGGAACGCGGCGACCCAGGGAGACGAAGCCCAGAAGCCGTGGGGACGACTTGGGCGACGAGACGAGGGGAAGAGCGGTGAAGGGCGAAGGGCCGGAGCGGCTGGTCGTGCATGCCGTCCAATCAAGCCCGCGAGCCCAATGCAAGAAGGCGGGCCCCACGAGACCAATCAAGCCTCCAAATAGAGGCCCGCCAAGGGACCCGTCCTCGCACTGTCCTGTACATGGTAGGACACCTCCCTCGCTGATTCCGTCGAATATACTATAAGAACGGCCATGTTGTGCGTCGTAGTCCGACGGCGGTACCCTGCCCCTTCTCCGAGTGCCCCCAAAGCTCTCGCGTCCATCGGTTGACCGGCCTGAGCGGCCTTGCTTCGTATCGCGTTAGCTAGCCACGAGCTAACCTAGGCCTGACGTCCCGGGGTGGTGTCTCACAAGCCACGACGTGCTGGCTGGTCTCAGCCTGTGAGGGCCACCTGCTTGTCTTGTCTTGAGGGCACCGACCTCAGAGGGCTGGGCAGGCTGTGGGCTTGGGGCCCGTTTGCAATAGTCCCCCTCAGCTGTCAAGCCTGTTCCGTCGAGCCCATGCGGAGCGAGACAACGGCGAGGGGCGAGGGGCAAGGGGCGGGATCCGACGGCACCGCCACCGGCTCCGGGCCTGGTCGAGCAGGTGGTGAGCTGGGGCGCACCGAGGCGGCTCTGGTCTGTCTTTGGAGACCTGGCTTTGGAGACCCGCGGCCGAAACTCTTCGGCTGTGATACCTCGGCTCTTCGCGGCGGCCATCCGGGCGGGGTGAGAGCACCAAATGCTCTTGGTCCGAACGGTGAACAGATCGTCAGCCCACTCCCCCGACCTCAATTGCCGCTATCTTCTTATGCAGCGACCTACGTGAGGATATAGAGGCGGCGGCTTACAGGTCATCATCCCGAGGTGAGCAGAGCGGTTTGAGAGGGGCTCGAGGGGCTCTCAAGCTCCGGAGCGGCAGGTGGTCCCGCTGATCACCCATCCCGTGGCCGCGAGAGCCGCTGTACCCGCACAGTGTAAGGAGGGTCTTCTGGTCCCTGTGCGCAATGTGTGCTCGCCGCTTCAGTGGTTGCATTCGGCTCAGGTGGGGAGGACGTTGTCAGCGATGCCACACCCTTGACACCCTCCAAGGCCTGCTGTTGCCCCTGGGCTTGGAGGCTTGTTCCCGCCCGGATGACCCCACGCAGCTCGCCTCCGTCCGCCTCCGCCCGTGTTCCGGCCAGTCAGCTCTCAGCGACGATGCAGGCTGGCCGCAAGGACAGCCGCGGTGTGGGATAACCTCGCAGGGAGACGACACGACACGGCAATGCGTTTCTTGGAAACACGATCTGTGCCTAGATCTCGACGAGCTCGACTCCTGGGCCACAATGGGGCCATGGAGCACGAAGTATCGTAGCTCAGACTGGCGCGACGAGCTAGCCGGGGACCCGATGTCGCAAGAGGCGGGGAAGAGGTTGGTGGTTGGGATGTGCGAGTTAGGGGCTCCAAGGGACGCAATTGAGTTTTGGTGAGGGGTTCTGGGCCAGCCCATTGGTGATGACGAAACGCCCAACCTCGAGCCCGCGGCCAAGGAGGCACTGACCACAGCCTGTTTCCTCAGACCGCTCGGTTAAGTACGATTTACCAGGGCGTGGCCGGGCCCATAACGCGGGTCCGAGGCACACGCATGGATAGGTACGGAGTTCACAACGCGACGGCGCTCCTGATCCTTCATGCGCCTCACCACCCTGCGAGCCCCCCGAGGCCACCACGCCGCGTTGGCCATGTTCAACGCCCGCGAGGGATACCCCAGCTGGATCTGTTGTCGTCCGACGGTCATGTTGGGTTGGCGGACCGAGCCAAGAGTGAGATGCGCCGCCCTGCAAGACGGCCCCGGCCCCGGCCCCAGCTTTCAACGTGAGAAGAAGCAAACCCAGGACATAGCTATTGGCACGCCGCTGCTGTTTCGGACAATATTCCTGCAAATCATAAGCGTCACAAGTCTGTCGAGCCAGGCGAGCCAGGCTGCCCCGGGGGGGAGGGGGGGCGGTGAGAGACGCAAGGCCGGCACGAAGGCAAAAGCAATGAAAGCAACCTGTGCCATCGAACGTCTTGCAAACGGCCGGGCATTCGCCACCATCACAAGACAGCTGCATTAGTTGGCCTTCCTGTGGATGCGATAGGGCCGCCGGCGGGGACCTGCTTGCATGTGCCTCATGGATGTCCTGCCTCGCCTGCCAATCCCTCGTGCGGCCGAGCCTCCGAGCCTGCGTCTCCGGCATTCCCGCCGTGCCGCCGTCGTGTCCCGGGCTGCGATCGAGAACGGCCCTCCGCGACTACCGAACCGGCGTCGGTCCTTTAAAAAGAGCTCTCACTAGGAGATGAAGCGATGTCCTCGCGACTGTGAGACACTCTTTGATCTCTCGTGATCGAAAGAACGAACCCGGGGGGTGGTATCCGGGGGCACCTGGTTCGAGGGCTGAATGGCAAGTCTGATGACCCAGGACGCTGGCGCCCGATATCGGCTGTTCAGTCCGTCCCGGAGACTGGATGCCGGAAAGCTACCGGCGTCCGGCCCGATCACGTGACCATCCGCCTCGGCCGGACGTCCTTCCTTGACCATTTGAGACCGGTATCTCCCGGATACCTAGGTACTCAGGAAGGGACCTCAGCTACCTGATTCTCAGTTGGGCTCCCCGAATTTCGGGTCGAGATCCAGTAGAAGGCTCAAGGTTGATAACTTTGATAAAGTAACAGACCACGCGCGGCAACACTCTGGCGGGCTGTGCCTAATTCCTCGGCCGAGACTCCAGATCTGGGCGTGAAGCTGGGTCATTCGAACATGACTATTTCAGTGGTTGTCCCGTGGGATTACGGGTCCTCCATGCCTTACGAAGTTCTGCGGTGGTTCCGACAACTGCTCACGTTTTGCCTCAACTCGTTTCTCTGATGCTCCGTGACGATCCCCTTCTCAATGATGGATCACGTTAACTTCGACGTATTTGGGACACTTGACGTGTAAATCATGGATGGCCAGACCGAAATGGCGAAACCCCTTGGAGCAAAATCTCCTGTTACGTTGGAGACACCGACCGGGGTAACAGGTGTCGTCAACATAAGATTTGAGCTGTTGGTGGTCCTTTATTCCGTCCAGTACATATGACTTGGAGCGAGAGGCAGGAGCCTTGATGGCCGTTTAGCCGAGGAGCGCCCGACCTCACATCACGAGCCCGACGACCCACGACGCTTCCGGAAAGAGAACTGGGCGGACCAACACACTCTCGCTGGAATTTTCTTTCATCATCAAGTTTCCTTGCCCTGCATCCATCGGCCGCTCTCTTCATTGCCAACCCGCCGGAACAACAATACTAACGCCGGCAACAGTGAGCATAGCATTGTCCCCTCACGGAGTCGGGCCTTGGCTGTCGCCCCCTTGCGCGAGTGACATGCCAACGCCCGCCAGACCCTCGCGAACCCACCGCCGCGCCCTCTTTATCAGGAAAACAAAGCGCACCATGTCTTCGCCCGCGCGCTCCGCGGTGACGCAGCCCGCTGCCGCCGACGTGGACGAGGAGTTTCCCGCCCACCCACCACCGCACTCGTCGCGCATCGCAGCCATCATGATCCCCGACGTCTTCACCACCGGACCACCCATCAGGGACGTGTTGGAGACCGACACCTCCAAGGTCCAGGACGAAACCGTCGAGGCCTGTCTCTCCTTCCTGACCGACGGCGGCGACGCCCACGCCCCGGCCAACGCCCACGGCGTGCCCCGACTGCGCCACGCCGAGCACGTCCGCTTCCTGCGCGGCAGTCTTGGCCGGCTGCCGCCACCCTTCGTCGCCGCCGATGCAAGCAGGCCGTGGTTCTTCTACTGGTCCCTCAACGCGCTGGCGCTGCTGGGCGAGGACGTCTCGTCGTACCGACCGGCGCTGGTGGAGACGGCCCGCAGCATCCAGAACGAGACGGGCGGCTTCGGCGGTGGCTTTGGTCAGACCTCGCACCTAGCTACCACCTACGCCGTCGTTCTCTCTCTTGCCATCGTCGGAGGCGAGGACTGCTTCGAGGTGGTGGACCGTCGGAGCCTCTGGAAATGGCTGTGCATCCTCAAGCAGCCGGATGGAGGGTTCCGCATGGGCGTTAACGGCGAAGAGGACATCAGGTAAGCAACTGAGACGACTTGGCAGCGGAAATTTCCATGGGGCACCCTTCTGACACACTCACAGGGGGGCATACTGCGCTGCGGTGATCATCTCGTTGCTCCAGTTGCCCCTGTACCTCACCCGTGACTCGCCAGCCTGGACTGCCGACGAAAGCGCGACGCTCCTCACCGGGCTCGGAGAATACGCTCGCAGATGTGAGTGTTCGCCCGCAACACTCTTCCTTCCTCGCGGAAGAAGTGCAGAGAACTAAATGGAGCAGGCCAAACCTTTGAGGGGGGCATCTCGGGCGAGCCGGATGCTGAAGCGCATGGTGCATATGCATTTTGCGCCCTAGGCTGCCTGTCCATCCTCGGTCCTCCGGATCAGACCATCCCCCGGTACGTCTCCTCCCGCCGGCTCGCCCCTCGTGTCCTCCCCTACCGGTGACCAAGGCCGTTCGCGTAAGGCCCTCGCCTGCCCGTCCAGTGGCGGCTTGACAAGAATCAATGCATCTCCTGACCCCCCATTACCGGATCAGGTATCTCGATGTCCCACGGCTAGTCTCGTGGCTTTCGTCGCGCCAGCACGCCCCAGAGGGCGGCTTTTCTGGTCGCACGAACAAGCTCGTCGACGGCTGCTACAGCCACTGGGTCGGCGGCTGCTGGCCGCTCATCGAGGCGTGTCTGGACGGTCCTCCGCGGCCGGACCGCGTCGGGACCGCGTCGGCGTTGCGCCAGCGATCCCTCTTCAGTCGCGAGGGGCTGCTGCGGTATATCTTGTGCTGCTGCCAGGACCAGTCCAAGCGCGGCGGCCTGCGGGACAAACCCGGCCGGTAGGTGGGCCCTTGACTGCTTTCTCACCGGGGTTTCCTCAATCTGACCGTCGTGGCCCAGCCCTTCGGATGCATACCACTCGTGTTACGTGCTATCCGGCCTGAGTTCGGTCCAGAACAAGTGGCAGCTCGCGTCGCCGAGAGAGGGGCCGCTGGAACAGGGCCTGCAGGATGGCCATCCGGGGTGGGTGGTCTCGCCGTATTTCGAGGAGGTGCAGATCTTTGACGACGAGGACCGAGTTGGCACCATCCATCCGGTCTACACCATCCCCGAGCGCCGGGTCGACGAGATCAAGGCCTACTTTGCGGCTAAGATGGGATTCTAGTAGGATACTTCACAGCGAAACCTGCCGCACAAACACACACACTCACACACATACACACACACACACAAACACAACACACACGCACACACGACCCTCTGCGCAGAGTGGGTATAGACCTGTACAGATCATCATCTAAGGTTACGGCGTCGAAAGACAGGCTGCATCACGTGTGCCGGCACAGGACTCAGGCGCAGTGAGACGACCACTGACTCAACGCCGGCAAGGGGGCGAGCAACCCGCGAGGGCAGTGCAACGGGCGGGCCATGCTCCCGTTGAATCTCGGGAGGGGTTGCGGAAATCGAAGATGTGGCTGGTCATGCCGGTCGCCGTGGCGGCCGCGTTTGACAGCTCAGCACGGGTTCCCCGAGGGAGAGATTGGCTGAGACAATGGGCCGGGGTAAACACGACTCGCAGCTAGACCGTTCTAAAACCTTGATACAGATCGATCCATGCAGCTGCGCAGGACACCCGCCTATCGACAGGCGTTTGAATGTTGTGTGGTGGACGACGCGAGGCTGCCTTCGGGATGCCTCGCCCGAGTATAGTGAGAGCTGCGCGTGAGTGGGCATCTCAAGATGCATGCCACCAATCCCTTCGCACTGCCCAAGCCATGTTGTCCATGTCTCTGCGAAGACTCCAAGCCCATTCTTAGCGGTCATCCACTCGGATGCCCCAGCGACTCGCGATCTTCCACCAAAAGCAAACATGTACCGGAGACGGACGGTGGCGAGTTGTTGTCCGCAGCCGTCCCGGGCTCCCGCTCCCGTCTCGCGCGCCATGGACACCCTGCAGCTTGCAGAGCTTCATCCGCAGATCCATGGCCCGGGGCCTAGCGAGAGCGAGGACCAGGCTACCGCGGGGGCTGAACTCTCCTGTTCCTCATTGCCGAACTGAGACAGCCCGCCCAGTTGTTTTGCCGACGTACGCGCGCGCGGCCATGTTGCCGGCGCGGCGTACTGATGCTCTACCTGCCGTGAGGTGGACTCGTTCGCTCGGCTTGTCGTACTGGGATCGGTCGAGAGTCGTGGGGATACCTAGCATAAAATGGCCGTGTATGGCAAGAGGTCGCCTCATCCGCAACCGAGAGACAATATGGGGCCGCGTAACGGGCCGCCAGGAGCGCGGGCGGCATCAGATGATATCCCCAGTGGCCCGGGGGAAAGGACTAGAGGGGGTGGGTTGCAGGGAAGCAATGACTTGCATGCAGCACGACGTACAGTTGTCCTGCCGTGCCATGTACATCCGCGAGAGGTAGATTGGGGAGGGTCGGCGAGGATGGGACCTCGACCAGGCAGATGTCTCGCGAGGAC
>Ga0247777_1000174_pt1 | contig 16313 bp, 13 predicted proteins | sample UWRJL154409C5_FD_179937 | JGI IMG/M metagenome (GOLD analysis project Ga0247777, IMG submission 179937) | Plant litter microbial communities from Arlington Agricultural Research Station in Wisconsin, United States - UWRJ-L154-409C-5 | ecosystem: Environmental > Terrestrial > Plant litter >...
AACAGGTCGGGCCACCACTCCCTCGTCGGATAGCCTTGTACAGGTGCGACGACGAGATGGCCCACCCAGGCCGTCGTCGTGTCCCACCAACAACAGCAACCCCGTTGCTTTCCTTCTCCGCCACCATCGCCGAGGCTTCACCGATCGGGCGAAATATGTCTTTCCATCCATGCCCGCGTCCGTGCCCACCGAGGAGAATACGCTTCCGCGATTCGCTCGCTGCGAAGTGGCGTTGTATCTTCACGCGGAACGGCAACGGTCGGGCGGTCCTTATCGCGGTAGTGCAGTTTCCCTCAGGTAACCAACCACAATAATACCCTCAATGTCTCTGTCCGCCACAGCTTGTCGAGACCTTGTGTACCTGTTTCCCGTTCTCCCGGTTCATCCCTGCTCCTCTCCTCCAGCTTGTGGCCTGCGCTGTGTGAGCCCCTCTTTCTCGTCCGCACCGCTTCGATCCCGTCCCAAAAGGGTCATCGACCCAGAGCAGAGCTTCTTTCACCATGGCTGCGTGACATTGCGCCTCTGAAGATCCTCCGGGAGTCTACCAGGTCATCGATCGATGCGGCCTCACCCCGCAACTAAAGCTGCTAGCTACGCTCAAAACGCACCATGGGTACCGAGAGGCCCCCGGTTGTCCGCAGCGGTTCCTTCCTCTCCTTCACAAACTATGGCAACCAAGCCCTGAGCCGGCAGGACACGGCCAACACCATCCGGACGATAGGACCCCTGAAGCTGAGGGCTCTCCACGATGATCTCCCTCAGTGTGTCCATATCTTGCCCCTGTTCCCGCAAGGGGGGTCCAACTGACACGGCTAGGGCGTGGTGGTTTGCTTCCACCGCCATACCCCTCCTTTGCTCCACCATCGGGCCATTGTCCAATGTCTTGTCCGTGGCCTCTCTGGCCTCGCCCTGGAGGGTGACTCTGCCGAACAACGGCCAGCTTCCTGAAGGCGCCGACATGTTCGGTGTGGGTATAGCGGACCCTCGATGGTCGGTCTCGGCTCCCTGGGCTTGCCCTGCGAGGACCGACCAAATGCTGACACCCAAGATGCAGGGAGATCATATGCAATGCCATCTCTCTTGCTTGTGGGCTCGCTGGCAACATTTTTCTCTTGCTGAATTTCACTGGCCGAGTGAGATACATCGTCTCCCTGCCCCTATCCATAATCTTCTGGATCTTGGCGTCGGCCATTGTGCGCTCCCCATCCCCCTTTGCTCGTGGGACGGCCGCTAACGGCGGCAGCTCATTGCCATTACTGCAGCCATGCACGTGTATGCGCCAGCCCGGGGTCCCGGCGAGATATACAGTCAAGGCTACTGGCATGCCGTTCTCGCCTCCATCTTGTATCTCCTGAGCAGTTTGATGCTGATCGTCAACATGCTTGGTTACTTCCGCGGCCACTACCCTCAGCATTTCGACCTGGATGACGACCAGAGGACCCTCATCCTCCAGACGATGATGTACTTCATCTGGCTCGCGGCAGGGGCCGGCGTCTTCTCCAAAATCGAGGGCTGGTCCTACCCGGATGCCCTGTACTACTCCGACGTGGTAAGCGAGCGCCGGCAGGGCTAGAGATACATGGCTAATTCCCTAGTCCATTTTGACCATCGGCTTCGGGGATATCTATCCGACCACGGATGGCGGCCGAGGGTTCCTGTTCGTCTTTGAGTTGGTCGGCATCATCTTCCTGGGTCTCGTCATCAGCAGCGTCAGCCGCTTCGTCCGCAACATCTCGGCTGACAAGATCGTCAAGGCGCATCAGAACCACGCCCGAGAATCCACGGTTGGGAGGACGGTGACTAACGAAAAGGAGCTGCGCGACCGGCTCGGGCTTCCGCCGCGGAGGCGGTCGGCGGACCAGACGGTGGCCGGTCGGCGAGAGTCCCTCAACCAGTACGGGCGCTTGACCATTGAAGGTCGCACCATTACTTTCCATGAGAAGAAAGCCCCGGCTCAGGGGGGCGGAAGGGGAGGTGCTGCCCGCAAGGCCCTCAGTCGAGACGAAAAGATGCGAGCTCGCTCCCAGTCGAACAACCCACTGGAGAAGAGACAGCAGCGACGCCAGAGATTGCTTCTGCTTCGGGAGGAGAAGGACCGGTTCGACGCCATGCGAGAGATACAAGACGAGACGAAGCGATTCAAGCAGTTCTACGCCCTGTTCATGTCTTTCCTGGCCTTTGGCCTTTTGTGGGGCGTCGGCGCTCTGATCTTCATGTTTTCCGAGGAGAGACTGTTGGGGTTGTCCTATTTCGAGGCGCTGTACTTCTGTTTTGTATCCCTCCTGACGATAGGGTATGTCACCACCCTCGCCGCGGGTCCGCGCTGCCGAGACTTCACACTGACTCGCCGCTCGAAATATAGGTACGGGGACCTGAGCCCCCGGTCCAACGCGGGCAGGCCCTTTTTCATCGTCTGGTCGTTGATTGCCGTCCCCACGATGACCATCTTGATCCAAGAGATGAGCTCGACGGTGGTGTCGGCCGTCAATCGCGGTACCTTCACCCTCGCCGACTGGACAGTGATGCCGAAGAAGGGCGTCGCAAAGGCTTTCCTGCGCTCGCACCCCCGCCTGGCCGAGTGGCTTGCCCAGATCTCCTTACAGCGCCAGGAGGAGAAGCGGGTCCAAAAGGGATTCGGTCTTCAGGACCCGGACGAGCCCGTCCCCGAGCTAGCGGCTGATGGGGCCACGTCGGAAAAGGGAAAGGGGCTGGAACAGCTCGCTCGGGAGGATGACGACCACGACCTGGCGAGACAGCTTGCCGTGGCCATAAAGGGGGTTGCGCACGACCTGAGGGCCGCCACTCCCAAGCGGTATTCGTACGAGGAATGGGTCCATTTCACGAAGCTGATGCGTTTCAGCACAAGGTCCAAGGAGGAGGTAGAGTTAGTAGAGGAAGAAGAAGGATTTGTCCCATGGGACTGGATCGGCGAAGACAGCCCCCTCCTGGCTGATATCACCGAGGCGGAATGGGTTCTCAACAAGATGTGCGAGAGCTTGTCCAGGTATACAAGAGGGCAGGCCCGCCGAGCGGTAAGTAATGGCCTCGGGCGCCCTTATAAACCCTCCTCTCCTGTTCCCCACAACTGACTATCCGCGCGACGTAGCAAACCAGCGACCGGAGCGGGGCGCCTTCCAGCCGGACACTCCCAGAGACCATCAAAGAGGCTACCGACGACGAGGAGGAGAACGGGGGGCCGTCAAGCTACGATGCCCATACGAGGGAATGGGCCGACAAGATGAGGCGGCTGAGCCCAAGCAAGGACGAGGAAGATCTGGATGGCAGATGAGAGCAACAGAATCAACCGGACGGCGATGTGATGCCTGGAGCTTTTGTTGGCTAATAATCAAGGAGCCAGGTCAGGACGAGAAGCCCTTCTAAAGTCGCTGAATAACCAACGCGGTGTGGACCCCCATGTAGATAGTCTCACGGGGCAGGCGGCTAGCCGTTATGGCCGAGAAATGTGAGCGGTTCGTCGTACAAGCTTCGTCGAGGCCCGCTGCCATGGAACGGCCGGGAATCTCAGCGGTCTTGGTGCCGTTTGCCTCGTCCGTGTCCCTCCCGACAGTACTGTACTTACTGTAAAATTTATGTCGTGTCCATACTTGTGAGTAGGCTCGTAGGTACCTAGGTAGGTCGGTCAGGTTCCCATCTACATAGGTACCTACGGGCCCACTTACCTGCCAGGTACTGTAGGTAGGTACCCAGATGCTGGACACTTTGATCTGAACGGTGATTCAGTTCGTGGTTATCGGAGGTTCCCGTGACTCGAGCGGGGACCACACGGAGGCAACAGCTGGTGTGGCGCAGCGGGGCTCGCCCCTCTCCTTCCGCGGCCTCTTCTCGGCAGGTCCCTTGGGCGCCTCGGGCGCATTGTACTGTAGCAACTCCAGGCCCAAATCGCAGCCTGGCGATCGATTGGCGGCTGCTGACATTTCCACCATGTTTCTTCTGCCTGGCACCTAACCTTATCACCACCATTTCATCATCACCTCCACTTTTCCGAACAACTTCCCAATCACTCAGGCCGACTGCCTCCGACTTCTGCCTTTCCGCGCCGTTGCGTCGGCTGTCGGACCCAACAAGGTCAGGAGGGACCCGCCCGCAAACCCGTTCCGCTCATTTCTGACTTTCTGCAGACCAAGGATTCACACTCTCCGCTCGCCGTCTTGGCTGCCAACAGCACAACATCCCCAGCACCCGCGTCATCTCTACTACGATTACGTTTCCTCGATCGCCCGTCTCGGATCGCCCTCCTCGGACCGCCTCGCCTGGTGTCCTCGGGCTGCTTTCGCCCACCGACAAGACGCGCCGGACCGAGTCGCACCACGGGTGCGCATCTGGCGAAATGGCGCCCTCTCGAACCGCAGTAGCGACGACAATGCCCCAGCAGCCCAATCGTGATGATATCGGCAACACGTGAGTCCCAGCGCGTCGGATGCCGACACCGTGACCGGACTCTGACGTCGGCCTAGGTGGACTTACCTGCAGCATGGCATCAACAGCATCATGGTCAACCTCCAGGATGGCATGAATATGGAGAAGGTACTTCCCCCCCTCTCTTAACTGTCCATCGCACGGCTAATGCTAACGTCTCGCTACTTTTAGTACATGGGCATCTACACGTACTTGGCCCACCCTCGGCCTAGTCTCCCAGCGTACTGATGCGTCACAGGGCGGTTCACAACTTCTGCACGTCGCAAAAGGCCGTTGGCTACAGCCCAAGCCTCGTGGCTGTAGCGCATAGGGGCGGTGCGCCTCCCGGTCATTCGGACGAAACATGGAACCAGGCTAACTCTCTGTAGCTCATCTACTTGGCGAGGATCTCTACAAAAAGCTGACGGACTACCTGACCGATCACCTGACCGGGCTCCTGAAAGAGGCGGGCCGTCATACGGGTGAGGCGCTGCTGGCGTTCTACATCCGAGAATGGGATCGATACACGGTGGCAGCCAAGTACATCCATCACTTGTTCCGCTACCTCAACCGGCACTGGGTCAAGCGAGAAATGGACGAGGGCAAGAAGAACGTCTATGATGTCTACACGCTCCACCTGGTGCAGTGGCGCAGCGTGCTCTTCGACAAGGTCTCGACCAAAGTTATGGACGCCGTCCTCAAGCTTGTGGAAAAGCAGCGAAACGGCGAGACCATCGAATACCTCCAGATCAAGCAAGTTCTCGAGTCGATGGTGTCGCTCGGCCTGGACGAGAACGATCCCAGCAAGACCACGCTCGACACCTACCGCTACCACTTCGAGCGGCCCTTCTTAGAAGCAACCAAGCAGTACTACCAGGCAGAGAGCCGGGCCTTCGTCGCCGAGAACAGCGTCGTCGAGTATATGAAGAAGGCCGAAACTCGACTGGTGGAGGAGGACGACCGCGTTCTAATGTACCTCCACCCGGACATAGGTCAGCCGCTGCGGAAGTGTGCAAACGAAGCGCTCATTGCCGACCACTCCAACCTGCTCCGAGAGGAATTCCAGGTCCTCCTGGACAACGATCGTGAGGAGGATATGGCGCGCATGTACAGCTTGCTGTCGCGCATTCCTGACGGGCTGGATCCGCTGCGCGCCCGGTTCGAGGCGCACGTGCGGAACGCCGGCCTGACGGCCGCTGCCAAGGTGGCCGCCGACACGGAGAAACTGGAGCCCAAAGTGTACGTGGAAGCGCTGCTCGAAGTCCACAAGCAATACGAGGACCTGGTTCGGCGCGCTTTTGGGAACGAAGTCGAGTTTACTCGAGCGCTGGACAACGCCTGCCGCGAGTTCATCAACCGGAACGAAGTCTGCAAGCTGGGCAGCAACAAGTCTCCGGAGCTCCTGGCCAAGTACAGCGACGTTCTTCTCAAGAAGAGCGGCACCGGGGTCAACGAGGCTGAGTTGGAGGCGGCCTTTTCGCAGATCATGACGGTCTTCAAGTACATCGAGGACAAGGACGTCTTCCAGAAGTTCTACGCACGGATGCTGGCTCGCCGGCTGGTGCATACCAACACTTCGTCGGACGATGCCGAGATGAGCATGATCAGCAAGCTCAAGGAGGCGTGCGGCTTCGAGTACACCAACAAGCTGCAGCGTATGTTCCAGGACATGCAAATTTCCCGAGAACTCGGACGCGGTTTCCACACGCACGTGGACTCGCTGGAAGGCTCATCACTGGATTCCCAGTGGTCCATACTGGGCACGGGCTTCTGGCCGTTGTCGGCGCCGACCACCACCTTCAACCCTCCGGCCATCATCCAGGCCGACTGCGACAAGTTCTCGCGCTACTACAAGAACAAGCATGAAGGCCGCAAGTTGACATGGCTTTGGCAGCTCTGCAAGGGCGAGCTCAAGACGGGCTACTGCCGAAACAGCAAGACGCCCTTCACTTTCCAGGTGTCTCTCTACCAAATGGCCATCCTGCTCCTCTTCAACGAACGCGATTCGTACACGTACGAGGAGATTGAGTCGGCCACCCAACTCAATAGTGATGCCCTCGACCCGTCGTTGGGCATCATGGTCAAGGCCAAGGTCTTGACTGTGTCTTCCGAAGCGTCGTCGGAGGGCGAGAAGATCGGCCCCGGCAAGACGTTCAACCTCAACTACGACTTCAAGAGCAAAAAGATCCGGGTCAACCTCAACGTCGGCATGAAGTCGGAGCAGAAGCAAGAGGAGATTGAGACCAACAAGACGATCGAGGAGGACCGGAAACTCCTGCTCCAGGTAAGCCCCCTCCCCCCCCGTCGGATGGCCCGCTTTTCGCCGTCGTTGCTGACACCGAGCTACAGTCGGCCATTGTCCGCATCATGAAGGCTCGCAAGCGAATGAACCACCAGCAGCTGGTCAGCGAAACCATCGGGCAAATCAAGTCTCGGTTCGTGCCCAAGATCACCGACATCAAGAAGTGCATCGAGATCCTCCTGGACAAGGAGTATCTAGAGCGCCTTGACGGCGATGACCTCGGCTATCTGGCGTGAGTTGGGGGGGCTGGGTGGCTCGCGGTTGTCGCGGAGATCCAGGCGCGACCGTTGGCTTCCGTTTGCATCCAAGGATGTGTGGGCCACGACCAGGGAGGCCGGCGGGCGGACGCGTCAATGGACTAGATCATCAGAGGGATTTTCGAGGTGCGTTGCATAAAGGACATGAGGGGGCGTTCGACGTCTTTCTCGTTTCTTGCCCCCGCCTCAGGAGGGATACTCGGCGAAACGGAATGCACCTTGAGCGGACGAGATACACATATGGCAACGGTAGGTACCGCCTAAGCCTCTGTTCTGTTTGGGGGGCTCTGCAGATTACGCCGGGGATGTTGGCTTCGGCACCAGGGGATGGAAGGTGGGAGAGAGGTCTTTCTTCTCCGCGCCTGGCCGTGGCGGCGGCGGCAGCGGCGGCGGAGAGCAGGGGACGCGGCGACGGCTGGGCGATCGTAGCAGACATGGATACACGGCTCTCGGGCGGGTCAAGGGCAGCCGTGTCCACTGTAGATTTAACTAGGTGCTATGCGTTGAACTTACCCGTTGAACTCGGCGGCCGCACGCCGATGCAGGGTGCTTGAGACCTGCCTCCATCCATCCCTGGACGGATCCATGGAGGGAGGCTTAGGAGGCATGACGGGGGTGATGTGGGTGATGGGCGATGTCCTTCGCTTACCTAATCCGCTATCTTCGAAATTTGCGGCGGCCCCAAAGAGTCGCAGTTTTCCCCAAGACTGGACATCACTTACGCGACGCTGAGCATCGAGGGACAGCAACGGCCTGTTCGAAGCGGACCTCAGGTTGGGACGGACTGACGACGCCCACGCCTCCAAAGGTGTCCAGGCAATAGCCCCTCGACCGGGCCGCCCTTGACTGCTGCCGGTGGATGTTTCGGCCACTGCGGCGCACTCGCAGCAGCCTCGCCGTCGCCGCCCGCCGCCTCGCGCTGGAACCGCCTCTGACTGGCCGTCGTGCTAGGCTTCTTCTCCTGCTGCCTTCTTCTCCGTTCGCCAGCCTTCGTCTCCAATCGACTGCTTCGCCCTCCCCCTCTCGTCCCCCCGCGACCCGGCCCCCGACTGCTGCGCATCCTGCCATGAACGGCCCGACCTCTCCTCGCACGAAGCGGAAAGCCATGCATCCCGTCGACGACCGCCCCCACAAGCACCACCGCGCCGCGCTCAACGGCGGCGGCAAGGAGTCCGCCGGCGACAACACGCCCGAGAACATGGACGAGTACATGCCCGACGACGACGTCGACATGGACGAGGACGCCTCGCGCCTCGCGCGCATCATCCCTCCCGGCGCCGACACGGCCGAGTGGCAGGCCACGATCCAGCGCGTCGTGCGCAACGTCGTGTCCATCCGCTTCTGCATGACGTGCTCGTTCGACACCGACCCGGCCCTGACGAGCGAGGCCACGGGCTTCGTCGTTGATGCGGAGCGCGGGTAAGCTCTTCCTCGCCCTCATGTGCTCCTCTTCGCCCGGTGCGCTTGCTGACGCGGCTGTGCTCGCAGATACATCCTCACGAACCGTCACGTCGTCGGCTCAGGGCCCTTCTGGGGCTACTGCATCCTCGACAACCACGAGGAGGTGGACGCCTACCCGGTCTATCGGGACCCGGTCCACGACTTCGGAATTTTGAAATTCGACCCGGCCGCCATCCGCTACATGCCCATCGCCGCCCTCCCTCTGTGCCCCGACCTCGCCAAAGGTAATGACCCGAGCATGACGCCACTGCTGCTGCTGCCGCCGTCGTTGTGAATGAGAAGGCTAACAAACTCGTGGGACAGTCGGCGTCGAGATTCGAGTCGTCGGCAACGACGCGGGAGAGAAGATGAGCATCCTATCCGGCGTTATCAGCCGGCTGGACCGCAACGCCCCAGAATACGGCGAAGGGTACAGTGATTTCAACACTTGCTACTACCAGGCAAGCGCCGCGGCGAGCGGTGGGAGCTCCGGAAGTCCCGTCGTCAATATCGACGGCAAGGCTGTCGCTCTCCAGGCCGGCGGCAGGGCCGACGGCGCCGCGACCGACTACTTCCTGCCGCTGGACCGGCCCCTCCGGGCGCTCAAGTGTCTTCAAGAGGGCAAGCCCATCACTCGGGGCGACATCCAGTGCCAGTTCTTGCTGAAACCATTCGATGAGTGCCGGCGGCTGGGTCTGAGCCCGGACTGCGAGGCCCAGATGCGAAAGACGTTTCCCAACGAGACGAACCTCCTGGTTGCCGAGATTGTTCTCCCTGACGGTCCCTCGTTTGGGAAGATAGAGGAGGGCGACGTGCTCATCAAGGTCAACGGCGAGCTCATCACCCAGTTCATCCCCCTGGACGACATATTAGACTCGAGCGTCGGGCAACCCGTCAAGCTGCAGCTGCAGCGAGGCGGGGAGGACGTCGAGGTCGAGATCGAGGTGGGCGATCTGCACAAGATCACGCCCGACCGCTTCGTCTCGGTTGCCGGCGGGAGCTTCCACAGCCTATCCTACCAGCAAGCACGCCTGTACGGCGTGGCTTGCAAGGGTGTCTATGTGTGCGAAGCCACGGGGTCTTTCCGCTTCGATAGTAGCGACAACGGCTGGATCATCCAAACCGTCGACCACAAGAAGGTGCCGGATCTCGACACCTTCATCGAAGTGGCCAAGGGCATACCCGACAAGGCGCGCGTCGTGGTCACGTACAAGCATCTTAGGGATCTGCATACGCTGAATACGTCCGTCATCTACGTCGACCGTCACTGGTCGTCCAAGATGAAGCTGGCCGTCCGAAACGACGAGACCGGCCTCTGGGACTTTTCGGACCTCGCCGATGCCCTGCCGCCCGTGCCCCCTGTTCCGCGCAAGGCGGCATTCATCCAGCTGGAGCACACGTCGCACCCGGCCGTGGCCGATCTGGTCAGGAGCTTCGTCCACGTCAACTGCACCATGCCCGTCAAGCTCGACGGCTTTCCCAAAAACCGCAAGTGGGGCATGGGCCTCGTCATCGACGCCGACAAGGGCCTGGTCGTCATCTCGAGGGCCATCGTGCCCTACGACCTCTGCGACATCACCATCACCATTGCCGACTCCATCGTCGTCGAGGGCAAGCTCGTCTTCCTCCACCCCCTTCAGAACTACGCCATCGTCCAGTACGATCCGAAGCTGGTCGATGCGCCGGTTCTCAGCGCCAGGCTCAGCAGCGAGGAGATCACACAGGGCGCTTCGACCTACTTCATGGGGTACAACAGGATAGGGAGGATCGTCCACGCCGCGACCACGGTGACGGAGATCTTTGCCGTGGCCATCCCCGCCAACTCGGGCGCGCCACGCTACCGGGCCGTCAACGTGGACGCCATCACCGTCGATACCAGCCTGAGCCAGCAGTGCGGCAGCGGCGTCCTCGTTGCCCCGGACGGCACCGTGCAGGCCCTCTGGCTGACGTACCTGGGTGAGCGGTCGCCTTCCTCCCACCGCGACGAAGAGTACCATCTCGGCCTGGCCACGCCGACGCTCCTCCCCGTCGTCTCGCAGATCCAGCAGGGCATCGCGCCCAAGCTTCGCATCCTATCGGTCGAGTTCCGCTCCATCCAGATGTCGCAGGCGCGCCTCATGGGCGTGTCTGAGGAGTGGATCCACCGTGTTTCCCTGGCCAACACGTCTCACCATCAGCTCTTCATGGTGACCAAGCGCACCTTTGAGCGCAACGAGCCCGAGGATGCCACGGCTAGCTCGCTGCTCGAGGGCGATATCCTGCTGACGCTCAACGAAAAGGTCATCACGAAGATCTCGGAGCTCGACGTCATGTATAACAACGAGGTGCTCGACGCCGTCATCGTGCGCGACTGCCAGGAGGTCAGCGTCAAGCTGCCGACGGTCTCGGCCGACGACGTCGAGACAGACCGCGCCATCTCCTTCTGCGGCGCGGTCCTGCACCGCCCGCACCACGCGGTGCGCCAGCAGATCAGCAAGTTGTTCAGCGAGGTCTACGTGTCGGCCCGGACTCGCGGCTCGCCGTCGTACCAGTACGGTCTGGCGCCGACCAACTTCATCACGCACGTCAACGGCAAGCCGACGTCCGACCTCGAGTCGTTCCTCGCCGCCGTGGTGAAGATTCCGGACAACACCTGTAAGCCAACCCACCCCTTTCTGTCTTGTTGTGCCAAGGACGCGACGGCTGACACGCAAATGCAGACTTCCGCATCAAGGCCGTCACCTTTGACAGTGTGCCATGGGTCGTTACCATGAAGAAGAACGAGCACTACTTCCCGACCGTCGAGTGGATCAAGGACAGCAGCGAGGAGTGCGGCTGGCGCCGCGTGACCTACGAGGGCGGGAAGGTGATCCAAGGCGAGTCGTCCGAGGGCGTACCTCCCATGGTCGAGGATAACGGCGACGTCGGCGAGGCCGAGGACGCGCCCGCGGTCGGACAGGCCGAGACATGACCGTATGTCGGACGTCATGACGACAGACCAGATGCCATAGAAGTTCGTGGCTACCGCCGCCGGGCCAGACGGCGATTGACAACAGCTAGGTATACTCAACCTCGTAATACTACGGTAGCGGGGGCCGCACAGGCGAGCCCACGCGTGTCAGGAACAAGCTGTTGTGTTCAATATTTCGAAGAACTTGGGAAGACGCCGGCTGAGGACACGGAAGTAAGCACTAGGAGCCATTACGAACCCATCTCAGTTCCACTTTATGGGACGTATTGTACTTGGCCCTCGCGTTCTGACGCATGGCGTGCGTGGTGCTCCACCGTGACTCTTGCCCCCCCCCCCCCCCCCTTTTTACTATATAGTATTACTATTCTGTATGTCGGCTACGGCCTGAGCATTACTTTGGACCCCACGGGCTTGGAGTTCCGCTTCGGCGAGGGCTCCACCGCCCCCTCGGCCTCTTGGTCGCCTTTGGGTATCTTTGCGTTCGCATCATCAGTCTTGGGTGGCGACCGCCCGGCCACCGAGGCCGCCGAGCCCCCGTTCCTCTCCGGCGACCCTCCCGATCCCGCCCCCGAGGTCGCCAGAACGCTCTTTATTCCCCGCGACGGAGGCCCCGCGGCGGCGACGGCGACGGCGGCGGCCGCGCTCTCGCCCGACATGGGCCGGGTCCGGGTCGAGGCGGCGTCCGACGCCTCGGAGGGGGCGGGGCCGTCGAGGACGCTGTCGCTGAACGAGGTCTGGGTGAGGGGCCGGGCGGCCCTCTCGTTTTCGCTGGCGCCCGTCATGGTGCTGCTCATGGACATGCGGCTGAGCTGCAGCTCGCGCTCCGAGGAGGCGTCCGACGTGGTGCTGCTGTTGCGGTTGGTGAGCGGCCGCTTGGCGGCGCCCCAGCCGCCGATGAGGGGCGACTTGGCCCAGCCGGAGCCGCGGCGCTTCTCGCCGGCCCAGGCGGCCCAGCTGCTCACGTAGGCGCCGGCCTTGACGCCGACCGACTGCATCGTCTGCTGGGCCTTGCCGAGATCGACGGCGCTGAAGGTCGAGGCGGAGCGCTCGTGGTGCGGCGTTGGTGGGGCGCTCTTGCCGCGGTCCTTCTCCTGCAGCAGGCGGGCCTCCTCGGCCTTGCGGCGCTGCGACTCGCGCAGGCCCTCCATGTCGGCGTAGAGCTTGTTGAGCATGGTCGAGGCGCGCTCTTTGCCGGCGGCCAGGGTGCTGCCCAGCACCTCCCGGCCCTGGGCGAAGCGCTCGTCCAGGTGCATATCCTGGACCTGCTGGGCGACCTTGCGCTGGATGTCGTCGAGCGTCAGCCCGCCGGCGCAGGGGTGCTTGGGCTCGACGATGTCGAAGAGGTGCGAGTCGGTGTTGGCCGCCCACAGCCGGTAGTTCTCGGTGCGCATCCAGGACTCGACGAACTCGGTGCCGAAGTCGTGGGACGGGTCCCCTTCGATGTGCGGCAGCGTCATCCGGGGATTGTTGCCATGCTGCGCCAGGTGCCGGTGGTACTTGGCCGAGGAAATCAGGGAGAGCAGGTACTCTTCGAACTGCAGGCGGATGAACTCCTCCGAGCCCACATAGCCCATCGTTTTGGGCCGCCCGGGGTTCGTCTCGTCCCATGTGTCGTTGACCTCTTGGGTGATGAAGTCGATCCATCGGCGGTCCGAGTGCGAAAGTTGCAACGCTGCCTTCAGCGAGGGTGACGTGATGTTGATCGACCCGTCATCGAGGTTGATGAGGATGTCGCTGTACCGATCTCGTTGTTGTAGCAGCAGCGAGTTGGTGCTCCCCACTATGTACGACTTGGTTCCGTAGTCGGCCAGGATGTCTAGCTGCTGGAGTGGTGTATAGGGACCAAACAAACTCCCCTGTTCCGAATGTGAGCAGTAGCGGGTGGGAATAGAGGTTTCCTTCGTACCTTGCCGAAGATTTGGAGAGGGAGACCCATGTAGGCCAGCAGGGAACTTCGGTCGCTTGTTCGCAGGCTCATCGGCTTGCTCAGCTTCTTCTCGTAACCGTTCAGGTCGGGCCCCGCGCAATCCTGGAGGTTCCGGAGGAGCCCAGGGATTAACGAGACAAGGGAGAACTGCATCATACACAGTCGTTCGCACCGGGATCCAAAGAAGAGCATCTACGGGGCAAGTCTATCAGCAAGGTTCGGTGGTGGCGGTCCGGCGAGCGGCGCAACGCACCTTGGGTTGTAGCAGACAGCACTTGAGGAGAACCAGGGTCTGCCATCTGAACTCGCGGACCAGCTCTCGGAGGTTGAGCCCGAGATACTGGTCGCGATCCACCTCGTCGTTGAGCTTGCCGCGCGCCTTTTCGTCGGCAAGGCTCTCTTGGAAGCGCCGTAGGATCTCAACGTCGCCAAACTCGCGCTGGGCGAACCAGGCCGTCGTGACGACGCTAAGTCGTTCCCTCAGCATGGCGAAGAACTGCGGGCTGTCGGCAATAACGACGACGGCCTTTTGGACGTTGGAGCGGGTCACGTCCGACGGGCGGACCAGCAACTGGGAGGCGTCCATCTGCCTCGTGCACGAGATGCCGAACAAGGACGTGGCCGGGCAGGTCGAGGTCGAGGGTTTCAGCAGCGTGAAGTAGGAGAAGTCTTCGGTGGCTCTGGAGGCAGCGCGTCAGCAGAGGCATCGATAGCGCGAGGCGGGGAGCGCGAGGCGAGGCGAGGCGAGGCCGGGCACGTACGCATGAGCCCCGTCGCTCAGGGCCATGAAGGGGAGAAGTTGCCAGTTGTTGTCCGCGGCGGGATCGGCGCCGGCAGGGACACCGAACCATTGCTCGACCTCGGGTCCTCGGGCGTGGTGAAAGTCGACGACGCAGACGAGAGGGGGGAAGGGGTAGTCGTCGCTGGCCTTGCCGTTCGCCCTCGTCTCCGACGTGGGCGTCCCGGACGGGGGCGTGGGCGTGGGCGTGGCCATGGCGACTCGACGAGGCTGGCGGGCGCCGAGCCGACGTGCCTGTCTATGTGGACTCGACGGCCGTAACGTCGTTCAACAGGACGGCCCCGGGAGCGGTTCCATCAAGGACAACTCGGGCCCTCAATCGTGATGTGCCGGGCTGGATGGATTTCGCAGAGCCGGCGGCAGGCGCGGGAGGTTTTCGGGAGCCGCAGTTTGCGGTGGGGATAGCAGTACAGACCCGATCGGCCGTCTCGGTACTACTCGGTACTACGGTAGGTACTGTAAGTATAGATGTCCAGTACGAATGCGCGCTGGAACGACTCGAGACGGCTTCGGAGCGGTCAGGACAGGGCTGTGTGCGGCGAGCCGCGTTGACGCAGCGTCGGGCGCAGGCTTTTCCGAGGGCGAGGATGAAGAGAAGAGAACAGGTTACGCAGCACGGGCGGCGGGCGGCGCGAGACGGGGCCGTCCGATGTAAGATCGCCTCGACGCCGTGGATGGACCCGTCGGCTGTCGCAGGGACCGCAGACGTTGCGTTGCGTGTGCGGCGCCCGGCTCGTGCTGTGGCACTGACAGTGGGGCCCCCCCGTTGCGGGAGAGATCAATCAGTGGGGAATCGATAAATACAGTACTGTACTGTACTGTAGGTACTGTAGGGATCAGCTGACGTCAACTTTGGAAGTTCTGTGCTCCCGTAGCCGACCTGACCGCTGCTGTCGGGAGTCGACGCCGTCTGTCCGCGGCGACAATGAATAGCCAGATGGCCGTGCAAGTGAGTTACCCGGGTCGGCGGGTCTGCCCTCGAGCTTTTGAGTTGCTGCTGGGGCTGATCCGGACAGACCCCCCGTTAGGTACCCAACCGTACCTTTAACCTCAGGTACAGTACTTACTGTATGTACGGAGTCCCCCGACCAAGTTACAGTAAGGCTCAGCCTCGCAGCCGAGGCAACCTACTAGGTACTGTACCTCCTAGCGAACCTCAGACCCAACCTGGAAGTAGTGTACTGTACTTGAGGATCCCTTTCAAGTAAAATAAGGCGGAGGGTTTGGTGCTTGACGGCAGGCAACTTGAGGTGCGGAGACACGCTGGAGCCTGCCGCGTGGGCATTGCCCTGCCCACAGGCCCGGGCTGGGCTGCACTCCACTCGAGAACTCCCCGCCCCGTGCCTCCAACTCACTCACTGTGTGGTGAGGCAGCGTTGCTGCTGATGCCGTTGATCATGACACCCTCCCTCAACCAACCGCCTCGGTTTAGGTGCTTCTTTCCATGATCGCCGTTCCAGCAGCTCACCACTCCCATCTATCTCACCACCCTTCGCCTTTCGCATGCTCTTCCCAGTTGCATGGCTCCACCGGATTTCCTGCTCCTGAAGCCGGGACTGCGCGTATTTTTCGGCCATGACATCGCTCGGAGGCTCCCATAAGCTGCGAGCGGAGCGACTAGAGGAGGTGTTGGAGGGACTCGATCATGTCATGAGAAGGAAGTTCAAGGACGACCGGACGAAGGCCTTTATCTGCTCCTCCGACCTCCAAAGGTTATGGGCCGACAGGACACTCGTGGACGACATCCTCTTCGACAACCCCCTGACTGAAGAACAGTTCGCCTTCTTCTCTGGCGAGCTCCTGCCGCTCTTTTCCTTTCTGGTATATATCGAGCCCCCCGAGTCTTGGTACTCCAGCTTTACCGAACGAGTCTTCGGTCCCGGCCACTCGTCCAGACCATGCATCCCACACTTCACCTTGCCGCTGCCGTCGACGGCGGTGCTAGTCCAGTTAGGCATACGCGAGACCACCGTAAACCGGAACTGGGAACACCAGTACTTGTTCATCCCCATCACCATCGACTTTGATGTTGCGCAGGGTGCTCAAGTCGAAGATCGGCACTTGCGCATGCCGCTGATGGCCTTCGCAGAGGAGCGACAACTCGGCGGTCAGGGGCTCGTCCACGTATGTTGCCGACCCGGCGCCGTTGCGAGTCTCCCTCTTCCCCGAGCTGACGTGATTCCATAAGTTCTGCCGTATTCCTCCCGAGAACATCAAGAACA
>Ga0247777_1000175_pt1 | contig 16212 bp, 4 predicted proteins | sample UWRJL154409C5_FD_179937 | JGI IMG/M metagenome (GOLD analysis project Ga0247777, IMG submission 179937) | Plant litter microbial communities from Arlington Agricultural Research Station in Wisconsin, United States - UWRJ-L154-409C-5 | ecosystem: Environmental > Terrestrial > Plant litter >...
CCCGCTAGTTTTCGACGTGCATAGCCATCGTCGAAGCCGCGCCAGTCGATCCGCACCCCGTCGACAAACAGGCGCTGCACGCCTTCGAGGAGGTCGGTCCACGCCGAACCTTCGCGACGCATGGACGCCACCCATTTCGATCCTTCGCCTAGGCATTCGAGACCTGCTGCGCAAAGTACGGGATGAGGGCCGATCTCGACGTAATGTGTGATCCCCAGCGCAGCCAGCGAAGCGATACCATCGGCAAAGCGCACGGGATTGCGCATCTGGGTAAGCCAGTAATCCGCGGTGCCCATTTCGCCGGCAGCCGCCAGCTTGCCGCTCACATTGGAGGCCAGCGCAAGCCGGCTCGGACGAAACGTCGTCTGCGCCAGTGCAGTCGCGAGCGTCGGCAACGCCGGCTCCACCCAGCGGGAATGGGAGCCGAAGGGTACGGCAAGCACTTTGGATCGCCCACCTTCACCCTGCACGAACGCCGCAAGCGCCGCGACGGCTTCAGGCGAGCCGCTGACGACGAAGTCGTGCGGGGCATTGTGGCCGGCCAACTCGAGGTCGCCGATCTTCGCCAGGGCACGATCGATCACCTCGCGCGGCGCCGAAACCGCCGCCATGGCCCCCTGCCCGGTGCAGAGGGCCGCGCCGCGTCCGCGCGCGATCACGACGCGCATTGTGTCTTCCAGGGACATGATTCCAGCGGAATAGGCGGCGGCGTATTCGCCAAGGCTGTGGCCGAGCGCCACCACCGGTTCAACACCCCAGCGACGCCAGAGCGCCAGAAGACCGATCTGCAAAGCAAAGCCCGCCGGCTGAATCACAAGCGGATTGTCCAGTGTTGTCGGATCTTCCGAGAACATCGCGGCCAGCAAGTCGACGTCGAGGTGCGGCGCCGCGGCGGCCTGGCAGGCGTCCAGTGCTTCGCGGAATACCGCAGAAGTCTCGTAGAGTTCACGGCCCATACCGGCAAAATGCGCACCCTGGCCAGTGAAGAGAAAAGCGACCTTGGGCGTTGCTTCAGCTTCGTCCGTGTTAACGGCCACCGGCGCCGCTATCCTGCCTCGGGAAAGCATATCGAGAGAAACGACGAAATCCGCAATCTCCCGGCCCACGATTGCCACACGGCGATCGTGTTTCGCGCGGCCAACGTTCGCGGTGTGACAAAGGTCGGCTGCGGCATCGCCAGCTTCGAACCGGGTCTTCCACCGCCCGGCGAGCACGCGCAGCGCCTCATCGGTCTGGGCCGAAAGCGCGAGCACGTGTCCCGGACGCTCCATCGCCGGCTGTTGTCCTTCGGCAGGCTGCGCCGCCCCCAAAATCACGTGGGCATTGGTGCCGGAAAAGCCGAAAGCGCTGACGCCGGCGGCCAGTTGCCCCTGCGCATTGCGGGGGAACGGACGCACATCCGTTGCTACCGCGATGCCTGCCGACCAATCGATATGAGGATTGCCTATCTTGAAATTCAGGCTCGGTGGGATCGAGGCCTTCTGCAGCGCCATGATCGCCTTGGCGACACCAGCAAGCCCGGCCGCGCCCTCAGCATGACCGATGTTGGTCTTGATCGAGCCGACCGAAAGGATTTTGCCGGTCTGGCCGTAGACGGCCTGAAGCGCGCCAATCTCGATCGGATCGCCAAGCGGCGTGCCCGTTCCGTGAGCCTCGATATAGCCCACATCCCCCGGCTTCGCGCCAGCGTTGGCAAGCGCCGCACGGATCACCGCTTCCTGGGAAGGACCGTTGGGCGCCGTAATGCCATTGCTGCGGCCGTCCTGGTTGATCGCCGAGCCACGGATCACGGCCAGGATTCGGTCACCGACCGCACGGGCGTCTGCCTCCAGTTTTAGCATCAGCATGACGCCGCCCTCGGCGCGAACATAACCATCCGCCGCGGCATCGAAGGTCTTGCACCGACCGTCAGGCGCCATCATGCGGCCCTTGCTGAAGCTGATATTCATCTCGGGCGTCAGGATCAGGTTGACGCCACCGGCCAGCGCAGCGTCGCATTCGCCCAAACGCAGGGCCTGGCAGGCCATGTGCAACGCCACCAGCGATGAAGAGCAGGCCGTATCGATGGTCGCAGCCGGACCGGTCACACCCAGGGTGTAGGAAATTCGACCCGCCGCAACGCTGGCGGAAGCGCCGGTCGCAAAATAAGGATCGATAAGGATCTGATTCGGAAAGGTCGCGCGGCCGTAGTCGACGTTGCCGAGACCCACATATACGCCCGTGCGCGATCCCTTCAACGAGTCAGGCGCAATGGCCGCGTTCTCCAGGCTTTCCCAGGCCAGTTCGAGCAGCAGTCGTTGCTGCGGGTCCATGCTGGCGGCCTCGCGCGGCGAGATACCGAAGAAGGCAGCGTCGAACTTGTCGACGTCCTTCAGGAATCCGCCAAAGCGCGTCGACATCTTGCCGGGCGCATCGGGATCGGCGTCGAACAGCGCTTCGAGCGGCCAGCGATCGGCCGGAATATCGCTGATCGCATCGACACCGTCCCAAAGGAGGTTCTCGAGTCCTGCGGCATCCTCGACGCCGCCCGGCAACCGCAGGCCCATGCCGATCACGGCAATAGGTGCATGGAGTCGGCCCTCTGCCGCCTCCAGCCGGCCACGTAAGGTGCGCAGTTCCAGCAGCGCGCGTTTGACCGTCGATTGTGGATCGCTCATGACGGCGCTCCTTCGACGGACAGTTGATCCAGTTCGGCGGCGAGCAGGGCTTCTGCATCCTCTTCGCTGAGGCCTGCGAGATCGTCTTTGACTGCTGCGTTCGGTGCAACGGCAGACGTCGCTTTCGTCTCGAGCGACCAGACATTACTGAGCCGATCCGCCAAGGCGTCCAGAGTTGGGTAGTCGAAGGCCAGTGTTGCCGGCAGGGATGTGCCGCCAAAGCGCGCCAGGTCGTTGCGAAGCTCGACGGCCATCAAGGAGTCGAGACCGAGGTCCTTGAGCGGAAGCGCCGCCGGCAACGGGGCATCCTTTGGCAGATCGAGAACGATCCGAACTCGCGTGGCGACCGCTTCCACGATTGCATTGCGGCGCAGTGCGCTCGGCAAATCGCGAATCGCGACGAGCCCGTCATGATCGACGGGCGCAGTCGCTTCTGCGGCGCGCTTCTTGACCTGCATTGCCGCGAAGAAAGGAAGGTTGTTGCCTACGTTTTCGTCAGCAAGCGCGCGACGCCAATCAACCTTGGCCGCGAGGGCTTCGCCTACTTCTGCGGCGAGTGCCGTTTCGAGCGCCGCGAACGCCTCCTCCTCGCTCATCGGGATCAGGCCCCGCTGCTGCCAGGCTGTTTGGGCACGCTCGCTCGTGGCAGCGAACATGCCGGCGTCGCGCCAGGGTCCCCACGCAATGCTTGCGACCGCTGCGCCTTCGCGACGCCATGCGCAACCTATTGCCGCGAGTTCTGCGTTGGCGGCTGCATAGGCTCCCTGCCCCGGCGCGCCGAACATGTTTGCAGCAGCCGTGCAGAGCACGATGAAGTCGAGCGCCAAGCCCCTGGTGAGCGCGCGCAGCACCTCGGCGCCGTCCACCTTGCCGTGCCGCGCATCGGCGATCGTAGTGGCGTCCAGGTCGCGAACCAGTCCGTTATGCGCCGACCCCGCCGCGTGTACGATCCCGCGTAGCGGAGAGTCGGTCGTCGCTTCGGCGATGACAGCGGCCATGGCCTCGCGGTCGGCAATGTCAGCCTGCGCAACGCGCACATCGAGGCCACGGCTCTTCAGGGCATCGATGGCTTCCAAAGCCGCAGCACCCGGCGCATGGCGCCCGATCAGTATTACCCGGCGCGCCCCGCGCCTGGCCAACCAGCGCGCGGCTCCAAGGCCCACGCCGCCCAGACCACCGGAAATCAGATAGGCGCCGTCACCACGGACGGGCGCGAGATCGGTCGACGACGGTGGAACGGCAAGCACCAGCTTGCCGATGTGCCTGGCCTGCGCCATCCGGCGGAGCGCGCCCTGCGCGGCTGTGAGCGGCGTAACGTCGAGTGGTGCCCGGGCGATCTCGCCGGTCGCAAGCGCTGGAAGGATCTCGGCCATGCAGGTCTGGAAGAGCGCGGGATCAGCCTTCGCCATCGAGCCGGCGTCGAACACATGATAGGTGACATCGGGCCGGGCCGCGGCGACCTGTTGCGGCGTCCAGATCTCGCGCTTGCCCAACTCCAGAAAAACGCCTTCCTTCGACAGCGTGCGGAGGCTGGCGCCGACGAAAGCGCCGGTGAGCGAGTTCAGCACCAGACGGACGCCCTGCCCCTCGGTGGCATGCAGCACCTGGTCTGCGAACTCCAGGCTTCGCGAGTCGAACACATTGATGACACCAAGGCTGCGCAGATAGGCGCGCTTCTCAGTCGTTCCGGCCGTAGCAAACACCTCGGCGCCCACCCGCCGCGCCAGCGCCAGCGCCGCAAGGCCGACGCCGCCCGTCGCGGCATGGATGAGCACCCGGTCACCCGCCTTCATGCCGCCAAGCCGGCGCAGGCCGATGTCGGCGGTCAGGTAGGCCACCGGCGCCGACGCGGCGACCGCGAAGCGCAAGCCCGGCGGAGTTAGCCTGGCAAGATCGGACCGCACCGTCACGTGACTGGCGAGCGAGGATTCGGCGAGCGCTACAACGCGGTCGCCGGGCTGAAATCCGCTGATGCCAGGACCGAGACTCTCCACGATGCCCGCGCATTCGGCGCCGTAAGGCGGTGCCTCGCCGGGATAGGCGCCCAGCGCTACGAGCGTGTCGCGGAAATTCAGCCCGGCAGCGCGCACCTGAACCAGCATTTCGCCGCTACCCGGTGCCCGGACGGTCACCGGCTGGACAGTCACGCCGGTAAGCCCATCACCCGATTGAACCACCGCGATCGGCCTGCCCGGCGACTTGATCGCTGACCCCAGCCGTGGGGCAAGCACTTCGTCGCCGTTGACGCGCACGAGCGACGCCGCCTCGGTTTGCATCGCGCGAAGGATAGCCGCCGCGATGACTTCCGGTCCGACCAGCGGATCAACAACGATCGTCCTGATATCCAGTTCGGGATGCTCGAGGCAGGCGACATCGGCTAGTGCTGATATGCCGGAAGTAAGAGGCCCGTCCCGTCCGACCAGAACAAGGCTGCGAGGGCCGGCTTCAACAAGCTCATGAAGCAGCGTGAGCACCCGATCGTAAGCCTCGGCAACCGCCTCCCTGGCGAAATCCAACGGCCAAAGGCAGACAATCGTCGAAGCGGCAGAGGCGGCGAGAACTTCCCGGGTTGCGTGTGCGGATCGGGCGGCGTTGCAGCCGGCAGCGGTCAGACCTGCTTCGAGGGCCATACCTGCAGCCGAGGCGTCGTCCAGAACGAGCCACGAGATGGGCGCCGGCCTGCTCACCGTGAGCGCGGTCCACTCGACCTCGTGTACTTCGGCGGCCTCACCGGCACTCTGCAGCGTGGCCGCGGAGGCCTTTACGAAATTCACGCCCTGCAGCGCCGCCACCAGGGTCCCGGCTTGCGAATGGGCGAAGACGTTCGCCGAGATCGACGTCGCGCTGCGCGACGCGATTTGCACGGTCAGCTCCGCGGTATTGCATGGCGCGGAATCCAGCCAGACGCGATCGATGCTCAGGGGCAAGAACACGCCATCAGGCCGGCAGACCAGGCTTACAAGCTGAAGCCCTGCATCCAGCAGTGTTGGATGCAACATGGCCGGCACATCAATCTGGTCGGGGAGGATGGCGCGGGCGGTAGCGCCATCATCGCGGACCGTCGCATTGACCAGCCGCTGGAATGCGGGACCGAACTCGGCGCCATTCGCGGCCATATGATGGTAGAAGTCTGCGAGATCGACCGCGTCACCGCCGCGCACCACACCGGGCACGGGGTGCCTAGCGGTCACCGCACGCCCGCTGGCGATCAGGCGCCAATCGGCATCACGCGAGCTGCGCGCATAAAGCGATGTTGCGCCGCTGTCGGTCACCACGACTTGCCACTGTTCATCCTCATGCCCTGCTCGCAAGGACTCACGGATCACAAAGTCCTCGATACTCGAACGTCGCCCCAGCGTGGCTGAGTGGGCGGCACGCATCATGGCGTGGACCATTGCAGCTGCCGGAAACAGCGTCGTACCGAACAGGCGATGATCTCCCATCCACCCGGTCGAAACCGAAGGCTTCAGCGATACAATGGTCAGGCCGGCACCAGCAACCGCGTTTGGCGTGCCGATCCAGTCCCGAGAGCGCGGCTGCTCCGTGGTGTGTGGTGTGGTCTTTACCCACAGCCGCCGTCGATGCCAGGGATAGGCTGGCAAACTGACAATCGAACCTTCACCGGGTTGCACACTCTCCCAATTCGGATCGAGACCGATGCCGTAGAGGACGGCAAGCGCGGCGCGGATGGTCTCGGCCTCATCACGCCCTCTGCGGAGGGATGTTGCAATCGCCCGTGGCGGATCGAAATCAAGGGCTTCGCTGATCGCCGCCGCGAGCGCCGGGTGCGGCCCGATCTCAAGCATCGCATCGACACCCTTTCGGCGCAGGGCGGCGACAGCATCGGCAAAGAGAACCGGTTCCCGGACTGCGCGGGCGAAGTGGCTCGCGTCGACCGCCGCGTCCAAAGCTGCGCCAGTCAGCGTCGAGAACACCGGCGTCGCCGGTCGCTTGCTGTCGATGGCTCCCAGATCCTCGCCGAATCGCTGCGCGAGTTTGGCCATTTGAGTGGAATGGAAGGCATAGTCGACCTGCATCGGCCTGACCGTGACGCCGCGTTCGCTCAGCATCGCCAGCGCATCTCCAAGCGCTTTCGGTTCTCCCGATAGCACAGTCGAGCGCGGCGCGTTGACAGCGGCCAGGTCCAGTCGACCAGGATAGGCGGCCGCAACTTCCAGCGCCTCCGCTGGCGTCAGGCCGACGGCCGCCATGGCCCCCGAGCCGGTGGCAGCCTGCATCGCCTCGCCGCGGAGAACGACGATCCGCGCCGCCTCGTCCAGGCTGAGAGCGCCCGACACATGGAGAGCCGCGATCTCACCCACGCTGTGACCGATGACGGCCGCGGGTCTCACGCCCCAATGCGCCCAAAGAGCAGCCAGCGCGGTCTGCAGTGCGAACAGGGCCGGCTGCGCGATCTTCGTCTCCGCGATGCGCGACTGAGCCTCTGGCCGCTGCAACTCTTCCAGCACCGACCATCCGGCCGTCCTGGCGATAGCAGCGTCGCACGCCTCCAAGGCCACGCGGAACACGGGCTCGGTATCCAGCAAACCGCGGCCCATTGCCCACCATTGCGGCCCCTGCCCACTGAACACGAAACCGATCTTCGGCGCCTTGGCGATCGCCGCGACGTGGCTTAAGGCTTTCAAGCGTTCGCTCAGTTCAGCCTTGGTCCGACCAGCGACGGCAATGCGTACCGGATAATGGTTGCGCCGTCGCGAAGCCGTGAAGCACAAGTCCCCGATCGAGGCATCGTCGGTTGCGAGCCGTTCGATCCATCGGCCAATGAGGTCGCGCAAGCCTTCCGGCGTGCGCGCCGAAAGAGGCAGCGTCCAGATCGCGCCTTCCTTGGCAGGATCGGGAGCGGGCAGGACAGGCGCTTCCTCGATAATTACATGTGCGTTCGTGCCGCCGACACCGAAAGAACTCACCGAGCCGACCCTCGGGCCGTCAGCGGGCGGCAACGGCGTGAGCGCCGTCGGTATCTTGAAGCGCGAGCCCTCGAGTGTGATGTGCGGGCTGAGCTGACGAAAGTTTGGCTGCGCCGGTACCTGGCCGTGACGCAGCACCTGGACGACCTTGATCAGGCCCATCACTCCAGCACCAGCCTCAAGATGACCGATATTGGCTTTGACCGACCCGAGGTAGCAAGGCGTTGCAGTTGCTTCGCCCAGCACGTTGACGAGTGCTTCCACCTCGATGGGATCGCCGAGAGCCGTGCCCGTGCCATGGGTCTCGACGAAGCTGATCTTTGCCGGCGACAGGCTGGCGTTCTCCAGGGCTTCCCGGAGCATGGCCTCTTGAGCCTGACCGTTGGGGGCCGTCAACACGGTAGAGCGGCCATCCTGGTTGACCGCCGATCCGCGGATCAGTCCCAGCACGCGATCGCCATCCGCCACCGCGTCGCTCAGACGCTTCAAGGCGACCATGCCGCATCCCTCGCCCCTGCCGAAACCGTCGGCTGCCGCATCGAAGGTTTTGCATTCGCCGTCGGGCGCCATGAATCCAACCTTGGACATGGCGACGAACAGTTCGGGCGTGATCATAACCGATACGCCGCCTGCCAGCGCGAAGTCGGTCTCACCCAAACGCAGGCTCTGGCAGGCAAGGTGGATGGCAACCAGCGACGAGGAGCAGGCCGTGTCGAGGGCAAGGCTCGGGCCGCGCAGGTCCAGGAAGTGCGAGATGCGGTTGGCAGTCACCGCATGCAGCGTTCCGGTGAGCGAGCGGGTGTCGAGCGCGTCGACGTTACCGTAGACGAGTCGCGCATAGTCGCTGTGGTAACAGGCCACGAAGACGCCGCATCGCGAGCCGCGCAGGGCCGCGTGTGGCAAACCCGCGTCATCGATCGCCTCAATTGCAACTTCGAGCGCCAGCCGCTGCTGCGGATCCATCTGCTCGGCCTCCCGTGGCGGGATGCCGAAATACTCGGGATCGAACTGATCGATCTGGTCGAGAAAGCTGCCGCGCGTAGCCGCGATCTTGCCGGGCGCCGATGGATCTGTGTGGTACCATGGACCCGCAGCAAAACGCTCCGCCGGGATTTCCTGCGTCGTCGTCTTCCCTGCCGTCAGCAGTTGCCACAAGGCGTCGGGTGTTCTGGCGCCGCCCGGCGCGCGGCAGGCCATTCCGACGATGGCAATAGGATCGAGGCGGAGGATCGGCGCCGCTTGCTGACGCACCTCGTCGGCCATCAGCGCCAGCCGGACTGCGGACATCTTTTCGAGATCGGAGTGCGCCCTCACGACAGCACATCCTTTCGGCGACGACGCAGGGCAACCAGCGCATCGGCGTCGGAGAGCGCGGCCACTTCCGCGACCTTGGCGGCGAGCACCGTGGCGTTCTTTGCAGACGACACCTCGTCCTTGATGGGACGGACCGGCGGCTTGTCGCCCGCGAGGTGGGCGGCCAGCGTTGCGACCGTCGGGAAATTCCACGCGAGCGTGGCCGGGAGCCGCCGACCGAGCGCGCGCTCAAGCCGGTTGCGCAATTCGAGCGCCAGCAGCGACGTCAAGCCCATCGCGCCAAGTTCCTTGGCCGGATCGATCTCGTCGATCGAGAACTGCAGCGTCCGCGCCACGGCCTCGCGGACGGTCGCGAACACGACCTCAACGCTTTGGGAACCAGCGGGGGCCAGACTGCCCGGCGCCGCGTCGACGGCCGGCCGCTTCAGCTCCTTGAGCAGCGGTTCGTTTCGACCTGCGCGCGCCTTGCCGTAGGCCTGCCAGTCGATCGGGGCGACGGCGATTACCGGGAGTGGCCGGGCGGCCACCCAGCTCAAGATGTTGGCCGCGTTTTCCGGTGTGAACGAGCCGACACCCGATTGCGCCTGCTCGTCGATGACCGCCTGGCCAGCCTCGTCGGCCAGCATGCCGGCTTGCCATTGGCCCCACGCAATTGCTACGGCGGGAAGCCCGCGCGCGTGTCGGTCAAGTGCCAAGCCTTCAAGTCCCGCATTGGCGGCAACATAGGCTGCGATTCCGGCTTGCGGCAGCACGGTCGTCATCGAGGAGAACAGAATAAAGCAGTCGATATCCGGCAGAAGGCGGTCGAGCACTTGCGCCCCACGCAGTTTGCCGGCGAGCGCGGCCTCGAACTGCGCCGGGCTCGTCTCGCTGACCAGCCGTCTATCAAGAACGCCGGCCAAATGAACGGCGCCGCGGATCGGCGGCCAGCCCTCGGCGGCGTAATCGGACAGGAACACAGCGACCGCTGCTTCGTCGGCCACATCCACCGCCGGACATTGAATAGAGGCGCCAAGACACTCCAGCGCGCGCACCGCGGCTACGCGTTTGCCAACAGGTGTCGCGGGATCGATGCCGGCCCAAGTTCGTCGCGCCGGGAGCCCGCTCCGGTTCATCAAGATAAGGCGGCGGGCGCCCTCCTCCACCATTGCGCGGGCGACCGCAAGCCCGACATCGCCAAGCCCGCCGGTCAGGAGATACGCGCCGTCCGCGCGCCACTCGAGTCGGCGCCCGCTGCCATCGGTGACAGGTGCAAGGCGCGGAACGTGAGCCCGGCCGTCTCGCACGGCAGCCGCATCTTCACCTTCAGGATTCAGCAGCCATCCAGCCGCGGCCGCAACATCGGCGGCGACGGACGCTGATGGCATGTCGAGAATACCACCCAGCAGTTCCGGTCGTTCGTCGAACAGCACCCGGGCCGCCCCCCAGAGCGCCGCATGATCGATATCGAGTTTTTCACGCGCTTGCAGCGACTGCGCACCAATGGTGACGAACCAGATATGTACGGCGTTCGACCCAACTGCCCGGGCCATCCTCAATGGCAAGGAAGCGGAAGCCTCTCCCGTCGGCGCGACGACGAGCACGTTCGTCACCCCGGCACCAAGTTTCGACAAGCGCGACTCGAGATCGGCAAACGGCGCGCTTTCGACCCTGGCGTTCCGGCATCGTAACGCCTCGGTCAAGGACTCGTCGGCGCCGATCAGCAGCCAATTGCCGGCCGCGGCGCCCGTCGCTTGCGGCCGCGGACGCTCGCGCCACACGGTCTGGAACATCCATTCCCGCTCTTCGGGCACCGGCGCTCGCCGGGCCAAGCGGGGGCCGTTCGCGCGTGCGACATCGGCGACGTCTGTCCAATGCCGACGCCGCATCCACGGATATAGCGGAAAGTCTATGACCTTGGCCGGTGACGTGGCGCTGCGTGAGAAATCGATCGAAGCCCCGGCACACCAGAGCGTCGCCAGTGCGCCGACCAGATGTGCGCGCTCGTCATCCTCACGGCGGCCGCAGCAAGCCACGACCGGGCGGCGGTCGGCAGAGATCTCGACCTGCTCGATGGATGGACCAAGCACCGGATGCGGTCCCATTTCCAGGTAGGTCTCGACCCTGCGCTGAACCAACGCCTCTAGCGCCTTGGCAAATTGTACAGGCTCGCGAAGGTTACGTGCCCAGTAGTTCGCATCAAGTTCCTCGCCGGACACGAAGTTTCCGTACAACGCCGACGCAAAGGGCGTCTCGGCCGCGCGCGGCGTGATCTCCGCAAGGTCTTCGCGTAACCGTTTGGAGGGCGCGTCCATCTGCGGGCTGTGCGAGGCGACGTCGACGTTGACCGGACGGCTGAATATCCCGCGCGCGTTGAAACGGGCGACGAGTTCGGTGACACGATCCATGTCTCCTGAAATAACCGTTGAACGCCGGCCGTTGATCGCTGCTATGGAAACCTTGTGTTCGGATCCGGTCAGTTCGGCAGCCACATCCTTCTCAGGAAGATCGACCACCGCCATGGCACCGGCACCGCTCAGGCCGCGCATCAGGGCGCTGCGTCGGCACAGGATCCGCAGCGCCTCATCCAACGAAAGCGCGCCTGCCACATGAGCCGCCGCGGCTTCGCCCATGCTGTGTCCAACCACGGAGTCGAAGGTGAGGCCAGCGGCTTTCATCCAGTCTGCATATGCGATGGCAAGCGCACCCAAGGTCGGCTGCACGACATCGATGCGATCGCCCAGATAGCCCGGATCGCCGGGGCTCAAGGCGAGTTGCTCAATGAGCGACCATCCGGCTTCGCGATAAATCACCGCGTCAGCGCGCTCGAGGCTCTCGCGGAACGCTTGCTCGCTGACGAGCAGTGTCCGCGCCATGCCGGCCCACTGCCCACCCTGTCCCGGGAAGACAAGCGCCACCTTGGTTTTGCGGCGCGGATCGACAACGCCCTGGGCCAGCGTTTCGCCACCTTCGCAGTAAGCCCTGAGCGCCTTGGCCAACGCGTCGACGCTGGTGGCCAGGAAAGCGGCGCGATGCTCGAGCGCGGCGCGGCGTGTCTGAACAAATCGCAGGACGTCGCCCAGGTCGGGTGCGTCCGGCGCGACCAGCAGGTCCGCGACCTTGCCAGCAAGAATTCGAAGCGCGCCTTCGCTTCGTGCCGACAGCGGCAACAACGGGACGATGGGTGAAGAGGTCTCGGCCGAGTGGATGGGCGTCGGCGGCCCCTCGATGATCACATGAGCGTTGGTGCCGGAAATTCCGAAACCGTTCACTCCCGCCTTGCGCGTGGGCGGCGGTCCTGCCCAGACCCTGGCATCGCGCGCGATTTCCACCACCGCCGCGTTCCAATCCACAAGCCGGCTCGGCGTTTCGAAGTTGAGACTGGCGGGGATCACACCTTCACGAACCGCCAGCGTGGTCTTGATCAAGCCTGCAATCCCGGCTGCGCTCTCGGTGTGACCGATGTTAGTCTTCACCGACCCGACCAGCAAAGGCGTGTCCCACGACCGGCCCTTACTCAGTATTGAGCCCAGAGCCCCGATCTCGACCCTGTCGCCCGCGGGGGTACCGGTGCCGTGGGCCTCCACATAATTAACTTCGAGAGCATCAACCTGGGCGTCGGCCAACGCCCACTCGATCGCCGCTCGCTGTCCATCGACGCTTGGCCGCCCCATCGAGCCGCTGGATGCGCCGTCGTTGTTTACCGCCGAACCTCGAATGACCGCGTGAATTCGGTCGCCGTCGCGGAGCGCGTCATCGAGACGTTTGAGCGCTACGATCCCCGCACCTTCGCTGCGCACATAGCCGTCTGCCAGGGCATCGCCGAACTTGCACTGGCCGTTCGGAGCCATCATTCCGCCCTGCGAATAGGCGACGTGAATATGCGGGCCCAATATCAGGTTCACGCCACCGGCGATCGCAACATCCGACTCTCCGGTGCGCAAACTCTGCAAGGCGAGATGCACAGCGACTAGCGACGACGAGCAGGCCGTGTCGATGGTCATCGACGGTCCGGTAAATCCAAACAAATAGGAAATCCGCCCGGACGAGGCGTAGCGCCCGCTTCCAAGCGTCATCGGAAAGTCAAGTTCCTCGGGATGCAGGAAAAGCCGCTGTTCGAAATCCGAAACCCATTGCCCGACGAACACGCCAACTTTCCCGCCCCTGAGGCGCAAGGGGTCGAGACCAGCATCCTCGAAAGCTTCCCACGATGCTTCCAGCAGGAGGCGATGCTGCGGATCCATCCGCTCGGCCTCGTGCGGCGACAGACCAAAAAACTCAGGGTCGAATTGATCGATGTCAGGCAGGTAGCCGCCGAGACGAACACTCATCTTTCCAGGTGTCCGCAAGGTGGGATCGTAGTACCGCTCCACGTCGATGCGGTCTGCGGGGATGTCGCCGATCCCCTGGCGCCCCTCCTGCAACATCGCCCAGAAGGAAGCATGGCTGTTCACGCCACCTGGAAACCGGCAGCCGATCCCGACAATCGCAAGCGCAGCATCGTAGCGACGCTGTTTGCGAATGCTGTTAGAATTGTCTGTCGTGTCTCGCATTTACTACGCGGCTCTTCTGGGATCGTGGTTCCCGGCTGCCGGCCTCGCGCCCGCGTACCGCCCCTGCGGATTAATCACTTAGTCGATTACAGTGCTCTACTTCGGTTTGAGACGTGATGGCGGCGGAAGACTTCCAGCGGAAGTCCCGCGGGGTTGCAGTATCCCCACAACTTCCGCGAGGACCCTGTCCCGAAGGGCTTCCAGATAGAAATGGCCGCCGGGAAATATGCGAACGTCGACGCCCGCGGTGGTCTCCTTCGCCCACGGTTCGAGATCCTCCACCGCAGTCTGCCGATCGCTGGCGCCGCCGAACACGGCAATCGGAATGTCGAGCGGCGCGCGTGCTGGAACGGCGAAGTTTTCCAGCGCAGCGATATCCGCGCGCAAGCAAGGCAGCAGCAGATCCAAGATGTCCTTGTGCTGCAGAATCTCGGGCGCAATTCCTCCGTAGCGACTGTTGATTTCGGCAACGAAAACATGGTCCGGGAGATGACTTAGGGGCGGAAACCGATTGGGCACGGTCGGCGCCTTTCGGCCGGACAGGATTAGATGACTCGGCGAGGGCAGCCCGCGGTTGCGCAGTGCATGTGCGAGTTCGTGGGCCAGGACTGCACCCATGCTGTGGCCGAAGAAGGCGAACCGCCCTTCGAAATGTGGCGCGAGTTTCGACACCAGCGCGTCGACGAGCAAAGGAATATTCGCGACAGGCGGCTCCCTGAGGCGATTGGCGCGACCAGGCAATTGAACTGCGGCGACTTCCACGCTTGACGGCAGGCCAAAACCCCACTGGCGATACACCGAAGCACCAACCCCCGCAGGGTGAAAGCAGAATAGGCGCAAAGCCGCGTCGCTGCGGGCCATGGGCCATTGCAACCAGCCGCCGGCACCATCGCGCAGTATAGCCTCCACGCGCGTTGCAGACGAATTATGTGCGTCAACGCGCGAAAGCATACGACGTCCCAATAACTAAAAAACACTGCAGATAGTCAGCCACAATACGGACGTGGGCAGCAATTGCAACGCCTTACGCCTTCTAAACCTCACTCCACGCTCTGAACGCGCGCACCGTTTGTCATTTATCTTAACAAATATATTATTATAGTTGTTTATCTTAACGGACTATGTTGGGCATCCTTGCAATTACTTGATTCCCGACGTTTCGTTGTAAACTTGTTGTAGAAAATATCTGTGGAGCGCAACTGCCGCACGGGTTCCAGACCCGTCTGCCCGTCTTCAGCAATCTGGGCGGATGGAACTCTCCATCCGATGAGATTGTCGCCAAGGCCGTCGTCCGAAAGAGGCGAAGCTCTCCGGCAACCACTGCAATGTGGTGGTATCGCGCGGTTAGTTGCACGACGGCGCTGGCGTGAGTGGAACTCGTCTGGGATGGTCGCCTGAGTGAGTTTACGCGTGCGGGGCGGCGACCTTTGCCAACGTCGTTTCCGACAGGATTTCCCTGACGCAATCGTCTGGTGTGATCAAGCCTGACCACTGCCGCGGATACCCAAGGGACACTTCCTCAAACCGAACACCATCGCGGTAAGATGTCGAACGGATATGGAGGTGTCCCGACACGACAACGGCCGCATTGAAGCGGCGGTGCCAATCTTCGGTGCGACGTGTCCCGCACCAAATTGAGAAACGCGGGATTCTCGGAAGCTTTGCGAGATCTTCTCGCAATGGAAAATGATTGATCAGCACAGTCGGCAAATCGTTGCGATAGGCCTTCAGTCGCTGCTCCGTGATTTCGCAGCGCGCGTGACACCACTCGGCGAGACCGGAATATGGATCTGGATGCAAGAGCACCTCGTCGGCGCACTCGATACCCTCTTCGCGTGCCCAGTCGATTGCTCGCTCTATTGGAATATGGATCGGTCGGAAACTGTAATCATACAGAAGGAACAGTGGTGCAATCCTCACCTCCCTTCCGCCGATCGTCACGATTGGATAGGGATCCTCGGGGGTCAACACCCCGTGGAACCGACATAACTCGATCAACTTATCATATTTGGAGCGGCCTCGAGCCTTCTCGTCACCTGAGGGTAGCGTCCACAATTCGTGATTGCCGGGCACCCAAACCAGTTTCGCAAATCGCGGCTTGAGTTCCCTGAAAGCTAATTCGAGATGAATTGCGGTTTCGCCGACATCACCCGCAAGGATCAGCCAATCGTCAGGATGACCGGTGATACCCGATAGCGCCCGTTGGTTGACCTCATAACCCAGATGAAGATCGCTTATCGCATACAATTTCATGTGGTGCGCCCGCTACGCTTGCCACGCACCGTCATTATCTGCTGAACCTCGAGGTCATGCCGACTCCGCAATCAACATCGGTGTTATCCAACGCGGCTGAATAAACGGCTCGACACCTTGAGGCGCGGCGACGGCAATGGCCATCATGTGCTCGTCGGTCGGCGCATGCTGGTAAAAGCGCCACCGGTTCGGAATGTCGGGGCATCGGTCCGTGACGCAGAGAAGCGGAGATGTGCCGCCCAGTTCGAACCAGAACGCGTCGAGTGGAAGGGATAGTCCCATGCCACGTGCCTTGATGTAAGATTCCTTAAGTGTCCAGTAGGAGAAAAAACGGTCACGCCGATCTTCCAACCCGGTTTGGCGAAAGTCCGCCAACTCCGCTGGGGCAAAGACCGATGGTGCCAGTTCGTCGGTATCGACAGTTCGCGTAATATTCTCGACATCAATTCCGATCTCGCAATCCATCGAAACTGCGCAGGCAACCAAACCCGTTGTGTTTGACAAATTGAAGCGGAGGTTACTTGACGC
>Ga0247777_1000176_pt1 | contig 16131 bp, 11 predicted proteins | sample UWRJL154409C5_FD_179937 | JGI IMG/M metagenome (GOLD analysis project Ga0247777, IMG submission 179937) | Plant litter microbial communities from Arlington Agricultural Research Station in Wisconsin, United States - UWRJ-L154-409C-5 | ecosystem: Environmental > Terrestrial > Plant litter >...
CCCCCCGCTCTCCCCCCCCCCCCCCAAAGTCAGCCGACCCTCTATCACGGTTGTGTGTGTGTGTCCACGCCACAGCCTTCGTACTTGTACCCATGGACTGGCCTGACCTCCGGGTCTGCCCAACGTCGGTGTCCTCTTCCCCCCGGTGTGGCCGTCAAGGACTTCATTCCACACGCAAGCAAACGTATCCTGCATGGTTCGCACGCCTTGCCATGGAACCGGTAGAACTCCGCGCTATGCCGGCCGAGCCGGCCGCCGCTAAGACGGCCGGGCCCCGCATCAGCTTCGATCAGCCGGTGAGCCACGTCCGTGCAGGTCGGCCTCTCTCCGGAGTTGAACCGGCGTACGGAGAACATTAGCTGACGTCTGAGGCCTGGCAGAGGCCATCTGAATCAATGTCGCTCCAGCCGGAACATCTGACCTTGCGGGGCGGCGGCGTTGTCGAGGCTGGGGTAAGCTCAAGTTACTCTTTTCGGCTGGCTGCCGACTGACTGAGAGACGGACTATATGCTGCGGCATGTGCACTCTCTGTTCCTGCTGGGCCTGCTTGGAAGTATGCTGCTGATAGCCGAGGCGGGTGCTGGTGGTCTTTGGCGGATTTGCGACGGCTCTGGTTCGGATTCGATACTGATACCTGCCAGTCGGTCGAAGGCGGGCACCGTCGAGTGCATGACATAACATTACGGCGTCTATCGCCCACAGCTCAAGCGCTCTCATGACTTAATTACCGGCTTCATACCTTGCCTAGATATATGCATGCCCCCGTGAGCCTGAGGGCCGGGGCGGCCTTACCCGCACGGGTGTCCGCGTCCATCCGGAGGCTAACACGATCCCGCTCCGCCCCGCAACGCCGATGCTGATGAAAGAGCCGGCCGCCTCTGGCTATCTGCTGTCTAGTCCAAGGAGCAGTGGGTCGACTGGGTGCGTGTGGTGTTGTACAAAGTGGATGCTGCGAGTCACGGATCGTCTACGCCCCTCACTCTTGGTTGACCGTTTGCTACAATCGAGTTAGTTTGCGATTTCCCCGTCCGGACAGCTGGCAAAACGTACCACCAGCCAATCCATGCCCTCGTTCACGCCGCTCCCGTCAACAGCGGAGCACGCCATGATGCTCCAGTTGCGGTCCCGTAGCTCGCCTAGCCGTAGCGCCTGCGATATATCTCCCGCGCCCTTGGCGCCCGGCTGGTCCTGCTTGTTGGCGAAGACGAGCAGCGATGCGTCCTTGAGCTCATCCTCGTTGAGCATGGCCGCCAGCTCCTCGGCGGCCGTGTGCAGCCGGTCGATGTCGGTCGAGTCGACCACGAAAATGACGGCGGCTGTGTTGGCGTAGTAGCACCGCCAGTACGGCCGAATGGACGTCTGCCCGCCTAAATCCCATACGTTGAAGTTGAGGTTCTTGTACGTTACTGACTCGACGTTGAAGCCGATCGTTGGTATCGTCGTAACTACTTCACCGATCTGTAGCCGGCGGCGGTTAGAGAGAGATGTGACTTGTTTCCGGTGCTTCCGAGCGGCGTACCTTGAGTCTGTAGAGTAGTGTAGTCTTTCCGGCATTGTCCTGAGAGGGCCGAGGTGGTCAGCATTCCCCAGCGCATGAGCAACCGTCGAGAGATGCTGCTTACAAGCCCCAGAATCAAGATCCTGATCTCTTTTTTGGACCATAGAAGGCCCGATACCCATGAAACCGTATTACCCATCCCGGCGGGTTCTGGTGTGCGGCAACTCCCCGGATCCGTCCTCTTCTTGCACCAGCAGGCAGCCGGAGTTTGCCCCTCACGGATCTCGGACAACGAATGCGGTGCCAAAAGGCTGTTCTTGACTCGGCTCGAGGGATGATTTACAAGAAGTTTATACCCGCGAAAGGGCCCGGTGTACCTGGTCGTGGCGAAACCGTCGCGGTCAAGTCGACGCAGTGCGAGTAGACTCTGGACAGGAGAAATTTCCCAGAGCAGCAAGCGAGACCAGAGGAGGATCGAAGAGCGATCGGGGCGGCGAGATGGCAGGTTCCAGGCAAGGGTCCGAGAATGCACGGACCATGCGAGTGCCGAGCCTCCGGGGTTGCCGCTTGGCAGGTTGTGGCCTAAAATCCAAGGCAGACAGCCCCGAAAAGCGCTGTGGTCATGCCGTAACCACGTGACTTTACCTGGCGAAGGGTTTCGGTGCCCACCAAATAATTCCACCCCGTCCAGAGTTGCAAACTCCACCCGCAAAGATCCACGACAAAATAACAAGGCACTCGGATTGCGACCACCAGTCAAAATGCCGGTACGTGAAACCAAAGTCCCCCATATCATGCGTTCTCGAGCAATCGGCAACGTGAACGTTGTCGTGGGCAACAAACCGCATGAGGAGGGAGGCCCAACTTTGACCCAAGAGGCAACCTGCTGACCGCCGTCCTCTTGTCACAGAGCCACAAGTCCTTCCGTACGAAGGTGAAGCTCGCCAAGGCGCAGAAGCAGAATCGCCCGATCCCTCAATGGATTCGTCTCCGCACCGGCAATACCATTAGGTACGACGGATCATCACCTCCCCTCGCCCGCCGACTCGTTCGATTCCGAGCGGCGGCGAGCAGGCGACCGCTGCGGGCGGTTCGCGGTCGAATACATGTAATGGAAGCTGACGGCGTGATCAGATACAACGCGAAGCGGAGGCACTGGCGGAAAACCCGTCTCGGCATCTAGTCGTCTCGCCCCCCTTTGCGTTCCGTTTGTCAGCCTTGGACGATACGATACCACTTGGTCGACCTGTCGCCTCTGCTCGGGGAAGGAAGAGCAACAAAGAAGGGGCGGGATGGAGACGCAGAAATGGTACTGATGGCGTTGGGCCACGAAGGCGGTTGAAGGGTATCAGCACCGGCTCGGTCTAACTGGCGCCACTCTAGGTTGCTTGTTCTTCCTGTTACCGCACGCTATGGACAAACGGCCGGGGAAATGGAAACACTCGCATTGAAAACATGGAATTGTCACGCAAATGTCAACAGCCCGCTGACCCCGCTTGGGCCCTCGTGGCCTGTAAAAGCCTTTGTATCCATGTTGTGATTGGAGTATGCCCGCCTTCTGCCTTGCCGCTTTGAAAGGGCTCTGGAGTCTCCCAGGGCCTGAAACCAGGGGCTACGATGGCCCTTGGATTCCTTGGGTGTCTTAGACGCAAAGTCCCTTCCCCAGAGGGCTGTGCTTTTCAGGACGGTCCTCCAATACCTGTTGTCGGGTCAGTCAGTCAGTCAGTCAGCAGCCAGCCGTTGATTTCACATTGGCGATCTTTGATAGTGGAATGATTGGATCATTTCAGGGAGCTGTGGTCTTGCCCGAAACGAAACATCTATGGACAAAACCAATGCTGTCACTTCCTTCTCGAGCGTCCATGACCTCCTATTGAAGGCTGCTTGGGGCAAGGCTAGGCCCTGCAGAGATGCCGCATACTACTGATGAGCTTCCAACCCTGAGCTTGGGACACATCCATGGTAGGTACCCAGTCATGAGCCGCGATCCGGAGAAATGCAGGGCGGTCGCTAGTAAAAGAACCATGGCACGCCTCCGTTATTGGAACGCCAGAACGACCAGCCAGCCCCGAAACCATGTGCTCATGAACACTCGAAGAGGCAGCAGGGGATGAGCCTGAACCAAGGACACTCAGCGATCCTCGGCCCACTCGTTCTCCCGGCGGATCTGTTCCTCCTCCTCGGGAGTGAAGTCATTGGTGATGTTGAATGTCTTGCGGATCTCCTCGGGCGATTTGCCCTTGATCATGTTCGCCACAGTCTTGCAGCCGACGTCCAAGAGGTTCTTGATGTCCATGTAGTTGGCAGCCTTTTGGGCAGTTAGCAGATGTGGACACATGGAAGGGAAAGCAAGGGTGACCGACGAGGATAATCTCAAAGAGCATCTCCTGGTCAACCTGCATGAACTTCAGGTCCCACTCGTCGATATCCGTTGTCTTCTTGCGAGCATCATTATCCTCCTCGTTGGTCTGGACGGGGTCGTTCCGGTGGTGTTCGCACCACTCGATGACCTTCCGCAGCACCGCCTCGTTCACCTAGAAAGGGAGTTAGCCAGCAGCTCGCAGCAGCAAAGGAGATGACGTACGTTGGGAAGGGGAACAGGCGTGCTCTGAACGTTGTCCTCTCCAAGATCCTCGATCATGTTCTTCAAGAGGATCGAGCGGTCTGCCACGGCACGGTCAATGGTGATTTGCGCACCATCAGCGCTGGCCAGGATGACCTGGGTGAGCTTGACGTCCGACATTGCGATCGTGGTATTGCTAGAAATAGAGTGTGTCAGCTTTTGGCTTGCGTGTTGGAAAGAAGGAAAGCATGCAAGCCAACGTGGTCAAAGGTGGTAATGACGTGAACTTCGAGGCTTGGAGCGGGGACCTGGAGGTTGCGGCAACAGAAGCGCAGTACCTTGTGGGAAGTGGTTATGGATGCACAGAACCAAAGAGCAGTATTCGAAAGGACTCTGAAGTTTCTTTTCTGGTGAAGATGTTTCCGTTCGCGAGTGGACGTAAGAAACCAAGGGAAGAATAGCAGGCAACAAAGGCAAAGGTGACTGTTGGAGTGGAAGGTGACTTTGGGGCGCAGGAGGGGAGCGTGACGCACAGACCATGTGCCCCAGCCCGGGGTGGCGGCTGCGGTCTTCAAGGTTCCATTCCCCCGCCGGCCTGGAGCGGGCAGTTCAGGGCTGTGGAGGCTCAGAGGGCAAGCTGGAGAGATCGAGGCACCTGCTTAGGTACCTACGTTACCGATCAGGCGAGCCAGGGAATCAGGGTGCTGATGGCTTGGAGGAAGAGAGATACAGCATTTGGAAGCAACAAAGAGGATCCATACGTGATATTTACCGTGCTGCTTGTTGGTTCCTGTAAGCAGAGGAGTTGGGCTTGGGTCGCTGTTGCTGGTATGGATGTATGAGTCTCTGAGTGTATCGGGTACTCAAAGCGAGGTTTTTGCTGTGAGGTGCCGTGAGGGTTGATGCTCTGGGGCAGGGCCTCCCCAGCAAGCCTGGCGAGCCTGGGCGAGTACATTAAATACTATTTACCCCGAGCATCCATAGGTACCTAAGTACTCAGGAAGTTGATCTTTGAGGCCAAACTCACCTGATTCGGGGAGAGAGTCAGAAATGTCGACTCCACAACACCAAACCCAAGTTGCTTCTTAGTATGAAGCGACCCGGTGCAGACTGAAATATGAATACAGTACCTGAACGGAGTAGTCCGTACATCCATAACACCTACTTTGCTGTAGGCCATTGAATCCGAACCTACCAAAGATATTCCAGGTTCCTTGGCATGTCCTAGGCCAACCGAAGAATCCAAGTCGACAACCTCACCAGCATCTCAATCCGTCAGATCTGAACTCCGAGTTTTGAGGTGTTCCCCAGCGCCCAGTCACTACCTACAACAGGCTGTGCTGAGATTGTACCTACTGTACGGAGTACCTGATGGAGGTAAATTTAGTGGGTCTGAGGCCTACCCGCTGTTCCCATGGAACCTTGGAAGCCGTTGTTACTGCACCGTCAACCCCCAATAAAGCTAGCGTCATAGAGGTGCCGCCTCCCCCCTGGGCAGTCCCTTGCCCACCTAGGTAGGCCAGCAGGCATCCTGGACCCCCTGACTCCGGAGGCCGTGGCCCGAAAAAAAAAGATGGCGGGCCGCGCAGGGAAGCAGGGAAAACGCGACAGCCAGTTGACATCGCCATGTGGCCTTGAGTGCTTCCCATTACCATCCCGTCTTTTGCCTGCTTTTCTTCCTGATGACCTCAGTGTGCGACGTGATGCTGCAGGTCCGAGTCTTCTCCCCTGCTGGATTTAGCTCCGTCTTGCCGATGCCCTCGCTTTCCCTCTTTCCGAACATGCCGACACGTCTCTGCAGCAGCTCGCCCAGCTCCGAGTCGCGATAGCCCGTCACCCACCATGTGGCGGCGGACCTACCTCCTCCTCGTCCTCGTCAGGCTGTGGTTCGCGCTGTCCCCAAGTTATCTCCATCCCGATGAAAACTTCCAAGGGCCTGAGGTCATCGCAGGTAAGCGCTCCGTTGGCCGACTCCCCTTCATTTCCCCTTTGCTCTCCGTTCCGTCACGCGACGTCCTCGTCCTGCCGGTGCTTTGACCACGCCCTGTTCTGCAGGTGCGATGCCGATACAACACAGCAGAGCCTCCCCCGGTCGGAAGAGACCAGCATCGCTCTGCTCTCTGCTAACCTCGAGCCGCGTGACAGGCCAGATTTTCAGCTATCCCGTGCGACACACATGGGAGTTCACAAGCGACCACCCCATCCGAAGCGTCTTTCCACTATGGCCAGTATACGGGCTGCCGATGCTTCTGTTGCGTTGGCTATGGATCGGGAACGGCAACGACGGCGAAATACCGCCGATCGCTGTCTTCTGGACGCTGCGGGTTTTGATGTTCATCACCAACTTCGTCCTCGAGGACTGGGCCATCTACGAGCTGGTCCAGTCGCCCCGCCACCGACGCGTTGCCGTTCTGCTGCTGGCGTCCTCGTATGTGACGTGGACATATCAGACACATACCTTTTCGAACTCGATCGAGACTCTGTTGGTGGCATGGAGCCTGGTCCTGATTGAGCGCATCGTCGGAGCCCAGGTGAGCAACACGAGGCAGGCAGCATTGACATGCACTTGCTAACCTCTATGCCAGCGTCGTTCTCCACTTCTCGCGCCGGCCATCCTGGGGATGATCGCTGTCTTTGGCGTCTTCAACAGGATTACTTTCCCTGCCTTTCTTTTAATCCCTGGATTTCGATTGATACCCCATTTCTGGAACAGGCAGGTTGCCCTCGAAGCCGTCGTCCTCCTCTTCCGGAGCGGTCACTAACCTTGCGTAGGCCTCTATCTTTTGCGGCGCTAGCGGTGTCTGGACTCTTTACCACTGCTGTCGCCATCATCCTGGATACCGCGTTTTACACTCCGCATTCCATCACCTGGGGGGATCTCGTATTCCGCCCTGTTCTCACCCCCATCAACAATCTCATGTACAATATCTCGGCGGCCAACCTTGCCGAACACGGACTGCATCCCTGGTACCAGCATCTGCTGGTAAACATTCCCTTGCTGATCGGCCCTGCCGCCTTCCTGCTTATCCTCCAGCCTCACCCTTCGCTGCGGCTCTATTCCGCCATCTCCGGGATCTTTGTGCTTTCCATCTTTCAACACCAGGAAGCCCGTTTCCTACTCCCGACGATACCTCTTATCCTTTCTTCCGTGGAACTGCCGAGAAAGCCCCGGCATCTGCGAGCGTGGGTCACCATTTGGGTGGCCTTCAACGCGGCTCTCGGCCTTTTGATGGGCACGTATCACCAGGGCGGGGTCGTCCCTACGCAGGTGTTCATGAGCAAGCAGCCGGACGCCACGCGGGCGATCTGGTGGAAGACGTACAGCCCACCGACATGGCTGTTGGATGGGAAGAACGAGGTCCTGGAGACACGCGACGTGATGGGTATGAAAGGGGAGCTGCTCTTGGAACAGCTCGAGGCCCTGGCGACGTGTGATACCCCGGCGGACAGGAGGAACAGCGAATACCTGAAAGAGAAGAACGGGACCTACTTGATCGCACCGCTCTCGGCTACGTGGCTGGACCCCTATCTCCCCAACAAGGGCTTGGAGGGGCTGAGGTTTCGCGAGGTATGGAGATACAGCGCCCATTTCAACCTGGACGACTTGGACTGGGCGGACGACGGGGTTTGGAACACACTCTCTCGAGTTATTGGGAGGCGTGGTCTTGCGGCTTGGAGGGTAACCAAGAGCTGCCGCGGAAAGCGGAATGGTTAGACAACAAACTAAAAGAAAAAAACGGGTTGCCCTCTGTCCTGTTCGTGAGTCTTCGTCGCGGAACGTGATGGTGTACGTGTTGCGGCTCCTGCGGGTACCGGCGCAAAGTACAAGTGGAGCGGTGTTCAACAGCGTTAGCGCGAGAGGCCGTCATGCAGGAGACCGAGGAGCCGAGCCGCACCGCCGTCAGTGGCCAAAGCGTCTGGAGGTCCGGACCTCGCCACGAACGAACCACAAGCAATTTCGATATCAACTGAGAACCAACGCCACCGACATTGTCTTCGCGAGTTGACGACCTCTGACGAGCCCTTCCACAACTAGACGCGTTTAAAAGCGGAAGCCCGAAAGTGGAAGTACGCCACCATGGCGGGAATGAATCTCGAAGTTTTCAAGGTGCGCGGGGTGTGCGGCCATGGTTCCTCCCTCGGTGGCTAGGTGGAGGGTCCCCGGCTGACCAGTCTGTTGACAGTTCGGTATCTACATCATGTTCCCCATTGGGATCATGTACTACTTCGGCACTAACCTCGACAACCGCTTTGCGGTGCCTGACTTCTGGCCCAAGCCAGAACACGCCAACCGGGTGCCCCACGAGAGGGAGGAGATCCAGGCCGAGATCCAGAGGTTACGAGCGAAGCGACTCTACAATCGCGACCGACGCCTAGCGGCCGAGGCACAACCGGTGCCACAGAGCCCAGAGGTCAACCGACCACAGTCTTGACGATAAGTGGCGGTTGCCAACGCGAGACGCGGGGATCCGCAGAGGGAGCCATCGCACCAGGGACGGATCCACATCCTTGAACCTTTGACAGGACGATGTGAAGCATGCCGAGGGCGCGGTGGCAGGCGGCGGCATGGAATTGTACAAGATACTGTACAGTACAGGGCATCTATACGTCCAAACACTTTCCGAGCGCGTCCCAAGCCTCCTCGGTCGCCTCGCCCTTGGTTGCGTTGGCATACACACCCACGACGTCGATCCGATCCTTCAGGGCCGAGACCAGGTCTGTCAGTCTCCGAAGCTCCAGAGGTGCGCCGACGACAGCCATGGTGTCCTCTTTGGGAGACCACAGGATATCGGCGCTCCGCAATTGGAGCTGGAACTTGGCACCGACCGTCTGGACGACGTGGTGCGTCTGGGCGGGTTGGGTCCACACAATCATGCCGCCGTCGTCATCCTCTTCCAATTCTTCTGCACCGGCCTCTATGACTTCGTCCATGATATCGTCGAGGGTCACGCTGTCGTTTTTCTCAAACACCACGCGGCCGAGCCTAGAAAACAAGTAGCTGGTGGCGGTCTGGGTTCCCGCGTGCGCCCTCACCACGACGTCGACTTCGGCCAAAGTCCGCCGGGGGTTGTCGGTTTGGAGGTCCACGATCAGAGCCACCGTCGGAGGCATCATGAGCTCGTAGGTGAGACTGTGGAGGGCGGAACCATCCATCGACCGCCCCTGGCCGCGGGAAATGGCAGTGTCGATGGTTGACCGCGACATGCCCAGCTTCTTTGCCTGCGCCATGAGACTCGCTAGTTGAGGGTTAAAGTTTGGGTCGGCTCCGTATACTATTGGTTGGCGCATGAGCAGCTAGGGGGGACGGCGGGGATTCAGATGGGCGAGACCGACGTTGAGAGAAGAGTGTCATATGTCGAGCGATGGCACTGAAGGCAACCATCTTCTTGCCTTCAGAAGCTGCCTTTTGGTGCTTAATCTTGGACCACCGGTTATGTCCGCTATACAGCGCTGAGCTGGTGGCCAGAAGACGCCGGCATTGGGGACAGCGGGCTGGCGTTGAGGGGCTCATTCGTAGCCACCTGCCCATGGAGACGGACGCCATCGCGGGCTGCGCCGGTTCAAGCTACAGCCTTGTTGGGGAGTCCGTCTCACGAGACGTGAGGCTGTCATGCGCTGATATGAACGCCTCCGAAATGATGCGAGACGGGAATTAGAGGAGACCAAGATGCGGAGCAGCGCCTACCCCATGGTTGAGCCTTTTCCAACCTTTCCTTGCAGTGATGATGGACCTTCAAGCCACACGGCTCCGCGCCGCCAAAAATTTCCTGGCGTTGACCCCTGGAGCGACGGGTGAGGCTCGTGCGCCGCGGCGGCAGATCCCTGCACTGGCCCTCCACTGCCGCTAATTGGCTGCCGCCGAGCCTAGGTTCACCTTCGGACATCGCTGCTCGACTCGAGGCTCCCCTTGAACGTTCCCCTTGAACGCCCACGTCTGCTGGTCGCACCTCGAACGAGACCAGAACTTCGCACGACTCCCTATAGACCGCCGCGCGCCGCGCTTCCCCGGGCGCCATGTCGTCCGCCCACTCGGGCGAAGCTCCCAACGGAGCTCGACCCTCGAACGCTGCCCCTCCGACAGGCGCCGCCTTCGTCTCGTCGTCCGGCTCCAACCCCGAACTCGACACTACCTTCCTACAGACACTCCCCACGGAGCAGCAGGAGCTCATCCTACTCCAGTTCGCCACCAAGCTCAGCAAGCATGTGCTCGGTCTGGCTCCCGACGACTGCACGGCGCAGCAGTTCTACGTCAAGAAGGAGGTCTTCAAGGTCCTCCACCTGACTACGCCCACGCCGTCGCGGGTGGTGCGGGTCAACCTCGGGAACTGCCTCGCGCACGTCTTCGAAAAGGGCGACCGGAAGCTGCTGTTCGAGACCATCAACGAGCTCAACGCCATGGTCACGAGCGGGAAGGCCAGGGCTGAGGGGGACAACAAGCCCAGGCACGCCGCCGTCTCGTGCCTGGGCGACGTCTTTGGCGCCGCCGGGGACAGCGCTATCGGCCTGCACCAGCTTTCTTGCAGCACGTTGCTCAAGCTCCTGAAGGCCTCCCAGAACGGCGCGGGTCTGCGAGCGGCCGTCTTCACGGCCTTGTCCAAGGTGGCGCGCATGATCGAGAACAGCTTGGACGAGGGGCTCGCGCGAGACATCTGGAAACAGGCCCGCAGTCATGCTTCCAGCGACAAGGGGGCCCTGGTGGTGGTCGCGGCGTGCCAGTGTCTCAAATCGCTGGTCCGACATACCACTTACTTTGACAACTCGGGCGACTTCGACAGCCTGAGCAAGACGGTCTTCAAAACCATGGAATTCCACGCTCCCCAGGCCCGGCAGGCGGCGGCCGAGACCCTGGCAGAGGCCATGGTCAAGGGGTACGCGGAATCGACTCCCGGCGAGAGCCTAGCCAAGGCGAGGAAAGGCAAGTCGAAAGGGGTCAAGCGTTCGGCGACCCAGGTCGGCACTCTTCAGGACGACGACGACATACCCTCCCGACCGGGCAGCCCTAGCCCCGGGTCGTCGAGAAAACATGAGCTCTCCGTATCTCTCAGCGACATTCTCAAAACCCTGTCCGGCCACTACGTCCGCATGGGCACCTCCAACAGAGCCAGGACGGCCATCGGCATTTGCTACGGCAGAGTTCTCCGCCGCCTGGGGGAAAAGGCGGTGGAGAGCAACTATCTCCATATTATTGAGAACCTGACCGTCGACATCCTCGGGAGCTCCAACATTATCAACAATCGCTACCGCTTGCTCATATCGCGGCGGATCGTCGATATGGTTATCCAGGACGTTGTGGGCAAGCGGATATTGGGCGAATCCGCCCAGACCACGGCGGCCAAAGTCCTTGTGAACGAGATTCTGAAGAACTACCCCCAATCGCTGAAGGAGCGGCCCGAACCGTCCAAGCACACCTTGGTTGCGTCCTTGGGCGCCCTGGCCTCGTTGATCGCGTCGCTCGGGTCGGCAGCCAACAACTTCGCCGAGGCCTGTAGGGACGGCCTCCTGCAGGTGCTCCAGCATCCGAGCTATACGGTCCAGGTCCACGCGTCGTCGTGCATGAAGACGTTTGTCCTGGCTTGTCCCCAGCAACTGCTCCCTTGTCTGTCCGTTTGCATGAACAGCCTCAGCCGGGAGCTTTCTCAGCTGGGCATGGGCCGTAACTCGCCCAGGCGATGCATCGGCTTCGCGCATGGCCTTGCCGCCACGCTCAGCGCCAGCCCCCTGCGGCCTCTCTACGGATCCGTTGATATCAACAGCCGGGTCCTCTCCATGGCCACGAACCTGCTCAAGACCAGCGGCAAACAGGAATTGCGGGTCGCCAGCACTCAAATCCAAGTGGCCTGGATCCTGATAGGCGGCCTGATGTCGCTAGGTCCCAACTTTGTCAAGATCCATCTCTCCCAGATGCTCCTCCTATGGAAGAATGCCCTGCCTAAGCCGCTGGCAAAGGATAGCTCTGCATCGCGCAACTACCTCGAGACGTCCTTCCTGACCCACGTCAGGGAATGCGCGCTGGGTTCCATCCTCGCGTTCCTCCAGTTTAACAGCCGACTCCTGACCGTAGACGTCTCGAAGCGGATATCCACGATGCTGCAGCACACCACGGCATACCTTAGAACGTTGCCGTCCAAGAAGACGACAGAAGACATATCGCAGCGGCTCACCCCCGCCGTCCAGCTGCAGGACCTCGACATGATGGTGCAGCGCCGGGTCCTTCAGTGCTATATCAAGCTCATCAACCTTAGCCCGCCTGGCGGCAGTGAGGCGCTACTGCAGTCCAATCTTCTGACGGTAGTCATCTCGTTGTTCGCGGACCCCGACACGTACACTCCGAGCTCGCTTAGCGCCACTATCGCCAACGCCGTCAACGCCTTCGAGACGGTATGGGACGTCGGCGACAACTCCGGCTTTGGGGTCACGGGCCTTGTCTCGGGCTTCCGGGTCCGAAACCTCCCGGGGCAGCACGAGAACTCGGTCGAGCCGTCTCCCCACGACGAGACCGGGCCCGACGGCGCCCTCGAGAGCCTTCTGCTTTCGCCCGTCTGTGGCTCGCTCGAGCACGACGCGTCGCTTCTCTACATCGGAGACTCGGACGCCTCCGGGCCCCTCCCCGATCCGCCGGCGACCGAGGTGGTGAACATGGCCATCCTCTTGTTTGCCTACGTTTTCCCCCTCACGCCGGCCAAAGTCCAGGAGAGCATTCTGGAACAAGTCGCGACGTTTATGTCGGACGAGGCTCTCCAGCGGTCACCAGGACGCAAAGCAGCCATCAACGTCAACGTGGCCGTTGCGCTCCTTTCGACGCTCAAAGTGGCGGTCAAAGACACGCAGGCGCCCTCCGGAGAGGTGACGAATGTGGCCGTGGAGAAGCTGCTCCAGGACATGATCCGGGGATTTGTCATCGACCCAGATCAGTACGTGCGAAGCATAGGCTACGCGGCCGTAGGGAGGTTGTGCAGCGTTTGCGGGAACGCCTTCACCAACCAGGAGATCAAGTACTTGGTCGACACCATCGTCATCAACCGCGAGCCTAGTGCCAGGGCGGGGTGTGCGATGGCGCTGGGCTGCATCCAGACGAAGGTCGGCGGCATGGCGGCCGGCTACCATCTCAAAACCATCCTCGGCATCATCATGTCGCTGTGCAACGACCCGCACCCGACGGTGCACTTCTGGGCGCTGGAAGCCTTCGCCCGCGCCTCGGACGCGGCCGGGCTGGGGTTCTCCAGCTACGTTACAAGCACCCTAGGCATGTTAGCGCAGTTGTACGGCTCGGACAACCACAATGCCGAGGTCGCCTCGGCCGTCTCCATGAGCCTCGAGGTGGAACTTTCCACGACCGCCGCCATCGCGCGCTGCGTGGACTCCCTCATCAACGTCCTCGGCCCGGATTTGCAGGAAACGACCAAGAACCGAGAGCTCATCTTCACGCTCGTGGAACAATTCCAGAAGGAAGAGGACCTCCAGGTCCAACGGGCCAGCCTTTCCTGTTTCGAACACCTCTCGCTCTACGCACCGGGCTACATGGAGTTCAACGACTACGTCAAGCTCCTCGAGAAGCATATGAGCTCGGAGCAACCAACGCTGCGCGATGCCGCGGTAGATGGCCTGTACAACCTGATGAAGAGGAATCCGCACGACGTCATCCGAGCCGCGGGTACGGGCTTTCAAGACGATCTCTGGCTCTTGTTGGACGCAAATCCTACCCACGACGGCGCCCGCAACATGATCCGGAACTGGGTACGGCAGACGGCCCTCCAGGAAACGACGCAATGGCTCCAGAGGTTCCAGGGCGTCCTGAAAATGACGAGGACCAAAGCGGTCGAGACGACGAAGATGGCCAAGAACAGGACGAAGGCGGTGGTGGACCTCCGTGACGAGGAGGTGGCCGGCTTTGCCGCGGCGGCGGGCGACGGGGCCAAGGGCGACAAAGACGGCGGGGCCGGGGTGGATGTCGAGCCCCTGAGATGGCAGGTCGTGACGTTTGCCATCGGCTGTCTCAACGACATCTTCCTCCTGATCAGCAAGGACGTTGCTACCAACGGCGAATCCCCGGCCCAGCTCGACCTCCAGAGCAAGATCGCCGATGTGGTCCGCATGGCCTTCTCGGCCTCGACGTCGGGCGTGCTGGAACAGCGCATCTGGGGCCTGAAGATCATCGGCGACGTCCTGAAGATGTTTGGCAAGACGCCCGACCCCGACTTCGAGGAGGCCATGCTCCTGGAGCAGTACCAGGCGCAGATCAGCTCGGCGTTGACGCCGGCCTTTGCCGCCGACTCGTCGCCCGAGCTGGCATCCGAGGCCGTCTACGTCTGCGCCACTTTCATCGCGACGGGCATCGTCACCGACATCGACAGGATGGGCCGCATCTTGAAGACGCTCGTCGGCGCCCTGGAGAACTTCGCATCCGACAGCGAGAACGCCGGCATCGGCGACCTCCAGGGCCTCAGCTCCAACGCGCAAGTCATGGTCAAGATGGCCGTCTTTGCGGCGTGGGCGGAGCTCCAGGTCGCGAGCTCGGAGCAGAAGTACCTCTCCGAGGTGCTGCGCCCGCACATCGGCACCCTGACGCCGCTCTGGCTAGAGTCTCTCCGAGAGTTCGCCCGTCTCCGGTTCGAGCCCGACATCTCCATGACGCTGGGGCCGCCATCGCTATCCGGGAGCCTTGATACCATATACGCCGCCCTGAACCGCGAGACCCTGCTGAAGTTCTACCAGGACTCCTGGCTGAAGCTGGTGGACGCCATTGCCAGCCTCATCGAGCAGGACAGCGACTTCGTCTTCGATGCCCTGGACGGAAAGGAGACGACGGGCCCCTCGACGAACGGCCCCTCCAAGGGGCCGGACATTAATTATCGGGACGAGCCCGTCGCCTTCTTCTTCGTGCTCTTCGGCATCGCCTTTGAGGCCCTCGCGGCAAAGCCCGGCCAGACGGACTCGCTGGCCACCCAGGAGCAGACGCTGGAGATCCTGCGGGCGCTGAAAAAGATCTTGCACCCCAGCGTATCTGGCCACGCCATCTACCGAGAGGCCATCTTCTCGGAGACGATGGACCTGCTGGACAGGCTCGTCCTCACCGAGGGCCTCGACGTTCAGCGCGTCATCGTCGAGATCGCGCGGGCACTGTGCGTCGCGCATCCGGCGGCCCGGAGGCAAGAAGAGCCCGACAGCGGCGAGCTCTCCGAGGACATCGAACAGCTCTTCGAGCTGACCCGCATCATTGTCCTCGTCTTGTCGGGCCTGCTGCCCAACCTGACCGAGGCCAACCAGCCCGTTCGCCACCAGATGACGGAGGAGGCCGTCCTTCTGGTTCGAACCTCGCTCAACGCCCTGGTCGACGCCGCCGAGGTGTTCCCGTCCATCATCAAGACGGACCTGCACGCCTGCATTATCCACATCTTCGCCACCATCCTCGCGACGCCCTCGTGCCAAGAGGTCATCGTCCCGCAGGCCCTCCCGACGTTGAAGCGATTCGTCGTCACCATGTCCAAGTCGCGCCGGGCCAAGGAGGGCGCCACCTCGCAGACGGATATCCAGCTGCGAGGCTGTCTTCGCCGCTTCCTCTCCATCTACCTGCACGCGCAGAAGCGCGACGGGCCGGCCTCGCTGCCCTGCGTCAAGAACTGCCTCCTCGCCATCACCATTCTCTTTACGGGCGGTAAGAATCACCTGTCGGCCGCCGAGCCCCTGGTAGCGCGGTTTCTCGACGAGGTGGTCGAGTGCCTCGCGGATCGCATGGTATGCAACTCTACCCTATCTTACTTACCCTAGCACACCCACTTGCTCGTTTCCTCACCCACATCGACCCGCTCCGGGGGAAACGAAGTAGCTGACGAAGGAGAGAGCAGACGGCCAAAATCGCCGCCAACTGCGTGCGGTCCTTGCTGCTACTGCCGCAGCCGACGCCGGCCGACCAGACGCTCGCGCGCCACCTCCTCCCGCGCGCCGTCGCCTTCGCCACCAACACCGAGGCCGAGGACCCGGAGCGGGCGCGGCCGCTCGTGTGCGCGGCGCTGACGGCCTTTGTGGGCGCCGTGCCGCCCGCCGCGACGCCCGTGGCCATGGCGCTCGTGGT
>Ga0247777_1000177_pt1 | contig 16075 bp, 8 predicted proteins | sample UWRJL154409C5_FD_179937 | JGI IMG/M metagenome (GOLD analysis project Ga0247777, IMG submission 179937) | Plant litter microbial communities from Arlington Agricultural Research Station in Wisconsin, United States - UWRJ-L154-409C-5 | ecosystem: Environmental > Terrestrial > Plant litter >...
GGCGTTGTAAAGGCGCTTGTCAACTCGCAGTCACTCATCAAGACTCTGTCAAACTGCTTTCCGGCATCCACGTCCACGAGTAGACAGGGGGCGCTCACCCTGCATCCCGTCAACGTCTTTGACTATTACACCCATCTGATCGAGTCCCTCGGTGGCATGCTGCACACGGTCCTGACCGAGGAGATGGGCGTCACCACGCTGATCCCAAAGCACTGGAACAAGAGGCTTGTAACCGTGGAGCGACCGAACGAATCCCCCATTCAATTGCCTGGCGCGGACGAGGCCTCTCTGCAGGAGGTGTTGTCTAACACCGTAGGCAAACCTGGCGACGACGACAGCCCTCCTCGACGTGACAAGAAACCGACGCAGCAGGAACAAGCATCCTCAGCGTATCGGAACTACCAAGTCCTACGAGTCCTCCTCCACTCATTCATGCCCACGACGTTCCCCCTCTTCCAACAAATCGGCAAGGCGCTCCTGCCGCGCCGACAGCGGATCCCAACCCAGCGATCATATCACATTCGCGTCGCCGAGGCCCTGGCCGAGACGATACGGGCACAATTGACGCTGAAGGCTGACCCGACCACCACCGATTACCACTACTGGATTGTTATGCTCCACACACTGCACGAGACGATGATCGACCCTATCCGTCACGGCGAGCGCACGAGCCTCTATATTGTGACTCCGGTCCTCGTCGCTTTCATGGAGCAAGGTGGTCTCGATACGCTCAACGAGATGTTGCGGGTCTTCATGGAGAGCGTGGCCGAGGATGCGCCACCCACGGAGTCTACTAAGCCAAAGCTGGCAGCGCTTGGTGCGAGAAAGATTCTCGAATTCTACGAGAACATCGTCCATGGGAAGAATACGACTGATTCTGCAGCACTCGTCGAGATTCTGTCGCGGTCCGAAGATCGACATTACAACAACATCGGCGGGCAACTCCTTGTCGAGTTGCGCATGGCCGTTCTGCCGGTGGTCAATCGTGTCTGGGAATCGGGCGACATGGAGAAGATCCCAACGTCGATTCTGAGCAAGGTTGTGTCCATTCTGAAGACGATTGCGGGTGCCGACCAGGAGAGCGGCGCAGGGCGGAGGTCTGACAAGACGCCCCGGCCCGCGGCGGTCTTCAGCCGCGACTCCCTTCGGTTCGACTGGGCTGCGATGGTTGGCGCGATATCGCGACTCACAGAAATCGATGGCATCGACCAAGACCTCGCACGAGAGGCGATCTACCGGGCCCAAGGAAACAGCGCCGCCGCCGCCGACTACTGCCGCGCTCACAAGGCCGGTTTTGCTGGTGATCGCAACCCCATCCCGGCAGAGGACGCCTTCCGGCTGCCGGCACCGCCTCAAGCGGACGAGGCCCCTAAAGCCGCACCGGCCGCGAGCACACCCGCACTAGCTGAGCCCGAAGCCATGTCCGTTGACGAGCTGGCGCACGAGGCGGAGTTTGATCGGCTCCTGAACGAGCAAGCCATCCCGGGAGGTCTGGTTGAGGTCCCCTGGCAGGAGTCGGACCATGAACAAGACGCAAGCAGCCACCATTCCGAGTCTCATGAAGCGAGCGGTGACTCGGTGGTGCCAGTAGGTCAAGAGGGCACGGCACCTCCGGTTCAAACCCCGGTCAAGGAAGGGAAAGCGACGGTCACGCGGGACGACCTCGATGAGGCACGAGCGAATCTCCAGGTCGACCTCATCGATCGGTGCCTCGATGTCATCCGGGCTCACCCCAACTCCGTATGCGACGTCTCGGACCTCATCTCAGCAACGGTGCTGAAGTCGCAAGACGACGACGGTCGGCAAGAGGTGGCTGAGACGATGGTCAATGCACTGATGTCCTTCGCAATCGACGATGAGACCAAAGCGGCCAGCGCCAAGAGCATAGCTGCCTACGCCCACCTCTTGTCGTTACTTCTGCACGAGTCGGAGTCGTTCTTCAAATGCTGTGTTAAGACCCTGAGGGAGAGCATCGGGGTGCATCTGGGCTTCCTCAAGCTGTCGCCGAGCAACGCGGCCGAGGACCTTCCACCCTGGATCCCATATATCCTCCTCATCTTCGAAATCGTGCTGAAAGACGACGAGCAGGTAATCGATGCGAAATGGACCCCCCCGGCAGCAGAGGACGACCCCATTGAAGAACCCATTCTTCAGGTCAAGGAGGCCATTGTGGCAGACGAGCAGCGCCGACAACTTCTGGACCTGATCATGGACATTCTCCCCAGAGTCGGCAAAGACGACACCCTCGCTGTGACCATCCTGCGCATCTTGGTCATTTTGACACGCAATCGGTCGTTCGCCCAAGCGGTCGGGGATAAGAAGAACCTGCAACGGCTCTTCGTCATGGCCAAGCAGCTCTCAGGCTGTGGGGCGGGGCGCCTCAAGGAGTCGCGCATAAGTTCGAACATCATCGTCATATTGCGACACATCGTGGAGGACGAGGACGTCATCCGACAGCTGATGCGATGTGAGATTCGGAACTATTTCGAGGCGCCTCAGCGGGCGAGCTCCCGACCCTATGAGCTCCATTCGTTTGTTCGTGGGCTTTCACACATCGCTCTTCGATCGCCCGAGATATTCGTCGAGGTGGTCAACGACATGGTGAAGTTTGCGTCGAAGTGGTCACCTCCGTCGGCAGAGTCGCCCTTCCGTCCTTCGCCAATGCTCGCGCTGAAGGTCGCTGACCTCGACGGAGGGGAGCCTTCCGTTCCTAAAGACGACTCGGTCGAACCTGCTGTCCAAGCCACCGAGGGCCTGAACATCAACGACGTACGGCCGTCGGCCGAGGACGGCGACAAGACCATGACTGATGCCCCCAAAATGCCCGGTCACGAACACAAGCGCCCCATTGTCGGACACTCGGAGGGCGTCATCCATTTCTTACTGGACCAGCTTCTCAACTATCAAAAAGTCGACGACGCAGAACCGGCCCCAGCATTGAAGGATAAATTCGCGGCCGAGTCAGACTCGCCTGCCGCGGCCGAGTCGGTCGGCTCGACCTCCACGGAACCGCCGACAGAGGGCAAAGACAAGAAGCCGGCCAAGTCGTCCTTTAAGACGGAAGAACATCCCATCTTCATCTACCGATGTTTCCTGCTTCACTGTCTCAGCGAGCTCCTGCAGAGTTACAATCGCGCCAAGATTGAGTTCATCAACTACAAGCGCGGAGCGACGCTGCAGCCAAACACACCGGTGAAGCCCCGAGCAAGCGTTTTGAACTACCTCCTGAACGACTTACTCTCCACCATCAATCTTGCGCCGACGGGAGAGCCGATCACCGTGGCGTTGAAGAAGAAGGCTGCGACATCTGAGCAGGCGCGACTCGTCCTAGTCGCGCTAGTTACCAAAACGACGGAGACGCCGGCCGACCGCAATCGTGACCGATACGAGTTCGACGACGAGCCGGATCTCCTCTTTGTCCGCAAGTTTGTGCTCGACACCATCCTGCGTGCCTACAAAGACGCGGCTGCCGGTGCTGAAATCTTCGACGCCCGGTACGCCAGGATGCTCTCACTCGCGGAGCTGCTGAACCACATGACGGGCGAAAGGGAGTCTAAGGATCCGGTTGGACGCCGCGCAGAATTGCCCCTTGCGCGATCGCAGAACCAACTCAAGCGCCTCATGTACGAGAAGGGCTATCTTGCGACCATGACGGCTTCTATCGCAGACATCGATCTCACCTTCCCCGGAGTCAAGCGCACCATCAAGTACATACTGCGTACTCTGCGTGTTCTCACCGCTACAGGAGTCGCCCTGAGCCGCGCCAACATCCTTCCTTCAACGTCACCCGAGAATGATGACGACATCGCGTCCCTCTCGTCCCTATCCAGCATTGAGGACAACCGGGAAGAAACGCCGGACCTCTACCGCAACTCCGCCTTGGGCATGATGGAACCTGGGGGGTCTGACGGCTCGGAAGGCTCACATGACGACGGTATGCACATTGCGGTCGCCGTCTTGCATTTGATTGAACTGACGCTCGCAGACAATGAGGAAATGTACGATGATGAATACGACGACACCCTCGAATACGAGGAGGAAGCCATATCTGCGGATGGCGAGAATGACATCAGCGAGGATGACGACGAGGACTTGGGCGAGATGGGGCCCATGGAAGGCTTATCGGGTGATGCTGGTGTCGTTCAGGTCATCGTAGATGAGGATGACGGCGACGAGGGTGACGACGACTCGATGGACGATGATGACGATTCCCAGGACGAGGACGACGAAGATGCATCTGCGGCTATGGACGAAATTGAGGAGATCGTGGACGAGGCCGGCGAGGTCATGCACGATGGCGGCTCTGACTGGGAAAGCGAGTCCAGTGAGGGCGAGGAAGGCGAGGGTGCCAACTTCGACGAAGCCCAGGGACTCGACGACATGGCGGGTGACGAGCTCGGCCGCTTCGAGAATATTGTTCGCGCAGCCATGGATGTTAACGACCTCGGTGGCGGCGAAATTGGCAACTTCGACGAACATTACGGAGAAGACGGCCCTGACGAGGACGGTAGGTTTCGCTTCTCGAGCTCGGTGAACCCCGTGGAAGATGTTGGCTGACGATCTCACAGACGAGGATGACGAAGACGAGGACATGGATGAGGAAGAGTACATCTACGACGAATACCCCAGTGAGCATCGCCCCTGGATATTATCCCATCGCGTTTGTCCGGCAGCTGACCCGAGCCAGACGAAGCCCCGCCTCCAGCTATGCCTGCTGGGCTGGGCTGGGATACCCTCGTCGTTGAGCAGGGAGGTCATCCCAACGACGGTCATCGCATCCGCCACCCAGGCATCCGCAGTCCCTTCCCACCCTTCATGTTCAACAGCCCAAGAGATCCCCTGAACGGTATGTCACGTTCACGTACTAGTCATGTGGGCCGGGCAATCCATCGCAACTTGAACCGAATGGTCCGGCAGATGGGAGGGAGGGGTTTGCTCGCCATGAACCCTTTGACTGACAATAGTCGCCCAGAGTTCCGGAGCTTCTTTCGCAATCGCCAGCCGCCTGCCAACATTCCGGATGATGGCGTCAATCCACTGCTGCGAAGGACCGGACCCACCGCTCCCGAGTCCTCGCCCATGCAGCCCGGCCATGTCTCGACCGTGAGGCTCGGACTGCCTCATGGTCTTTTCGGGGGTGCTCTCTTGGAGAGTCCTCTGCAGCTGATAAACGATCTAGTTGCTCATCTTCCCGAGCTCTCTCGCGGCGGGCCACCACTTCAGTTCCAGATCACAGCCGATGGTCCGGGCGGGGGGGTTCGCGAACTGAGCGTTCCTTTCGGCGGTGGATTTCGCGGCCGTGACGCGAGGTCCGAGCCTCGCCGGGATGCCTACCAGGAGCCGCAGAATGCGGTAAGCTTCGCCACTCAGTCGACTGTGGACCACTGGCAGGAGGAGTGTCGGATGATATACGGCAGGCTCGCAGCAGAGAAGTCGTCACGGCTCTTCACTCGCATTCTCGCCAAACTGACACCGGCCGCCATCCAGCAGGCCAAGGAGGAGAAGGCGCACGAGGCCGAGCTGGATCGCAAGATTCGGGAAGATCGAGAAAAGCGTGAAGAAGCGAAGCGCAAGGAGCGTGAGAAGAAAGAAGCCGAGGAGAAGGTGGCACAGGAGAAAAGGGAAGCCGAGGAGCGGCAGCGAGCCGAGCTCGAGGCTGCCGAGGCCGCCGAGGCTGCCGAAGCTGCGGCCCTCGAGGCGGCAGCCGCGGCAGAAGTTGAAGCCGCCTCCCAGGAACCAGTGCCGGCGGAGCCACAGGCCATGGAGGGCGTCGAGCCCACCGGCGGAGATGCCGCGTCGGGACAGCACGAAGCCCCCGCCGAGGAGGAGGGCGACCGCGTCATGACAACGATCCGGGGCGAGCAAGTCGATGTCACCGGCCTCGGTATCGACGCCGAGTACCTCGCCGCGCTGCCCGAGGAATTCCGCGAAGAAGTCATCGCGCAGACCCTCACTGCTCGACGCTCCGAAGCGCGGCAACAGACGGGAAACACGGGGGAGCAGTCGGAAAACTTCAACGAGTTCTTAGATGCGCTCCCAGAGGACCTCAGACTGGAAATTATGCAGCAAGAGCGGCAGGAGCAGCGTCGGCGCCAGCGGGACGAAGAGCGACGGCAGGCGGCGGCCAGCGGCCAGGACGTTCAACCCCAAGAGATGGACACGGCGAGTATCCTCCTGACCTTCCCGCCACACCTGCGGGAGCAGGTGCTCCTGGAACAGGGAGAAGATTTGATGGAGCATCTCCCCCCGGAAATGGTTGCGCAAGCCCGTGCTCTTGTGGAGCGCAATCGACCACCGCCGGGTAACGCCCGAGCCCGAGAAGCGGCACGCAACGTCATGGCAGCTACCGCAGCAGAGGGTCGATCTGAGCGTCGTACGGTGGTGCAGATGCTCGATAAGCCCGGCATCGCTACCCTGCTCCGCCTCATGTTCATGACGCACAACACATCGATTCGCCAATACCTATTCAACATGTTCGTCGACGCTTGCGAAAACCGGCAGAACCGTCTCGAGATCATCAGCACCCTTCTCCAGATTCTACAGGACGGAAGCACCGACATGGATGCCGTGGAGCGCAGCTTCGGTCAGTTGTCCCTCAAGGCGAAGCAGCTAAAGGACAAGGACAAGGACAAGGAGGCCAAGACGCCGAGCAGCCTCAAACGGACCTTCACCAATATCAGTAACGCGGGACACGTCCAGGCCAGCTCGGACATCTCACCGCTCCTGGTCGTCTATCAATGCATGGATCTCCTGGCCTATCTTTCCTCCAGGAGCTCGCACGTCCCCTCTCTCTTCCTGACGGAGCACGAGACCGTCGGATCGTCTTTCAAGCGGAGTCTCAGTCGAAAGGGCAAGAATAAAGACGCCAAGGCCAGCAAGTATGCCATCAACTCGCTTCTTAGCCTCCTGGACCGGGAATTGGTCATGGAGAGCTCCGTCGTCATGCAACTCCTTGCCGACACGCTCAATCGGGTCACGTTCCCACTCCAGGCACTCGAACGCCGGCGGAAGGAGATCCTGGAAGAGGAGAAGAAAGCGGCGGAGGACGCGGAAAAGAAGAAGCAAGAGGCGCTCAGTGAGACGTCCGCGACCGCGGGCTCCACTGCCGCCGAGACGGTGGCGCCGCCGGCCCAGGGCCCAACGGAGCCGCCGTCGACAGCTGCTCCCGGCCAGACAGAGCCCGAGTCTGCCGCGGGCGCCCAAGCAGAGAGCTCCAAGCAGGCGGAGCAGAAGGACGAACCCCATAAGAAAGCCCGACAGATCCACCCGCCCGTTGTTCCGGTGCACAGCTTGACGTCGGTGATCAACATCTTCGTCGCTCGGGAGTGCAGCTCCGAGACGTTTAGGAATACCATCTCGACGATCAAGAACCTGTCCAACATTCCCGGCGCTAAGATGGTTTTCGGGCAGGAACTCGTACGACAGGCCAGGGAGCTGAGCGAGAAGATCGTTCGAGACCTCGACGATCTCCTGCCTCACATCGTCAGGGCAACGACGGGCACGGAAATCCAGGGGATCGCGCTGGCCAAGTTCTCACCTGGGGCGTCGGAGCAGAACAAGTTGTTGCGGGTGCTGACCGCGCTCGATCACTTATTCGACGGCAAGAAAAAGGCGGGCGAGGACGAGTCGTCGGTGCCGAGCGAGGAAAAGCAAGAGTTTGTGGGTTCCCTCTACCACAACCAGACGTTTGGCGTCATGTGGGACAAGCTCAGTCTGTGCTTGGGCGCGATCCGGCAACGCGAGAACATGCTGAACGTGGCGACGATTCTGCTTCCGCTGATAGAGTCGCTCATGGTGGTCTGCAAGAACACGACACTGGGCGACGCGCCGCTGTCGCAGAGCCAGGTCGCCAAGGACATGCTCCTGTCCAGTCCGCCGCCTGAGAACCGCATCGCCGGCCTCTTCTTCGCCTTCACCGAGGAGCATCGGCGTATCCTGAACGAGCTGGTCCGCCACAATCCGAAGCTGATGTCGGGCACCTTTTCCCTCCTGGTCAAAAACCCCAAGGTACTGGAGTTCGACAACAAACGCAACTACTTCAACCGCAGCGTGCATGCCAAGGCCAACAACCAGGCGCGGGCGGGGCACGGAGCGCTGCAGCTGTCGGTTCGACGCGACCAGGTCTTCAACGACTCGTTCAAGTCCCTGTACTTCAAAACCGGCGACGAGATGAAGTACGGCAAGCTCAGCATCCGCTTCCACGGCGAGGAGGGCGTCGACGCCGGCGGCGTCACGCGCGAGTGGTTCCAGGTTCTCGCCCGGCAGATGTTCAATCCCAACTACGCCCTCTTCATCCCCGTGTCGTCGGACCGCACCACGTTCCACCCCAACAAACTCAGCGACGTCAACGACGACCACCTCATGTACTTCAAGTTCATTGGCCGCATCATCGGCAAGGCGCTGTACGAGGGCCGTCTGCTCGACTGCTACTTCAGCCGTGCCGTGTACAAGCGCATCCTGGGCAAGCCCGTCTCGGTCAAGGACATGGAGTCATTCTCGCCCGACTACTACAAGTCGCTCGTGTGGATGCTGGAGAACGACATCACCGACATCATCACCGAGACCTTTTCGGTCGAGGACGATGAGTTCGGGGTGACCAAGATCGTGGATCTCTGCGAAAACGGTCGCAACATCCCCGTGGGCGAGGAGAACAAGCTCGAGTACGTCCGCTTGGTGGTCGAGCACAAGCTCCTGGCCTCGGTCAAGGATCAGATGGAGCAGTTCCTTAAGGGTAGGTCGCCGGCCTCCCCGTCCGTGATGAGTCGACGCAAGATGCTGACAGGGACCCGCTAGGTTTTCACGACGTCATCCCGGCCGAGCTCATCGCCATCTTCAACGAGCAAGAACTCGAGCTGCTGATCTCCGGTCTGCCCGACATCGACGTGGACGACTGGAAAGGAAATACCGAGTACCACAACTACACGGCGGCGTCGCCGCAGATCCAGTGGTTCTGGCGCGCGGTGCGCTCCTTCGACAAAGAAGAGCAGGCAAAGCTCGTTCAATTTGTCACTGGAACGTCCAAGGTGCCGCTGAACGGATTCAAGGAGCTGGAGGGCATGAACGGCATCAACCGCTTCAACATTCACCGCGACTACGGCAACAAGGACCGCCTGCCGAGCTCACACACCTGCTTCAACCGTAAGTGCCCCCCCGATGCCCGCCCGGCATGGCAAAAACTTGAGCTAACCTGAACGCCTCTCGTCAGAACTCGACCTTCCGGAGTATGAGAACTACGATGCTCTCCGCGGCCAACTCCTGAAGGCCATCACGGCCGGAAACGACTACTTCGGCTTCGCCTAAGTCGAGGGGGCCGCCGTCACCAACACACCAACACGTGCGTCACACCACACCACGATCATGGGCAAAACACAGCTGCATTCGGGGGTTTCTAGACTAGGGCCGAGAAAAGGCCTCGGGTCATGTATGAATGACGGGCGGGGCCTTGTATGCATAAGGGGGGGTTTCGTTTCTGAAGACGGCATTGCATTTTCAGTCTCGTTCTCGTTTGCCGGCAATGGGCAACCAGGGCGCGCGTGCGCACGGCCGAGACGGGGTGGACGGTGGAAGAGCGAAGGCCCTCGCTCGGGAGGACCGGAGTGCAGGCCGGTCTTCTCGCCAGCGAAGGTGGAACTTGGAAGCGCGTGACTTCGCCCTGGTATCGCAGGAGGGACCAAGCGGGAGGAGAGAGACACATCATCCGGACGCTCGCACGCGTACCTTGATATCTGTAGAGTAACCTAGTTTTGCCGTCCCCCCCTTCCCCCCCTCCCCTTTCGTTCGCCGCCCACAGAGCAGCCGGGCAAAGGTCCGATAGCTCGCTAGACACCATCGTTGCCAATGACCGTCTCGTCGACCTCGATGCGTGATGTGCCCCCTCGTATCCCATGACATGCAATGGTAGACAAAAGTCAAGTTCACCTTAGGCGTCTTGAATATCATACAATCAATGCATGCAATCCCGTCATGCAGGGAGTGCCTGCTGTATGCCCACATTTTTATTACACCCCCGGTTTGTGATGCCTGGTGAAATGGATGGTGCCGGTGAATTCCGTTCCCCCCCCCTTCCGATTCCGTGCTGCTCCCGTCGCCATGCAGGGGAAACCCGACGGAGACAGAGCCTAGTCCCGTTGTATGTGACCTCGTGTCTTCTTGACACGTCTACGGCCGACGACTCGTACAAAACTTGGCGTTGGGGCGAAAATGGGCGCTGCAATGGTGCTGCTATGTACAATGTAGCGGGGTGGAAAGAGGCGAGGTCGGCGACGCCGCGCGCGGTGTCATAACCGAGGTCCCTTGTAGGTCGGCAGGCAGGGTTTGGGGGACCTTCAGGCAAACTGCCGCTTGAGATCGGTCCACCTGCGCGTGAGCGTCTCGTGCTGTGAGTTGATCTGCGCCGCGGGTTAGCCTTTGCCATGTTCGGCGGATACAAGGGGAAGGAAGCCAAAAGCAAAGGGGGGGCCGGTTACGCACCTCGGCGTATTGCATCTTGGTCTGCACCAACTCCTCCTCGAGCTCAGACATCTCCTTCTCGACCTTCTGGTTCTCCTCGTGCACCTTCTGGTTGCGCTTCATGAGGTCGTCGCGCTCGAGCTTCCAGGCCTGCTCGATCTCCTGGGGCTGGTGCTCGATGACGATCTTGAGCTCGCGGACCTGGCCGCGGAGACTCTCGTTCTCGTCGCGCAGCTCCTCGTTCTCGACCTTGGTGCGCACCATCTCCGTGGCCAGGGCCGCCTGCTCGTGGTCGGCCGCCTCGATGCGCTCCTCGAGCCGGCGCACCTTGAGCGCGTTGGCCGCGCTGGCCGACCGCAGCGTCTCGAGCTCGGCCTCGCGATCCCGCTCGGCCTTGGTCTTCTCCTCCCACTCGGTCGTGTAGCCGCGCAGGCGCTCGGGCGTGATCTTGACCTCGCACGCGTCGCGCACGAACTGGTCGGCCCGGTACACCTCCTTGTCCAGGCTGGACGACGACGAGCCGAAGAAGCCGTTCTCCAGGATGCTGCCCGCGCTGGGGGCGGCATCGATGTACACGTCGAACAGCCGATCCTTGAGAAACGTGGTGAGCTGCGACATGTCGGACATGGCCAGCAGCGACGCCGCGTTCTTCTGCATTAGGACGATACCGAACTTGAGGATGGCCGAGAGTCCCTCGGACAGGATGAGGTCGTAGATGCGGAGGACGAGCTGCAGGGGGAACCGGTAGGCGAACAGCGTGAGGAACCATTGCGTGGCATAGAGGTGGGGAGATATCCCTCGGCGGTGGAGGTGGCAGCACAGCGCCGGCTCGAGATCCTCGAGCAGCCGCTCAAACTGATAGAGATGCATGTGCAGGCCCGGCATGTCTTGTATGAAGAGCTCGCGGAGATGATACTGGTTCATCAAGCGAACGAGCAGGCAGAAGGCCTCCTCCTCGGGCATCTGGACCGGACGTCAGGCGATGATGGCACAAAGAGGAACTCCTGCCGCGCACTTACATTGAATAGCAGGGGCATAATGAGAAAGTTCATGCCCTGCGCATAGCCGACGCCTTCGTCAAAGAGCGCGTACGCTTTGCAGACGCCGAAGAGGCCCTCCTGGAGCCCTTGGGCCGCCGCAAACTTGGAGTAGCTCGTGCGAGTGCCGAGGTCGCGGCGGATCACCTTCTCCAGCTTCTGCAACATCAAGGCGTCTTCCTTGTCCTTCTTCTTCCGCTCCGCTGCGGCGGCCGCTTGCGCCCTGACCGACGACGCCTCGGTGTCCTTGTCCGCGGGGAGTGAGGCGCCGTTGGCACCCGACTGCTCCGAGTGGACGGACGAAGCCGCCGATACAGTTTCTTTCTGAGTGCCGCCGAGGCTGCTGACGCCCGACAGGCTCGCAGCGCCGTTGCTGTGTCGGTCCTTTTCCTTGTCGGTGCCCCTCTCGACCAGTTCCCGATAGACCACCTCCAGCTCGTCGTTCTTGCTCTGGGCGAGGACCTGCCAAATGACACCGCGGATGGCGCTCGGTATGCCCGTCGCCAGGGCCTTGTTCAGCTCCTCGGCGTCTGTCCGCGCGACGGCCGCAGGGCCTTCGGTGATGACCGACTGCCAGAGGTCCCAGTCCACGGGAACGTCCGAGATGGCGGACGGCCCGGCGGACACTCCAGAGGCCGTCCCCGGCGCAAGACTCGGATTCGGGCTCGGGGGGACAGGAGATGTCGGCGGCTGTTGTACGGCCAGGTTGTGCTCTTTGTCGTCGCCGATTGGACTCACGACGCCCAACCCTAAGCTCTTCCCCACGGGACTGCCCAGGGCCCCGGTTGCTGCCTTGTTGTCCTCGCCGGGAAGACCGGCGATGCCGGCTTCTTCCCTCATCCTGATCATCTTGAATCGGTCCTTGAGGCTGCTTTTCCCGTTGCCACCGGCGCCGCTCACATCTCCCTCCTTCTCTTCCTCGAGTTTGCTCAGCATCATTTCGGGGTTGCTAGCCAGGGTTGCCACGGAACTAGCAGTATTTCTACGCGGAGAAGTAGCGGGTGGTGGCGAAGTGGTACTGTCTTTCTGAGTGGAGCTTCTCGACAGCCAAGTGAAGGGGCTCGTGAGCTTTCGGGTGGGGCCGGCGGGCGCCGGCGCCGTTGTTGGTAGAGGGATGGGCGGGAGCGCAGGGGCGGACGTGTTCTTCGGCGACGAGTCCTGTGCTGGCGGGGACCAGGGAAGGGAGGGGAGGGCACTGGTGAGGCTGCTCAAAGACAGCGTCTTGGATTCTTTGATGGACTCTCTAGACGGTGGCTCGGGCAGCGGTTTGGATTCTGTGGAAAGAGCGGTTTAGCCTTCCATGTGTCCCACCTGTCGCCGTAGTAACCCTTGGGGCAGCATACCCTTCGCCTGTGCTCCTGTCTCGCCGTCCAGGTTTACATCATCGAGCTCGGCAGCAGACGTATCCGATATCCTGTGGCTCGACGTCGTGGATGGTCTCCCGGGGCTCGTGACGGGCGTCTCCTGCGGCAGGGTTTCGTCTTCTGGTGGTGCAGTGCGGCCTCTAACCTTCTTGAAAACGGCAGCAAGTTCTGACTCGGGGTGAGTCGTCTGCTGCGATGGGCTTTGGGCTTGCGGTGGTGAGGGTTTCCGGCGGGTCAGCGAGCGGATGGATGCCGTGTCTTGGGCGTCTTCGAACGTTTCCTGTATAGACGGACGGCATTAGCATTGCGTTAGCAGGCCAAGTCGGTTCCGAGATAGATTGGCCGGGCCGTTTTTGGCTGTCGTGCGACTCGTGCGGCGGCCCTGAGGTCGAAACCGGGAAAGCCACAGAGCGCCGAGCTCCCTCGGGTTCGGGGGGTAAGAAGGGCTTTCGTACCGTTTCCCTGTCTGAGCTGAGCGAAGATGCGTCGTGGTTCTCCGACGGAGAGACGGCTTGGTGATGCTCAGACATTTTCTTGCCGGGAGAAGGCAGCGACGTTGCTGCGGGGGCAAACGAGGGATCGACGCCGTTCACCGAAAGCTGTCCACTGACTCCGCTGTGCCGTCCTCACATGTGGGGAGTTGGGAATCGGCAGACGTTGGAGAGAGGGCGACCGAGACGCGACTTGGAGTCGAGGACTTGGTAGCTCGAGGCTCAAGTATCGTCCCAAAGTAGAGAGAGGGGCTGGAGGCGTGAGCAAAAGCAGTCGTCCGTCCGTAAATGGGCCCTCTGCCGTCCTCCTTGCCACAGATCGTCAAAATTTCGAGAAGATTGCTACTGTGTACTGTACGCTTGTTCCCTGGATCGAGGTCGCGTGCGGCAGGGGTCGCCGCGTGGCTGCACGACAGGGGGTTCAGGCGGCTCGAGGCGTCGTTGCAGGGGCTCGGCTTGTTCCTCCAGCTGTCCAAATTAGACGGCGGCAGTCGACCTGCCCCTTTCTTCTCCCCCGTTTGTGTCGTTCAAGGCGGATGGCGACGGCGAGCAACGGGCAGACGGATGCCTCCTCCAGGCGGAGCCGGTCGAGCTGAGGAATACGGCGCCCGCGTGCGTTCGGCTGTGACCGCAGCGCGTTGGCTACGCATTCCTGCCACCCGTCGCGTTCAGTGGGATGTCACTCATTGCATCGGGTCTCGAATCGCGGCTAACCCACTAAATCCCCTGAAGCGGAAACGGGCGGCCTGCATCGACGCAGCGCGGCATCGCTACGGGGTACAGCAGGGCTACATATCCTCCGGCTACGTGCCCCTGCGGTCCAGTAAGTATCTCCAAAGTCTCTCCCGCCCCAGCGTCACTCGTGACCGGCTGTGGCTTGCATGCGCCTGACATTTCACCAACGACGCCCCGGGTATCATGACGTTTCACGTGCACTGGAAGACGTGGTCTTGATTTATTTTATTGACCGTGGCACCCAGCCATTTCCATGCAGAGTTGAGCGAGTAACCCCGATGGTGGCTGAGATTCCATGCTGCCGACCGACAGCGGACCAGAACACCCAGACCGAAAGCCGACAGCCGCCGTTCGTTCGTCCTCCCCCCCGTCCTGCCCGTCTATCTATGCAGCTTGCGCTGGTAGAAAGCCAGCTCCTCGCCCTCGAGGATGTAGCCGTCGCAGCGTCCGGACTGACCAGGGCGGCTTGAGATGACGGCGAACAACCGACCGGCCTCAAACTGCTTCTCGATAGCAGGCTCGACCTTGCCTGTGGCGGCGTAGCGCTCGGCCTGCTTCTTCTCCACCGATTTGCTCTTCTTGGTCTCCTCGACGGCCTCCTTGCCCGCCTGCTTCTGCTGCCGCCGCCGGCCGATGGGTTGGCCGTAATGGGCCTCGTACCACTGGCGAAACGGCGCCGCGTCGATTTGGATGACGGCCGACTTGGTCAGCGTGTTGGTGCGCACCAGCTCGTTGTTGGACGGATGGTACGAGACGCCGATGATGCGCGTCTTGCGCGTGGCGCCCTCGGATGCCCACGCAAAGTTGCCCGACTCGATGCGCAGGGCCCGGTACTTGTGGTTGCCGCCGCGGGTGCGAACCACGTGGATCCGCTTGGCCCCGATACGGGTGTTGGCCGCCTGCCGACCAGCCTCGAAAGCGCGCTTCTTCCCTGTTGACAGAGGTCAGAACGTATGTTCTAGGGGCGACGAGCACCCCCGAACGATACGGGCTTTCGGTATGTTATCGTCATGGTCTCGACGCACGGTAGTAGGCACGCTTCGCGCCCGAAGCGGAACGCTTGTGGCGAGAATCTCGTGAGATACCCATGATTGTGGTTGCTGGAAGCGAGAACAACGTCAGCCCATGGTCTCGAGCGGGAGTCGTGAAATTCGCTGGTTGCGGCCTCGAAGCAGGCAAGACACGCCGATGGCGCGAGGCGCAAAGCCGAAGCAGACACAAGACTGCCCTACTCACCTGATGGTTCTTAGCCTCACCAGCGCAATCGTTGGGAATTTGGGTGGGAGTGTGTGTCTGGAGAGGAAGCCCGAGGGGTCGGGTAGTTGGAAATTTGTGGGCGTGGTGATTTCGGTGGGCAAAATTTGCGCAAAAATAGTTGTCCCGATCTCCGCTGACGCTCGGTCTCGCTCACGCGCCATTCAATCTAGCCCTACTATTTTATGGTCCGTGCACCCACGTGATTCCCCTTTCTCGACCTCACCTGAGGCGCCGCCCACGGCTTTGACTACGGAAAAAGCGGCGGGGTTCTAGGGAAAGCCGTTCACACGGAAGCACATATCTCGTTTTCTATTTCTCGTGATTTCCATGGTCTCAAGGATGGCCTAATCGCCTTCACTACTATCACACAATTACCGGCACCTCCAAGCCCTGAGCTACGGCCGTATCTATGGCACGAGGGCAGGTTCTCTCGCAACTTCATGAGCATGGCCTTATCGCATTTTGCAAAGTCTCACGCACGAATTGTTCGGTCTGTGTATTGAAGTGGCGGAAAGAGGCTATGATTTCTTTCCGCAGTCTCAGCGTCCCCGAACCGCCTGATTCTTTCGTTCGCCCTCGTTTCACTGGATTTCAGGTCCATCTGCCCTTGCTCGTTCTTCTTCTGACGTCAGAAAGAAACGCCCCCTCCCGGTGCTCGTCGTCGAGCCTTTTGACGTGATGAGCTTCCGAGGAGTTGAGCGCAAGAACACAAATCCTTCTCCCATGCGAGTCGCCGAGAGTC
>Ga0247777_1000178_pt1 | contig 16071 bp, 10 predicted proteins | sample UWRJL154409C5_FD_179937 | JGI IMG/M metagenome (GOLD analysis project Ga0247777, IMG submission 179937) | Plant litter microbial communities from Arlington Agricultural Research Station in Wisconsin, United States - UWRJ-L154-409C-5 | ecosystem: Environmental > Terrestrial > Plant litter >...
CCATGGTCGCGCTGGTCGATCTGGTGGGAGACATCTTCCGGCCCAAACCCGGGCTGTCCAGTGTTTTGCTGGGCAAGAAGGACGAACCCGACCAAGGCCTACCGAGAGCCGCTGTCAAGGAGCTCACGATTCTGCCCCGGCTGTTGTCCAGCAAGTTACTCAGAGCTGACATCGGGAGACTAACGGAGCGTGACGACATGGAGGCGGCAAAAATCCGAGAGCTGTACGCCGCTCTTTTGGAAGGCATATTGACGCTGGCCGACGCCGTCAAGACCCGGAAACCGCTCCATACGCGCTGCGGTGACGCCCTGGCGAATCTCCTCAACCTGCTGTCCACGGCCGAGTTCATCAAAGCGGTGGAAACCCTCTTGGGGCGCCCCAACGTCAGCCTACGGCAGAAGGTGCTGCGGGCCTTGGAGGTCCGGGTGGACGAGGAGGGCCGGACCGACACCCAGTCGAGAGCAGCATTGCTTGCCTTCCTTCCCGAGCTCACGGCGGTCATCAGAAATTCGGACGACATCGCGTATAAGCACACGGCGGTTACTTGCGTGGACAAGATCGCCGAAAAGTACGGCAAGAAGGACTTGGAGGCGGTGACCGCGGCCGCCGCGACCATTGCGGGCGACCACTGCTTGGGCCAGACCGACAGGCGGCTCCGGATCGTGGCTTTGCTCTGCCTCGCCTCTCTGGTCGACGTCCTCCAAGACGCCATGGTGCCGGTTCTCCCCGTGGCGCTGCCCAAAGCCTTGGCCCATCTCGAGACCAGCATCGACGGCCTCGACTCGGACGCAGGCCTTCATAATGCAGCCTATGCTTTCGTGACGGCTTTGGGTCAGTATCTGCCGTACATGGTGTCAGAAGCGCATCTCGGCCAACTCTTCGCGAGTTCCAACAAGTCCGCCGAAGCCGGGATGGACGACGAGGCCAACGAGAACCGGCGGCAGTGTCTGCAGCTCATTGCGAGACAGGTCGATGCCAAAGTCATGTTTGCCGCCCTGCGGCAAAACTGGCACCTCGCCCAGGAGGCAGGGTACTCGGTACGTTTGGCCCCATCCGATCACCCGCACCGCATCTAACAGGTAGTAGGCACTCGGCGAGTACCTCGAAATGCTGCGAATAGCCCTCGATAGGCACCCCAAGTCAGCCATCGCCAAGAACTTGGCCCCTCTTTCGGCCATCTTCCAAAGCGCCCTCGACCTGCGGCGCGTGGAGTACGCGAGAGACCACACCAGTCGGCAGGCAGACCAAAGAATTGCCGTTCTCGAGGATGCGGCCAATGTGGTCGCGCTCAAGATGATCTACAAGCTGAACGACGGCGCATTCCGGCCGGTGTTCTCGCAGCTCTTGGAGTGGTCCGTTTCCAAGACACCCGGTGTGGACAGCCGAGGGCGTGCGGTCCGTCAAGAGAGCGTATTCGGCTTCTTGCTATTCTTCTTCGACAAGCTCAAGTCGATCGTCACCAGCTACGCCACCTATGTCATCGACAGCGCTGTCGGGGTCCTGCAGTCGGCCGACCTGACCACGGGCGAGCAGCGCGAGCTGTGGAAGAGGGTGTTGAGGACGCTAGCCAAGTGTTTCGAACACGACCAAGAAGACTTCTGGCAGACGCCGTCGCACTTTGACGCGGTCGCGCCCGCCCTTCTCGGACAGTTCCTACACGCGCCGACGATGGACGTCTCGGAGGAGCTGGTGCCGGCGGTGGTGGAGCTGGCGGCGGCGGCGCACTCGCAGGAACACCGCAAGGAACTCAACGGCGGCATCCTCGCGCACCTGCGGTCGGGGCGGGCGGCGGTGCGGCTGGCCGCGGTCAAGTGCGAGCAGGCGCTTACGGACCGGCTGGGCGAGGAGTGGCTGGAGATGCTGCCCGAGATGCTGCCGTACATCAGCGAGCTGCAAGACGACGACGACGAGGTCGTGGATCGGGAGACGCATAGATGGATTGTCAAGATTGAAGGTGTTTTGGGGGAGAGTCTGGATGCCATGTTGCAGTAGAGTAGTAGTTGCTTGTAGTGGGCGAATAACTTTAGAGAAGTTGAGCGAAATACGGGGGTACGGAGCACGACGTCGCATGGCTGACTCGGTCGGCTCAACACAAGACTCAGCAGAGGCTGGATGTTACAAACCTACTGTGTACATACCAAGACGCTCGGAATGACCGGCGGGTTGGTTCAGGCCCGCTTGGGACTAAAGTGACCACGGGGTACGGTATGTACGGCTTTTAACGGCGCCTGTGACACGAGTTGCCCGGCAAGATTCAGGGGCGGAGTGGGGGCGGCAGGCCGCTTGTAGTGGCGGCGACAAGTCCCGATTCCGGTTCATTCTCGTGCCTGGCTCGGGACCGCAGCACTGAACGGTCTTCGCCTCTGTGACGCAGAGGAGAGATATAAGCAAGACGGCCGAAGATGCCCTTTAGCGTGGGATGGAAGGACATCCAAATATTCCCTGGGCAACTTGTTCTGTGTGCCATCGACGACGTCCTCCTGCTCATGGCGTCGACTGCCCTGTCGGTCCGCCGGTCTATCATAGAGTCCCCGTCGTGTCTTCGGAGCCTCGCCGCCCTTCCCACCAAGATATGGCCTGCCAAGCGCCTGTATAGCTTGGTCGCGAACCCCAAAGGCAAGTACTGTAACCGCCTCCCCGGCTCTGGCACCGACTGTGATCTTGCATCCCTCCCCCCCAGCCCCTGGCCCCCTTCCACGATAGACGATGCTGACTCCTCCCTCAGAAGAGACGCGCAAGGAGAGGGTCGTCATCCTGGGCTCGGGCTGGGCGGGCTACGCCTTTGCGCGCACCCTTGACCCGGCCAAGTTCGAGCGCGTCGTCGTCTCGCCCCGTTCGCACTTCGTATTCACGCCCCTCCTGGCCGGCACCGCCGTCGGCACCATCGAATTCCGCGCCGTGTTGGAGCCCGTCCGCCGCCTCGGCGCCGTCACCTTCCACCAGGGCTGGGCCGACGACGTCGACTTCGCCCGCAAGGTCGTCCGCGTCGAGCCCGTCGTCAATCCCGACGCCGCCGAGCTCGCCAGCCACGGCCTGCCACCCCCCCCTGCGTCCACCGCGCCCGCCGCGGGGCCCGCCGCCGCCACCGCCGACTCCACCCCGCCAGCCCTCCTCGACGTCCCCTACGACAAGCTCGTCGTCGCCGTGGGCGCCTACTCGCAGACATTCGGCATCCCCGGCGTGCGGGCGCACGCGCACTTCCTCCGCGACGTGCCCGACGCGCGGCGCATCCGGCTGCGCGTGCTCTCGCTCTTCGAGGCCAGCGCGTCGCCGGCCCGCACCGACGCCGAGCGCCGCCGCCTGCTGCACTTCGCCGTCGTCGGCGGCGGGCCCACGGGCATCGAGTTCGCCGCCGAGCTGCACGACCTCGTGCACGACGACCTGGCCCGCGTCTACCCGGCCCTGGCCCCGCTCGCCCGCATCACCGTCTACGACATCGCGCCGGCCGTCCTGCCCATGTTCGACCGCCAGCTCGCCGCCTACGCCACCGAGCTGTTCCGCCGCCAGGGCATCGACGTCCGCACCCGCCACCACCTCGAGGCCTTGCGTCCCGACCCCGCCAGCCCCGCCGCCGGCCTGCTGCTGCGCTTCCAGGAACACGGCCCCGACGAGGTCCCCGCCGGCATGGTGGTCTGGAGTACCGGCCTGATGCAGAACCCGCTCGTCGAGCGCCTGGCGGACCGCGAGTTCCGCATGCCCGAGGCGGGCGGCGGTGCCGACCGAGGGGCCGGGCGCAAGACCCGTCTCGCCAAGGACGAGAGGACGGGCGGCCTGGTGACCGACGCGCACCTGCGCGCGCTTGTGGCCGGGGCTCCTTCACTGGGACCCGCCCCTGGCGCGGCGGTGCCGGGCGCTGTGCTCCCCGACGTCTTCGTCATCGGCGACTGCTCCGTGGTGGAGGGCAACGGTGCGCTCCCCAAGACGGCGCAGGTGGCGTCGCAGCAGGCGGCGTACCTGGCCAAGGCGCTCAACAAGGGCAAGCTCGACCGAGCGCCGTTCCGCTTCCGCGACTGGGGGACCATGGCGTATCTGGGCGGCTGGCGGGCCATACACCAGAGCCGCGCCGATGAAATCAAGGGACGCGCGGCCTGGGTGCTGTGGCGGACCGCCTATCTCACCTACAGCATGTCGCTTCGCAACAAGTTCATGGTTCCCGTGTACTGGCTCACCTCGTGGTTGTTTGGCAGGGATATTTCTCGCTTCTAGTCTAGGCTTGGGAGTGTGCGGGCGTTGTTTTCACTCCTTGGCGGTGCATCAAAGGGCGGGCATAGATCAGGTAGGCAACGGTGGACTAGACAGATACCCATCATAGACACGGAAACAGAGGAATATGGAGCGACTGCCCATTGGCATTAGTTTTGTGCGAGCTACTGTAGGTAACACAGTTTCGAAACCTTGAAATCTGTGAGAACGCTGTCAGGGGCTAGTGGCCAGCGGTCGAGTAGCGTCCGCGGTGGACCGGGCAGATGCAGGCACACGCCTGGTGGTCTCCCGGGGCAACGATGGCGACCGCGGACGACGGACGGGCCGTCGTGCTGCTGCTTCGCGTGAAGGCCGGCGGCTGGGAACCCGGCTGAGTGCGAGTGAAGCACGGGCGGACGAAACGCGGGAGCGGAGGCAAGTTCTCGAGCCCCTGCTCCGCCGTCTCGTCGACCGGGACCTGAGGAAGGGCCTGCGGCTTCGCCTCAGCGTCCTGGTAGTACCAAATCACCGGGCCCTTGGTTTCGACGACCGCCTGAAGATCTCCGACCGAGTCGGCCTGCTCGATGACCATGGACTCGGATGTCGTGACGGGAGACGTCACCTTCGCCTGACCGCCGGTATTGCCGAAACCGAGGGCAGAGGAGCCTTGATCCTTGGCTAACACATTCGAAGAGGCACCATCAGAAGCCGCAGCTCTAACGTACTGATTCGCGCCGACGACGAGAATGGGGATATGGGCCGAGGAACCTGTCGTCGCCACATCCGGAGAGCCACCATCGGGCGCTTCCTGAGAGAATCCCTTGGCAGTCGGGGTTGGGGCCGAAGAGTGGACCGCAGGTGCGATTGTAACCGAGACGGTACCATCCCCACTCTGAGCACCCTGGGTCTTTGGGGTCTGACCGCTGGACATAGCCAGAGGCGCTGTCAGGGGGCCGCTCAGAGTATTGGGGGCCGTGTTGACACTGGCTCGAATCTGCTCTATGCGGGATGTAAGTATCTCGTCTTTCATGAAGGTGGAATGGACGGCGAGGGGCTATTACCTTGCTTCGCATTCCCATGGTACACCACCTGGCCAACCGAGGGAACAGTTTTCTGCACGGGCTTTGCATCCTCCCAGTACTCGATAAGGGGCGCCGGGCGCTCGGCCTGGACTGTAGCCTTGACCGCGTTCTCACGAATGGCCGGGACAGCGTCTGACCGCTTCTGGTGACCTGCAGTCGGCGGCTGGCGAGCAGACAACGCCGTCTGGCCGGATTCATTGCCAGAGAAAGTCGCCCAGGCATTAAGTGTGCCGGTAGAGAAAGCCGCCGAGGTACCGGGTGTGCCGCCGTGGTTGCCGGGGCGGTTCGGAACGGGAGCCGTAGCGCGGGTCGGAGTTCGGGCCCGAACGTGAACCGGGGCTGGTGGAGGTTAGTCGTGGCTTCGAAAGCACCCTGGTACAGGACGGCAAAGAAGGGAATATCGATGGAGCGACCCGCCCATGTGACATACCTCGAATGGCCGAATGAGCTGACGACGCCATGCCGCCAGTGTTGCGCGTGCCGGATCCAGCAGTAGAGCCGTGGCTACCGCCGCCGCGGTCGCCGTGGCTCGTGCCAGACCGCCTGAAACCCGCTTGGAGCTCTTTCGCGACGTCGATGTCGCCCTTACCAAACGAAGCCATCTCGCATAGGTGTGCTTCCTCTAGAATTGATGTGGCGTTGGGTTGGGGGGACGCCGTGGAGGATGAATGGGAGGTTGTCTCGTTCGTAGAGAACCGAACGAGACGGGGTGATTTCGCGGGATGAGGGGGTGGGAGAATTTGACGGCGGCGGGGCCGAAGAGATGGGATGGAAGAAAGAATCGGAGGGACAGGACGGCGGAGGAGCCGAGAATGTGTGTTGGATTTGAGCAGGAACGGAATCGCGACTGCCAACCTCGAGCCAGCGTCGTGGAATACCTAGCGACCACCAACGGTGTGGCGACGGGGGAAACTGAATAAAACGGGGTGCGGCTGTGGTAAACGAACAGAGGGACGCAAGCCATAAAGCAGGACAAGATGAACCCTGTGCCTCCAGATTCGTTGGGCGAACGATGATGCCGTTCGGACGACCTGATACGGCCGGCCAGGCTCCTAGGCTGGACGACAAGGCTCCTATAACTGCAAGGCTCCTCAGACGTAGATACATGTGGCAAGGCCGATGAGTCCTACAGAGGACAAGTTGAGTCGATGAAGGGTGTGATGGAGATCGAGATACTCAACCTCGACCGGCCGATGACATAGACCAGAGCCTTGATCCGCAGAGAACAATGAAAAGACGAGGGCAAGACGAAGTAGGGTAACCAGCAGAAGAGAGGCACGAAGGTAGCCAGCTGGTATAAAACACCTGTCGAGGTGATATCAAGAGGTTCTGAGCAAGATAACTCTCTGAATGTGCTAGGGACCATTGGCCGGTCGATACAGGAAGGCAACTTGGACAAAGGCAGATGTGGAGATCGTTCCATTTGTGGCTTGTTCTTATCCTGTGGCCTAGACACTCACAACCCCTGACAGTTATTCTGAGAGTGGCACATGTAAGTAGGAATCCAGGAAACAGGGAGAGAAACTAACTTGACGATTGGCAGAAATCTCGATCTCCTGTCTAGGTATTCGGGCGCCGTGTCACCCCGGCCCGGACAAGTGACATCTTGGTGGTTGGGCACCGTCTACGGAGTACGAAGGAGACATGGCAAAGCCTCGCGGTGAAACAAGAGCGTACACGAAGAAGAGGTGGTGCCGTACACGCGACTTAGGACTTCTTCCGCCGCTTCGCCCCGACGGTCGTCTGGCTTGTGATGATGCTTGTGTCCCGGTAATGACCGGCCCTTGCTTCGGCCAGCCACGCCACCTCAACGGGGGGGACGTTGGCGAGCACGAACTCGACCAGGCCGCTCGACTGGGGAGCACCAACGCGGAGGGCAATACTCGAGGCTCGGGGGATGCCGAGGCAACTGCTCAGACGGCCCTCGCACGCCTTCGAGAAGCCAACAAGGCGCACGGGCGGCCGTCCGGAACTGGTCTGCGACGCTACGGCCACCATTTGCGGTAGATGAGAAGTGAATGCGGTGGACTGACCGGAGCGGGCCACAAATATAACCGCGTAGGCTTCGCTCCCGACGGGATCCTTTTCTCCTTCGGCGGGAGAGTATTTGGTCGACATCTTCTCCAGTTGGCGGGAGATGTTTGACAGACCTACATCGACAAAGGAGGCAATTTGCGGAACGGGTGGAGCGTCTGGACGAGCCTCGCTTGTGGCCGTCCCGACTCCCTGCTTCCTCTTTCGCTTGCCTCTCGACGGAGCAACGTGATCTCGGCGATGCTGGCCGAGCGGCGAAATAAGGCTGGCGCATTTGTTAGCTCGGACGGATATCGGTGGGCCCGCTTCTCCTTACTCGCATAGCAGCGCTAATATGGTGTCCTGATCGTCTTGCGATATCTGAGGCCTTCTGGCTTGTGAGCAACCCCGTCCCCGAAGAGCCGCAGTGCCGGGGGGGCGCAATACTGACCATTGGACAGCCGAGAAGGGAGACTCTAATCGGTGTACGGGCTTCTTCCGTTCCGTGACCGCGGTCATGTCGGCGGCGCCGCTGTTTCCCCAAGCAGAATGATATGCAGCTCAGTCCAAGTCCTGCCTCGTGACCTTCTGATATTCCAGAGGAACGACCCCCGAAGCCCACAGTAACACCGGGTCACTCGTGGAAGGAACAGGGCCGAGAACGAGGATAGCGAGTGACGGCTTCTGTCCCGCTTCCGACCATGCCACGCCGACCCGGGGTTTTCCCCTGACTCGGCGTGACTGCCGAGCTGCCGTTCGGTGGCTGAGACTCGGCTTCTCGCTGGGCCACTGGTCCGAGCTGCCTGGCCGTGAGAAGAGCAGAGTCTGGTTGTGGTGCGGGCAGGGATGTTTGGTGTAAGAAGGCGAAGCCGTGTCTGGATAAGTATGTCGTCTGCTTCACGGGGAGACGGGGTGTCGAGGCGCTCTTTTTTACGTTGTTCTCGATGGGAACTTTTTTTATATGGGCGGGCAAGCCCCAATCGCCACACACCGGGTGTGGCTGCTGTCTCACAGTCTGTGCGGACACGGCTGTGACGCGTCCCGGAGCCTTCTTGTACGCGTCGGAGAGGCTCGATCGAGGACATCGGTTTGCAAGATCTGAGAGGCCGAGTAGCGCAAAAAGCATCATGTACGGGTTGTGTGTGGGTCTCCAAAAGCGCATCGATCAGTAATGGAGGTAGATAGTACCTGTGCCTTAGCAGTCGCACCTCCTGCGGAGTCTGCTGTTGACGTTGCGAGCACCACGGTCGTGGTTTGCACGAATGCCCGGCAAGGGACCTACGTTGAGGTTGGTACTGGACCTCGGTGTTGAGAGGGTGTCAAGGCAACGGAACTTATTTTACCAACGAAGCTATCCGCATTTTTTAGATGCAGCGCGTCACAGGCTGTTGACAGGACTCGCTCGTTGTTGTTCAGCGTCTTTGCAGTGTCTCGAGGTCCTCCTTTACAGACTACATACAGTACTCTACTGTACCTCGCCGAGACCACCGACGCCTGGGGTGAAGCTCCCCCGTGTCGTGTAACAGAGGGTCCAGCAAGTCGAAGGCGGAGCGACGAGGGACCGACGACGAGGGCTTCGACCATTATCGGATTCGAAAATAGCATCTCTCCTCCGTATTCCGTCGAACCTGCGTCTCAAAGGGCGACCTCCGTCTGCCCAGCGCCTCTTCGATCCGTGGTTTTCATCCCACCTACTCCGGTTTGGCCTTCTCCTCAAACCCGGTTCAGGTCCGTTGCCCATCCGCCGCACTATCACGCTTATAGCGCCACGCCCCACCCGCTGCCCCTCCCCCACATGCCCGATTGCCTGACTTTTGGGCGGAGCTGTTGCTGCGAGGGTCCAACTAAATACAAACGCTCTCCAACATCCTTCAGAGTACAATACAGGTTTCCGTCACCGCAGACCTCGAATTTCGAGGAAACGCTCCCGGAGACAAGGCACTCGGCCGGCTCTTTCTTCTGGTTTCTCTTCGCCCTGCACGCCTTTCCTCGCGCGCCCCCGATGATGCTCAAAGCCGGGTGTGCCTGATCCCTGCTGCCTCCGCTGCGCCTAGAATCCGGAGCCGCCAAAACGCGGTCCTGAGCTCCCGTCTCTGGCTCCCAGCGTAAGTACTCCGTACCGAACTAACTCCCCACTATCCTCTTGCCTGCTCCCCCACTTGGTACGCTGCAGCCTTGCCCCGTTGCCAGCTTCTCCCGGTCACAATTCACCCTCCGCCCTCTCCCCCCGATGCTCACGCCCTCATTCATTTCCTCCCATGTTTCCACCGGCTCTGCCTTCCCGCCCACGGCTGCCTTCCACATGCTAAGGTGTAGGGAAGGTGCAACGCTGCCGCCGAGTCGTCTCAGGCGAGAAGCTGCCACCCGTCTGCGGAGCTCCAACAACGAGCCAGATGGACCCAGCCTCGGAAGAAGCCGAGTCGAGAGAACGTGCCGTCTCCTCTGAGCCCAGCTCGATCCGACCCAACCCCTTTCACGACGGCGAGTCCTCCCGAAAGCGGCGTCGCACCTCGCTCAACGGCTCTGCCCGCAGCCAGTCCGTCGACACGGTCCAGTCGCCCTCGGGTCTGTCGACAGCTGCCGAGGCGGAGCCCGCCCGCGACCTCGGCCGAGGAAAAGAAGAAGAAGAAGGAGACGACGACGACGACGACTCCACGACGATGAAACTGGACCCCGACTCCGACACGCCGCAGACGCCCGACCGTCAGCTCCCAGCGGTCCAACCCGGCTCCGGCCCCATGTCGAGTCGCGTTACCATCAACTTGCGCAGCGCTCAGCGTCCCCTCCAAACCATCCCTTCGTCCCCCTTATCGCCCCAGAGTCCCTCGCCGCCCGAGCCACTCGCCGCCGAAGACGACGTCAAAATAAGTGTCGAGGAGTCCGAGGTTGACATACCAGCGGCCGAGGTCCCGATGGAGGCTACCGGGTCCTCTCCCGGAGAAGGGAGAAGCAGTCCGCCGGCGGATCTCCTTCCGCCGGGATCTTCTCCCGAGGAAGTGGGGAGCAGTCCGCGCGTGGATCTCCTCGCCGACGACGACGAGGACGTATTCGAGACACACGAGCCCCAGGTCACCATGCTGCATGGCATTCAAGACAGCAGCTTGTACGCAGATCCGATTCGCGACTTTCCCTACCGAAGCCCGGTGGAGACGTGGACCGATACCATGGCTAAGATCGTTGGCTATCTGACCACCAGTACGTCTTCTCAGAGCACGCTGTTCCGCCTCGAGGCAGATCCGGCTAACCTAGGACGTGCCAGATGAGGACGTGGCCCGCCAGATGGGCGAATGGCTGGACGGCTATCTCGCACACGTACGAAACCTCCAACCCTACCAGGTCCTCACCTACGTCGACCACAATCGGACCCTTTGGTGGGCCTTCATCGACCTGATATGGCAATGCACGCCCCTGAGGTATGTCGTCTGAGGGCACACCCCCGTCGAGACCACCGCTGACTTCAGGACTCGTAGAACTTCAGATTTCGCTTCCATCGATGAGGCGACCCGACCCGCCGTGCTCGCCTTTGCCCAGTCATTCGCGCGTCTTGCCGCCCACTTCGTCGAGCTGGATATGCGCATGCTCGACTTGGTGAGAGCCTCGGAAACGAATAGACTGCGGGACTTGGTATCGCCTCCCTATCTTCTGGCCCTCGCCTCCCTGCTGCGAGGTGATGGTTCTAGAGCGGACGACACCGCGGAGCATGTGGCGCAGCGAGACGAGGTCTGGGCCATTACCCACCAATTCCAGGTCTTCCACCGAGCCCACGGGGGCTCGCTGTCGGTGCTGAACGACTTGATGACTACTCACCTCGAGCTCATGCCGCGGCATCCGAAACTCATTGACAGCCTTGGCGCGATATGCACCATGGTTGCCGTCGTGGTTCGGGAGGCGGAGAGGAGGCGCCACGCCCCTGCGCAGGCCCAGCTGGCCAGGGAGCACCTGCAGCCGTCCATACGGCTGGGCCAGCAGTTCTTCAAGATGGCATCCGACGCGCTCTCCGTCCTTGTCGAGAAACACCTCACCAGCCTTTCCGCGGACAACGCCACGCAGCACATCTCTGCCTTGGCAGAGCTTGTCAACGTCAGCCTGCGCATCGACAGCCCCGAGACGGATAAGCTTCTCGACGAGTTCCAGAGCAGGTACCCGACCATCGACCGCGAGCTTGCGGCCGAGGTCTACGCCCTGGAGTGGAAGTACACCATGCTCCGACGACTCATCATGTGCAGCCAGATGCCACTGCGGGTCATGGCTGTCACATCGCTGTGTCTGGAGCTGGTAAATTGCTGGAGGAAATACGGAGACGCCCAAGAGGTGGTTCCCCACGCCGGCGTCTTACACTTCGTGTCGGGCTTCCTTATCGAAACCGGCCTGGTGCCGTACCTGCTCGGCCCAACCTGCCATCCCGAGATCACTGCCGAGGCCAGTAACATCGTCGGGTTCCTGGCCGTAACGAAAACGTACACGAGCGAGCACAGCGATCTCCTCTGGCAGACGATCACCTCCACCCAGGATCCCAGGATCGCCGAGGCGCTGGTTCGTATGATGACCCGCATCGCCAACCTCTTCTCGTACGATGTTCTCGTCTACCTTTGCCAGAAACTCTTGACTCTGCCGGTAGAGTCCTTCAATAACGTGATGAGGGACTACTGCGAGGCCATATTTCGGCACATCTTCAACAAAGCGGCGCAGGATCGCCGGCCGCAGACGGACCAGACCCCCTACGCCGTCTGCCTCCGCCTGCTGAAGGAGTCGTCGGTCGTGGGGGCGCGAACGCCGATGGCGCACCCCGAGGTGCAGGCCTTCGCGATCGACAGGCTCACCGACATGTTGAAGACGTTCGGCATCGATGCTGCCGGCCGGCAGCAGTTCTACCTCAGCTGCCTCGAAGACATCCGCGCCGGATCGCCTTCGACGCTGGGCAGCCTATGGGGCGTCAACATCATGAGCCGCAGCAGCAACAACCGGGATCTGCAGGACCTGGCGCACCACCACGACCTCGCCGCTCTTGTGGTCGGCGAGCTCGAGAACGCAACACGGCTCTGTCAAAGGACGAATCACCGGCAGGTCATCAGCGGCAACTCGAACAACCCGCGCAGGGACATGATCTTCCAGATCGTAACCCACTTCCCATCGACCCTGGCGCCGCCCCTCGGGGTCCAACTCTGGAACCTGCTCGTCGGAAGCGGCGCCTCCTGCCAAGAGGACAGAGATGCCTCGTGGCTCATTCTCAATACCGTCCTCAAGAACCGACGCACGCCGAATCTCTACCTTACCACCTGCTTCACAGAGCACCTGCCTAGTCTGCCGCCCGAATGCTTCTGCGACGGCCTGCTCGAGTTTGTCCGCGAGAGTCTCCTGCCCCTGGTGGACGATGCCGCCAGCATTGTTTTGGACGACGAAGAAAGCCCGGGCCGGGGCGGTCTCGAACAGCTCTGGCGAATCATCCTGACGGCTCCGACGCAGACAATAGAGCGGCAGGCGATAAGTACGCTCGTGAACGAGGTCTACATCGATAGCAAGTCGATCACGTCGTTCTCGCTTCATCGCGCCCGCAAGGTCCACCTGGCCTTGGTGACGCGCTGCTTGCGTCAGCTGTCCTCGGCGGCCGCGAAGCTCAAGTCGCTAAAGGACGCCACGGCGGGCGACGACGATCAAGCGATGGTCCTGGAAACCTCCGAGGGTGACTTCCAAGATCAGGAGAGCCTGTTTGTGCGCTCTCTGGCCGTGCTTCGCGAGTTCCACAGGCTCTATCGCGCCAAGGCGCACTTCGCCGCGCCCGATCTCCGATCGCTCATTGCGGACACCCCCAACGACATGGAGGGTGATTCGGCCGAGTTGAAGTTCCAGTCGTTCGACGGGGACAACCAGACCGAGGTGATGCCGCTGAACATCGGGAAGAGGAACACGGCGGCGTCGCTCCTGGCAAGCCTCAAGGAAGCCACCGGCTTCCAGAACTATCGCATCTACTACAAGGGGCAGGCCTTCGTGCCCCACGAGGGCGACATCTGCAAGTCGCTGGAGGATTTGCGCATTCACAACGGATTAATCCTCGTGAAGCGTGAGGCGGACGTCGTACCCTCGTCGTCCACTCGCATCCGGCCGGGCGCATCACCGGTCGAGATTGAAATCCTGAACCATTTCGAGGAGCTCTGGGACTTCTTGAGCATGGAATATAGGCTGGCCCAGGAAGTATACTACTTCCTCATCCGTCTTCCCGTCGACGAGCACGTCCTCCAGGCGTTTCAAACGGATTCGGTTTCGCACCGCGACATCTTCCCGGTAGGGCAGCCTTTCAAGTGCCTCTACGCCGTCCACGCGCTGCGGGAGTTGCTCGCGGCGCGGAGGCGCTCCGCGGGTCCTCTGCAGCGATCGACGGACCCGGAACGAGCGCAGGCCGCTACCGCCGAATACGCCGGTGGTTTGGCAAAGGTTCTGTCTCTCATGGTCGCCGCCCTATGCGACGACGAAGTCATCAACCGCTGTACGAGCCAGGAGCTGCGCATAGTCCTCAGCACGAGCCTCGTCGACAGCCTCGTCCACGTGCTGAAAGACCCGCTCCAGCCGGGACCCGCACTCGGCGGCTCAGACGTGAAGCTCGCAACGCGGCTGCTCGAGATCTTATCGGCCACGACGGACGCTCCGCCGACGGAGACCTCGACCCGGTTGATCCACCTCACTTTTCAGGCCCTCCTGGAGTGCTGCCTGACGAGTCGCGCGTTCTGGACGGCCTTCCAACAGCAGCTGAAACCCTCACTGCTAGGCAACCTGCTGCTTCGCGACTTGCGGCCGGCCGTGCGAAAGCTCACCGCCAAACTGATCGGCGAGAAGGTCTCGTACATGCACAGCGGCGCCGCCGTTTCCGCGTCGGACTTCCGCGAGTTCTTCTGGCCCTTGGTGCTCGATCTGCTACCGGAGGCCACGCAGAATCCGCACAAGTGCGAGGATGTCTTCGGGCTCCTGTCCGTTACGCTCAAGTTGATGTGGGAGAACAAGTCCCCCGCGTTGAACAGTCGAGCGTTGCTCGGCCACGTCGGCAGCTTGCTGCTGGAGTACTCGACGTTCGAGGTAAGAAAAACAACGCGCGGCCCGAACTTCCTCTCGCTGGGGTTCTTCTAACCCATTCCAGGACGTTACCCTGCCGGAACAAGTAGACTATGTCGCCCACGGCCTGATTCGGATCCTGCACACGCTGCTGGCGTACGTCGACAACCCGACGGACTCGCACGCCGCCCTTCCCCCGTAGGCACACCCCAGATAACGAACTTCAAGTGCACGGCGTTGCTGATGGCCCGAACAGGGATTTCTCACAAGGGGTATTTTGGAAGCATCTCTACCCGCCGTGGCAGGATCACGAAGACGCGTTGGCACCTCGCGTGGTGCTTAACCAGCACTCGCGAGGCCTGTTGATACAGACTCTCTTCGCGTTGCGCGCCGGCAACGAGTCGCAGCTGTCGCGTCTTGTCAGCGATCTGGATCGACTCGTTCCCTTCTCGGACGAGGACGGTGCGTCGCGGCGTTCCTCGGCGACGAAATTAGCTTCTGACGGCGAGTTGGCAGACGATCCCTATCACTACGAGCTCCACTACCAATTCGAGAGATCCCGCCACGTACGGTCATCGGCCGGCTACGTCGGACTTCGAAATCTCTCCAACACGTGCTACCTGAATTCTCTTTTCACGCAGCTGTTCATGAACGTCGAATTCCGCCGCTTCATGCTCTCGGTGGAGATACGAGACGACCAGTACTCGCAGAAGCTCCTCTTCCAAACCCGGACCCTATTCGGCTTCATGCAAGACAGCATCCGCCGGGCCATCGACCCGCTGGCCTGCGCACAGAGCATCAAGACGTACGAGGATACCCCTATTGACATTCACAATCAGATGGATGTGGACGAATTCTACAATCTTCTGTTCGATCGCTGGGAGGGACAGCTACTCGGCGCAGACACGAAGAAGGCGTTCCGGTCTTTTTACGGGGGTCAGCTGGTGCAGCAGGTCCGCTCGAAAGAGTGCGAGCACGTCTCGGAGCGGCTCGAGCCCTTCTCCGCCATCCAATGCGACATCAAGGGCAAGACCAGCCTGCAGGAGAGCCTGCAGGCCTACGTCGACGGCGAGATCATGGAAGGGGGTACGTGTCCCCATTATCCCCGTCCCGGTGCCGCTCCCGCCCGTTACTGACCGCAAGGGAAGACAACAAGTACAAATGCTCGACGTGTGACCGGCACGTTGATGCCGTCAAGAGGTAAATCAAGCTCTTCCCCGAGGGGTCAAGTTCGAGAGACGGATGCTAACTAGGAGTCAGGGCCTGTTTGAAAGACATACCCGACCACCTGATCTTCCACCTGAAGCGGTTCGAGTTCAACTTGCGCACACTCCAACGCAGCAAGATCAACGACCATTTCACGTTTCCCCACAAGATCGACATGCGCCCCTACACCATCGACCAGCTGAGCGGTCCTTCCGAGGAGGGATCGACCGACATCTTCGAGCTGGTGGGCATATTGGTGCATTCCGGCACGGCGGAGTCGGGTCACTACTATTCGTTCATCCGCGAGCGGCCGAGCAGCCAGAACACCGAAGTCTGGGTCGAATTCAACGACGACACCGTGAGCCACTGGGACCCTGCGCAGATGGAAGGCTCGTGCTTCGGCGGAGTCGACTACCGAAGCCATTACGAAGGAGGCGTTCCTGTCGACAAGTCGTTCAGCGCTTACATGCTGTTCTACCAGCGATCCTCGTCCCTGGAGAGGAATCAGGCGGCGATGGCGGACGCCGGGACGCGCTCTCCCATCCGG
>Ga0247777_1000179_pt1 | contig 16064 bp, 11 predicted proteins | sample UWRJL154409C5_FD_179937 | JGI IMG/M metagenome (GOLD analysis project Ga0247777, IMG submission 179937) | Plant litter microbial communities from Arlington Agricultural Research Station in Wisconsin, United States - UWRJ-L154-409C-5 | ecosystem: Environmental > Terrestrial > Plant litter >...
CCCCTTCTCAACAGGCTGACCCCCAATATCCATCCGCGTCCGGGTGAGTTCACGAGGAAAGACGAGTTCCCGGTTATCGCATAGCGGGCGGGACCAGCATCAGAAACGGCTGGCAATGTCTGAAGCTGCCAAGCATCGGAACATTCCATCTGTTCCGCTGCCGGCGGGCGTCGGCTGGCTGCCGGACGCGAAGGGGGTGACTCCCCTTCCCGACGCAGCCTCCCAGTAACTAGGGTCTGGTGACACGTGGTTACAGAAGACGACGGGGGACCACGGCTCGCACGGCTATCTCAACGCATCTCAATGCAACACGTCGTCTTGTCCTGTCCGCATGAGGGGAAGCAACTGAACAGGGAGCAAGGCTTGAACGCGGACAGATGGCGGTCGGCCGGGTGCATCCTCTTCACGCCGCTTCGGTCCAGTCGTGCATGTTGGTGGCAGCGGCTGTGTTTAGCCTGAACGGCGTGCATGCCGATGGACACCTCCAAACCACCTCTGGGGGCCGCAGGGCGATCGCAGGTCGGCTCTCTGCTGATCAAGCATCTACTCGATGCTGGTGGCATATCCGGGTGGTGCCCTCGGCGGCGTGAGCACATGCAACGACCGCGGCGACATGCATCCAAGCATCCATGTTGGGCTGCCAAGGCAGTGAGGGAGTCAGGGAGTTGCAGCAGCAATATCTCGGGTGCGGCGGTTGCGTCGACGGCACAGGAGTGCCCCTGGCGGAAGTCCGTACTGTAACTTACTATTCGTAGTATCCATCCGTACCTCGAGCATGCCCACGCTCTCCTCAAAGAAACATCGAGCAATCGGATAACTTCAGCAACAGTGACATGGATGCCAGGGATGGAAACGCCAGGACACCCCCAGAGTAGCTCGACGGACCTTGACCCTACTACTGCGGAGTACCATCCTGGCAAGCCTGGCTCCTGGCTCAGCCTGATGAGGGGCAGAACGGCTTCAACCTTACACGCAGGTCTCGGGGGCCCGGGGCAGTATCCTGGTGCGGGGCTTGCCCGCGTCGGGGGGGTCGGCAGGGCGCGCCCCACTGTCCAGCCGCCCTGCATCTCCCAACCCGGGCGACGGGTCCGCCAACGATCCGGACGACCAACCTTATTCGCACATCACATCTGGTCGCTCTCTGTGGGCGCTCTCGCGCTCTCGGCCTCTGCCACGATGGCCAGCCATGCTGTTGGGCCGCCAAACTTCACTGCAGTGCATCTGGTGATACGCCTTCCTACTTGTCGCTCGGCGGCCCCAGCTCACTGGCGGCCACAGGACCTGCTGGCCACCGTAGACCGGGAGGGGGAGAGGGGCAAGTCGTGCCGACGTCACACCACGGACGGTGTTTCGTAGGGCAGCAACTCGCCCGCTGATGGCGGCCGTCCTTGCGCCCCCCGTCTGTCCTTTTCTCGGACAGGAGGTTCATGCTTCAGTTTGGCATAGAGAATACTCCGCCGTCGTCGGGTGCTGGCAGATGTTTGTCATCACATGCATCCGCCGTCCCGATACTTGGCTGCCCCTTCCCCAAGTCACGCACGGTATTCCATGGCATGGACAGCGGGACGTCCCCATCTCCCGAGTTGAACCATCCGCCCCAATCCACCCCCAGAAGGAAGGGCCCGTAGAAACGCCTCGAGGCGCAGCCCGCGGAGCAGCATCTGCCACACACCGCACATGTATATCCAACCTTGCCGAGCTCGACCTTGTGGCTCCCAGCAGTCAAGCCCTCCCGGCTCTCAAGGCCGCCAACGTTGGCATGTCCTCCGCGGCAGAGCTCCGACGCCGGTATGACGTCTGTGGCAGTGTGGGCCGAGATTTGCATTGCCGGTGAGGCTCGCCTTGTCAGCTCGTCCACCTGCACTGCACGACTGCGGCTGTGTTCCTCGTGCCTCACCACTTTTCCTTGCCATCCAATGTCACATCCCTGGGCTGTGTAACCCCAAAGCCGTTTGGTCTCTTAAATGCCTTCATGTTGCCAGAGCCACAGCGTCTTAGGCTTCCCGGTCCCCTGTCATCACAGCCACTGTCACCACCGGCCTCGAGTTTCCACTTTGGCAGCAAATCAGCTGCCCCTGCAGCTGTCACGCGACTGGCGTCCACTGGTCTTCTATTTGCCAAGTTCTTTTTCAAGACCTGCCCATCTCCACCTAGAATCCTCTTCTTGCCACGGTGATATTGCATCCAGCCAAGGCCGAGACCGCAGACCTCCACCACCGGCAAAGCAAAGAAGACGGGGCGGCGGTCCTTCATGGCTCCCGAATCCAGTAACCCCCCCTACGAGGGCAGCGGAAGCGCCATCGACGACGACGACGATGAGGCGGAGAACGACTTCGCTGAAGTTCAGAGAACCCTCAGCCAGAAACGGAGGGAGGTGAGGGAAGCAAGCGTCGATTCGCCCATCCAGCGCGTGCTGCCCTTTCCGTTCTCGCCCAACATCCGACCCCTTACTAGCTCAGACCAAGCGGCCTGTGTAGCCTTAGAACAGGCTGCTTTTCCCAACCCGGACTACCAAGCTTCTCCGGAAAAGGTATGCACGCCTCTCTCATGCCACTGTACCCTGTACAAATGAAACACGCCGCATCCTCTGCACAGTACACCCCTTGCCCGCGGTCCCATCGTTGGTTGACAGAATTCAGATTGAGTACCGGCTTACGAAATGTCCCGAGCTCTGTCTCGGCGTCTTCTGTACCGTCGTTCCAGAGGAGGCCAAGGACTTCGACCTTGCTACCCTGCCTTTGGCCAAGCCCGTGGAGACTGACCGCCAGAACGGGGCTGTGAGTGTACTGCTCGCCCATATCGTCGCCACCCGATCCAACACCCACGTCGTCGCCGACGCGGATATGGACTACCCCCGGGACTGGAAATCTTCCCATGGCAAGAGTTCCGAGGTCGGACATCAGGAAGACGGCCGGACGGTTGCGATACACTCACTGGCTGTTGCGCCCCGGCTTCAGGGCTGCGGGCTTGGAAAGCTCATCATGAAGTCGTACCTCCAGCAGATCAACAACTCGGGAACGGCAGAGCGAGTTGCCCTGATATGTCAACATGTAAGCCGTTCAGACTTCTTGGGAGGGCGCCGGGCTGACCCGCCGATAGTATTTGGTGACCTACTACCAACGCTTCGGGTTCCAGCACCTCGGCGAGAGCAAGTCCCAGTTCGGCGGGGGGGGATGGCACGACATGGTATTCCATCTTGAAATCTTCTGAAAGAAACGGGTGCTGACAGCTTTGACAGGTCTTCGAGTTGGCAGGGCCCCCAAAACCTCATATCACGACCACCTGAACCTTCATCAGGTACCCCGATAAATTTACTACATGCATAACATACTCGGACTCCGTAATATCGCAACATATGTGGCGCGAGGTCCCCAACTCACGAGGGGTCATTTGGGTCATCCGATTCCCAAACCTCACCGATGACGACGAAATAGGATCAATGTTCGGTGTTCAGAGTGCAAAGCGGCTCTCTACGAGTCCTTCACAACTCCCCGTAACAGCCATGTCCTGCTAGTCGCTTGCTCTGTACTTTGTACGGTATTCTTCCGTCTTTCTGATGTCTTCCCCGGAGGCGAAGGTCTTCATGCCGTCGATGATGTCGTCAAGAGTGAGTATGGCAAGGATGGGAAGCTGGTACTCTTTCCTCAGCTCCCCAATAGAGCTCGGCATGGGTTTGCTGTCGTCGCCGTCTGGTGACGGCAGCTTCTCCATGCGATCCAAGGCCACGACGATTCCGACCACGGTACCGCCTTCCTTTTGGATCTTGGCAATGGCATCCCGTTTGGCCGTCCCGGCCGTGACGACGTCGTCGACGATCAGCACCCTCTTTCCCTTGAGCGGAGCTCCCACAATGGTTCCGCCCTCTCCATGATCCTTGGCCTCCTTACGGTCAAACGAGTAGCATATCTGACCGTACGTTTCGGGGTCAAGCTCGGCGAGTTTATCGACGGTGGAGGTGGCCAATGGTATTCCTTTGTACGCGGGACCGAATATGACGTCGAATTCCAGACCAAGGGTCACCCGAGCCTCGATGACGGCCTTGGCGTAGGCTGTAGATATGGCGCGTAACAGGTCGGCCCGGTAGAAGTTGCCCGCGTTGAAGAAGTACGGTGATATTCGTTTGGACTTGAGCTCGAAGCTGCCAAACTTGAGAACTCCGCCGTGAATAGCGGCTTGGAGAAAGTCGGCCTTGTAGGCGGGGAGCCCTTGGCCGCTCATGATTTATGGGGTCGGTAATAGAATGATAGTGGTGAGAAATAGGGCTAAGGTGAAAAGAACGAAGGGCGAGAGAACGCAGTGGTTTTGGTTCCGTTGGAGAGCGAATGTCAAAGCATACACACAAACCGCAGAAGTGTGGGTGCTAAGAGAGAAGCCTCGGCACAATCTGTCACCCTCGTGGATCGGACTCGTGTACTAGGTCTGTAGGGAGTATTTAGATACGGGGTATGTGGATCCTCGTTGTGTGTTGCTCGGAGTACCTCCGTACTCCGTCTTCGCAGGGAGCTTGCACAAAAGTGGGGAGGGGGACCCGCAGACAATCGATAAGCGCGGCGATAAGACGTCTATCTTGATGTCCCGCAGTGAAAAAAAAACCCCAGACGGACAGTGCCGAATAGACATCCCCATCCTCACCGTCCGGACTGCTCCCAACAGTACAGAGACTTCAACAATTCGCCAAGATGAAGACAACATGGAAGGATATACCCCCAGTTCCGACCTCGCAGGAATTCCTCGACATTGTCCTGTCACGGACCCAGCGCCGGTTGCCCACACAAATCCGGAGCGGCTTCAAAATTAGTCGCATTCGGGGTTTCTACGTGAGAACTGGCTCAGACTACCAACAGGGCTAAGCGGTGGCTAACTGCTGTTGGTGAGTAGACGAGGAAAGTCAAGTTCACCGCTGAGACTGTAAGTATTCTTGAAAGTGAACTCTTCCCGAGTACTGACCCTTGGTATAGTTTACCGCCAAGTTCGCTGCTATTCTCGAATCGTTCCCCCGCCTTCAGGTAAGTCCGCCTGCACAGCCGCCCCCGTTAGGCAAACTCTAACAGTGAAACCTTTGCCAGGATATCCATCCATTCCACCGAGATCTCCTCAATACTCTGTACGATGCGGATCACTTCAAAGTCGCACTTGGCCAAGTCAGCACAGCAAAGAACCTGATTGAGACGATCGTAGGTTCAAAATATCAGAGTAATGGCAGTAGGAACTCGCTGATTCCATTCTATAGTCGAGAGACTACGTCCGTCTCCTCAAGTATGGCCAGAGTCTTTTCCAGTGCAAGCAACTTAGTGAGTCCGACACCGCCCCAAGAGAACGGAATGGACGGCAAGGCGGTGTTATGGTTCTTTGATATGGGCACCACCGGGTCGTCGGTCTTGAAGCAAACGGGACAGGCGGCGAGAGTTCAATGGAGACTGACCAATATTGTAGAGGTTGCCGCCCTTGGGCGTATGGCCACGGTCTGCAAGAAGTTGAAGGATAGCCTCCTCTACCTCGATTCTGTGCGGCAGCATCTGGGACGATTACCCGGCATCGACCCTAACACCCGCACTCTTCTTGTGTGCGGGTTTCCCAAGTGAGTCTCTTCGCAGCCACCCCGACAGCGTAGATCGTTGGCTAATAGTATCCAGTGTTGGCAAATCTTCTTTCGTCAACAGCGTCTCACGAGCCGACGTAGAAGTCCAGCCCTTTGCGTTCACCACCAAGTCCCTTTTTGTAGGGCACTTGGATCACAAGTACCTCCGGTTCCAGGTCATTGACACGCCTGGGGTCCTTGACCATCCCTTGGATGAGATGAACACGATCGAGATGCAGTCGGTGGTCAGCCTAGCGCACTTGAGAGCATGCATACTGTGTATGTCCGGCTCTTTTCGGGGATGGCTCTTGTCATCAAATCCAGTTGCCTGTTTTGATACTAACAGGTGCTCTGCAGACTTCATGGACCTCTCAGAGGCGTGCGGCTACTCGGTATCAGCCCAAATCGCGCTGTGCAAGAACCTGAAGCCTCTGTTTGCGGGAAAGCCCACCTTCATCATCATCAACAAGATCGACATGATGAAGCCTGAAGACTTGGATGCGGCGTCCAAGGCCGAGCTCGACGAGCTTCTCAAGTCCGGTGACTACGAGCTCCTAACACTATCGTGCAACACTCAGGAGGGCGTCCAAGCTGTGAAGACGGCAGCGTGCGAGCGACTCATCGCGGAGCGCGTGGCACAGAAGCTGAAGGCTGGTACAACCAGTAGCGGCGGTGTGGGGGGTCGCCTCGCGGACGTTATGCAGCGCATCCACGTGGCTATGCCCATGGGAGGTGTTGTCCGAGAACCGTACATCCCCGAGGGCATCAAGAATCTCAAGAAGTACGACAAGACCGACCCAGAGCGCCGCAGACTGGCCAGAGACGTCGAAGAAGACGAGGGAGGCGCCGGCGTCTACAATGTCTCGCTGCGGGAGCAATGGATTCTGAAGAATCCGGATTGGAAGTACGACAAGATCCCCGAAGTGTTCGACGGGAAGAACGTGGCCGACTTCATCGATCCCGACATCGAAGCCAAGCTCGCCGCGCTCGAGGAGGAGGAGGAGCGTCTCGAAGAGCAGGGGTACTATGACTCGGAGGAAGAGATTGACGCGTCGGACGAGGAGGAGATTCTGGGCAAGGCGGAGCTGATTCGCGAGAAGCGCGCCCTCATCCGCAACGACGCCAAGATGCGCAAGCGGCTCAAGAACCGTGCCATCATCCCGCGCAGCAAGCTGCGCAAGCCCCTGGCCGAGATGGAGGACGCCCTGGACCAGCTGGGCGTCGACACGGAGGAGATCAACCTGCGCGGCCGCGAGCACGTCCAGATACGCGCACGCGGACGCTCGTCGGCCCGCACCAGCCGCAAGGCCTCGCCCGACGCCATGGACGTCGACCAGGCGCCGCGCGACCGCTTACGAAGCCTCAGCCGCGCCCGTAGCGTCCCCGCCACCAACCGCCGCGACGACGGCGTGCAGGACACCGCGGTGCGCACCAAGGCCGAGCGACAGGCCAAGCTTGGCCAGCGCAAGATGAACCGCATGGCACGACAGGGCGAGGCCGACCGGCACATTGGGACGGCCATGCCGAAGCACCTGGTACGTCGTATATCTCATCACAAAGGCGGGCGATGGGAAACTAATAGGCTCTCTAGTTTGCTGGGAAGCGCGGCATGGGCAAGACCTCTCGTCGTTGAGGCTCTCTCGCATGCGCACGAATCGACTTGCCATGGGAGCTTTTACAGTATGCCCTTGTCTTGCGCGCGATTGGCGATGTGTTGTGCTTCGGCATTGGCGACGGACGGAGCTGGCGTTTTAGGACAGGACAGGGGAAGAAAAATCATGCGCGAACCACTTCGAGACCTCCCCTTTTGTGCTTGCACTGATGACAATTACATTGAGATCCCCGAAATGAATCTGTAGTATTGTCGCTGTCCCCAAAATCTCGGCGGGTGGGCGTGACACGGTGCCAGCCATGTCGGTCCCATACGTGCTCGTCGGCATGCCGTAACCATTGACTGCGGTTCTCGTGTGATGCCAGGGCCGCCATGTAACTAAATACCTTATCCCTCCTCAGTCTTTCTCGTCAGCAACCTGGAGGCCCTCCCTCAGTCCCTCGACCACCAACTCCTCGCCCGTGGCGCGGCGGTAGATATCCTTGACGTCGTCGGTGGTCGTCTCGAAGTGCGACGATGCGTCGTAACTCTTGGAGACAAAGATGTTGTCCTTCGTGCCATCGTCGACGGGTTCGTAGAGGGGGACCGGGGGGCCCTGGGTAACGATCCGTGGTTAACAAGCGATATGGCACAGGGGCAGGCAGGCAAGCAGGCAGGCAAGGAGGAAGGAAATGCGGGAGAGGGGGGAGGTATATGTATACACGAGCGCGCGGTGGGGTTGTTCCTTTGGGGTGGGGGGTCAGAACGACGTACCATGAACTGCTCCTCGATCTTGCCCAGGCGCTCCAGGCCTGGCTGCAGCTCGAGATGGTGGTTGGCCGACGTCTCGGCGATGGTGGAGACGATGGCGATCCAGTAGCCCTTGGGGCAGACATTGTGGGCGGCCGAGACGCAGGCGATGTAGATATCTGCGGCACGCGAGACGGCCGAGTTAGCTTCCGCCTTGTCCCATTGCCCCCGCAGAGCGTGCCAAGAAGGGGGGAAAGGGGGAGAAGGAGGGGGGCAACTTGCCGTGCTTCCGGCCGACCTGGGTCTGGGGGATAATAAGTTGGCAGGAATCGCTGTCGCTCGTGTTGGCGAGGGGGTGCTTGAGCACGCAGATGGCGCGCAGGATCTGGCCGACGACCTTGACTTTGCCAGGGAAGTACGAAGGGTCGCCGAGGATCATCTTGGCCTTGGTCTCGAACTTCATCTCGGGGTCGACGCCGGCCATGGTCGCCTTGATGCCGGCGGCCTTGCCGTCCTTGTAGAGAATCTCGTCGACGTGCGTGTTGAGCATGTAGGTGCCGCCGTAGATGGCCGAGAGGCGGGCGAACCCCTGGGGCAGCTCGCCGAGGCCATACAGGGGGTAGATGTAGGGCGACTTGCCGTAGCGGGCGACGCTGTTGCCGTAGAGACGAATGCGGTTGATGGCCTCAGGGGCGCGGCCGCGCTCGTTGATGTAGCTGTCGGTCTGGTAGAGGGCCATGGCATGGCCGATGAAGTCACGGGTGCCGGCCTCGAGGCCGAACTTTTCGTAGACGTCCTTCATGCTGCACGAGCTCATATCCAGTCCCTTGTGGGTGGTGCTGTCGGCGGCCTCGAAGGCGCCGACCCACTCGATGAAGCCCTTCATGCGGCGCTTCTCGAAAATGCCCATCAGCGGCGACCGCAGAGCCTCGCCGGCGTCTGAGGGCACCTTGGCCACCGTGGCCTTGGGGCCGGCGCCCTGCTGCACGTAGCTGCCCGCGATCTGCCGGAACTCGAGGTAGCGTGTGACATCGGTCGAGACGAGGATGTTGGTCAACTCGCCGGCCGATATGAGGAACTTGGGCACCAGGTCGATATTCCAGTCGTTAAGCCGGCCGTACTTGGTCCAGGGCTCAGTGCCGCCGCTGAAGTTGCCATATTTCTTGAATAACTGCACAGACGAGAAGAACTGATGTTAGGGGGCGGTTCAAGCTCGGGAGGTACGGGGAGACGGACCGCTTGGAGATTCAGCGATGCGGCATCACTGCGTGTCCCCCGTCAGCTTCGGACCTCATAGGAGAGACATCATTCTCGCCTTACCCGCCATAGTGGTCGTTGCGGTCAATGTGCAGCACCTTCTTTCCCTTGACGCTGAGGACGCTAGAGAGAGGAGAGACGGGTCAGTACGGCGGAGTCGGGGTCGGTCCATGCTGCTTGAAGTCCGGGCATACCCGGAGAGAATACACTCGGTTAGGCCTGTCGGTGTCGACGTTGTCGTCGTTAGCCGGGTGTGGTTCCCCAACATCACCCAAGCCCCCCGCATGGCGGGGCTGCAAGCTCACCTGTGCCGAGCACAATGACATCGTACTCTTTTGCGATCTCGTCCATGATCGGAAGCGTCGAGGGGCGTCTGGCCGCTCGGGGAATAGCATCAACGGGAAGACGAGGTAGAGGGGATTCGGGCGAGAGGCGGGCAGTGACGAAACAATGGGTGAAATGGTGTGGGAGAAGACGTCGGCCGTTGGCGGTTGCTCTCTGCAACGGCGTTGTGTTGCTTCGACCCCACACAAGCTCTCGCCGCCGCCAATCGTGTGTCAGTCTCGCTATGCAGTCTCAGCCGCTTTATGCTCGATTCGGACCATGCCGCAACATTGACATGATGCTGGGCTGTGCGATACGCTTCAGCAACGTGAGCTTGAGCTTCGGTATTATACAACAGTACAGGGCCTCCGTCTATTCATCTATCCCGTCTACGCCCTCGGTTCCCTTGTCGTCGGATTCGTCGTCGAGGGCAGCGTGGACGGATCAATGTCCGCCTCGGATAACGCCTGCGAACCGCCCTCGTCTGCTGCTCCCTCTCCCTCCTCCTCCAGATACTCTCTCGGCGTGAAGGCCGGTCCCTCGCCCGAAAGATCCACCTCAGGGTCGTCCTTGGCCAGCTCGACAGCGTCCTCCCACGCGTAGAAGCGCTCCGTCAGAGTATGCTTGATCGCCTTCATGGTTGTCCGGACCTGTGTCACTCAGCGGATGCCCCGTTAGCAAGAGACGCCACAAGCAAAAGGGAAGGGGCCAAGGCGGGGGCGACTGACCACCTCGTCTCTCGCCTCGGCCTCGTCGTTTCCGAAGCCGATGTCGTGTTTTGCCCTCGACATGTACTCGGTCGAGATGCGGTTGCGCTCCCGGACGCAGGCGTACCACAGGCAATGCAGGTCCTCCCACGACTTGCGCCGCAGCTCCTCCACGGTCCAGGCGCGCCCGTGGGCCGTGTCGTCCTCGGGCGGCGAGAGCAGCGCCTTGTCGGGCCGGAAGAACCCCCACAGGCCGTGGTCCGGGTCCGTCGCCGGCGCGGGGACGTCGGCCGGGTCGCGCGGCCGCGGCAGCGGCGAGTTGGACACGGACAGGAATTCCTTGGGGCCCGACCCGTACAAGGACGACTCGCCGCGGTGTTTGCTGGCGTCGCGCGTCTTGTAGCGCCCGCGCTTGAGGAGGATGGAGGTCGTCGAGAACGGCGCGGCCGCGCCTGGTCGCGAGCCCGGGGCTGTTGCTGGCCTCGTCGTTGGCCTCGTCTCCCATGCGGTGGAGCACACGCCGCGTCGTGATGCAACAGGTCGCAGGGACGGCATTCGCGAGGCTTTCAGCAGGCGGCCGCCACACGGCCGTAGTGAAGCTGGTGTCGCCATCATCTTGGGCAAACCACCAGACCCAGCAATTCGCTTCGTTTCGACTCAAGCCCCCTTCTTTGCGAGTACCATCGTGCGATAGACGGCGGCGTAAAAATGTCCGGCCCCCTGTCGCGCCTGTGAGTGGCCGACCCCATGTCACGTGCCTATCTGAGAAGCACGGCTGCATGGGCGGGCTCTTGGGACGTCCCCTGGATGAACTGCTCTCGATGATTACCTAGCTATGTAGGTACAACCCGACTTTCGAGGCACCCGCCACGTAAGTTAAGGTATTACTTGTACGCGCTCGCCTTTCGTCTAGAGCACTTCGAGAGAAACCCGCATCTTTACTCCCCAAAAAGGAATCCTTCGCAGAGGTAATCCTTTGGGAACAGTCGCTACAGGCAGGCATCGTTTGCATCCCATGTACCTACAGTATTTGTTCATATACTGCGGGTCATACATAACTTACTCTTGTAATTTATGGTTGGCCGCTTGGGCTCGACCTATTTTCTGTATCAATCTACTCGTAGGTGTACTGGGAGTCCTCACGACACAAAGTTCAATAACTGATCCGTTCTTTTGGATAAGTCCCTGTCGCTCCCATCTGTCGAGCCTCGCCGACGACCAAACCCGCTCCCGAGCACCTTTTCATGAGAACCCCGTAACTTGAAGCCCCTAGGCTCCCTTTCTTAGCACAGCTGGGTACCGGACTCGAGCAAGTCATTCAACACGATCTGAGAGAACGTCACACTCCGACGGTGCCGAGACCGTTACCCGTACCGCGCCGCAGCTGGAGACATCGGGCTCGCCATGGTCATGACCTTCTGGCGGTAAATGCCTACTCAAAAACCTGCTGCTCATTCCTCGCTGATCCCGATAGCTCGTACACCAATCTCTCCCCCAAGGCCCGGCTTGGTCTGGGCCTGGGTATCATGGGATGGGGCGTGGTCGGCATGTACCTTTTCGACCCCATCGTGGAAAAAACAGGCTTCACGCCAAGCGAGGAGGACAAAGAGGCCCTGCGCAGAATAATTCCCAAGATCTCTATTGTTGACAAAGATGAGAAGCCATGAAGGGACCTGCCACCACCCCTGGCAGGACGGTGGCGACCAGAGAAGCCGGAGGTGCACTGAGGAAACCTTCACATTCGGTTATAGGCGTTGGGGGGATGGTGTTTGCCGTGTACAAGCGCTGGGATTGGGATCTTCGGCGTTGCTTTTGCTCTGTCGACTACCTTGATCTAATAGCATATAGCCGTAACCACAGAACCCCGAGGCCCACAGACCACAGATACTGCGTCCTCGCTATTGGGCCTCGGCTACTGTAGCCCCTCCTTGTGCGGATCCAGACACGTCGAACCGTCCAGGCCGCTCTTCCCCCAAGCCCTTCACGCAGCGGTTAGGCGTGGCTGTTGAAGTGACCATAACATCGTGACCATCCCTTCCCCAACCTCAGCCTTGAGGTTGGGCTGTTTTTCTTCGCTTCCCCATGATCCACTGTGTATGTGATGAATGGGGGTGTTGTGAACGGGTTTCGTCTAAAATGCAGAGAAAAAAGAGGTCGAGGAATGTCTATCGTTGCGAATCCCCGCTCCCCGCCCCTACCAGAAATGCAGAGCAAAGGGTGCCACCGTCTGTACCAGTCTGATGCAGCGCGTAAATCGAACTTTTTTTGTGGGGGAGAAGAAGCGTAGGGCAAAACAAGGAGAACTCGTCCCCGGAAAAACAAGAACAGACCGCCCCAGCCACCCGAGTGCACGAAGGGAAAACGCCGTGGATGCGTGAAGGCGCCGTCTATGTGCACATTTCAAACCATGTCGCCTGTGTCGATGTCCGCCTTGACCGACGGTAGGGGAGGGGTCTTGCACGTGCTATTGGCCCCACCTGGCGAAGAACAGGGAAGGGTCGGCGTCGTCGCCAGCGCGGATGCCGCCGGGCACGCCGTTTTGTCTCGCGGCGTCGGTATTAGGTTCTTGTTGGATTTCGGTCTGCCTCTGCCCATTGTTAGGTGAGAATGGTGTGACGGAGGTATCTTGCCCACCGGAATGGTACAACGTCCAATCATGCTGCTGTTGGTTCGTGTTCTGGCCCGTGTATAAGGGCATCCCGTTCGGGGCCGTCGTCAGAGTGTAGCCGGACATCTGCGAGCCCATGTTGGCCGCCATGTTGTTGGGCGCGCCCGAGCCGTTGTACTGCTGGTCGAAGCTGTTCCTGGCCGCGCCCGCCATATTCCGCCTATCCCGGTCGCCGGCCTCCTCTAGCCGGGTCAGGTTCGCTCTAGATAGCTGGTTCTGATCGTTGGCCATGCCGTCAGGGGTAGCAACGAGGCCGAAAGGCATACTCGTACCATCGGTGGGCATGTTCCCCATGCCGTTCATGTGGCTCAGATCGCCTCCCTCTGGCAGTGGTTTCTGGCCGCCCGGGTTCTTCTTGACATGGGCATGGGGGTGCGACAGATGGCTGACGCCCGTGGGGTTGCCGCGACGGATGGAGCACTTTTGAAAATGACGCTTCAGAATGTCGCTGCGCGAGAACGTGTCTCGGCACAGCACACACATGTAGGGCCGATCGCCCGTGTCTGCGGCGTGGTCAGTAGACTGGCCCCGAAGCCTGATGCCCGGCTGGGGAGACTCACGTCGCAGCAGGTGACGTTTCAAGTGTTTTGCGTGGAGGTACGTCTTGTTGCAGTGAGGGCAAGGAAATTTCCCGTCGGAGTCCTTCTGAGGCACCTGGCTCTTGGCCGGGGCGGTGCCGGCGGCGGGGGCCACGGGCCGTCCGGGGGCACTAGGCAGGATGCCACGTCGACCCTGCGAGCCCACGACGTGCGTGGGCTCCGCCTCGGGGAGCATCGACGGCTGCGGCATCATCTGGCTCTGGTTGTAGGGCGATTGAATACCCTGCTGCTGGACCACGCCGGCAGGGGGCATGGGCCGGAGAGGCGGGGGAGGTCGGCTGCCCGGCGACGGGGCGGGGGCTATGGGCTGCGGGTGAGACAGGGCGGTAGACGACTGCGGCATCATGGCATTCGAGGTCGCGAAGGACTGCGAGTTCTGATAGGCATTGCTAGCCATGACTTGGTAGCCGCCCCGGCTAACCGTGGTGGTGGGCGGCGGCGGGTAGCTCCCCATGGTGCTTGCGGAACCAGGCGTGTTCGGTGTAGCCGGCGTACGCGGGGTGTGCGGATACGTCGAATAGGCCGGTTGCATGAGGCTGTTAGGGTGCTGTTGGAGGGGCGGTAGAGTGTGCGGCGGCAGACCCGAGTGTGCCAGGAGGGTCGGCGATTCTGTCGAAGTGTACTGCGTCGTTGTGTTGATCACATTGGGCGAGAAGTGAGACGATTCCATAATCCCAGCCAGATCCAACCCTATTGAGATATCCCCGGCCGGACCATCCGATCCGTGCTGCACGGTGGTGAACTGTGGAGCGTCGCCGACGTCGATGTATCCGCGCCGAGCTGGCGTCCCCGAAGGGCAGAGCGAAGCCGTCGTGTTTGTCCGGAGGATTCGGACAGCCGCGACGGAAGGGTGGTGGGGTCGAGGATCGAAATGCCCGCTGTTCGGGTCGCTCAATGTACGGACGACGCAGGCAGCAAGCGCCGACAGGTCGGTCGGTCGGTCGGTCGGTCGGTCGGTCGACGGGGGTGCGTGGGCGCTGCCAACACGTCGAGGCTGGAGCTGTGGTCGGCGAGACTGGTCAGGCAGCAGGCCGCAGGCACGTCGCCCCTTTGGTGTGCTACAGAGAGCAACAGAGAAATCGACGCGACGCGTGGAACCCACTGGCGATGGAAGGCGCTGAGGTGTTGCAGAGTGGGGGTGCGGGAAGAGTGGGTAGCTTGGGGCTCCAAAGAAATCTTGGGATGGTGGAGAGGAAGGGGAGTTTTTTGGGTCAAGTTCTGATGGAGGTGGGAGTGGAGACGCGGGACCCCGGGGTATTTGAGGACTGCCGGATTTTTACTTTTTTTTTTTGCCTTGTTCCCTGACGGGGCCTGAGTCGGGGGCGCTGGGCAGGGCCCGCAACTGTATTTTAGGTTCCGGGCTTGAACCTTCGCCCACGGCGTCAGGGCATGCAGGGCCTGGGGGTTCAGTGGGTGCGGCTGCCGTGACCGCTAAAGTTGCAGCGGTGACGCGGGACTCGGAGCTTGGGTACCTTTTTGAGCCCGTGGCTCCAAGATAAAAAAAAAAAGTCGCTGTCCCGCCGGTACCTGTTTGGCAGGAGGCGGAGTGGAGACGTCCAAGTGGGCCAGCAGCCTTTTTGGGTTGTTTTATACCGAGACGATGCTTTCTTTCCCAGGTACCAGGTACTGCTCCTAGGAGAGTTGGTATCTTCGAGTTGGCGGAGGGTTGGAGATTCGTTCCACTGGCGGGCAGTCCCACGGGTCCCCCCTCAGGACGAGGCGACAGAGCGCAGCGGAGCTGACAGGATTGCCACTTTCGAGGTTAGGTTGGTTCAACAGAGGCCGCCGTCCTCGTATGCGTGTGTGCCGGATGCGCGTGCGTGAGAGGACAGCGCGCGTTGGACGAGAGGACCTCGGAGACCGGTTGATCGGGAAGGAACAAGTCTGCGGGGACTGGGAGCTGGACCGAAGGATGGACGTGAGGCCAAAACAACTTGGAATGTCCGAGTCGCGACGACGGAGAAAAGGGAGTTGGGGTTCCGCAGGGCGTGGGCGTGGGCGTGGGCGAAGTGGTCCGCTGCCCAATGTCGACCTACTACTGTACCTTCGAGTACGGAGTACTGCGGGAAGGTGGAGGTGGGAGGGGAGGTACCGCAGTACTCGTACTGTCGGTATTTTCTGGGAATAACAGAAAAATGGCAAAGTGCCTGCCGCTCCGCTTGTATACCTCTAAATCAGACCGCCCCAGCTGCGGGCCAACGCAGATGATCTGCTAACACCGACAGGCCGCGCGAATGGGACGAACCATCCATCCATGAAGCCCTGCCAATGCGATGCGTCAAACCATCGTCAATCCCACCACCAAGTCGACGTGTCCTCCGGTGCCGCTCTCCCCTTTTTTTCTCTCTTCCCACCGCCATCGTCATTTCGCCGGCCCACACCCTGTACTCCGTACTTGACAGTCGGATTCGAACGGGGCCAGGAACCGCCCCGTGGCAAATGGATGCGGTCTCGGGCCAACGGACCGAGCACGACTGCCTCGGTGGCATTTGTCACGCCCGGGCAGGCAGCCCAATGCCCCCTCCCCCCCCCCCCCCCCCCCAAACCCCCCCCCCCCCCCAAACCCACCACCCCCACCCCAACCCCCACC
>Ga0247777_1000180_pt1 | contig 16062 bp, 15 predicted proteins | sample UWRJL154409C5_FD_179937 | JGI IMG/M metagenome (GOLD analysis project Ga0247777, IMG submission 179937) | Plant litter microbial communities from Arlington Agricultural Research Station in Wisconsin, United States - UWRJ-L154-409C-5 | ecosystem: Environmental > Terrestrial > Plant litter >...
GCGCGCTCACCTCCATCGCCACGGGCATCTGCAGGCCCGACGCCCAGCGGCCGGCCTCGGCCGCGCTGACCTCGCGCCCGTCGGGCGCCACCGTCGCCTTGAGTTGCGACCCGAGCCCCGGCCCGCCGGCCGTCGCCGCCGAGGCCGAGGCCGGCGGGCTCCCGTACGGCACGCTCGCCGAGCTGACGGAGCTGGGCGTCGGCGGCGGGAGGCTGGTGTCGACGAGGTCGCCGGCGAGGTCGAGCTTGTTGCCCACCAGGAGGAGAGTCAGGTTTGGCGAGGCGAGGGCGCGCGCGTCGTTGAGGAAGGGCGGGAGCGAGGTGAAGGTCTGGTGCGAGGCGAGGTCGTAGACGAGGATGGCGCCGGCCGCGCCTCGGTAGTAGGATCGCGAGACGGAGCGGAATCGTTCCGTGCCCGCCGTATCCCAGAGCTTGAGACGGGGGCCGCCCGGTCAGCAACGAGACGCACCAAGACGACGAAATGGGGGGTTTCGGGGCTATGCCCACCTGAAGCTTTATCCGCTTGCGGCGCACGCCGGTTCCGACCTTGATGATCTTGCTTGCGAACTCGACGCCGATGGTCTGCGACGAGAGGACACGCCACTCGTTCTTGACGAAGCGGTGGAGAAGACAAGACCTGGCGGCCCGAGGCACCGTCCGTCAGCATATACCGGCCAACGCCGCGCCTTTTCTTTCGACCGGACCCCCCGGCCGCCCCTCGCTCGTCCACTCACTTTCCCGACCCGCTAGGCCCGAGTAATATGATCTTGGCGAGATAGTCGTACATGCTCCCGAGCTCCTGCGGGCGGCAGTCCGTTAGCATCCCCGCGGGGTTCGGCGATGGCGCGGGGCCGGCGTACCTGATCGCGCGCGGTGCCGGTGCTCTCCTCGCTCGCCGCCGAGGAGCGGCGCGGGCGCGTCATCCTCGACCGCCGAATGTGACGTAATGCGCCCACCGATGGCTCTGGTCCCTCGCTTCGCTTCTCGGGACAAGGCGGCTCGGTCGGGGGTTCTGGCGTGTCGCAAAGTGTCGGCAGCTCGCGGGCGATGCTGCCATCAAATAGCGAAGTGCCGGTGTTGGGTCCGCGTCGATGGCGAAGGGAGGTTTCAGCGGCCCATCCCCATATCGGCCTCCCACAGGTTGGGCTCGCGGCTGTGGCTGAGGGCCAGGGTGCTCACGGCCCGCCGTAACCAGCAGGGATTAGCGGTCACACGAGGCCAAGCTTCTGGGAGTACAGGGGTGTTATGTCAGCCGGCTCGGCACTTCGCAACCTCACCCACTTGCCCATTCTCATGTGATGGCGACTGGCACCCGGGGATGTTCGTCTCCATGCATCCTGTCAACAACGGCTGTTTTCGTTGAGGCTCCTCCAGGATGAAGATCGAGGGCAGGACAATCGTGATCTCCGGCGGGTGAGCCCCCCCCCTTCTCCTGACAACTGGCCCTAGACCTCACCACTCCCCGCCCGTCAGTTTTTCCCGGCTGACATCCACCCAGAGCATCCGGCCTCGGCAGAGCTTCGGCGGAAGAGATCGCCAAGCAGGGCGGCAATGTCGCCCTCCTGGACCTGAACGAAGACGACGGAACGGCCCTGGCGCAGAAGCTGGCCCCGTCGGCCAAGTTCTTCGCTGTTGACGTCACTCAAACCGAGAGCATCGCCGCCGCCGTCGAGGGGGCCGTCGCCTGGGCCGCGGAAACCGGTAAACCCCTGGGCGGCGTGATACCCGCCGCGGGCGTCGGCATCCCGGGCCTCGTACGCGTCCCCCACCCTCATCCGACCCCCCAACCCCTGACCGCCCCTGACCTGGTCCACCCACTTCTGCCGTCCAGATCCTCAACAAGTCCCTGGCGCCGCTGCCCCTTGCCTCCCTCGACCTGGTGCTGAACATCAACCTCCGCGGCACTCTGGACCTAGTGCGGCAGGTGCTCCCGCACCTCGCGCGCGGCACCCCCACCGGCCCCGACGCCGAGCGCGGCGTCGTCGTCCTCATCGCCAGCAACGCCGCCTTCGACGGCCAGTCGGGCCAGGTCGCCTATGCGGCCTCCAAGGGAGCCATTGCGTCGGCGACGCTGCCGCTGGCGCGGGACCTGTCGCGCCACGGCGTGCGCGTCGTCACCGTCGCCCCCAGCCTCTTCGAGACGCCCATGGCGGCCCTCATGTCCGACAAGGTCCGCCAGAGCCTGGGGAAGAGCATGGAGTTCCCCGCGCGGCCGGGCCGGCCCGACGAGTTTGCGAGCTTGGTGTGCCACGCCCTAGAGAACGTGATGCTCAACGGCGTCGTAATCCGGCTGGATGGCGCGAGTAGGATGCCCGCCCGGCTGTAGCGTCGCTTCACCGTCCGTAAGTCGGCCACCGTGGACCGCTTCGCTGCTTGCTGCCGGTCGGGTGAGTTTGCGCCGCGGCTAACGGTCAGAATGACACTGCAGCCCTGTAATGAAAGGTTCTGACCTGTGCGGTATATTCCCTACACAACGATGGTATCAAAGCTGCAATGCTGGCCTCCCAAGACTTCTCAGGTCTCGGCCACGGCAAAGGGCTCAGGATTGGAACCCATGTACTCCAGTTGCAGCGACTCGAGGTGAATGCAGGTGTGACATATCCATCCCCCTTTCTTTCCTCCCGTCCATTTGGGCAGCAGCCCCCAATAATCCAGCCTCTGTGAATCCAGTGTCTGTGGATCGGTCGAAGCGGGCAGCAAAAAAGGTCCGTCCGGTGAGAATGATTCTCCTCCACTTGTATCTTTCTTCTTGATGAATCTGCTATCATCTGTGCCTGGGGTAAATTGGGCGGTAGCAATCATCTCGGCGGCGATGGATCGGCGTCAGTGATCGGTAGTTTGACCTTCGGTCCCGGTCCGCCAGGGAGAAACGATCGCGGTAGGTCTTAGCCCAAAGGGAGGAACGCCCTCGGGGCAGTGACGGCGAACTCGATCTTTGGTCCTCAACCTTGACTGCTACCTTTTACCAGTTAGCACCCTGGCACTGCAGAGGAAGAATGGAAACCCACCTCGGCGGCCTCAACCCTCTGCGACGCCATTGCGAAGCCTGCCAGAAACGCCCTGGCGGCGACGGGATCCAGCTTGACCTGTATCGGCACCAAGCCACCAACCTGCTGCTCGATGAGGTCAAGAACCATCGTGATCGACTCTCTATTGCCATCTGAGATGAGAGTATGAAGGTGCGAACTTGTTGGGAGCTGTGGGGTCTGAAGGTGGTCGCCCGTTGGCGTCCATCTCGACGGCACTGGCCACTGGAGGACTATCCCCAGTGCTTTGACTGCAATTGCTGTCTTTGCTTCCTCCCTGGAGGGAAAGATATGGTTGTTCGCCACAAAGAGATGCTGTAACTGGACGGAGCATATGTGTCGATTGCGACCCAAGTAAACCTCAATCCATTCAGGGTTGAATTTCCGCATCTGGCACTCGACAGACAGAAGATGAGTAGGCTTTCTGGGCCCAGAGAGCAGCTCCGGGTGAGGGACCGGAGCAGGTGGAACCCAACGAGGCTGCGACGGCGGCAGCGGGACCAGAGACAGGAAGAGGTCCTGCCGCTTGTCCGAGATCCTGTTTCCGAAGGTGCCCATCGGGATGCTGGGGTGAGAGGGCAAAACACCAACACTGGCAGTTTCTCCATTGTTGCCGAGTCTGCTGTTCGTACTGGGCCCTTTGGATGATGGCTGAGGGCGGATCCCATATGTGCCGTAGCTGGGAGGGTTGCGACGGACATATGTGGGAGTCTGGATAGGACTGTTCCTATTGGGCGACAGGCGACCATAGCTCAACGAGCTGTCATCTCCACGAAGGCAGCGAGTGTCCCGGCCCGCCACCACTCTGGGCGTCATGGCCTCGTTGTAAGCTGTCCCTGTAGAAGAAAGCGCATTGTCGTAGCTGAAGATAGGCTTGATATCCTCTTCAATGGCTTTGTGGAGACGAGGTTGTTTGGCCATCTTCTTGCCGACTTTGCTGCCCTTGACTCCGAGGATGTTGTCCCGGAAACGCGCCTGCGCGCTGCCCTTGTCTGGGCTGGGAGCCTTGTAGGAGACTATAAGTCTGGTGATTAGCCTTGATCAGGTGGTGTAGTATTTCTTACTCCCCTGGACTATGGCCCAGGAAGGGGTTTAGGGAGCTACGTACAAACATTCTTAGGATGGTCCATATCGACAATGTCAATTGGAAGCTGCAGATTTAGGAACTGAAGACCATCTATGTTAGCTCTCAGGGAGTGATGAACCGAGGAAGGCGAGTTGGGTGGGTAGGTAGGTACCTGTCTCTTCAATCCTATACACTAAGATAGCAGCAGAGATCTCTTGCACGAGACTCTCAAATGCTACCGGGAATGTAGTTTGTTAAGAAGAGAGGCAGAGACTGAATCGAATTGTTATGTCTGCCGGCGATCAGTTGTTTTGTTTGGTGGTGCGAGAGTGGGAGAGCTTCGCGCCAGAGGTCACCAACAGCAGGTTTTTATTTGGCAATTTTCAGTTTGCCAGAGCTTGACCTTCTGCCTTAGGTACCAACAGGTACCTAAGGTACCTAGGTATCCATGGAAAACCTCGTCGGTGGGTTTGTTGTGCTGGAAAAGCCTGGCCCTCTCGAAAGTGTTCCTCAGACATCTATCAGACCCAGTGGTTGTTGTCAGAGCACGATTGACAGTAGAGAAGATGACAGGGAGGTCAAAGGTGCTTCTGTTAGACGGAGGAGATAATCACCTACTGTAGTAGGTAAATGGAACAGGGGGCACAATCTTACTTTACTATCTACCTCAGGTACCAAGGTAGGTAGCCTGCTTGTCTCTCAAAGGGAGTTTGTTGGTCTAGTTTCAGCCAGAGAATCGCCGTTCTCTCAGGTGGTACTACCCTACCGTACCTACACGCAGCCTAGATCAACCTGTTGGCCAGCTCGCTTCCCCGTTCCCAGTGCTGAATAGCCTGTGCCTGGAGATCATACCACTTCCTCATCGTCGAATCTTCCACATAGCCCATGTGCGGTGACAGAAGGACGGGGCTCCGGCCGTCTTCGCCCCACCGCGTGGTCCTCCACAGACTGTCGGCGGGCAAAGGCTCGATCTCAAACACATCGAGCGCCGCCGCTCGGATCTTCCCCTTCCGCAGAACGTCCAGCAAGTCTTCCTCCACCACGATCGGGCCCCTAGACGTGTTGACAAACACCGCCGATGGCTTCAACAGCGCCAGCTCCGGAGCGCCTATCAAGCCCCTCGACCTGTCCGACAATACGACGTGAATATTGACCACATCGGCCGTCCGGAAGAGCTCGTCCTTGCCGACGACCCGGAACGTCTTCTCACCTCCCTCGTCGGCGACGGCGAGCCCGGCCGCGCGGGCCTTCTCGTCGGCAGCCGCCTGTGTCAGGTTTGGGCTCCAGGCGACGACCGTCATGCCGAAGGCCAGGTGCATGATGCGGGCCACGGCCACGCCCAGCCGGCCAAGCCCGACGGTCCCGAACACGCGCCCGGCCAGCCCCGCGGCGTACCCCGTCTGCCAGCCGCCCGCCTTGACCGAGACATCGTCCTGGGCGAGGTTGCGCGCCGCCGCCAGCGTCAGGGCCACGCAGTGTTGCGTCGTGCTGTCCGGACCGCGCGCGCCACCGCCGCCGACCACCCCGACCACCGGGATGTTGCGCTGCTGAAAGGCCGGGAGGTCCAGGGACGCGTTTCGGAGCCCCGTCGTCAGCAGGAACTTGAGGTTGGGCAGCCGCGCGATCAGGTCGGCCGGGAAGGGCGTGCGCTCGCGCATCGTGCCTGCGCACACCCTTAGCTGTGGTCCTGGGGAGGTGACTCGCGAGGGAGGGTCCTCCAATACATATCACATGGAACGGCTCGAGCCGCTTTGCGAGCTCGTTCTTTGCATCTTTTGGCGTTTCCGGGTGGTTGTACGGGAGCAGAGTCTCTCTAAAGATGGTCACGTCAAAGGTCGATCGGTCCAGGACGTCGAACGAGGGCCCCGCCTCGCCCTGGTAGTCGTCAAGAACGGCTACTTTGAGGATGGCCATCTCGGCGTCTTTCGATATGATGAGTCGTGCTGATTGTCGTCTTTAGGGTCAGTTCAAGGAGGAGCGATCGAGTGGAGGAGGACGGGCACGACCGAACTTCGGCATCAGAACCCCGCAGAATGACGACTTGTGTTCGAGTTGCCGGACCGGCACCGGGCAAGGATGACATATCGGACCGTCCTATGGAGCCCGTCTCTCAACTCGCCCAGTCATTCCAGGAAGCCGCTTCACCGTGGACGTTGTAGGCGGTTGGGGTCTAACAGGACCTGTAGCACGGCACTTCCGCCATCTCTCGGACCTCGGCATTGGCTCTTGGCCGTCGTCGAATCAAGCTTCCGTTGCTGGCCGGTCCCGTTTCACTAGAGCCACCCGAGGCGCCAGGTTCCAAGTCGCGAAAGACTAGGAAATGGCCGACTTGAATATGGCAACGCTGATATTCTGAACCTCCTACCCCTGAACTCCGACGCCAAAACCGGGGGTATCACCAGCATGAGCTCAAATGATGCTCGAAAAACGCCGTAGCTGCATCGTACTCGTGCGTCCGGTGCCTCTTGCCTCCGATGGACCAACCGCCTCCGACACCCTCGCCCGGCCGGCGCCCGTTTCCGACGGCGGCGGCGGTGCCGGTCCGTCCCGGGCGGTTCCCCCCGAGGCTCTGAACGTTGTGCTCCGGGCCGCGCCCCGCGTAGGCTTCGGCGGAGCCACGTCGCCAAAGTCGGACGCCATCATTCCCATGAAGCTGTCGCAGACACTGCACCGAGGCGGGTCGAGGGATGCGCGGGGGTTGGCGCCGCCGGCCGCGGGCAGCCAGTTGGCCCGGGCCGTGTTGGACGCGCGCACCACCTTGGCGATCAGGTCGGCGATGTTCATCTCGATGTGCAACTTGACGAGGTAAACGAGCGGGTGGAACTGCACATATACAATGTGCACGGGTAGGAACGTGAGGCCGAGCAAAACGCCCTGAGTCGTTGGTCCGCTTGTCAGCTCTTCCTCCGGCCCGCCCCGCGCGCTGTCCATCGTCGTCCTCGCAAACCGAGGACCCAAGCGAGGGCTGGGAGGCACTTACGTCGAGACACAGGGAAAGAGCCAACATGGTGCAGTTGAAGCGGAAGAGCACCTGGTACCGGCTGAGGCCCATCTTGAGGAAGTTGGACTTGATGAGGTGGATGAAGTACAGGCTGAGCCCGAGGTCGACCATACTGAAGAATCCCTTCTCGATACGCTCCCAGACGCCGTTGACCAGTATGTACGTCGGGTTGACTTGGAGACGCGCCGGCACCCAGACGCAGAAGACGCTGACGTTGACGATGGCCAGCACACCGCAGATAATCCACCGAAGGTGCCGGACCGCCTTCACATCCGTGATCAGCATGATCCGATTCACGATGATCTGCGAGAGGCATTGCGTCTGCCAGGAAGTCAGTACCGACCACGTTGACGCCCACGTAGGTGGGAAGAGGAGGAGGGGGGGGGAGGGGGTTCACCTGGATAACCCAGATGACGACTTTTGGCCCTGGGCGTCAGTTGTGGGCGTCCACCCGGAAGTCGCGGGATACTCACCGAAACCCAAATATGTCCAGAGGCTTTGTTTGGGTCAGCAACAGCATCGTCGCCCCTTCGAGGCGGTGGGAATGACCTACCCTGGGACAATGACACCGGCCGAGTACAGCCAGGCGACGACGGAGCGACCATGCAAGCCGTCCACACCAGCCATATCATGATGACGTACAAGCCTACCTTCTTGGTACGCGAGATCATCAAGTACGACTGACGCAGCACCTTGGCCAAAGCGAAGATGCCACAGGCGATGGCGAAGCCCCAAATGAAGGTCGTCAGCGTCCTGGCCCGCTCCGACGGTGGCTCCGGCCGGTACCCTACGGAGCCCCGAGGTCAGAGGTGGTTTTCTTCTTTTACCGTCCTATTTTGCTTCAGAGTTGCGCGCGCCTGGACGCCGGAAAGCCCATTCCCACCCGCCGCTGCTTCTGAGCGTCACGGGGTGGCGAGAGGGAGGGATGGTGCGAGAGGGTCACTCACACTTGGGAATTAGGAAGCCAGACATGATGTTACCATAACCTAACATGGTTGTTACAAGAGCAAGAGAACCAAACGATATCGAGGGAAATCATGGGTGTACGTCAAAGAGGGAGGCAGTGACGCAAGACTTTCGAGTCGTTCGGTTCGGTTCTGAGCGCCGCCTCCACCCATATCTTTCGCCAAGAAGTGGAGCTGAAGCGAGTCAAGGCCCATGGAATGACCAGTCTCTCGCCGTGTCCACACGAGCAGGACCTGTAGAGGACGACCGCTGTGCTTCAATTTTGGCGGTGTTCCAGTTACCTCCGGCGCTCATGTCACCGTCTCAGGCGGCCTCCGCCTCGAGGGCGGCGTCAAATACCTATGAACACTACGCCGCCGGGTCATGGTGTATAAGAATCGCAGAAAGACACTAGTGAGGACATCTGAAGTTGCTATCACTAGGCGCACCTCAGAAATATTGACACGGGCTAACGATTCCATGTGCAGAGGAGAGTCGCGCGGACATTGGGTCCCCGCATACTCCCCCCCACCCCCCTGCGGTGGGTATCACAGACGACACTACGGACTGCGCACCGATAGAACGAGTATCGTTCTTAGATATGCACCTGGATAGAGCAGCCTTGCAAAATCCAGATCTCTGGCCTTGGGACCTGGCGGCGGCGGCGGCGGCGGTCCCGTCCCCGCTGAGGCCAACGAGGCAGGTCTGTAAGTACGTAGGTGGTAGTCTTATCCCGATGGGTACACCCAAGGGAGTTCCTCGTCTGTTGGCAGGGCCACCCCGCTGGCGGACAATGAGTGCTACCGTGTCCGGGATCGTGGCAGGTGTAGTCAAATCGCCGGTGTGTAAGTTAATTATTCCCTCCCGCGTCTCTCGAAGATCATAAGTCATCTTGCCATCGGATTCTTCACCCTCCCATGAATAGGGGGACTGCACTGCGAGCTAACCTGCAGCAAAGCGGGTGTAGAACCATGCCTTCGATCTTTGCGAAAGACGGCCTGGATACTTGGGCGGTTGGAGAGGTGGATCGGTTGAAGGGTGGGCGGTATCGGTTCCGTGCAGGAGTTTGCGGCGAGGACACTATATTCGCGTTGCAGCATTATGCAGTGACGATATGAGAACCCGCTGCCCCTCAAGTGAACTTCCCAGGCCAGCAAGAGCAGAGGAGGATCTCCCCACTTTCCGCACCGTAGGGCCGGAAGGCAAGTGGGACACGAGGACCCAGGCCCGAGGTCACTGCTGTACTAGATACGGACTTGTGGGGCAGCAGCACCGCAAACCCTACAGATATAACCATAGCAGGGACGCCATTAATTCACAGGGCCGGCAGCCGCCGACAGAGAGGTGTCGCGGCGTCGACGAACCTGGATGTAGTGTTTCTGAGGCTGTTCATCTGCCTATCCGGGTATTCCGGCCAGCCGGCGGGCGGCCGTCTCCAGCAACTATGTGCCGAAGACCCAGGGATGTTTCTCGAAGCTACCGATACGACTGCGGGTTTCTCAGCCGCGGCCCAGCGCCGAGGCCGGAAAAAAGGTGGCGGCAACTTGCCGAGTTGCCCTCATAGGTCCGTGGCTTTCATCGCAATATTCGCGAATATAGAGGGTACGTGGGCCAGATCTGCTTGCCGCAAGGCGGGAAGCTGGTCCCTAGCCCGACTCAATATCTTCTAGGGGAGGGTCCCAAGATGTCGGTCTCGGATGCGGTCCTTCGAGTTATCCCGTATGTTACCTCAGATCGACCTAGGGAGCCAGTCCGCTTAACGCCTACACCTTCTCGTCTCCTCCTCCTCCGGCACCACCCGTCGACTGAAGTTACTTCTCAACATGACTTGGCTGTCACTGTTGGCGCTGTCGGCTGTGGTGGCCGGCGCGGCGGCGCAGGGGCAGAGCGCGGCGGAGCGAGGGATGCAACTGGACTCGCCCATGCTGCAGGGCCCACGGAGGGCGACACCAGTGTCGATGCTCCGCTTTGGCTGTTCGCAGGTCGTCATCGAACGTCTCGACCCGTAAGCTCGGTAGACCCGGGGAACAAAAAGGGACCGACGTTCATGGCTAACGGCGGCTTCTTGCTAGCCTGGTGAACCCGCATCAGAATCCGTCCACTCACATGCACCAGATCGTTGGTGGTGTAAGAGCTGCTGCCACCCTCCTCCCCGTCTCCCCCGAGACGATCCTGTCGTTCTGTGCTGATCGTTCCCAAACAAGAACGCCTTCAACGCGTCTATGCCCATGGCCGACATCGCGAAGCTGGCGACCTGCACCACCTGCCACTTCGATCAGGACTTTTCCAACTACTGGACGGCGAACCTCTACTTCCGAGCCAGAAACGGGACGTATAAGCGTGTGCCTCAAGTCGTCAACCAGTTCAACGATGACGATAACGCCGGCATCACGATTTACTACACGGCGCCGGGGCCGAAGCTGACGACGGCGTTCAAGCCGGTAAGAGAGCCGGGCCCGTTGAAGTAACCAGGGGCAGACTTCGGATTGCCGCGCTAACTTCTGTCACTCGCAGGGCTTCCGCATGCTCACCGGCGATGCCGGCCGGCGCACGTCCGAGAATCTGGGTAACAAGATGCAGCAATGCTACCGCTGCTATACCAAGCCCAACTTTGGCGGCAGCGGGTCGCCACCCTGTTTCGATCCCAAGTGGGACACCGACCACTTGCCGAAACAGCCTTGCATCGGCGGGATTCGGTCCAACATCATATTTCCTCAGTAAGCCCTGGTTGCTCGAGCATCCCAAGGCCGGACCGAAACGGCCCTCAGGCTGCCCGCTAATTAACCCAACTTTCTTCTCGAACAGGTGCTGGGACGGCAAGAACCTCGACAGCCCGAACCATCGCGAGCACGTCGCGCATCCGATCGGCGGACCGGTGTCCTTTCCTGTCGTCAACGGGAGGTGCCCCGAGAGCCACCCGGTCAAGATTCCCCAAGTCATGCTAGAAGTGGGTGATACCCACTCGCCCCCTATGACCCGAGACTTACGGGAAACGCTATGCCAGGTCAACTGGGACACTTCGGGTTTTAGTGACAAGAATGAGTGGCCCGAGGACGGCAGCCAGCCCCTTGTGCTTTCCAACGGTGACACGTAAGAACTTCTAACCGCCCTCCCCCGAAACACAGTGATCACGGGCGCGCTAATGCGGGGACATTGAAGCACCGGCTACGCCCAGCACGGCGACTACGTCTTCGGCTGGGAGGGTGACTCTCTGCAGCTGGCTATGGACAACTCTTGCTACCTCCGCAACTGCACGCAGTTGACAGCCCAGCACGCTAGCGTGAAGAACAAGTGTCGTGTTCCGGACACGGTAAAGGAGGATATTGATGGGTGTAAGTGGAACATGACGCCTGCCGTGCACTGTGTCGGGAATCGACTTCTGACAAACGTGATAGGGTTGACGGCACTTCCCGGAGCTGGGGATGACGGGTTGCATACGGGAATGTAGGGTCCGTGGAAACATCTAGAAGAAGGGGGGGGGGGGGGGGGGGGGGTGTGGGGGAGTGTGTGGGGGGGTTGTTGGGAGGGGAGGGGGGGGGGGGGGGGGGGGGGGGGGGGGGCGGTTTGATGGGATCATCTGGGGCTATGAGGTTCTGACCAAAGAAAGCCGGGCGGTCCTGCTAGATTGGGCAATGCATGCATTTCAAGTAAGTATGGAGTGAATACTTGCTCATTCCCTATGTTATCTTACTAGCCCAACCCAAGAGAGATGAGTAATTAGATGTCTGACTAGATGTCGGATATCTCAGGGGGCACTGCTGCCACAGAACCCAATCACGGTCTTGAGCCCTTGCCACCGCAAGGAGGTGATTACCTATGAAGGGAACACGTAAGAGAATACAGGTTCTAGACGGTCCCGTTAGGTCCGCATTTGTCCGCATTTGGGTTAGAAGTGGAAGAGGGTGTGGCCGCTGTTCTCTGGCGGGCGGGGACTTGCAATAGGTGAAGGAGTCTGGCGTTCTTGGTGCCATTTCGGTGGCCGCTCAACCCTCGAGCGACTGTCTTGGCTGGGAGAAAGTAGCTATGCTGTGCGTAGTTAGATGTGCGTGGCTAGGATCCATACTATGTACACTTAGGTATGTACGAGTAGGCTGATTTACAACTCTCATCCTTCCTAGGTAGCTTTCTTCGTGTTACTCAACCTCAATATGTACTCCACCTCCCACCGCTTTTGCTCAGGTCTGCTCAGGTCTACTCCCATCGGCTTGACAGCTTCGGCTCAAAGCTTCGCTAGAAAGTTGCCAGCTTCAAAAGCGCCGCCTTCCAGGAATCGCGTAGAGACTGGAACACGTACTCCTTGGTTGTATCATCTCCATTGAGATGCCTATAACGTTAACTTGGGCTATAACTACGTACCTAGTTAAGGAATGATGAAGACGGTCCTACCAAGAACCAATCCATCTCCGTCACGCACCAAGCATTACCAAAGACAACCAACGCTCACGAGAGCCGCGAACCCAGCAACCACGGTCAAGGCTCCAGCAGCGGCAGGATTTGTGCTCGCCACAATGGCTGCTACTCCCGCGGAGGCAGTTACGCCGCCGGATAGGATGCCGGCAAGTCTGCCGCAAAGACCAGGGGCGGTGAGTCCCTGTCCGACAGGGACATCGGCCCTGACCTTGACGTCCATGAAGCCCATCATGGAGCCGCCGGGCTTGCTAAACAGCGCAATCGACAAGAAGTCGCTCTGCAGACACCGACGCACCGGGGGCGGCCGGAATCCCCCCAGCTGCAGCGGCGCCGGCACCGACGCACACTTCTCGCCTTCCGCTGCAAACCCCTCCAGGGCCTGGACGAAGGCACCGCGATGTCCCCAGCCTCCGTAGTGGCCGTGCGTAGCGAGGACCAGGTTACCCTTGCGAGCAGCGCCGCCCGCCGAGTAGACAGCGAATTTGGTCGGCAGGTTGGTCTCGCCCGTGTCGCAGGCGCTCTCGTGGCAGACGTCCCAGAGACGGTGGATGGCGCCGCTGGCGCCTGAGGCGCCCATGTCGCCGTAGTCGATGATGTTCCGGCCAAAATTCAGCATGGCAGTCGTAGTCGAGTTTTTGTTGTTGCGCTTCTCACCGTCGATATCCTTCTCCCCGCCAGGTTCCTTGTTGATGCCCGAGTTTCCGAAATCGCCGTCGGTGTCGTCCTCATCGATGTCGTCTGTAGCTTCGACGTTGTTGGCGTACCACATGCTTCCGGGCTCCATGCCATGGACGAAACGAAATGATTTGCCGAATCCCGGTCGCTCGTACACCTCGCAATTGGTAGCAAGCTGGCAGGCTGCTAGGAGGCTGTTGTCACCCGTCACTGCGCCGGCATCGGCAGGCGTGGTATCGGGGGATGACGAGCCGGTGGTTGCCAGGAATGCAACTGGAAGGCTCAGGAGGTGGAGGGGAAGCATCTTGGGCAACCTCATGGTCTTGTGTGAAGATCAACTGGAGGAGAGTCGTGGTAAGAAGATTGTGAGCAACTGTACGGATCGCCACAACCGGGAGAGGGTGTTCATATTTATGCTTGTCCAGGAGGGCGAAAACTCGTTGTGTTCGAGGACAGCCATACACCACACACTGTAAGCCACCTACCTTACCTACGTACAGTAAATACCTACAGTACCTCCACAGCAACTCGTATCGTGCCGTTCCTGCCCGCAAGCCGAGGAGGCACCTCGAGGCGGAGCGACGAATGCACAGGGCACATATTACGGCCCCCAAGTTGGTCTTGAAAGTGCCAAGGATTCAGCCCCCGCGAGGCTGAGAGTTTTCGTGGTCAGCCCATACTTACTGGATAAAGTGAGGTTTCATCGGGTAGGTCGCGACTTTGTGGCGCGATGCTGACGTGAGGCTAACGTTACACAGTAGCGCAGGTCCACCACCGCCAATGAGAAACCGGAAATGATGCCGCTCTTCCAAGCTTGGAAAGCCTTTCGAGGGAGAAACATTATCCGGGCAACTCTCCGCGAAGATTCCCGGTCTGTGAAGATTTAGGCTATAAGTGTGGATGAACGTGTTCTCGCCAGGAATATTCAGATCAAACCAGAACTCAGCAGACATCTTTGCACGGGCATCCAGACCGAACCTTTAAACTTTCCCCCCCAGTCATCATAACTAGTCAAACATAAACATGTTGTCATCCAAGCTGCTCGGTGGCCTCGCTCTCTCTCCTGTTCGCTGCGAGCTTCTCCGTCTCGGCCGCCCCCCTTGATCTGCCCTCGGAGCCATTGGATCTCAAGTTGCGCCGGGCCGATAAATTCCCCCCAGGATTCGGGTCCCGCGTGGGCTACTACGTCATGCCAGGAGGCATCTACAGAATTGCCGTCCAGCTCACGCTCAGAGTCCCCGTCGCCCTGTCATTCTTATTTCCGGATACGGGATACCCGCTCGTGGATACGACCAAGGACCACGGCAGGTCCCAGCTCGCCCAGGCGTCCTTGAGCGATCTAAACAGAATCGCCTTCTCCTGGATGCATAGGGTGGCAACAGTGGTCTACTTCCAGTACGCAGAACGCGACGTCCAAAGTGGTATCACGACGGTCGGCGCCTTGGCCGACTACCCTGGTGCGGGCACGTTCCTCGGACCGTCGCTGGGGGAGGTCGAGAATGCATGCACGGCCATTGCCTCGAGAATGGGTATCCCATACTGGGGCTATCTGGGGACGTATTCAAACCCGCAGAGGCGTGGCAAGGATGATGGAGTGTGGGTCGGCGGCGAGGGCGACCTGCCTCCCTTCAATGTCACACTCGCGAAACGAGCAGCGACTTGCCCGGCCCACGGCAAACAGTCGACGCTGAACAAGTATCTTGAGGCGGCACAGCCTCGATCCTTTGTTGACTCTGGGTCATGTTCATCACTAGGCACCTAGGTACAGTACCTAGTCAGACCATTTGGCTGCGAGGGTGTTTTGAGGGGGACAGACACCGTGGGGGTGGAGAGGTACAGTGAAGAGGTTTAGTGTGTTGGAGGGACCTGGTTTCCTGGAGCGAGCTACAGTAGCATGACGCGGAGGGGTCAGGGGAAACGCAACTAAAAACTCGAGCATTACTCCGTACTCCGTACTATCACACTGTACTGTAATTAGCTCATCTCAGCTCACATGATCCTATTTATCTCTGCGCTTTGCTCACCACATCAACTTCTACCCATCAAGAAATGTTATCGTATTATAGAAACGGCCGGTCTTCTAGAACACCAGTTCCGAGGGCAAGGGGAAAGTTGAACGGTTAAAATTTCTGGGCCACAGTTACGGGACCCATTGGGAGACGGGCACCCTAACTCCTTGTGCTCAAATACACGCGGCGCAGCAAGTGTCGAATTGAGTTGTGGGAAGTCAAGGTCGGTACCGGAGCAGAAGGTAAATACAGTACCTAATTATTGAAACCAGGCTGTCTGCGACTTTGACCTGGAGTGAAAAGCCCGGGCGGGGACAGATTCGAGCCAAGGTTTGCCTCGCCCAGTCCGAGAACCTCACCATCTAAGCCTTGCGCGCTATTGAGGGGGGCTCGCAACCCGTGGGAAGTCGTCCTTTCACATGATATTTCGAAGCCCCGAGCTGTTGCCTGATAGCGCACCTCGGAAGGCAGTTTCGTCAGCCGAGGCGGGGCAGGTCCCAACCCCGGCGACCGGCTGGACCGAGCAGCCCAACAGCGGGCGGAGCTGCGCCACATGTCTTTTAGCGCAGCCGCAGCACTCCAGCTGCAGGTAAGGCCTCCCTTCAAGGCGACGACATGTCGTGTCCACTCCGCGATGCCTACCTACCTGTATAATAAAGAGTCCAGGATCGTCCTCTCGGGTTAGGATGGTGCACACAGTGGTACACTTCCACACTCTCCGACCGGCGACGCCAAGATGGACTACCCCGTGCCCGGCGACCATGTCCCGACTTACGTCGAGGACGTCCGCGACGACATACGCGCCTGGACGGCATCTCTCCAGGACCGAGCCTCCGAGCTCCATCTCCCGGTGACGACCTTCCCCCCCGTTGCCTTCCGCGACCGCGCCGGCATCAGGGTCACTACCACTGGAGCACCCCCCCTCGACCCT
>Ga0247777_1000181_pt1 | contig 16056 bp, 13 predicted proteins | sample UWRJL154409C5_FD_179937 | JGI IMG/M metagenome (GOLD analysis project Ga0247777, IMG submission 179937) | Plant litter microbial communities from Arlington Agricultural Research Station in Wisconsin, United States - UWRJ-L154-409C-5 | ecosystem: Environmental > Terrestrial > Plant litter >...
TTTCCCAAAGAGAACCCGAAGAGTACTACCACAACTGTTTCATCGTGCCTCTGGGAGCGATGATGCCCTATCTTGAGTGAATCACCCATGAAGAAGGGCTACCTTCCTAAGTACTCCCTAGGTACCTGAGGTAAGGTGGGTAGTACTGCACCTAGATCGGTGCCGGCAGGGGAACGAGGAACAGGTGGTATGCTGCTGCTGTATCCGCCTTCAAAATGGCTTCAGTTCCAAGAAGGAAAACCCCCCCAACCACCGGAGCGAGCGTCAAGTCCCCGGTGCATACAACCTGTACTCACGCAGACCCTCGGGTTTTTTTGATACGATGCCTGGTAGACACGAAAACAGCAGGCCATGTATGGGTGAACATGATTAGAGCGCGCCCTCCATGAGTCACTACATTTACGTGGTTAGGTTACTGGTAGGTATCCTCCTTCATTTGAGTTGTCCTCCGGGGGGTGATTACACGTTCGGCATTGTACATCTGGGCCTGCCCAGAAGTGGGCAGATGCAGTGGATGATCCTTTAGCTGCTTTTCTGGCTTTTCATGGCTACGGTAGGTACGTAGTGCCTACCTACCTACCTAGATACAGTACCAAGGCAGCCCCAGATCAATTGTGGGCCGCTTTAGTTGGTCGAAATGTTCCAGAGATTCGGGAGGCTCTCTGCGTGTCTACGCCGCAGGGTACACGCAAAGCACACGCAGGATCATTCACTCGGGAGGTAGGTACCTACGGTAGGCAGGGCAGGCTGCGCTACCCGCAGGCGGCAGCCCTGACCCCTTTCGTGAGAACAACGCCTTCGTGGGGATGAAGCAAGCCAAACTCAATTCGCATCTCGAACTGTTGTTTCCCGCGACGGCTCGCAACGCTGAACGCAATGCTCCTTCTCCCCTCGGCGGCGTGTTGGACGCGGCGGGTTACTGGACAGTGGGAACCTGTCCCTCGACGGCACTGATGGCGGCAAGATTGACTCCTCCAATGCTCCCACTGGCGCCGGCCGTACCGGCCAGTAGAGCGACGCAGTCGATCACGTCCTCAGGCTCCAGGAGATGCCACTTGGCCAGTGTCACCTTGGTGCTCGCACCGACGGTAACGGTGAAGACGTGTTCTGGTGCGAGTGCCGACGTGTCGTTGTCCTCCGGGGCGGAGAGGGTACTCAGGGCACGGAACATGTCCTCGTCGGTGGAATCGTCGCCCACGCAGAGAACAAATTCGACCTTGGCGCCGCCGTTCTCCGGCGTCGCTTCCGAGTTGTACGAGGCGACTAGACGTTTCGAGATCTCGCCCTTGTTGATGAAGGTCGGCCGCACCTCGAGGTTGGCCTTGCCCGTCATTACGTCCACGTCGAATTTGGTGGCAACCTCGCGCTCAAGTTCCTTTTGACACTCGCGAGCCATGTGGATGCCCTGTTCGGGGTCCGCCTGCCGGTAGTGCCACGTCAAGGCACAGCGCTTTCGTTCGATAAACGAGCCTGCAAAGGGGTCAGTCGGGGGATTTGCCGGAATGAACTCGGCTCGCGGCTAGGGAAGAGAGGCAGGGGAGGCCCCGGGCGGGGAGGGTGGGGAGAGTGGAGGGCGCACCTGGCACTTGATCAGTGTACTTCTGGAAAACGTCCACGACCACCGCCTGCCAGCTCATGTCGGACTTGTCGGCGAGATTCTCCCACTCGGTTTCGCCGGGGTGTCGCATAAAACTGCCGTGCTCGGCGCTAAACCCGAGCTCCGAGATGTGACCCAGGTGCCGGCTGAGGAACTCCTGGTCTCGACCACTGATGATCCAGACCGCATTTCGGGGGTCGGCGGCCAGGGCCTTGAGCGCTTCGATGACGGTCTCGGAAGGAACGGCCGCGTTGGGGTCTCGCACGATGGGTGTCAGGGTGCCGTCGTAGTCGAACATGAAGAGCCGCTTTCCAGCCACGCGGTACCGTAGCAGGAGGTCGGCCCGGTCGAGAAGAGGGGTGGCGACTACGTTCTTGCGCGACGCGAGGACGTGAACGAGGCGGCGGAGGAAGTCCGATATCCAGTGCTGGACGTCCTTGGTGGTGACGTGCGCGTACAGATCCTCCTGCGTCTTGCGGCGCTCCTCGGCCGACTTGGTGAGGGCCCTGTTGAGCTCGTCGGCCACGACGGTGAAATCCCAGGGGTTGATGGGGATGGCGCCCTTGAGGGAGCCCGCCGTTCCGCTGAACTCGGAGATGATGAGCGGGCCATGCGTGTCTCGCTGGCAAATAATGTATTCGAGGCTGGTCGTGTTCATCCCGTCCCGAACAGACGTGATCAGACCAATGTCGCCGGCGCGGAGGAGGGCAAAGTACTCATCCTGGCTCAGATACTGCGGGTAATGCTGCACGGGGGAGAAGCCGAGCGAGCCGTAGGTGCCGTTGATGGAGATGATGAGGTCGTTGACTCGGCTCGTCATCTTGATCTCCTCGCCGCCCTTCTCCTCCTCGATCGACGTTGGACTCGTGACCTGGATGAGAACCGCCTTCTCCCGCCACTCGGGGTACCGTTCCAGAAAGCGCTCGAAGGCCAGAAGTTTCTTATCCACGCCTCGGATGCTGTCCAGGCGGTCGCGGCCGACGATGATGAGCTTGCCAGCGTACATCTCTTTGATGGCATTGTACTTGGCCGTCACGGACTCGCCCCACGCCAGCTTTTCCACCTTGGCGGCATCGATGCCGATCGGGCAGACCTCCACCTCCACCCGCGCCCCGTAGGCGTCGACTCCTTTGTGGTCCGAGGGAAACTCCAGCACGCGAGTGCAACTGCTCGCGAAGTGTCGCGCGTAGCCAAAACTCTGAAAGCCGATGAGGTTGGATCCGAGGACGCCCTCCAGCACCTCCCTCCGCCGCGGAAGGCAGCGGAAGAACTCGCTGCTGGGAAAGGGGGAGTGGAGGAAAAAGGAGATGTACATGTGCGGCGACCGTTGGCGGAGCATGCTGGGCAGAAGCATGAGGTAGTAGTCGTGAATGACCACGATGTCGCCGGGCTTGTACGTCTCGACGATCTTGTTGGCAAACTTCTGGTTCATCCGGTAGTAATCGGCCCACTCGACCCGCTCCTTACGGCCGTCAGTCGGGCCGTGTTGCTTGTAGTGGAAGAGGCTGTAGAGCTCATGTTCCGCGAAGCGACGCCAGCGGCCCTGGTCTTTCAGGCGGATGCCCTCCTCCGACGCCTCCGTATCGTCCGTCAGCCACACGGGCACCGTCTTGATCTTTTGCCCGTGGGAAAGCTGGTGCTCCAAGCGCAGCTGATCTTCGTGGGAAACCCATAGGCCGTCGGCTCCTCCCTGCTCGGCAGAGCCCTGAGCTTGGTCATCGACGGGAATCGGGGCCGACAGGGAGCTAAGGGGGGGGAGATGCGTTGTCGTAGCTGGCGGTGTGATGGGAGGGGAGAGGACAGCCGGCGGCGGCTCGATCTCGCCAGTCCATGCCACCACCGTGTGGTTCCATGCCGCTTCGTCGGAGGAAAGGTAGGAGAACGAGTCGAAGAGCGCAGATTGCCCGCGGCGGGGTCCCAATACCTGTTGCAATGTGAGCAAGGCCACCCACGTTGCCACCCATCTACCAGTACCACACGACAACTTGTTGAGAGGAGAAGGCTTACCCAGTCTGCGCCAGGGCGGTATTTGAGGGAGTATGGGATATTGAAGGTTGCCGAGATGATACTTCCACTCAGGGACAGATCAGGGTTGATAGAGCGAATGTCGCTCAAGGACTCCCTTCGCCGAGCCATCGCGGCAAGGCTGATGCGCTGAATAATATCTCGCCCAGATCCTAGAGCCGTGCTCTCTCTGTTATCGGCAGCGTCTTCAGGCTGCCCAGTGACGTCGCGATCCGCAGAACCAGACAAGGTTTGGGTGTCTTGCTGATTGGAGGCTTCGAGATCAGGTGCAGGGCTGGACCTGTAGGTATCTTTAGAAATACCAGGCGTTACAGGCACATTGATGATGGACGCTCGGAGATGAGGCGGGAGTGAGGAATCGCTCCGGGAGGAGAGTTGGTCGTGGGAGGCGGAATCGGCGGGCGGAGCCGAACCAGGGAGCGGGGTTATATTCTGCTCCATAACAAAGATTAACAATCGTCTTGGGGCATCAGCGCAGGTAATAGGGAGCAGACTGAATGAATAACGCTAGAAACAATACCAGGTATCCCAATGGCAACAGGACGAGGAGGGCTCGCAGTGACAGGAGGTGGGCGGTGACGGGATGATGAGCGATGAAGGTACAGAGCACAGCAACATCTTGGAGTTGGTCGCAGCGGGGCTGCGGCAGGCACCCTCAGTGGGATCTAGCCCTGCCCTTCGTGCCAGTTCCAGGCCAACAATCAAGTGGGGTTGAGCGCACCCTCAGGACTCAACTTGAGGCTAGAGGTTGGCCACATGCCCTCCAAGCCCATCTAACACATGGTTTTTTCCTCCTAGCGGGTAGTAGAGAACAACTGAGATTCTCTGAACAGCTGACCATTGCCTTCCTGGACCACAAGTCGTTTCTCCAGGTGCGGGGTCGACCTAGCCAGCTCGGAGCACTTGCACCTGCTTATCCCACTTCCCACGATCTATTCGTACATCCAGGAACAAAAGGGCACCTAATCAAGGGGCGAAAGCCTACCTAGGAGAGGAAACACCACACCAGGCAAGCCAGGTATACTCTAGGAAATCCAATAGACAACCCAAAGCCAGTATCGTCGGTCAAAGCAGGAAACCCGAGGTTGGCCGAAACTGGGGCTGCACGTACCTGACACCTGACGTAATGCCACTGAGGGCTGCGATGATCGGCGGCCCCGATGGAGCTTGGGCCAACAGGAACAGGGGAGCAGGGGGGTGCCAAGCCTGTCTGTTCCAGCCTCCAAACCCAGGGAGGGACGGCGAGCTCAGGAGACCTGGATGCGCAAGGAGATAGATATAGGTAGGTATGGAGGCGAAACAGGCGGGAACACCTAATAGTAAAGAGCGGCCTTGACCTGCGAATGTTCCCGTATATTTATCTTCTCTACTTACCTATCTACGGGGTACGATGTAACTCCAGCAGCTGGCCGCTTGCTACGGCTGACCCCCATGTTCTTGCAGGCGGGCCCCCCGCCAGAGGAGTCGTTCGATCGCGACGTGCCGACGGTCCTGCATCACCCGTCGTCGCCGTCTTCGCCCGGAGCAGAGGCCGATCTCATGACCGACCCGAATGTCGCCAGGCAGCGAACCCAAGACAACTTGGACATTCCAGCGAGAGTCTTTTGGTCTCTCCATTCGCCTTCCAGGTTCAAGGCCACTCTTCTCAAAGCTGACAGGCCCGACCAAGGCTTGCCAGAGCGACGCCCGGGTGCTCTTTCGCCCCGCTGAAAAGAACGGGGGAACGCCGGGCGACTCCGTCGCCGCCCACATCAGCCTGAATCGACGCCTGGCGTCGCCCCCGTTCTTGTCCCGCGCCGCTGGTCGGCACAGGCGAGCCGCTCCTGACCGTCGGGTTTCATTCCTGGGAAACCCGCCTCAGCATCAGCCTGGCTGGGCCAAGCGTCCTATCTCCGTCTTCCCGGCCGTCCAACCCGTCCTGCGCAATGTTCAATCGGGGACGCGCCCATCCACCATTCTCGTCCACGACCGGCTGAGCCGACTTTCACATGGGGCCAATGCGGCCACCTCAGTGGCAGAGCTGCGTCTTCAGGGGTAACAGTTTGAACCTGCAACCCGGCAAATCGCGGCGTCGGTGACGTCGGTACTGGTCCCGGCTCCCGTCGCATCGCAAAGACACGCTCAAGACGTCGTTCTGCCAAGTCGTGACCCGTCCTATCGCGGTCGGGCGTCGCTGCAGGTGCGCCAGAGAGCCGCCGATGGTTTCCGCGGGATTTCGCCCGACGCGGGTATTCGTTGGCCTGCTCCTCGCTGCCACGTAGAAGGCAGTTGAGACCCAGGGATTGAAGTTAACCAATCAGGGAGACATCCAGCATCCCCCACCGGCCGTTTGCCGCCGCAGGTCCCCTCCGCCACGGAGACTCCGCGGCGTACTGGGATCCGATCCTGACCGGCGACGACAAGGAAGAGGGAGAATCATGAAGCAGTGGAAGCCGTGGCCTGGAAAAAGGAGGGACAGACCCTGAACACTCAAATCGACACTTTCATGGCGACAACGGGGTGGCCGGCCGGCTCGTCAGCGTCCGTTCCCGGTACGCCGTACTCCGTAAATACTTTCAAATCCACGCGTGGACACGAGATGCGCTGGCAGTGGGTTTCTGTTTTTGGAAATGTAGGCCCGCGGCACGTGACAGAGTGCCCCTGGAATGGCGCTCTGAGGCGGGCGCCTCCTTAATCTCGCGTCGGCCATCGTCATCCCTTCTTTTCGTTTTTCTCGTTCGACCTTCGTTCGACTCAAGTCCTTTGTTTCGCTTTCTCTAGAGTCATTCTTTACTTCTCACCAGTCTTTTGGCTCAGTGCCGTCGTTTGGTCCTTCGGTCCGCCACGCTCTCTCTTCCCTTACCGTCGTCGTCGCGCAGGGATAACCCGTATCGACTTGGCGAGACGCGTCGAATTCTCCCCGCAGCCCTCTCCCCATACACCACGAACCATGCGCCTTTCGCAGGCTCTTGCCGCGGGCGCCCTCGCCGCTGGCGCGTCCGCCCAGAATTACCTCGGCTTCAACTCGGGAGCCACCCTCCCCGATCGGTCGGCCAAGTTCAAGAAGGACTTCCTCGCCGAGTTCACGACGGCCCAGAACCTCGAGAACGCGCCGGGCAAGTTCAATGCCGTCCGCCTGTACACCAACATCCAAGCCTACGCCGATGGCGAGCCCATCCAGGCCTTCGAGGCCGCCGTGGAGACGGGCACCTTCATTCTGCTCGGCGTCTGGGCGTCGGGCACCGACAGCATCCAAAAGGAGATCACGGTACTCCAGAAGGCCGTCGCCAAATTCGGCAAGCCCTTCACCGACTTGGTCATCGGCATCTCCATCGGCAGCGAGGACTTGTACCGCAACTCGGTAACCGGCGTCACCAACAAGGCCGGCGTCGGCAACTCGCCAGACAACCTGGTACGCTTCATCAACGACTTCAAGAAGGCCTTTTCGGGCACCGCGCTTGCCAGCATCCCCGTCGGCCACGTCGACACCTGGGATGTCTGGGGCAATGCCACGAATAAACCCGTGCTCGACGCCATCGACTTTGTCGGCGTCGACGAGTACCCCTACTACGAGACCGGCAAGGGCAACGACATCAAGAACGCAGGCGCCCTGTTCGACCGCGCCTACAAGGCCACCATTCAGGCCGTCAACGGCAAGCCTGTGTGGGTCACCGAGACGGGCTGGCCCACCACCGGCCCCAACTGGGATCTAGCCGTGCCCAGCGTCGAGAACGCCAAGTACTACTGGAATGAGATCGGATGCCGCAACCTCTTCGGCAAGACGCCCACCTTCTGGTACACGCTGCGCGACTCCAACCCCGACAACGAGATGAAGTTCGCCATCACCAAGGACCTCTCGACGAAGCCTCTCTTCGACCTCAGCTGCCCGAGCACCTTTGAGACGGCGGCCCTGAACATCACGGCGGACGGCGGCCAGGGCGCCAACGGCGGTGGCAACGGTGGCAACGGCCAGGGCTCGGGCAACGGCCAGGGCTCCACCCCCGCGCAAAACGGAGGCCAGGCCGCCGGCAACAAGCCCAACGGCGCCTCATCGGCCAGCCCCTTCGTGGCCGTCACCTACGCCGGTCTGGCACTCATCGGTGCCGTCTTCGCTTTGTTCTAAAGGCCTACCGGGTGCGTCAACACGGTTGCAGGAATGGGGTCTGACACCCATGGGATTCCCTTGTAATACTCCGAGATGGTTTTTGGGCAGTGCATAAATGGACAGGGCATAGATCAGGACAAACACAGGAAAGTAACCGATTCTTGTTGCGTACATGACGGCTGCGCGTGGGGGAGACCAGGTGACGTCGCACGTGTGTCTCCAAGGGACAAGGCGCATACATCAGATACTCCATACCCAGCAGCGAATGGACTTTGCGATGGAGCCTTGAAGGCCCACCACCCCCCCATCCGTGCTATTCGCAGACGAGGCGCGAGCCTCGGAAGCACTGGGACCAGCTACGGAGTCCGGTTCCCAAGCCAGGCGGAAGACCGAGGGGGTGCAGGCGGTCCGTCACGCGTGCCCAAGGCTTGCTTCCGTGGGTTTTTGGGGGCGGATACTCCCGTTCCCGTTTCCCGTCCGATGGTTCGCGATGACGGGGTTCGAGGGCTTGGCAGACGGTGGTGGTGGTGGCGGAGCCACTCCGGCCACTGCTGGCGTGTCCCACGCCAGACTGAAGGCTGCCTCGCTGCCTCGACCCCAACTCCGATGCCGCCGGGCAACCCGCAGCAAGTTGAGGCTGACATGGCGGCCGCTGCTCGTCGAGGTTCAAATAAGCCTCGTGGCATCCCCGGTTGTCACGTTGGGAGTCCCCAAGCACCTCCCCTGCCTCCCTCTTTCTTTGCTTGCAACTCCTTCGAGGTCTCCAGTCCTTTACGACTCAAGAAACGCACTCTGTCCGGTACTAGTATCCTGGAGCGTCCCTGCTCAAAATAACATGGCGACGAATCACAGCCGACAAAGCGTCTCGTCGGCGTGGAGCTCGAGCACTGCCGCGCTGGATGTTGACTTACGCCGACGCGAAGTGGCCGCGCGATCCTCCCGCGACCCCGAGTCTCCTCGTAGGTCACATTTTCCCTCTCCGCTTCCCTGCGGCGCATCCCGCGAACTCTGTCCCCGGCTGATGTCGTCCGCTCCAGCGCCTCCGCCCGAGTTATCGGCCGAGGAAATCCACCTACGACGCATCGCCGCGCGCTGCATGCGGTTGGACCTGCAGGCGGCGCACACGGTGACGGAGGATTTCGGCTATGAAGCGCGTCTGGGCAACGTCGAGCCGCACTTCTCGTACCTGTGGAGCGGCCTCAGGCCGGGCAGTGCGGCCTCGACGTCGCCGTACCCGCCGCCACCCATCGCCCGCGTCATGGCCTGGCTCGAGGCCGACGGCGAGGCGCGCTTCCACGCGCTCGACGACTACGCCGCGCCGCCCGGCGGCCTGCCGGGCTTCGCCGAGTACGTGGCCACGCTGCCCCTGGCGCAGCTGCGCGCTCTGCTCGTCGACCGCGCCGAGGCCGCCTCGCCCTTTTACGTTCGCCTGCTCGTCGGGCGCCTCTGGAAGCTGCAGGAGCAGCGGACCATCAAGGGCCTGGCCGAGCGCGACCTGCGCGGCTGCTGCGAGATTAACCTCGGCCTCCTGATCGGCGAGCGTGCCGACGACGAGCGGGACTACCTGCAGCGGCTGACGCGCAAGCACTTCAGTACGCAACTCTCATGGGTTTGGTTCTTTTTCTTGCCCCTTGTTACGACCCCGGTGAAGGAAGACAACTGTCTTCATTCCGGATTTGTGCCCTGCCCTACTCAACCCGTTCCCGTTATAGACAGCACCTAACTCATTGCGTTAAAGTGGCTCGCGCGCGCCTGACCAAAGTGCTCGCCGAGGCGCGTCGACTGCGGGACAGCGTGAGCGAGGCGTTTCGCGTGGGGGCCTTGGACGAGGAGCTGCTTCTCGGCCTCAGGTTGCGGATCAAGGCGCTGCAAGAATACTACGACGAGGCGTGGAAGCTGCTCGAGGAGAAGCACCGCGAGGCGCTGGTGGACCATACGTGCGAGGACTGGTTGTGAGTTCCGCCCCCGTCTGGGAGTCGGCGATCCTGCCGTGGGCAGAGCCGTGAAGCGCGCAGGATTGACCAACAATGGCAGCATACCGGGACGGTTGGGTCTGTCCGCGTCGCGCATACGGAGCATCTCCAACGTCACGCTGGCGTGTCTGACGCTTCTTTTCAGTCTCATAGCCGGCTACCCGGCCTCGATCGGTTTCGCCAGTGCCCCCAACTCGCCGGGTTCTTGGTCCGACTCAAACTTTTGGTGTTTGCTGGGCGCTGTCATCCTCCAGCTGCTCAACCTCGCGACGCAACTGGTTGGACCGCACGTGTTTCGACGGCTACAGTACGCACGGCTGGTCGGAGACACCGAATCCCTGGTTTGGACGTGGCTCATCGTAGCCCTCGCCGTTCTTTGTTCGTGCGGAAGCGTGGCAGCGTATGGCCTTCTGTCGGTCCAGTTCAGCGGATGGCTAGCATTTGCTGCCCAGGTGTTTATGAGCATGGTTCAGCTGATCCTCGTCTTCCGAGAATAACGAAGAACGCGCTTTTCAAGCCATCGTTCTGTTCACCTAAATGACCCCCTTGCCGATGTCCCTTGTATTCTAGAAGTTGCTCATCCGCACCCTCCCCGTGTCTTTGCCGCAGTGCCAACTTATCATCGACGAATAAATCGAATCTCGAATCTTGTCAAGCGTCGGCTCCGCGTTCTCCATGTCGTCCAGTGGCTGCTTGTATACTCCAGTCTGCCTTTTCATTTTCCGGCCCTCGCTTCAGCTGCCATCGGGCCGTCTCAGTCACGGACAGTGCCATGCCAGCCCGACTCCAGTTTGTGACACAGAGGCAGTCGTTTCGGGAATCCCGGGGGAAAGGAGAGAAACACGGCGAAAAGAGCAGATCATAAACGCACAAACGGTGCCAACCTAGCCTAGAAAACAAGTAAGTGTGCCCTTAAAGAACGAAAAGGACTCTTCTTTGCGCGCCCATTCCCTTCTGGAAACTTATAAGCTACAAACGAATGCCTCCTCAGCCTTCATACGCCACCCCCCTGTGGCCCCCCAAACCGGTCGAAGACCCTCCCCCTGTGCCGTGCCGACGTCCTTTCGGACTTGGGTTTGCTTCGTACCAATCCTTGACCGGTTTTATGCCTTCCGTGCTTCCTTGATCCCCCCACCGCCTCTGGCCCAGCCCGGACAGTACCGGGCCCGACTCCCCTCCCACATGTTCAACCCTACACCCGAACTGCCCAACGTCGAACTACAAAACGTCCGCCTGAAGAATGAAGAATCACTTTGTCCCTATTAAATATACATCCTGTGTAGTGGACTCCTCTAACCCTCCTGCCCTAACCTCCTATGCTGTTGCTGTCTTTTATAATAGCCATCGCCTGAAACAGAGGCCATTGGGCTTCCGCGCACCACCGCGTGTCGCCGCTTGAAGGGGAGCGCAGGATCCCGCCAGTCCTGAGGAAGGATCTAGTCTGAGCGACTGAGAATGTGCACAAGTACCCAGATGCCCCGAAGAAGGAGAAACAGATTGTTGTGAAAGATGCGAGCAAGGAAGAAGGGGGGGATAGGTTTTCATAGATGAGGAACAATCAGATCCAGTGTTGATCTGAGAATGCGGCAAAGGGTAGTAGATATGCCACGCTTACGATCCGCTCAATTATCAACAATGTCCTCTTCGTCTCATTCCGCTACTAGTACTCCTCCAACAAGGCGCCGTCTCAGACGTGGGGTATCGTCTGCAACCACACCGGCGTCCAGTACACACCTATAGGAACTCGGCGGAGGCTAACAAACGACTCTACGACAATGTACAATCTTGCCAGTATATAAAAACCGGAGAAAAAGTAGATGAGGTTGCCTTGGATTACCGGGGCTGTCGTATGTAGCCACCGTTTCGATCGTTGTCCCAGTAGGTATTCCAAGACCAGCGCTAGGGAAGAAAGCGCCGGTATCGTGGCGGCAATGCCCGATGCTGGCAAGTTTCCAGAGCAAACTCTCTACCGATGTCGGGAACTCGAAGTTCCAGGCCGACAGATGAATGCCACCGTACACCAGTGGCAAGATCATGCCGAGAATCATCAAGCCAGTGCTGTAGGTGCTGTCGTCGGCCCATGGGAGGACGGCGTCGAAGAGATTGTCTTCGTTGATATTCACAGCCACCCGAGTGAAACTAGGTCTCCTGGTGCGCTTTTCATTCGGGTAGGCGCCAAAGACCCAGCTGTCCAGCTCGATGGCATCGCCGTTGCCCGACTCGCCGGTAACTGATTCGTACAAGGTGTTGATGGCCCTGAACCGATTGATTGCTTCCGGTCCAAGCTGACGGTCATTGATGGACGTCACCGGCGGGAGGATGGGACAGCGGAGCTGTTGACAAACGGCCCACATATCCGGGAATCCTGTGGCGTGAGATGCTCCGGTCGAAGGGATGTCTGTCGGCGTGAAGGGTTGCACGCTTCCGGGAACGTGATATCGTCTGAGTATTTTGAGCTGGCGACGGAAAAGGGTTTTTTGGACGAGCAATGCGAGCGCATTGTCCCAAGTCGGATGGTAGACGATCTCAGGAAGCCGGACGTCAAGCGGTTTCTATGGGTGGGCGTGTAACTGGTCAGCAGTGGCAGAGGTCTAGGGAAACGCTGGCAGGCGCACCTCGAGCCAAAAAAATATAAAGAACGACGGCGCAGATGACATGGACCATGGTGTGGACCTCGAGCAGTGTCAGGGGAAGGCCGTAGGCGCGTCTGGTTATGCACTGCAGCGCCAGCCAGGACACTTGGAGCACCACCAATGCTTTTTGGATCTGATCTGCCTTGCTCTTGGCCACGATCTTCGACTTGGGTACGTATACCCAGTAGCCGTACCTGCACAGATCGAGAACGCCCTGGGGCGTGAGCGGGAAAGAGGAACTGCGGAACGCGTTGGACCGGAGGAACAACCAAGCCTCTATACCGCCGTCCACCATACGAGACTGGCCAACTGACATATCCGGTGGCAAGAAACGGGCCACTCTGGAATATTCGACTTGTACTCCGCCCATGACGACGAAGAAGGCGCAAGATAAAGTAAATTCGAACTTGCCACGGCGTCAACAAGGAGGCGAGGACGACACAAGACGGCTACGAACCTCTTTGTCAGCGGTGTCGCTCTCGACTTGGAGCTCCCTGATCCGTTTTCTGAAGCGAAGTGCTTCGAGAAACTGGCTCGCGGCGCTGAACAGCACGAGTTCGGGTGCGAACAGGGCAAGGAGTACCCACTTGACTTTGGTCAAGAGGAGGCTCTGCCAATCGTTCTTCTCAGGTACATTGAGGTGGATGGCGGTGTAGACGCACGCGACCAGTGTTAAGACACAGCTCTGGAGTATAGCCATGGTGCCGCGGAACTGCGAGGCCGAGACCCAGGGCGGCGCGTAAAGCAGGTGAAGCGCAGTGAGGTTGTCCTTATTGGCCAGGATTACGGACCAGACCTGGCCCTCGCAGGCGTGTGCGTCGTTTGCGGCCATGGGGAGAACGGTGAAGCTGTGCTGAATGCCTGAAGCAGCGTTGTCGGCGGAGAGCTGGGTAGCCGCCCTCCATTTCGCGACAGAAGAATATCGTGGGGGTGTCGTCTGCCTGGACTTGTTGACTGAATTTATACCCGGTCTAGTTGTGGCGTTTTCAGCTGTCCTGCAATGCCATGCGGCGTGCCCGCGGCATCTTCCATCTCAGTGGACGGACGGAACGCCTCATTATTCCCTAGGTAGGCCAGCGTCGTCCCCAGCCTTTGCCTTGTACGCCCCTAAGAAGAAGACTCGATACTTACGCCGTCACGTCTTTCGAGACTTGACAGGGCATAGTTGCTAGTGATGGTCTTGCGGCCTCCCAATGCTAGAAACGCTGCAGGTGATCCTAGAGGCTGGTGGTCAGACGGATGCCCTTCAATCGCTGTACACAGACGATCACCAACTATGTGCTGTACCTCTGAAGCATTGGCAATTGATGCACTGCCTGTCGCCATGTCGCCTAAAGATTCGATTCATTCTTCGGTCCAAACTTCGTTCCTCAAGGTCCCCTTCGGTAAGCCGCAAGCTTGCGGCTTGCGTCTCCTGTGTATGTACCCCTCTGTACGGAGTACCCAACCAAGCTGCATCCTCGTAGCTGTTCCCGTCGGCGCCACCCCCCTTTTCCTCCCTGATATCCCAGCCACAGTGAGGAGCAACCCCTTGGTTGTGGCGGCGCATCACACCACCCCACCAGCGGCAACCGTTCAACACAGTGTCTTTCTGTGGCCAACGTGACGAACTTCGGCTAATACACAAACTCTAAATCGGCGGCAAGACCGTGTCTGCCCCGTCGGCATGGCGCAACATTCTACCCCCTCCTCCCGCAGCCAACCGCGAGTTCGCTTCATGACGCGATCCTGGCTCAGCCGCAACTTTCTTGGTTGTCGGGCGCAGCTCGCCTGACAAATCCACGAAAGCGCGTTAGCGGGATACCTCATGCTGGCCACCTCCACGTGCCTGGGGAAACCCCGCGGAGCTCAGTTTCCCACTAACATCGCGAACCCCCAGAGAACGCCACCTCCTAGGCACCCGGGGGGGAGCTGGGACACCCTGCACGTACGGTCCGAGCGTGATGCTTCACCTTTCCCCAGAGCCTCACCTGCCACTGCTGTGCGGAGGTGACGCATATCCTTCCCCTGTCCCCGGTCCCCGGCCGGCCGCCATTCCTCCATGCTGCTTTCCAGGTTCGAGTTGGAGACGTCGACAATGTGCGGTCAAAACGCATCGCCGCCAACATGAATAACACGACGCTCCCGTTCGATCACCGGCTGCAATCCATCTTCGAGGAGTTCCAAGGCAATGACACCTGGGCCGCGAAGTGCGTGTACCGGGTCTACAAGGCGGCACAGGATGGCGGCCTCAACACGGTCGTTGCAGGGCTTATCGGTCAGGATGGCACCCCCGGTGTCATCCGGGCTCTCAACTCTTCATGGACGAGAGCGGACATCTGGGGTATCAACCTTTCTCTCTGCGAAGAGCACTGCAGTCGGCAGAAGTTTCCCATGGCAAGCATTGCCCTGTTCGCAGGCTAGTACCCTCCTATCGAAGCCTCGTGCTGACAGTACTCTAGGTGTTCAACTACCAAAGCTTCATCGCGCGCGTCACCAACTACCTCCTCCCCTGGCTTGCCTTGACCGCCCAGCTGCCCTACGAGGCTGGCGATGTTGTGCCCAACGTCCTTAGCTTTTTTGTGGCCCTCGGCAGCCCTATGCTCATCACCTTCTCGCTCATGATGACCATCCTCAACAAGCGCTGGCTCAACCGGAAGATCCGGGCCTTCAACCAGCGGTACCGCGACCGGACCTTCGCTACCCGTCTCGAGGGTGCCCGCACCTTCCTCGAAGCCGCCCAGCAGGTCCCTATCCGCGTATCCCGGGGCAACGGCTGGCTAGCCAGCCTGATCTTGTTGGGGGACAACGAAGATTGGTGGGATCGGCTCGCCATCGACATCCGGGCCACGCGGAGAGGCCTGACGTTTTCCCTGGTCGCGCAGATGTCGCTGGCCGTGACTGCCTGGATTCTAACCATCATTGGTTCCTTTGGGACGTCACTGGGAAACCACGCCGAATCGCTGGTCCTCTCATCGAGCACGCTGTGGACGTGGCTAGTAAGACGTCCCCCCCCCCCTTCCCCCGGTCGGCAGAGATCGGCTGCATGTGGCCTCTGCGCTAAATTGAACCGCAGGTACCCATAATTCTTGGCTGGATCACCGTTGGCACCCAGGGCAAGGCGGAGGGCATCCAGGGCGCGCTTCGGGCGAACGAGGTTAGCCTAGCCAAAGACCCCGACAACAAAGATCCAGCTTCTCGCCGGGACCATACCACCACGGGCAGACAAGAGAGCTTCGTCGTCGCAAGGCGCACGGATCACGACGACCGAGACTTGTTCAACCTCAGTATCTACGGAGACGAGATCCAGCCCGGGCCCGTGTACAACTACGCGCGCGTCTTCACCTGGCGGCTCACGGCCCAGCGCCTCCTCCACTACTTTGACACGGCGGCGGACAACTTCGCCGCCCGCCGCGGAATGGAGCAGGTCTGGCAAGACCATATCCGGCAACACCAGGTCCCGACGGGCCCAGCTCGCGCCCGCGTCCCGAATCCGCAGCCGGCCCCCCTGACGCTGCAGCAGCTCCTTGCTGACGCCAGCGTCCCGCGAATGGAGGCGTACTGCGGCATCCCGCGCGACGCGGAGCTGACCGAGTACCCGACCGCCACCGAGGTCGACTCCAGTCTGTGGTTCCACGTCCTCGGCGCCTTCGCCATGGCCGCCTTCGTGCAGTGGGGCACCACCGGTCCGGCCATCGTCATCGCGTACCTCACCGAGGCCAAGGGGCTCGGCTGTCGCAGCGGCAGCTACCTGCTGTACGGCGT
>Ga0247777_1000182_pt1 | contig 16046 bp, 19 predicted proteins | sample UWRJL154409C5_FD_179937 | JGI IMG/M metagenome (GOLD analysis project Ga0247777, IMG submission 179937) | Plant litter microbial communities from Arlington Agricultural Research Station in Wisconsin, United States - UWRJ-L154-409C-5 | ecosystem: Environmental > Terrestrial > Plant litter >...
CCGATCTTTCCTCTGGCTGCCGCACGCAGTGGTGGGCAACATATATCAGTTGACGATCCCTTTTTCTCTCGTCTCGTCTGGTGTTGCAGGTGTTACGATATTTGCTTGGAAGGGAGGAGGCCAAGGACGGGAGTTCAAAAGGTGGCCACGTACGGGGGGCTCTTCCCTGTCTCTTATGTATTCGGTCGGTAAATGGCACTATCACAATCAAGGCAGATCTTAATACAAGACCCTCATGCCCCTTTGGTGCTGACCTCGGAAGCCTCCTTTACCAGTGCTTCTCGCTGATCTCGACCGAGTTCACATCTACACCGTCCTTGAACCACCTCTGGTCTTCGCTGATCTTTACATTGTTGCCGCTCATATGCCGTTTCCTCATCCGTCCGTCGTCGGCAAAGGTCCAGTCCTCCAATCCGTAGCACCGCCACCACTGTCCCTCTTCGTCATGATACTCGTACCAGAACTGTACAGCGATCTGACGCGCGTGTCAGCAGGACTTACCCCTGTCATTGAAATCAGAACAGCGAAACGCTGCTCGGTTGACAGGCAACCGGAGAGGGGGGGGCCGAGGGTAGGGGGGAAAGTGGATAGAGAAGCCGCGGATCACGGTACCCTGTCGTCCGTATAGGCAAAGAGCTCCTTTCGCAGGCGATAACCATTCTCGACAGCCCACTTCTTGGTGAGGAAGCCGATGATGTCGGCATGACCCCGGAGGAACTGATCGCGGTTCCGCCAGATGGAGTCGGGGGTATACGCCTTGTGGACGATCTGAGGATCTCTTCGGGGTGACGACCAGCCGAGGTCAGATTCCGGATGACTCGCTCGCTCAGAGGAATCAGCTACGGCGGGCGCGTACGTACCTGGTGTTCCATGCGTCCTGGGCCAACTTCACCTTCTGCGCTGCCGTCTCGCGCGTGAAGGGCGGGACCGGAGGGCGGATTTCGTTCGCCATCTCTACTTGTCTGGAGTTTGCGGATGGTTGTCTCGCTGATGGAGCGCAGTAAAGGACGCCGTGGCGAGGCTGTGGAGGAGTTGGAGCGGATGTCGTGGAGGGGGACGCACACGCTGCGCGTTTGGTGTTTATGATAGACTGAAGTACGGGCCTGCTTGAGTGTCTTACGTTTTACGGTCTGCGATTTGGCCGTATATATGAAAGGCTACAGGAACTCAACCCGAGGGCCTTACTCATGTGCGCATGCGTTGCAACCGAACAGTGCGGAGATGCCGGGCGACGCTCGGCATTGGCCGGGGTGGTTCACCGGCATCCCGGGAACTCGGAGAGGACAAAAGAAGGATATACTAGGTACCTATGCCTCTGCCACTAATAGGCTATCTAACACTATGAGGGTTCATCTTACATGCTTGCTATAGAAGCAGGGCGGTTCGGCCGTTGTAGCGGTTCGTCGCTATCGTCATCACGGGGCTCATCCATCAACAACATCAAGGCAGAGACCCAAGAGCCCGTTTATGGGTTTTCTGTGTTGGATCGGCTTGCAACAAGGTCAGAACCCGTAAATCTTGAAAACACTCCTTGCGTCCTTGAAGTCGGGGACAAAAGACCGTCTCAGGGGTATGTGTAACGTTCACGCTCTGGTGTGATGCTCAACATTCCTCCTTTCCCAGCAAAAAAAAGACCTCATCTCCAACCGCTACGATGCATCTAGGCAGGCCGATCGGGTGTAGCCTTCATACGAGACTCTGAACAAGAACATGGGGGAAATGGCGCAATAGTGCCGCGTGGCCGGTAGTCGGCGACCGGCGAAGTTCCGCAGGCGGCGCTTTGGTGGGGTTGTCGCCGTGTCCCGTCGGCTCCGAGTCCGGCGGCGGACCCGGGCCCGGCAAGGAACGGACGAGGTTACACCATCTTTCTTCCATTAGGTACCTACCTACCTAGTCGGGGGTAATCTACCTCGTCTTCTGCACTCCCTCTATTTACCATTCCTCTACGTCTCGCCACAGAGTCTCCCAGGTCTGTCCGTGCCAGGTCAACCACCCCGAAGCAACCCACAGCACACACACACACGCACACACCTCCCAACCGCTATCCACCAAAACCATGTCCGCCCTCAGCGCCGGCGACTTATTCCCCGAGGGCGTCGTCTTCTCCCACGTCCCGCCCACGCCCGAGACGGCCGGCGTCACGGCCTGCGGTCTCCCGACCAAGTACGACGCGAGCCAGCGCGAGTTCCCCCCTCTCCAGACCTGAAGACAACCCCCCTTGCGCCCGAAAGAAAACCCAGGCTTACCTTGGCCGGTAGGTAGACTTCCGATCCAAAAAGGTGGTCCTCGTCGGCGTCCCCGGCGCCTTTACGCCCACGTGCCAGCTGCAGCACATCACGTCGTACACGGCGCCCGGCGTCCTCGACCGGCTTCGCGCCAAGGGTGTCAACCAGGTCGTCGTCATCTCCGCCAACGACCAGTGGGTCATGGCGGCCTGGGGCAAGGCCAACGGCGTGCTGCACGACTCCCCCATCGTACGTTGTTGCCTCCTCCCGTTCGTAGGACCGTACTTTTAAAGACCCGGAGAGAACAACTAACTGGGGCCTCTGCCACGCGCGACAGCTGTTCATGAGCGACGACGACGTCCAGTTCTCCAAGAGTATAGGCTGGGTTAATGGGCCCCGCCCGCTTCGGTACGCCATCGTCGTTGACCACGGCAAGGTCATCTACGCCGAGAAGGACGTGCCCAAAAGCATTGCGGCCTCCGGCGCCGAAGGGGTTCTTTCCAAGCTGTGAAGTGGCTGCTGCTTTCAGGTCCCGAGACGGATAAGGGATGTTCATATCGTGGCGTCAACCGAACCAGCCGGGGATAGTGAACAGGGGGGGCGCACGCCTTGTCGTTGGTGCACCTTCTGAGCTTCTGCTTTCGTCGTCAGACTCCGTCCTTGCCGTCCTTGCCATCCGTAGCTCAAAACTGCATCACTTCACGCCAACGAGGCAGACGTCTTGTCACCGATGCAATGTCATATTCCCTCGATGGCACCCATGCAGAACCGGTTCCCTGCCTACCAGGCACATCTAGAGGTGTGCCGCGACTGCAAAAAGGGGAAGAAACAGACCAATTCCCTCCCCTCCCGACTCCGGTAGTTCCTCATCCGCGAAGCCCGGCGCGAGCCTCAACGGGTGTTGGCGGCCACCTTGACTTGTGCGCCCTTGGCTCCCTGCTTGCTCTGGATGCGGCCCGACTGGCCCTTGCCCGCGCCCCCGGCCGTCTTGGCCTTGTCGGCCTTCTTGGCCTTCTCAGCCGCCGCCTTCTTCTCCTTGCTCTCGCTGATGGCCGTCAGCCGCGCCGCCTTGCGCGCCTCCTGCGGCATCGACCGCCGCTCCTTGATCACATCGAGAGACGCGCCCACGATAGCCCGCTGCGACTTGACGGCTTTCCGGGTGCGCTTCTTGGCGACTTCCTGTGATTGTCTGTCAGCCGCCGCGCGGGGACTCCCATCTTGCCTTTGGCCCCCTCCCCCCCCTCCCGTCGACCCCGCCCTGCCACATCGTAGGACGGCGGTCCATAGGAAGAGCCAATTCACCGGGGCGGTGGCCTATCGTACCTCAGAGATGCCCTTCCGGTGTTGTCTCCGGTAGAGGACGGTCCAGGCGATGCGGCGGGGGTTCTTGCGCTGCAGGAAAAGCGACTCGGATTTGCCATTCTGGAACCGGAAAATCTTGCTGTCGCCGCGGACGTAGAGCTTACCCTGAACAGGTCACCGTTAGCGGCTGTCTCCAACCATGTCGCCCATCACCGTCCCATCACCGGATGCTCCGCGGGGAGGCACCCGGGTCCGCCCCGCGATTCGTCGCCGCCGACGCCGTTTCGCGGCCATCCTCGGGAGAATTCCTTGCGTACCTTTCCAGGGTAGATTCTCTGGCCCGAGAATGTGTCGTCGTAGGTCCGCATCTTGACTGTGGATGCCGACGGTGTTCTGGAGATTGCGAGTTCTGGAGCGGGAGTTGACGTCGGACGTTGGTCACGAATTCGCGAAATTGTTGTGTGGTCGTAGGGCGAAATATGGGTCTCGTCCTGATTCGTCAGATGTTGACGTAAATGCGGGCCCTCCGCCTCACGCAGGTTTCGGCGTTCGGCGTTAAGTCCAAGGCGAGGAGCGAGGTCACTCCCCCTTAACTACGGAGTACAGTAGCAGCAGCTTGGACTGTAGCGTAGCTGGGTACAGTTTGGGTGCGATATCGAGAGGAGATAGTTGACTTTTAGGGGTTCCAGAAGTTTTCAATCTCGTCGGACGTGGGATGACGGCGGAACATGCTTCCTCGAAGCCTGTCTCGTTTCTGGAGACTGATGAATCAGGGTTTAAGCCCGTTGTCGACAACTTAGAAGCCGCGGCAGAAAACGATATTATCGCTCAGGTGGTCCTCGACGAGTTTGCAAAGCTCCCTGCGAAGAGAAAGCCTCTGGTTCGTACCAACGGAACCCACGAATGGTCGTGCCTGAGTGGCATCGTCGGTCGAGGTAGTCTCCTATCCATCAGGGGCACTCCGAACCAGTGGCTGATATGTCCCTCTGTAGGCCTCGACGGCAACTACCACTGTTTATCATTGGCGTGAGCCACTCGTGGACTCTATCATGATAAATCTCGGTCTGACTTGCCTCCAGGACGGGCCTGAAGTGCTTGCCGGCCTCCAAAGTGCCCCTTGCCACCGGAGTTACCCTCCACGACTGGCACGCCGAGGTCTTGGCCATACGGGCATTCAACTACTTTGTTCTGAGAGAATGCAAAGAGGTAGCGCTCACCGGACGGATCTCGCAGTACATCCGCCTCCGAAGCCTAGACGAGAGGATGGCCGTCGGCGCCGTCTGGCATGGGCAACCGTTCGCCTGGCGGGATGACATGTCCCTGCACATGTACAGCTCCGAGGCGCCGTGTACGGGCTACCATTTCTCCCCTCCCCCCTGTTGACCTCCAAAAGCTTGCCACCGGCTAACATCCTCCTCAAGGCGGCGACGCGAGTATGGAGCTGACCATGGCAGCGCAGGACGACGCGGCGCCATGGGAGGTCCTTCCACCACCGCCGCCTGGCAACGGGCCACCTACCACAACGGCGGCCCCGCTGCTTCTGCCGGGTCGGCAGTACTTTTCCAGACTCGGCGTCGTCCGCGGCAAGCCTGGTCGCGGTGATGCCCCGCCCAGCCTGTCCAAATCCTGCTCGGACAAGCTGGCGCTGAAGCAGTGCGTGTCGCTGCTCTCATCGGTCGCCTCGCTCCTCGTCGCGCCCGACGCGGCCTACCTGCGGTCCCTGGTGCTACCAGCGGCGCAGGGCGTGGGGCCCGGGTGCGCGCGGGCCTTCTCGCCGCGCGGCCGTATGGCGGACGTAGCCGGTCGGGCGTGGGCGGGCGGCTATGCTTTCCGTCCCTTTGCCGTGGGCGCCACGGGATGCGAGTTTGGGTACTCGAAGAGGATGGCCACCGAACAGTCAGTGTCGGCAGTGGCAGCACCCAGCCACCAGGCTGCGGTGTGGTCAGCGAATGGCCTGGAGGAATCCATTGTGGGTGGTAGCCTGCTGGGTAGGAAGCAGTTTGCGTCCAGGGGTGCTAGCTTGGTATCGCGACGCAGGCTGTGGGAGCTCGCACGGGATGTGGTAGGCTTACTGGAGGCTAAACCTCTTGAGCTTCAGAGGTGCCTGTCTGTTGCGACCTATCAGGAAATCAAGGACAACGTGGTACTGGCCCTGAGGAGGAGGGCAAAAGAGGACGTCAAGGCGAAGGCACTGGAGGGGTGGATCCGCAATGAGGGCGACTCTGGTTTTGGGCTGGATGCTGCGACGGAGGTTGACGTAGGATGAACCTGAAGAATGATTCAGGCGAACCACTCTCTAGTCTATAGAGAGCAAAGATCCCTTACCCGTGATGTCACATTTATCAAGGCAAACTGGCAGGGAGGCATGGCCTTGTAACAACGTTGGTGTTATGTTGGCTACTATGTCCCATCTCGCATCCTCGTTGATGATTCGATGCTCATATCGCCCCCCACCTGCCGGCCAGCCATGCCGACTGTTGTCCTTCCATGACGGAGAGCGTTTCGACCAGGCTCATTCAACCTTGTCCTCAAACGACTCGCCGTCAACCAGTTCCGGGATCTCGTCGTCGCCGTCCTTTTCCTTCTGCATATTCTGGTAGCTCTCGGCGAGCTTCCGAAGGGAGGCGAGCGAGTCGGGACCCAGTTGGTTCAGAATACCCGGTACCAGCTCCGTCAACTCTTTGTCTTCGCCGTTTCCATAGATGGCGAATGTATTGGCAGGGACAGCCGCGTGGACTGGTTATATTTTGACGGTTAGCAACCTGAGTCGCCATGGTAGGTGCGCCAGCCTAGGTTGATGTTAAGAATGACTGACCTTTCGGGGCAGCGAAGTGGATGACATTGCCGTCGCTCTTAAACATGTTCACCTCCTCAATGGCCTGGATAGGCTGCACATTGAGCTTCTTGAGCGTCTGCTGAAGCTTCTTGTCGTCGCCAGCCGATCTAGCCGGGGCCCGCTTGGCCTTTCTCCGGGGGGTTCCCTTGCCCCTATTGTCAATTAGCTCGTGGCTCTACCGACATCGTTCCAGAGGGTCCATGTTGATCCATCGCGGGGGACGCGGGGCATCCTGGGGAACAGGGACTCGTACCCTGTGGAACCGTGTCAGCACTCTGGAATGTTGGTCTCGTCTGTCGATTTAGGCACCACATACCGCTACGCCCGCTCGTGGCCAGCTTCTTGAGCCGTTCCTGAACGTCCGCCATATTGGTCTAGAAGTGTTCTTGACTGTGGAGTGACAGGATGATGCCTGTGGCTTGATTAGCACTCGCTTGGGATCGGGATCGGCCCGGTCGCGGGGTCGAAGATGCGGAGGACGAAGCGGAGTGGAACGGAGGGCACTGGACGTACCCTGAGTGTCTTGAATTCGGAATGAAGTGATAGGCTGGGAACGAAGACCGACGGGGCTCAGTTTGGTGTGTCCTCGATGGGTTGGGATCAAAAGACGATCCGCGGTCAATTTTCGCCGCAAATATGTTGACCCGGTGTATTTTTCAAAAGAGCCCCACGATGGCAAGCCGCACAGACCCTCACTCAACTCAAGGCGCCTGCAGCCCTATCGTGGTGTCGATGTCAGGATGTCTGTCTAAAGTACCGAAAGAACACAAAGCAGGCATAGTACTGGTGCATCATTAAAGTTGAGTGGCATTTTTGGCTAAGTATTGTACAGTTTTCGGCAACACGATCAAGTATGATCCCGTCACTCCTGTCATCAGCACCGTCCAGACCGTAATATCACATGGCCATCTCCTCTGTTGATTCAGGCTTCCCTTGCCGCCCGCCTCAGCCTGGGTGAGCTACTGCCAGTACTCGCCTAGGTTGTTGGGAACTCCTTGGATTAGCCATCCAGAGCCAGCATCAGCACTCCTCCCAGTGACATGCCCTTTATGTCTTGGTCGTGGGAGGCAGGCCAGCTTCCCGTCTCAGGTCCTCCTTCAACGTCTTGACGTCGGTGGCCGCCTGGCGATTTGCTTGTTCCTTAGCTTTCCTTTCTCTCTCCTGCCTCTCCTTTTGAACAACCCATACTGGAAGACAGTGTTAGCTCCCGTTGGTCTGGGCAAAATCACAGCGGCTTACTTGGCTTGCTTGACTTGGCGTCTTCTTTCATTTGTGTGACAAAGTCGTCAAACTCTTGCTGCTTCTGGGTCCTTCCTTCCAAGCTCTTCTTCTTGAGTTCCGGACTGTACCGCTCGAAGAGCTCTTCATCTGTTGGCCGAACATAATTCGTCGCCAGCGGACCGCCAACCCCAATCACGATGCCCCTGTTTGTGGTATTAGTGCGGGCCTTGGGTCAATTTGGGTAGGGTAATGCTCACACGCCAATGACCTTTGCCCAGAGGGAGGCCTTTGACCCTGATTTCGACATGTTTTCGTTTCTTATATCACGAACAAGAAAGAAAGATTGGGAGGCAGGGCGACAAGAAGCGCCTTGACGGATTGGTGGGCGGTGAAAAACGGCAGAACGTCCGGATGGAGCGGGGGGGCTCGCTCTGGTCCTAACGTCAAAGGGCCGCCCCCTGAACTCGGCAACATCATAAGTTACTCGCGCACGGAGTAGACAATTGGAGTCGTTCACGTACGAGTAGTAAGTTTTGGACTACTTCGTACAACCCTTTCTTGATATGCAGCCCGACCAACCTCGCCAAAGAAATTTCCGGGAGGCCAGCTCTCGGGCAGCCTACGGTGAATGCACATTCCTCCGTAGCAACGCGTTGAATTTCGGGCCTCGTCATTGAATCGAACCGTTTCAAACATCTTGAAACGACGCCGCCACCCCACAGCCGCACAGCACACCGTGTCACGGACGAAAGAGCAATCAACCCGGGTTTCCGACGACGAAATGGCGGGATCGACGGTACTCGGCTGTGGCGTTCAGGAAGACACACTCGCCCGAGACAAATATGGGTCAACTCTCGAGGCTGGCGGTGCTCTCCGTTCGGGAGCCAATGAAGGAGGGATGATGGTCTTTTAGCCTGCCTCGTGCCATCGGGGGATGTCTGGCGTTGATGAGGGCGGGGAGGCTCAGGAGGCCTTGGGGCGGCACAGCCACCGTATTGGACCCTGCTGTTCCACACCATTTCGGAGGCCCGAGGGGGCTCGAGGGGCTCTCCTTGCACCGTTCGCCCAGGATGTTCCGTGGCCTTCGAGGTGGCCTCCTACAATCGCCACGGGATGCCTCACGCTGACGAGTTATTCGTGGGGACGACCTCGTAGGGCCGCCACTTCGGCTTCAGCCCGAGCCGCTTCGGACGTGGTGGGCCGTTACCAGGTGTCGCTCCGTATTTCGTCTGAACAATGCCTGCTGGAAACAGGGCAGGTAGCAGGGTGGTTCCAGCTCGGCGAAGGGCTGGGGTTCTTGAGGGGCTTGAAGAACTGGACCTCAATATGATCACATAGCGCTGAGGCGTGTTTCGGGGGCTCTAGAAGGCGTCCACAGCCCGTTTCGACTCTGGCCTTCAGCGCGGTCCATCAGCCGACCAGAGAGATCCCTGGTCCCCAGGAATGAAGAACGAGCGGATGCTGGCGAGTATCTCAGATGGGCCAATCACGAACCCGGTCCTGCCTGGTCTGATACGGAGCTGTGGTGTCGTGTCGCACAGTTGGAAGGTCAGAAAAGCATCCTCAATGCGCTGCGCTGCGGTCACAAGAAGCAACTGAACGTGAATGCGCTCGTGCTCGGAGACCGGCACTACCAGGGGAGGACGACGCCCAGGGAAAGCAGTGCGCACCAGAAGAGGACTTCGAAGGAAGGACCAGTGGTGTCTTCTCGTACAGTAGTTCCCGAGAATGCCGCGGATGGAGGCGTCAAAGAGCAAGGCTCAGGGCTGCGCTGTGCCTGAACGCACTCGACTCGGGTGTCTTGGTCCCGCCGCCAGAGGTTCGTCGGCAGCACCTGGATGCCGAGACGCAGTGATCGGCGTGCGCCTTAACCATTCGAGCCAGTGTACTTTCGGCGGCCCAAGACGGGAGACGCACCGGGGCCGGAGCATTGTGAACCTCCCTGGACTTGCAGATTGGATGCCCGGGCACCTTAAAGGCGGTCCTGTTTTAGTGGAGATGGCCGTTGGGGATCGTGCATGCAGGGCGCCGACAGCCCCGACAGCCCCGACCGCCGACCCTTTGGCCCCGAACGCTGCACCCTGGCACCCCTGGCCTTCCCGTAACTCAAGGTAAGTTACGGAGTAAGCCCGCCTGTGCCCGCTTTGGCGTAATTTTAGAGCGGCTTGCACCCTCGACCTCGCTCTTCGTCGTCGTCGCCGTCTTTGTTTCCTCCTTCCCTTGCCATACGGGGAGGCTAGTATTCTCGCGCTTGCGCATCTTCGTTCCTTGTACCCACGCCATTCCATCGTCCCACGGGCTTCAGCCTCCCTCGACGCTCCTTGCGACACGCCGCATTCCCTGCTCCCGCGGGCCCACCCTCTCTGGTGCAGCCTCCAAACCGCCCTGCCGAAACCGTCGATCGGCGTTGGGCCGAAACCACGACGAACGGCCACCGAGTCCTGGAAAGGGAGCCGCGTCCCGCGAAGCCGTGCTGCGCGCCACTTCCGGCCGGGCTCTCTCCCGGGTCATTGAACTTCTCGTCCTTCTCGCAGCATGGGATTGTAGTTGCAACCGACCCATCGAGCCGGCAGAGGAAGCGCGTTAGGATTCCAGGTCTCGTCCCGTTCGCCCTTGAATCGGACGTGCTAGTCCGCCAAGTAAGAGAGGGAGCGAGAGAGACGAGCACCGGCGCCGAAACTCCGCCGCGCCGCGCCCAAAGACAGCGTCGTCACCATGGCGTACGATCAGGGCTATCCGCAACAGCAGCGGCCTTACAACGGCCCCGGCCCCCAACGGGGGGGAGGGCCTCGACAGTATCCTCCCGGCGGTCCCGGCGGCCCTCAGCAGTACAACGGCCCCCAGTACGACCAACACCAGGAAGGCTACGACTATGGCTACGACGACTACGGAAACGGCGGATTTCAGGACTACGGAGCTCAAGGCGGGCAATACGACGACTACAACCAAGGGCCGCCTAACCAAAACTACCCTCCGCAAGACCGATACGGCCCCGGGCCGGGTCGTGGCCGGCCCCCGCCCGGCGGTCGAGGTGGCCCCATGCCGAGGCCAATGGGAGGAGACGGCGGACGAGGTCCATATCCTCCCCGCGGAGGAGGACCCCATCCGGGCCCCGGTCGCGGTGGCCCTGGTCGTGGTGGTAGGCCTTACCCTCTAGCGCGCTCCGCCACCTCAGACCCCCTCAGTGCGAGACCCGTCTTCGTCTGCAGCTTTAGTAGAGAAACTGACGGTACCAGTGAATCCCGGCGGTCGCGGCGGCATGAACGGTCCGACGATGAGTCCTACCGAGCAGGGATTCGGCGGCAGCCCATTCCCGGCCTTCCCTGGGCAGCAGCGGAGAACGGACAGGGACGAGGAGCAGGGGATTATAGATCAGATGGGCGGAATGGACCTGTCTGGACGAAGACCCAATCCGCCCGGCAATCAGCACGGCATGGGGTCACAGCGAGGCCCAAGGGGCCCTCCCCCGCCACAAAGAGGCTACCCACAGCAAGGCTATCCAGAACCCCGGCGGGGCCCGGGCCCTGACCAGGGCTATGGACCACCGGCTGACTACCGAGAAGACGGGTTTGGACCTCCCGCGCGAACCATGACGATGCCAACCAATATGGATCCGATGCGCCATCAGGCCCCACCGCCTCGATCGGACAGCATCCCCCACAATTTCGCCGGGCCCGGGCGAGGCATGCCGCCGCCTAGGCCGTCTACAGCCCAAGGCGGCCGAGGCCCGCCGCAGCGATTCCCCCAGCAAGGCGGGTATCAAGGGAGCTACGACGACAGCTTCGCTCCGGCGCCCAGGCCATCGTCCTTCGACGACGTCTATGACAACTACCAGCAGCAGGGCGGGAGCGGCGACTTCCCCGCGAGGGAGCCGTACGCCGCTCCGACGCAGTCGGACATGCCCAACTTTGACGGCGTGCCGGCGCACCGGCCGCGCGGCTCGTTTGACCAGCACATGAACTCGGGGGAGCAAGGGTTGCCGCAACGCGGGCCCAGTCGGGTTCCCGAGCTGAACAGAACCAAGTCGCAGCCGGACCTGCGGCAGCCGCAGCAGGTGGTCTTCGAGATGGCGGGAGATATCCCGCCCTTGCCGCCGATGGGCAACCAGTACCAAGCCGGCACGCCGGACCAGCCGTCGGGACCGGCAGGGGGCTACAGTCAACAGGGCCCCGGCCCGGGTCTTCCGAACGGCCCGGGACCCGCGAGGCGAGGAAGCGAAGCCTCGTCGCAGTCGCCCTCGAACCCCGACTCGCTTCCGTCGCACCCCACGCCGATCCGGCCCGGCCTCATGCCCAACTCGGTGGCGAGTCAAATGGTGAACAAGCCTGCGCCGGTCAGAAACTACGGCGGACCGGTGCCCCCCACGGGCACGATGAGCTCGACGCCCGTACCGATCCAGCCGGCGGTGCCCGCCGCCGGAGCGCTGGACCCCCCCGTCACGCCGGAGCTGCTCGAACGCCTACGAAATACGATCAAGTCGGACCCCAACGACCAGGCGTCGGCGCTCATCCTCGCCAAGAAGCTCGTTCAGGCCATGGAGCTGTTGGTGCCCAATCTCCCCGACCCGAGGACGAGGGCCAAGGCACGGGATCGCTACTCGATGGATGCCCACAAGATCCTGAAAAAGCTGGCAGGCGCGCAGAACCCGGATGCCATGTTCTTCATGGCCGACTGCCTCGGGAAGGGCATCTTCGGGCCCGAGCCGGACAACAAGGAGGCTTTCACCCTCTATCAGTCGGCGGCCAAGCTGGGAAACGCGGCGGCTGCGTACCGGACGGCGGTCTGCTGCGAGATCGGCAACGAGGACGGCGGCGGGACGCGCAGAGATCCGCTCAAGGCGATCCAGTGGTACAAACGCGCGTGCCTGTCTCCGGAGACGATGGTGCGCACCACCACGGGCAACAAGGCCACCCGGGACATCCAAGTTGGCGACATGCTCCTCGACGACGAGGACAGACCTGTGCAGTGCCTGACTGCTGGTCCCATTCAGACATCGTCCAACATGAAGACCGTCAAATATCAGGAGTACGATTCCAGCAAAAACGTGTCTTTCAAGTGCACATCGGACCATATCATGACCCTACGGGCCACCAACGTCAAGCCTTTCGTCGCAGCCAACTCCAGGGTTTTCTGGCATACGCGTTGCGACAGAAGCGAGGTCAGGGAGGATGCCGAAGATATCAAGTGGGATCAGGTGATGCATGAATTGTTCACCGAGCTTTCCGATGAGCTGGGTCGCCGTCCAACCGAAGGCGAGGCCCGTCGATATATCCACGCTGTCACGGATCCCAGGATCGTTCCAGATTCCCAGGATGAGGACCCTCAAATGCACGACGATCCTGTCCATTCTGTTTCTCCCGCCATGTTCGAGGTCATGCACCGACTCGAGAAGTTAGGCGTGGACGTGGACGACATGGGACCCGGCATCGGATTGAGGGTACTCGAACACATGAACGAGTACTTGGAGAACTTTGTGCCCGAGGGCATGGCTATTCCCGACGACGACGACGATCTGGACATCTACGTCGATGCTCCCCGCCCCCGGCCGTTTGCAACACTCTCCCGGATGCCGTCTTCTTCCATGTATCCGTCCGATGCGTCTTTCCACCCAGCCTCTGAAGTCTCTAAGGAGGATCTGATGGAGAAGTTCGCGATTGTGCGGGAGAAGTTGAATTCCCCCAAGACATCCGCCAAGTGCAAGAATCAGGCCTGCAAGGGGATCAGAGTCGCCAGCGCCAGGTTCAAAACCGACGAGCAAGCCCGGTTTGCCGCCAACCTGCTGTCTGGCGACCACTACCGTGTCATCGACCCCTATGTCGTCAAGGAGTTCGATCTCTTCACCATGACCCTGGAAGAGTACCAGGCCACGTGCCACTATCAGCAGAATCCAGTCTTGAGGAAGATGAGGCTCTACCGGTCACCATTGAGCTACTTGCCAGCCAACGCCCCGTCGTCATCCGTCCCGATTGACCCATACTGGCTTGGGTTCTGGCTTGGTGCCGGCAATAACCACAAGCCGTTGGTCTCCAGCTCGGACATGGAGATCAAGGTGTACTGCCAAACATACGTCGACCGCCTGAACCGCGAGGGAGCCGCTGGAACCGTGGGACTACATCTTGCCGAGGAGGTGGCCTCCAAAGCGGGAGACTCAACAACGTTCCCGGACGGGCGGACGTGCACCAACAACGTGGCCACTTACAACTGGTCACTCTCGTTGAATTCGCGGGGTGCGGGCGCCAAGAATCCCATCACCCAAGGTCTGAGAGACCTAGGCTTGTACCAGGACAAGTCCGGTGGCATTCCCGACTGCTACAGGAACGCAGACGAGGATACTCGCTTGGCTGTCCTCGCAGGCCTTATCGAGTCACACGGCAGCTTGAGTCAGCGGACGAACGTCTACTGCTTCTCACAGACCACGTATGAGCACAAGAAGATGGTGGAGGACGCCCAGAAGTTGGCCACATCCTGCGGGATTCAATGCACGCAAGTCAGTGAGTCTCAAACGGCTCGCGAGCCGACTTGGAGGTTCTGGATGTCCAAGGGCTCGGAGAAGTTTCAGCATCACCTCCTCACCCCCCGAAAGAGGCTGGACGCCTCCAAGGTCGTCAACCGGCGGCAGAACCGAGACATGCGCAGTTTCGACGTTGAGGACGCCGGCGAGGGTCAATACCGCCTCATCGAGGTCTCGGGCGGCCTTTACCAGCTTGCCGATCGCACCGTGGTACACAACTGTACGCTGGGAGACACGCCGGCCATGTACAAGGTGGGCATGATCCTGCTCAAGGGTCTGCTGGGCCAGCCGAGAAACCCCCGCGAGGCGGTGGGCTGGCTCAAGCGGGCGGCCGAACGGGCCGACCCGGAAAACCCGCACGCGCTGCACGAGCTGGGCCTGCTGTACGAAAACGCGCGGCCCGAGGACGTGATCCTGCGGGACGAGGTGTACGCCTTCTCGCTGTTCAAGCAGGCGGCCGACCTGGGCTACAAGTTCAGCCAGTTCCGCATGGGCTGCGCGTACGAGTACGGGCTCATGGGCTGCCCCATCGACCCGCGGCTGTCCATCATGTGGTACTCCAAGGCGGCGACGCAGGAGGAACACCAGTCGGAGCTGGCCCTGAGCGGGTGGTACCTGACGGGCAGCGAGGGCGTGCTGCAGCAGAGCGACACCGAGGCGTACCTGTGGGCGCGCAAGGCGGCCATGGCCGGCCTGGCCAAGGCCGAGTACGCCATGGGCTACTTCACCGAGGTGGGAATAGGAGTCCCAGCGAGCATGGAGGATGCCAAGCGGTGGTACTGGAGAGCGGCTGGTACGATCCCCCCTCCCCCTCCTCCTCCACCAGAAGACAACGAGAGAATGCTTACGAAAAGGCAGCCCAAAACTTCCCCAAGGCTCGCGAACGCCTCGAAGACCTGAAACGCTCGGGCAAGAACGGGCCGCGGCAGCGGGAGCGCATCTCGCGGTCCAAGATGGACAAGGGACAAGAAGGGGAATGCACCGTCATGTGACAGGGGGGGATGTGGTCCTAGGCCGAGCCGGTGTCTCCCTCTTCTCCTCCCTTTTAACCCACAACGGTTGTCATCGTTGTCATCGTCGTCGTGGCCGGCTGGGTCCCGCTTTCCCATTCTTCTATACTTTGTCATCTAAACACAGCCAGGCTGGGGTCCTGGGGGAGAGTTTGGGTGGGTTGTCACGTTGCTACTGCGTCGAAGGCCTTGAGGGACAGGCCCAGCCCAGTCGACAAGAAGGCGTCTCGCCGAAGCACTGCAGAAATGTCTGGACGAGAAAACGGCGGGATGAAGAGAAGAGGCGGTGCGGCTTGCAGCCACGTCGTTGTCCTGAGAGTCCTGTAATAACATAACTTGCCTCTACTCAGTAGCATGAGCGGGGGGTTGGCGGAAGTAAGGGTCGAAGCAAGGCTGGAGGCTTTGAAGCGGCGCGTTGGAGGGACCGCGCCGTACCAGGGCTATGGCCGTAACTCGATGCGACGATGGCTCTGGAAAGGGGAGAAGACGTTACGCGGCCAGCGCCACACACACGCTCGCGTCGTCACCGGGCAGCCGTCGGGCAATACATGAGCAATTGTCATTCTCTCAGCTCTCTGAAGTGTCCCACGCCACCAAAAACACCTGAGGTGATGTCAAAAGCGGCCGAAGCCTCCACGCCTTCTCTAGGTTGGATATCTACGTGCTCTTCTGCTGTGAATAGGAGGAACATGGACCCGCTCTCTTGACGAGACCGGGGGCTGACCGGCCGCCTCCGTCGAGCTGCACCTCAGCTTTGCAGAAGGGCAGTGTAACTGAGCCAAAGCCGTCACGTCGATTTCATGGCGAAAACACCATTTGCCGTCTTGCTCGTGGCCGACAGGCTCACGACTTGACCACATCCTTGACCTCCTGCTGCACTTCTTCGACCGCCGCCGCCACGTCCGTCTTGCCCTTCTGCGACTGGTGATACAGGAAGATGC
>Ga0247777_1000183_pt1 | contig 16027 bp, 8 predicted proteins | sample UWRJL154409C5_FD_179937 | JGI IMG/M metagenome (GOLD analysis project Ga0247777, IMG submission 179937) | Plant litter microbial communities from Arlington Agricultural Research Station in Wisconsin, United States - UWRJ-L154-409C-5 | ecosystem: Environmental > Terrestrial > Plant litter >...
CCCAAGGCCAGCCCTCTAAGTTGGGTGAAGACATTTTGGCGGAAACTTTGGTGGGATGATCACGTGGTTCTGACGCTAGTCCGTTTGGGGATAATTAAGCGAGAGCGGTGAGGTGCATTAAGCCCCTAGCGACGTTTGGCTCCTGGGTACGGCAAAACCCCACCAGCGCACAGACCACCTTAAGAATTGGCCCATCGGCGGTGCTCCACAAGCAAGCAACCTGAACACACACTCCATCGCCCTTGTGCAAATTCGCAACCTCCAGTTGCCAACTTGAACTCAGGAATCGTGCGCATAGCTCGCATTGATATGGCCATTGACCCTTTGCTGCTACTTCACACCACCTCGATCACCCACCGACTGCTTCGGAAGCCGGAATGTTCTCTTTCTTTCTAATTTCTCATGACAGAGCTGTTCGTCCAGTACTCCGTACCAGATGTCGTCTGTACTCCGTACATGTATTTATGTCGAGGGGGCGAGGGGGGCCAGTCCACCCCCCAATGATGCCGCCGGTTGCAAAACGACTTTCTGGTTGACGCCTTGATACTGCCACCACTATACCCGTAAACCCCCTATGGGTAATATCCTCGACAGGAACTATTCGCGTCTCGCACCCCGCTTCGTGCTCTGCGAAGGACGAGTACGGAGTACCCGTTCGTCTGTCTGAACGATGGCGCTTGGGTGGCTCGATGGCGGGCGCTCGAGACCGAGATCCCGGAGGATCGATGTCGTGTCGTCGGGCTTGACTCACCGTCTCTCTTCCCCCGACTGCTGCTGTTCATGCCGGTCTGAGCGGTCATAGGCAGCAAGGCAGTGGGCCACGGCTGTCCAAGCACTTTGTAGTTGTCTCCCAGCGACAATGGATAACGCGTGGGAAGTCGGGGTGACGCGATGCTCGAGGTCAAACCCTGAGCAGCGAGGTCGCCTGGCTTTTTGACCACCTGCAGTCGCCCCCAACCTGCTCGTGACCCGTGCCGTCTCACACCGCAACGTCCGCTGCCCGTGGCTCGTACGGCGGGCCACTCTGGCGCACATCACGAGAGTGGCCTGGTTGGTCGGTCGCTCTCTGTGTCGTTTCCGTACGACCCGATGCCCCGAACCGTCGGCCCCTCCCACCTGGTCTCCCAGGCCCGCCGGGTCGTCGCTCCAAGGTCGCAAGCCATCGGAGGCCATCTCGAGGCCATGTCCAGCGGTGGAGGTGGCTTGGAGCGCAGTGGCTTAGCGGCCTGCAGCCCCTGCATGATACCCCCCGAGATACCCTGCTGAGGCTTCCTAACGCCTCCATGTCCAGCGGATGAGCCAGTCAAGCCGCGCTTTGAGTCAGCCGGTATGGGGTACGGCGGGAGGCCAATGGCAGGGGATGCGCCATCTTCCAATGACGAGGTCCCCCTTCCGACCCAGCTTTCGATCCAAGCTCCGTCCTCCGTCCCGTCCCGCGTTCATTTCCTCCAAAAGATTCGGCTGGCTGACAGCCAACTTCACGACCACTTGCCCCCAGGCAGCCCTCGCCGCCGTTGCAGCCCTCATCGCCCACTCGGAGCGCACATCTTATGAATTGCCCTTCCACGAACCGCGGACTGTGACTCCCATCACCGACTAGCACCGTAAACATGGCTCCTCGACCCGAGGGCAGCCACTTAAAGCGCCCCCGGGTAGGCAAATCCGACCCCCCTCGCGCCCGCTTACCCGGAACCGTGCACAGCGTGGTTACCTCGTCGCCAGAAGATGGAGACACTGCTAACATACGTGTTCCAGGCGTCACAGGGTGACAACGAGCTCGACGCGAAGAAGCCCCGCCGGTCGTCGCGTCTGTCGCACCGCCAGGACCACGACGTCGACCCGGACAAGACGCCCATCTCACACAAGCAGCATCTGCCGAGTCCGGTGACGCACTTGACAACCGAAGAGACCTCGCAGCTATACAAGGAAGCGACGGCCACGCCGCCCGAGGGCCGGCCGAGCCAAGTTCATCACCGACTCGACGACTACTACTCCCAGGCCCAAGGCTTTTCATCCCCGCCCCAAGACACACAGGCCTTTCCGTCCCAGTTTGTGGACCAGAATGGCCCGCTATCCGATGAAGTGGAAGACGAGGTGAAGGAGGGCGTATGGGGCTATCTTCTCCCCCTCGACACCAAGTACGGCGGGCGGTGTGTCGTTTTGAGGAAGCGGGCCGCGTGCCCCATGCCTGGCGCCGTCTCGGAGGTGGTATCCCTCAATGGAAAGGCGAAGGGCAAGAGGGCCTTGCTACAAGAGGAGGAAAGCTTTGAAGCATCAAAAGTGTCAGGCTTGTCCTCCGGGGGCTACTTAATAGGACGGCATCCGGAATGCGGTACGCACCCACAAGTTGTCTCCGTTTCTCTTCGCGCGGAAAAGCTGACTTGGGATCGCAGACATCGTCGTAGACGATCCCATCGTTTCTAACCGCCACTGCCTGCTGTTCACGGAGCACAAGGGTCACGATACCGTGGCCGTGCTCGAGGACCTGTCAAGTAATGGTACCTTCGTGAACGAGGCCATGATTGGCCGGAACCAGCGGAGAGAGCTGCAGGAGCAGGACGAAATTGCGGTTTTGGACAAGGCCAGGTTCATCTTCAAGTATCCCAGGAGCCGGACGACCAGTGCCTTCCACCAGCAGTACACGCTTCTCGAGAAGCTGGGTAAGGGCCACTTTGCCGAAGTCTTCCTTTGCGTGGAGAAGTCCAGCGGCCAGAGGTACGCCGTGAAGATTTTTACCAAGACGCCGGGCATGGAGGAGCGCTCCAAGACGGACGGCCTGCAGCAGGAAATTGCCGTTCTCATGGGCGTCAGCCACCCCAACGTGCTGTGCCTGAAGGACACGTTCAACGAAAGAAATGCCGTGTATCTGGTACTGGAGCTGGCCCCTGAGGGAGAGCTCTTCAACTTCATCGTCACGAAGCAGAAGTTGACCGAGAACGAGAGCCGGAAGCTGTTCGTCCAGCTGTTCCAAGGGGTCAAGTATCTGGTAAGCACCTCTCCTGGCCCCGCCAACGTCATAACCCACCAACACGGTCGCAGCACGATCGGAACATCGTTCACAGGGACATTAAACCCGAGAACATCCTGCTCGTGGACAAAGACCTCCATGTCAAAATTGCCGACTTCGGCTTGGCCAAGATCATCGGCGAGGAATCGTTCACTACCACCCTTTGCGGGACGCCTAGCTACGTGGCGCCCGAGATCCTGGCAGACGGTAGGCACCGCAAGTACACCAAGGCGGTGGACGTCTGGTCCCTCGGCGTGGTGCTCTACATCTGTCTTTGTGGATTTCCCCCCTTCTCGGACGAGCTGTATTCGAAGGAGTTTCCCTTCACCCTGTCGCAGCAGATCAAAAGCGGCCGTTTCGACTATCCGTCTCCATACTGGGATTCGGTGGGGGACCCAGCGTGTAGGCACCCCTCGACGCCCGGAAAACCCTAGCAGGCATGGTGGCTGACGGCGTGTGCAGTGGATCTCATCGACTCGATGCTGGTGGTCGACGCGGAGAAGCGCTTCACCATTGACCAGTGTCTTAGCCACCCCTGGATGACGGCCGGCATCCCCGGCGTCAACGATAGTACGGATGGCCTTGTGGGCGGCCTTGCCGGCCTCGAGGTGAACCGCCGTGGCGTCGTGCGGGAGCGCACGCTCCTGAGCTCCATCAACACGGTCGAGGTGACCAAGATTGCGGGCGGCCAGAATCACGATCATGTCAAGGTCTTCACCAAGAACGCCAAGACGAACAAGGGCAGCAAGGAGGCGCGGCCGGCGGACCATCGCAATCCACAAGAGTTTGCCGAGTTTGGCGGGAAGGGCGACGCTACGCTGTTCGGCAACGAGGCTAGCAACTATACCAAGGCGGACGTCGCCGCGACGAAGAAGGGCAAGGGCAAGGGGAAAAAGTAATTCGTTCCGTCGTAGGGTTGTATTTTGGGCAAGGGAACGGCTCGGATTCGATGAAGGGCGGCAGCGTTTTTGCTTTCGTTTTACGGGGTACTTGCCATGGTCGATACTGGGGTGGTGCTCGTCGCCGAGCACAGAGCATAGGGGTCGGGCGGTGGACGGCTAACAGGACATGATGAGCTCGGGTGAAGCATAACGGACGGTTTTGGCCGTCTAGTCAAGAGGCTCGGCACGTAGATATAGTCCCATAGCTAAGATATATAATGTCAAAATGGCGGTCATGTAACTCACGGAGGTAGTTTTTCGAAAGGAGGTGTGTATGATACCAGCCCTGGAAATGCCGAAGCCCCAAAGGTTATCGATGTCAACGATGCCTACCCAGGGACCTACCTACCTACCTACCTAGGCAGCGGAGTATGGATTATATGTTCCGATATCGAGAGGGAGAGAGGCCCAAGTGGCTGTCTATTGACCTCCTCGTATGATCGATGTTCATTATGGAGCCTACTCCGTATCGTTACAAGTTCAAGCTGGCGTGGAGATCAATTGGCCTGGCCGTTGACCCGGGGTGGTCAACGTTTCGCGACAACCCTTATGTAGCAAGCCAAATGCTAAAAGATCCAACAAAGGCCTTTGGCATGATCTGTCTGTAAGAATACCTGAACACAGTTGATTGCCGCCTTGGGATCTTTACGAAGGTCCCAAGTTCAATCCGGGGGACGCCCCATTATTTTTTTGTCTTTTTTGTCTCGATACCCTTCCGGTTGCCCATCTTTCTGCGTCTGCCCCAAGGCAGATCCCTCCATCGGATTGTCGTTCTTTAAATCTTCGAAGGGCTTTTCTTTTTTTGTTTTGATCCGCCTTTCCCTGTTGTATTCTGTTGCCGTGGTGGCGACAAATGTCGTTGTTGCTTGCTCAGGGGTAAACGGCGTGCCTCCACCAAGACTCGACACAACCTAGACAACCACAAGCATCGACGAATCGCCTCGTTCATACGCGTGGCCCATATCATTACCATTATCATTCCATACTATCCATACAAGCCGGCGGCCCCCGAGCGGGATCGGAGCCGGCGAGTGACCCTCTTTCCGCCCCAGTTTCAAACCCCCTTTCCAAGCATCCGGGCCGTATCGTCCTCCCGTTCGAGCCAGGCCCGTCCGGTCCCTCCTTCCCAACGTCCTCGTTGGGGCACGGGTATGTGGCATATATATCAGGAACCTCGGCGCCCGAGACTCTTCCCTTCATGAGCTGCCGCCATCGATAGCGACGGTGGGGCGGCGACCTTTCCCCTGTTCCCCCTGACGCCCTCGTGACCCAGGAAAAGACGGTACAAGGCCCCGTGCCTACCTACTCTCTCACTGGGGTTCTGCCCGTATTCATTCGTACGCCTAGAGCTCCCAGCCGGTCAATCCATGCTCAAGACAACGCCGGCCTATGTCGTTGACGTCGGCCGGCTAGGGAGCGGTACGCGGCGTCGGGAAGGCGGCGAGGGCCCTTCGACTCTACCGTCGTCTCAGCCGACATGATACACGACATTGTGCAGCGGGGCGGCGCGTCGTCCCCTCACGCGCTGAGCGCATGCGCTCTGCCCCGGAGGCGCCTCAGCCCGCACGTTGGGTCCTACCGTTCGGGGATGGGGCTCTTAGCCAACTTCCCGCCGGCGCTGACGCGTTTCTGCAGGCGGCCCTCGCGGTCGCGCGCCATTTTGTCCACGACCACGGCCGCCGTCAGCGCGGGGCCCGACGACAATGACGCCGTTGTCATACTGGCAGTCGACGGCGGCGCCGAGCTGCCGAAAGCGGCGATGCCGGCCGAGTCGGGGACCGCGGACGAGGGCGACGCGCCGATGACGTTGACGGCCGCGTTACGGCCGCGCTTGGCCTCGACGTAGTTCTGCGCGCCGCGGCTGAGCGGGAAGGCCGGAAGAGCCAGGGGGATCTCGGCGCCGTTCTGCCACAGCAGCTCGGCCACGGGGAAGGGCACGACGGCGTGCGACGCGGCGACGGCCTTCTCCGTAGGAGTCGCGCCGCGCTGTGGAGTCGAAGTCGGCGAGGGTGAGGCCGGATCGGCCGCCGCGAGGGCGAGGTAGATGGGGTGGCTGCCGCGCGACCTGTCGGCAACGTTGGGGTTGGCGCCGAGTGCGAGCCCGTAAATCACCTGCTGGACCTCGTTCTTCTTGATGGCGGCGAGGAGCGTCTCGTCTGCGGTGGGATACCGGGAGAGCGTCGAAGACAGGGGCTCAACGTAGGCCTTGTCGACGTATTTGGCCGTGATGAACTTCAGGCGCTGTTCGCGCGTCGCCTGCGGCGTCGGCTTCAACACCGGGTCCAATTTGGCCTCGAAAACCATGTTGGAAATTCTGTTGCCGACCAGGAGCAGTAGCTCGACAATATCGGGGGTGAAGGAGGTAATGTCCAATGTTAGGGACCGGACCTTGCTGATATGCGTGCCCAGCGAGCGGTGGATGCCACTGCACTCGATGCACAGGATGATGGCAAGGTTGATCGAGACCCATTCGACCTTGGTCCCCGAGCCGCAGTCGGCACACCAACAGTTTCCCTGATCGTTGTCGCGGAGCGTCTGTAGGAGCTTGTCCGGATTCTCCTCGAAACTGCTGCTATGAGCCCGCTGGGTGACCGGCCGCGCCCCGACGGTGATGCGGCGGGCGGGGACGCCGGATGTGCTTGAGACGTGGTGAGAGTGGCCGTGGCCGACCGAGGGGCTCTTGCCCGTTAGAATCGAGCCGATGTCCCGTCTGAAGGAGGAGCCCGCACCCGGCGATGTCGGCTGGCTGGGCTTGTCTTTCAGGCCGCGGCCCTCGACGGCGCTCTGCAGGGCGTTGTTGATGGACGTGATCCAGTTGTTCATGTCGTCCTCGGATGTTGCCTGGTAGACGCGTTTGAAGTGAGGTGTTATTACCTCGAAGCAGAAGCGGCGGTCCGCGTTCCTCGCTTCCCTCACCGAGGCCATCCTGAGATCGATTGGGTCCATGTGGAGGTCGAGCCTCTGCTTCCAGTTGCTGTATTCGGAGAGTTTACCGCCGTCGAGGACGATCCAGAACCTGAGAAGGCGGTCAGCAATCGGTCGGAGCGCAGCCGACGACGGCAGTCATGAACGTACTTGTGCCACCCCTGCTTGTTCAGTGCCGCCCGGGGGTCGACATGCCCGCCAGGCCGGTTCAGAGCCCAGAGAAGGCCTTCCTTCCTTTGGGTTCCGTTCTGCTCCGAGCTGGCGGCCTGGGTCGGGTCTCGCTCCTCGAGGTCCCTGATGCCTTTGAATTTGGAGTTCTGGGGTGGGCTCCCGACCGAGGCATGCCCGCCCATGCTGACGCTTCCTGGAGACCGCGAGAGGGTGACGGCGCCGGGCGCCGTGGACGAGGCCGCGCTTCCCACCACTCGCAGCTGCGAGCCGGTGCTGTTGGCTCGGCCAAGCTCCGTATCCGATGTCGACTGGGCTCCGTTCGTCGCGGAAGGCGGGGGAATTCCCGGCAGTGGCGGCGCGGCGTCCGTTTCCGAGTAGGGACCGTTGCTCTTCTCCAGGACCCGCCGCTTCTCCTCTCTCTCGCGCCGTTGATATTGGTACTCCTTATCGGCGACATTGACCTCGCTGGACAGGGCCTGCAGCTGAGGGAGAAGGCCGTCGACCTTTTGACCCGTGGCTAGGAACGACCTCGCCTGGGTGTCTGCGTACCGTGTCAGGTGGGAAAGGACCTCTTGTTCCTTCCGGCCCCCCGACAAATCTTGCATGAACGAAGAATAGTCGAAGCGCTTGAGCTCGAAGTTCCGCCGTTTGGTCAGGTACTTGGTATCGCTCTCCGCGAGCTTCTTGGCCTTGACCGAGTCGTGTCGTTGGCCGAGGTATTTCCCGACATAAGCGTAGTAGTCCTTGCTCTCTTCTTCAAAGTCCCGCCTCTTGGCCTCGGCTTGCTTGATGTCGAGCGTGTAGAGCTTGCTCAGGGGCTCCACGATGATCTTGTGCAGGTTGTTGGCGTTTTGCCGCTCGTATGCCAAGATCTCCCGCGCGATTTTGTCGAAGTAGTGCTCGATGGCGGGTTGCACGGCGTTCGCGTTGGTCGAGGCGGCTTCCTTGAGCACATCCATGAAGGCCACAAAGGCGTCGTTGGCTTCGACTTGGGCGATATGCGCCTGCTCCGCCTTCTTGATGACCTTCTTCATCTGCATCCGCATGTTTCCCGTCTTTTGCTCGAGGGCCTTGATCGTGGCGCGGAACACAGGGCCGTCGTCGGTGACGGCAAGTTCGTCGCCGGGGCGTGAGCACGATACATCGACCTTGACGGCCTCGCTCGAGACGGTAGAGGCCGGAGCAACCATTGTGGAATTCGAGTCCACGAGGGTCACGACTGTCGGGCGAGGCGAGCTCGGAGGATCCTCGGCATCGAGGCCGCTGATTCGAGACTCAACCGAGGTGGAGGATGCGAGCCGGATCTTGGGCGGGGCGTTCAGGTGGAAAGGTGGTGTCGGGGAGCTCGGTTGGCTCAGGAAACCAGATGAGTCTGGATGGAGTCAGGGCGGCGTGCCGGAGGGGCAGATTGTAGAGACACATACTGGATACCCAGAAAGAGAAGCTCGCAAGCGTGACGAGCTTGTGTGCGCGCTGGTCGTACTCGACAAACTAAACCGGGTCAGGCGTGCTAGGAGCGCTCGGAGGAGAGGGGGACCCCACACTGCACGAGTTCCGCCACCCGCCGCCCTTGTCTTCGGCAGGCTTTGGAGGTTTCCACTTCCAGGTCCATTCGAACGAGACGGAAGGGCTGCCGCCCGTCGTGAAGTCGCCTACGAGCTCGACGTTGGCGTTCTTGTGTAGGTTGGGATCCGCGTGAAACTCTCTCGTCACCAGGTTCTCGACTTCCCGGGGCGTCGAGGCATAGACATAAGTCAAACCCGCAATCTGCGTATCTACCGGGGTGGCGGCGGCCTCGGCCCCGGTCGTGCCGGCTTGCAGGGTGGGAGTCGGGGTCGTCTGCCGAATCACGAAGGCGAAGGTGAAGGAGAGCTCCTCGTCGTTGGTCAACTTGAGGATGAAGCTGGGCGCCCCCGTCGGGTTAGAGGGCTCGGGATCCTAATCATGGCGAGTGTGAGCATGGCATCGGGGGAGACGCGCGTGGGCTCTTGCGGACCTGGACAAACTCTATGGGGGCGCCGTCGCCGAGATGACGCGATGCGGATACTCTTGTGGCGGGATAGGCATTGGGAACGATGCTGACCGAGGTGCGCCTCCGCGGGCTAGTGACGAGAACGGACAACAGAGATACTGCGAGAGCGTCAGTCTACTGCGCGCAGCGTCGGCGGGTGGCCGAGTCCGAGACGGAGCTTACGGCGGGTTTGGTCGCGCAGAAAGAAGGCGGCGCCCTCGTCGGGGCGACTGGCGACCTGGCCCATGTCGGCTCAGCAGCGGAGCGGACACCAGTCCAACGAGGGAAGAGAATAAGAGAAGAAAAACGGCCAAGAAGAATGCGAAGAATGCGCAGAATGCGGAAGAATGAAGGGGAAGGATGAAGTAAGGATTCGACCTGGACGGCAGCCTGTAGATTGTCTCGACCGTCTCCGCGTCGACGTATGCGGCACATCAGTCCAGTGCGCATCGCGCAGGCTGAAAGGGGAATCGGGCGGCTCGGCGGAGTGGTGGGGTCACGCCTCGGACAGGGGTCGACCCAAGCCCTTTCCAGGGGCATACAGTACATACCAGTACACACAGTGGCAGTGAGACAGTGCACAGCGCGCGCTCTCGGCGCTGTTGGGCAGCCGCTCTGCCGCTGTCATCACTCCCGTCCTCAGCGGGTCCAACGCGACCGCGTCTTTAGTCCGGTGACTTCAGTGGTCCATGCTCCGTACTACTGTACCTAGGGGTCAAGGTAGGTCCGGTTCTCCAACTCCTCTCGACTCAAGCCCGTCAAGCTTAGTCGGGTAGAGGGAGCATGCCTAGGCATACCAGACACCACCTAGCCCGCCGCGGCGACAAGACACAACCCACAATGAAGCTGCCGCAACGTCAAGCGGTCGATTTGAGTTCTCTTATCCTCTCGAGCCTCCCCAGCAGCCCGCGCATGGGGTTGCTTGCGTTCCCGGATAAGCGGGTGAGATGGGTGGGCGAGCTTCTAGGCAACTGGACGCATATTGCCCACCCTCGAGCCACCCAACTGCGCGTGGATGCTGCGGCTGGAGGACGGCGCGGCTCTGCTGAGCGAGGCTCACATGGCGAAATGGTGGCTCGCCATCCGTGGCACAGAAGACTCGCAAATGCTTATGGGGACACGAGGCACCCGCAGGCGTCTGTCGTGTCGTGAGACCACGAGACCACCGGCCGCCACCCGGCTCGTGGTGTCTGACCTCGACACCCCCCAACAGGCCGTTCAACTTCCAGATTTGTTGCTCGACCAAGACGCTCACGCGGCGTTCTTTGTGGGCCTAGACTGTATGCACACACCTCATGTTCGTTGGAGTGGACGCTGGGCTTCTGTCCGCTTCCTGTCTGGGGCTGTGAGATCTGAAGTCGCGTGTCCCTTGTCATCGTCCACGACTCATCGTGTGTAAGATACAGTAGCGTACGAAGTATGCGGCTAGATGCCCCAGCTCCGCCCACCCTGTCACTGGTCGGGGATTCACCGACAACTCGGGCGACGGGATTTTGAGCAAGCCGTTGGGTCACTCAGACGCAAGCTGCGCTCCAACAAGCATTTCGACCCTGGGAGGAGAGGCTCCGATTCTGGTCTGTCCCCCAAGGAACGACGTCGTTTGCCGAGGCAGCGAGGAATCTAGTGCGGGACGACATGGATATACCGCCGCGGAGGGTTCGTCGATCCGAGGTGACGGATGACTGGCGTCGCCCGCGCGGGGGCTGCGGGAAGCTGGCAGAGTGATGGGATGCCGAGCCACTTCTAGGCCCTTCGAGTCGTGCCTCTGGAGGATGGCAAGTCCTAAACGGTAGCCCGGGCTTTTTTCGATGCCTCATGCCTCGATGCCTACCCAGACTTCTCTGCTAGCAACACCCGGTTGTCTCGACTTGCCTGGCGAGCCCTGGGAGCCTTGGCAACCTGGGTTGACCGCCATTGTTAAATACAGTACGTTCAGATGTACAGCCTATTTTCAGGGGCTGGGTGCACGGACTCTCTCCCTTCCGACGATGACGTTTAACGCCGGGCTGGACCTCCTCTGAGACCAACGTCGTCCCACTCCATGACCCGACGACAACTGGCCGCCGCGTATCCCCCACTCCTGCGTGTGTCCCTCGTGGCCGTCTTGGTAGCAGCCGCTCCCCGTGGTCTCTCGGGCCTTTCGTTGTGACGATTGGGAGGCGCCTGAAATAATGTCAGCTCGAGAATAGCAAGCATCCGAGCTGCCACCCGAACCCCGCGCCCGTCCACTGCCACCATGTCGACGGCGTCGAACCGGTCCTACCGGCCCAACCGGAGCCTCAACAGCGGCCACCCCGGCGGAGCGAGGTCCAGGGCGAGGTCCAGGGCCGGCTCCCGGGCCACGTTGCTCGATGTCAACTTCGAGGATGGCTATTCGTACGCTCTTCGCATCGCCTACCGCAACCACATCCTCCAGCCGAGAAAGAAGAGGAAGGAATATGTCGCCGGCCCGAAGCCCGCACCGCGCGTCCATACCTTCGGGGCCCAGAACGTCATAGCCGAGTTCATGCCCGGCGGAGCCAACGCCGCGCAAAACCTCAAGCTGCCCCACAGCTTCCGGGGTGCCGTGGAGAAGCGGATGCAGGGTGTGCTCATGGGCATCGAGAAGATGCCGGGATACAACGATGCTGCCGTGAAGCGGACCTTCGCCGAGGCGTACACGGCCTTCACGGCCGATAGCTTCCGTAAAACGGCGGACAAGGACCGGAAACTCGAGCCCTTCATCCTCATGCTCTTCTCCTCGGCGAGCAAAGCCCAAAAGGTCGGCAAGGCGCCCGACGACGAATCCTGGAAGCCCCTCGTCGACCGCCACCTCGCCATGTTCGTCCGAATTCTTGTCAGCGTCGTCAGAGACAACGGCTACGACCAGAGCAGGCCGGACCTGCTCCAGAAGCTGACCACGCTCGAGAAGAAACTGCTGACCAACGATCAAAACCTGTTCCTCGACGCCGGCCAGGAAGGGAACCACAAAACGATCGAGGTCGAGATACCGGTCAGCTACGATGTAAAGGACATGCACATGGTCCAGTTGGTGGCGAGGATCTTTGGTCGAACACCTTCGCAGGTGCAGTCGGATCTGGATCGGCACATGCCCGACTGGACCGAAGAGGCCGCTATGAAGGACCTCAAGGCGTACCAGAACCGGCTGACCTCGGGCGCATCGGGCGCGCTGCGGAGGCAAGACTTCGACGTCGACGAGGCCTTTGACGAGTGGAAGAAGGCCGAGATCCACCACGTGGCCCAGCTGTTGCTCGAAATTCTGAACGTCAGGCCGGAACTCGCAGGGACGCGTTCCAACTACGAGAAGCCTCTCCCGGGTCGCCCCGCGTCTACCTTCGGAGAGGACCAGGCCTATGCCGAGCTGGGACGCATGCTCTCCAACCGCGACTCGACGGCCTTCGGCCTCGATGGAACACCCAGCTTCAGTTCCTTGTCGATGGACGACGGCGCCAGCATCCGAACGGTGGACGAACCCGGCTACGTCTTCATCCCCCCGGATCCTCGGGCCTACTACAAGTTCGTTTTGAAGTACGCCATGTCGTACGATCAGCTCCACCCGGAGGAGACGGGGGCCCAGGGGCCGCTTTCCAAGGCGTCGACGGATCTCCTGACGGAACTCGCAGTCCAGTGGCGCTTGACGCAACCCACCCGACATATCACCTTGTTGGAGGTGGCCGCCCAGAAATTCTTCGACATGGAGATCAAAACCGAGGAGCTGTACGAGATCTTCGAGTTGGTCAAGGAGGGCAAGCACCCCGAGGTGAAGAAGCCGCCGCAGATCCAGCTGTATTCGCTGCCTTTGAGCGGAATCGAGAGGCGGCGGTGGACGATACAGGACCACGCCACCTACCAGCACCTCCTGTCCAAGTTGAACGACGCCATGCTGCGTGAGCTGCACGACAACGTGGCGAGGTGCTTCGAGACCAAGGCGCCCTCGATCGGCCCGTCTCTCATGTTCATCATGAATCACATACAGAACGACGAGGCTTTCTCCCGACGGTCGGACGCTGCCGACCAGTTCAAGGAGATACTGACGGCCACCCTCACCGAGAAGGCCGCGGTCGTCTACCGCGAGTACCTCGACGCCGAGATCCCGCAGCTCGAAGACGACTGGGACTTTGGTCACATCGTCAAACTGGGGAAGGCCGTCGTCGGCCTGTGCGAGAAGATACGGAAGAGGTACAGGCGGAATCCGGAAATCATGGGCGTCAGCCCCTTTGCGATCCTCGTCAGCACCATGTTCCCCAACTTCGAGGAAGACACGAACGCCATCATCCAGAGGGTCGTCCAGCTGGCTAAGGACCGAGGGCTCGAGGTCAATCTTCAGGACGGATTCGACCTCTACAAGGAACTAGTAGAGATTAGGAAGATCCACAACGAGGTCCTTCCCAAAACCCCGTTTGCCTTCCCGATCGAGGACGTTCTCGACGAGTTCGTCTGGAGGTGGATCAAGGGCGCCGAGACGAGAATGGAGGAATTTGTCGAGGAGGCCATCAAGCAGGATCAATTCCAAGTCCGCAAGGAGGACGATCCCGACTCGGCGGCCACGGACGTGGACGCGGACAGGCACAGCCACTCCATCACCGACGCCTTCCAGCTCTTCAACCAGACGGCCGACCAGATCATGCAGCTGGAATGGGCCGACAACGTTCACCACGCGCGCTTCATGACCGCCCTGGCCAAAGCCTTTTCTGCGGGTATCGGGCGCTACTGCGAGATCATCGAACAGCGCTTCGCCAAGGAGATGGACCGGCCGACGGCGCAGGAGCTCGCGTCGGCCAACAAGACGACACAGGAGCGCTTCATGCAGTACGCCAAAGACGCCCTGAGCACCAAGGAGAGGGTGGAGCCGTTTCAGTTCTACCCAGAGTCCTTCGTCAAGCTCAACAACATCGGGTACGCCATGCAGGCGCTGGACAAGCTGGAGAAGGTCCTGAACGTGGACCGGCTCGCCGAGATCATCCGCGAGGTCGACGGACCGCCGAAGCTGGTCGACAGGAAAAACGGCCGGTACGTCTTCACCGTCAAGATCGTCGAGGCCGAGGACCTCAAGGCGTGCGACCCGAATGGAACCAGCGACCCGTACGTGGTGCTTTGCGACGAGTACCAGAAGCGGCTGGCCAAGACGCGCGTGATCATGCGAAACCTGAACCCCCGATGGGACGAAAGCGTCGACATCACCGTCCAAGGACCGCTCAATCTCATCGCCACCATTTGGGATTATGATACCTTTGGTGACCACGACTTTGTGGGTCGGACATCGCTCAAGCTGGACCCCATACACTTCAGCGACTACCTCCCTCGGGAGTTTTGGCTCGATCTCGACACGCAAGGGCGGGTGCTGCTGCGCATCAGCATGGAGGGCGAGCGGGATGACATCCAGTTCCACTTCGGCAAAGCCTTTCGGCATCTGAAGCGGGCCGAGCGGGACATGGTGCGCAAGATCACAGACAAGGTAAGCAAGCCGATGCCGCGCCCCTCCCACGGCACGGGGCCTCTGTTGATGACGAGATTACAGCTCATCACCCACATCAACGCGTCGCTGTCCAAAGAGGCGCTCCGCGGCCTCCTCAGCCGCGGACTGGCCTCGTCCATGGCGGCGCTCTGGCAGAAGCGCACGGCCAAGCCGGCGCCTCTCACCGAGTTGGACATCGCCAACGCGCTCGATCCGCTGTTCACGTACTTTAACGAGAACTTTGCCATAATGAAGCAGACTCTGACGGACGCGACCATGATCTCGGTCATGACGCGGCTGTGGAAGGAGGTCCTGATGGCCATCGAGAACTTGCTGGTGCCGCCGCTCTCGGAGAAGCCTTCGAGCCAGAAAGCGCTCACGCAGGCCGAGATGGACGTCGCCAACGCGTGGCTGAAGCTCCTCTTCGAGTTCTTCCATGCCAAGGACGACCAGGGCGAAGTGCTGGGGGTGCCGACCGACGTGCTCAAGTCGCCTAAGTGGCACGAGCTTCAGTCGCTCAACTTCTTCTACTTCGACTCGACGGAGCTGCTGGTGCGCACGTCAGAGCGCATGGCGGCGGCCACGGCGCAGCGGGCCGAGCAGCAGCTGCAGAGCACGGGCGGGCAGAGCACCCGCGTGCCGGGGCCGTCGGGCTTCGGGGCCAGCCTCGCGCCGCCGTCGGCGTTTGCCAGCATGGGGACGATCCGGCGGGGCAAGAGCATCATGATGAGCCGCAACCTGGGCACGATGCGGGCGGCCAAGGCGGAGAAGCGCAAGGAGGCGCAGGCGGACCCGTCGGACGATATGATTCTCCGCATCCTCCGCATGCGGCCCGAGGCGGCCGGGTACCTCAAGGAGAGGTACCGGCAGAAGGAGCGGCAGGCGGCGCAGCGGGCGGCAGCGCTCATCGTGCGGCAGAGCGTGACGCAGGGGTGGAACTCGGGACCGGCCTTTGGCGGAGCGCAGTACGGGAGGAACAACCTGCCGAGGAGGTGAGGCGTCACCGCAGCGGCGGCAGCGGCGGCGGCGGCGGCGGCGGCGAGGATGGGGTCAGGCGGGTCGACGCATCACGGGAAAGGAGTCTGGTACGGAGTACAGAGGTAGTTTTCTTTGGCGGGTCGCGCGGCTTTTCGGTGGCTCTGGCGGGCATGGGGAGTGAATGCGGACATGGTCGGGAGCTGGGAATGGGATGGATGGATGTCTTGGGCGCCGGCTGCGATAATGGATATACCCTAGCGCCGGACCGTTTACGGGTGACGATTGACGAGGCAGTTTGAAGATATCAGTTGTTTTTGTCTCCGTGGCATGCTAAGTCTCTCTCGCCTGGGCCGTTTGCGAGGCCGAGGGGATGGTGGTTCAGGGGTTACTGATGGGTGGACAGCCCGCCCCACACTTTAGAGTGAGTGCCTGTAGCCCCGCTACACGGTTTCAGGGGCCACTGGAAGCAACAACGTCAGGAATCGCCTCATCGCGACAGCAGGACGGCTCAACGACCTCTCCACCCCGTCCCCGACCAC
>Ga0247777_1000184_pt1 | contig 15996 bp, 14 predicted proteins | sample UWRJL154409C5_FD_179937 | JGI IMG/M metagenome (GOLD analysis project Ga0247777, IMG submission 179937) | Plant litter microbial communities from Arlington Agricultural Research Station in Wisconsin, United States - UWRJ-L154-409C-5 | ecosystem: Environmental > Terrestrial > Plant litter >...
TGTGGGGGTTGGGGTGTGGTGGGGGGGGGGGGGGGGCGGGGGACGACGTACCACGGCAGGGTTAGGGCCAGCAGCCGCCGCGGCGTCTCTGCGCTTCTTGTCGCCTGGAGGGGCACGGGGGGGTTTGGTCTTGGCGGTGCCGGCGGGCGGGAGGCAGACGACGGCCCAGACCAGCTGTGCGGCGGTGGTGAGGGGCAGGAGGAGGCCGAGGGTGGCGACGGGGTCGGCCACGAGGGCGGGGAAGGCATAGAGGAAGGCGGCGAGGACGGCGGCCGGCTGCGCGTGTCGGAGCGTGCGGGACAGCGGCGTGGTCGCGCGGACGGGGATCGGTTGCAGCTCCGGGGCTGCGGCCGCGGGACCGCTGGGCTTGCTCGGCGACTGCGGCCGCGGCCGCGGCCGCGGCTTGCTCGAGGACATGGTGACCGGATCCACGAGTGGCATGGTGCGCGTGGTCGACGACGGAGACGGGGGAGTGGGCGAGGAGAAAAAGAACGAGATGCCGTCGTCGTCGTCGTCGGAGTTAACGTGACGCGCCGGCCTTGGCGCAGCCGTTCAGGGGTACTCCGTACTAAATTTACCACAGCCCGATCGAAGACCTCGTTAGTACCCATCTATGCCCTCTCGTCGACCAAGGCTACGACGGTTCGCTTGAATGACAGATCCGAGTTCAAAGATGCGTTGTGTTTTATCTCGCCTTGGGAATAGGCCATGTAGCTAGTAGTGGGTAAAGCCCTGCTGAACACCCCTCGAGCGCTGGCCCCTGATTTAGGGGCTGTAACATTTTCTTCCACATAACAGTCGCCCTCTCGTTCAATCTTTTCCCCCGAGTACCTAGTACCTACCCAAGACAGTGCAAGTCCGCTACGTCAACTTCCTCTCCGCATGCCATGCCGTGGGCTCAAGCAAAAATGGCTAGCCTCCGTCCTAGTCCCTTGTCTATGCGACTCTTCGTCTTATGCTTCGCTGCGCGTATTTCTCTTGTGCTGATGCTGTCCCTCCAAACGCCAGTCGAAATGCACGACTCGCGCGAAATGTTGAGAAGAGTCGAGTCCGATGGGAGGAAGAAAGGAGAGAGGATGGGGGGAGGGGGGGGAGAGAGTGGTCTCCCAATACCCAAGCCTCTCAACGTTGTTGGTACGAGTTCATATCCGACCCGGTCCGGATTTGTATTTCTGTGCCAAACGTCAGCAAGAAAGCCACCCCCGGCAACACAAAATCGGCACTTACATCCTCCATGCGTCGAATGTTCTGCGGATCCAGACTGTTGGTGGCGCCCATGAGCGTCTGGCCGATGGCCTTGGTAGCCCCGATAGCCGGACGGAAGATGATAGTCGGGGCGTGGCGGATCACCGCCTTGGCAGCGCCCGTCGCACTCGTCGTCTCGCGCACCTCGGCCGGCACGGCGATGATGGCGTCCCGCGCCATGTTAAGGTCACGCGCCAGGCTGCTGTAGGCGTGCCGCAGTCCCTGCACCACCCCCGTCGGCTGGTCCGCGTACAGCGAGATCTGCTTGCGCTCCTCCTCGTCCGTGTCCTCGTCGTCCCAACCGCCCGCCGCCCCCGACGAGTCTCGCCGCCCGCCCGCCTGGCCCTCGGGGTTCGGCACTAGCATCCCTTCGGCGCCCTGCAGCACGTACTGCGTTCCCGTCGCCACCTTGGCTCCCAGCTTGACCAGCTCCGTGCCCGTCGATTTGGCAAAGGCCGCCGCCCCCTTGGAGATGGACCGAATGATGCGTCCGTCGCGTTTGTACTCGCGAATCGGGATCTCGATCAAGTCCTTGAACCCGCTGCCGACATTGACCAGCGACCGCACCGGCGCTAGGCCCGCCAGCACGCCCGGCAGCTGGTGACGCTTGATATCCGGCATCCAGATGTCGTTGAGCGTCTTGCCCAGGCGCTCAAAGCCCGAGATGCCGTAGATGATGGTGTGCCGCATCACCATGCGCGAGCCGTCGAGGATCATAAAGTTCATAAACTCGGTCGTATGTCCCGACCGCAGCCCGGCGTAGTCGACCCTCTTGGGCTTGAAGTCGAGCTGCACGGGGATGGACATGATTTCGGCTCTCTGGATGAAGGGCACGTCGCTGGGGGACATGTGCGCCGGCGCCGAATCGTCCTTGAACTCGAAGAAGCGCGTGATGAAATCCAACGCGTCCTGGTCGACGTGCAGCCGCAGGGGCAACACTTGGACCCGCAGGACAATCTCCGTGGCGGCCAAATCCGGTACCGGCTTGACGTTGAGCACCTCGAGGCGGACCATGCTACTATCCAGCGGCCGGGCGCCGGCGTCGCGGTCGTAAGTGGCAAACTTCTTCCATGTCGACGTCGGGACGTGGTCGAAAACGACGAGGTCTTGGATGCGGAGATCAATCGAGTTTTGCGTCTCGCTCCGGCCGGGGGGGAAGACGAGCAGGTCTGCGTTGACGCCTTGCAGCTCGAACGTGACCTTGTGGTGTCGGCTCCTATTCAGTTTCAGCCTCTTGGACCTGGGCCGGTGACCACCTCCGACGCGAGTAGACGTGGCCGTTGCCGTGGTTGTCGCTACCGATTCGGTCTCGGCCGCGTCCCCGTAGATGTTTTGGTTGATGGCCTGTGTCAGCTCTCGCGGGTCGTGGTTCGCCGGGATGCCGATGTAGATCGAGTTGAACAGGAAGTCGCCGATAACAGTCTCCTCTTCCTCAAAGTCCTGTTCAAAACCCGATCGCCGTCGGTGGCGCGTCCGGCGCTCGAACGCCTTGGCCTCGACATCTTGGACCGTCTTGGTGATGACGTCCCGGGTGTGCTGCCAGTCGTAGCCATCAAAAAGGTTCCAGATGACGTGGACGTCGCGCACCGACACCTTGAGCGGGCACTTCTCGACCTTGTCGTCGGCTTTCGACTCGTAGGCATTGCGGGCCGAATTCCAGCGGTGAGCGGTGCCTTCGCGGGCCGCCGGTGCCCCGAAGAAGTCTTCCTTGACATCCAGGGCATCGCCGCTGTGAGGCAGGTCGTCGTCCGCCTCCCGCGTCGTCGTCCGGTCCGACGTGATGGAGCCGGCATCGAACAGCGTCTCTGGCGCCTCATCGCCGAGTACCGACTCCGAATCGGGTAGGATGTAGGGACTGGAGTCATCGTAGTACAGGTCGTCGTCGCCACCCTCCTCCTCGGCGATGGCGAAGTCGTCCTCGAGGTTGTAGTTTCCCTCGGCCCTCCCAAATGCATCGATGGAGATCGACGCCAGCAGATCCTTTACGGGCATGACCTCCGTCTTGAACTTGACCTCCTTGCTTGGCGGTGTCGGCGGCTTCAGAGCGTTCGCTAGGGAGATGAGCGTCTGCGTCGAGTCCGCACACGTCTCCAAAACCAAAAGGTCGTCCCGGACATCCACGTCGATGTGTTTTTCGCCAGCCTCATCCGCTGTTATTTGTACAGCGACGTTGGCCGAAGAGATTTGGCAGATCTCCACGAATCCTCTTGCGCACAGCTGCGTTACGAGATCCTTGGTTGGGGGAACTCCGCCACCCGACGCTCGCTGGACGTGGCCGGGCGCGAACGTCACTTCGCGCGACGAAACGTTGGCCACGTCGTCGATGAGTAGTAGCGAGACTTTAGTCAGATGTGCTGCCGCTTGCACGTTCTCGTCCTTCGGAAGGAGGAACTCGAGTCTGGCGTCGGTGAGGACGATGTCCAGCTTCGACGCCAGCCCGAGAGGGTTCAAGCCCAGGACACACTCGCGGAAGGACAAATCTACCATCGTCGGCTTCCCGGCGGCGGCGCTCCCCGTCACTGGGGCCCCACGAGGCAGTTTTCCGGTAATGGCAGCGTGGGCTTGTTCTCCGAGGTTCGCCACCGACGCGGCAAGGCTCGCCTCGAAGTCCTGGGGCGTGGCATCCGCACCGAGGCCCAGCACGTCGATGATGGTGGGGACGCGGTATTCCATGTTCAGACCTTGAAGCTTGACGCTGATGACGGGCTCGATGTCGTCGCCGATCACCCGCATCATGAGCACCGGTATCTGCGGTGCTGCGTTGGCAGTCATCATGGACGAGCCGACGAGCTCTTCGATCTGATTGCGGTTTGCCGTGATGCCGTTGACGGCAACCGCTATGAGGGAGGGTATCGTAATGTGCGCCGCTTCCAGGTCTGTCAGCGACGTTTGGACGATACCAAATCGCCCGCCGACGTCGACAGACAGCTCCACTCTCCGGATCAGAGCCAGCGTGAGCAGCCCGGGTCTGTCGTCCTCGGGTAGGTACTTGGCAACGGTTCCGAGGCGAGCAAGTTCCTCGCCCAGCGCAGGAAGAACCTGGAGCTGCGCAATGTTGCGGACGTCCACATCCACCGCATCGCAGTTCAACCGTAGCAGAGGACCTTTCCTTCGTTGTTTGAGAAGAGTGTCGACCATAATGACGTCGTCGTTCTCATCAAACTTGGACTTGGACGGCGTGATGAGCTCAAGCAGTCGTTCCAGGTCTTTGTCCTTGGGCGTCTTCAGGTACTCAAGCCGCGTGTTCGACACCTCGAGCAGGATGGGGGGTTCGGCACCCGACATCCTAAGGGAAGGCCCCGAAAGGCGGATTTTGCTCAACCCAACACCGATGCCCTCGTCGCGGCTGACCAGTTTGACGGCACTAGTATCGAGAGCGACGCTGCACTCCCTGCCGAGGAGATCCAAGTGAAATCCGCCAATTCTCACGTCGATCTTGTTCTCCGACGAGACCGAGGTGTCGTCCGGACGGATAGGTGCCTCGAAGCGAACACCGCGCGGCTTCGGGGCCGTCTTGCTCGGGCTCTTCCCCGCCTGGGAAGCGTTCGATGTCATGGACGATCCCATGTTAAGGAAGCTGCTAAGACCGCCGAACCAGCTGAACGTCTCGTCGAGCCTCTGAAGGTCCAGCTTGATGTGCAGAGGGAGAGTGTTGACCTCGCACCTCGTCGCATCCGGTGATTGAACCAGCTTCGCCGAGATGTCGGCCCCCGACGTCGGAAAGACGTCCCTGACAGATGCCCTCATCTGCAACCGGCGGTCAAAAGAGACAACGTCGTCGTCTGAATATCCGAACGCAAATCGCTCCAGCTCGATAGACGTTACTGTCGAGGCATGGGAAGAGGATATACCCACCGCCAAGCCCTCGAAGACCGACTGCAACAGGACCTCCTGGGGGAAGCTGGTGGACGTGGGGTCCAAGATCCTTTCCGCGGTGTCCGCGACGCCAGCCAGATTCTCCAGGAACAGAATGGATACCTTGGTGGCGGTGAGACTGATCTCTGGCAGCGTCGACTGACCGTCCGACGCCGTCGTCTCGTTTTGGCCTGCCGTTCCTCCGTCGCCCCGCAGCGCGCCGAGGAGTTCGGAGACTACCATTGCAAAAAGAAATCCGACAGAGGTGTCGAAGCGGACCTCCAGCGGCTCTAGGCTAACCTCGATGGACTTACTGACAGGCGGCGCGGGGACGGCCAGGACAGCCGACTGCCCATGGGTGGTCGCCATCATGGAAGGCGAGTATACCGAAAACGCACCAGGGAGGTCGGGTGCGACGGAGCGCCCTAACCCCGCGGTCGGAGGGACAGCGACGGATGGGTGGAGGGCTGGAAGATGGACAGAAAGCGACTTGAGCGTCAGGACTTCTTTGACGAGTCGGGTCGGCCCTCTTGGGGTGGCAGTCTCGTCCTGAACCTCTAGTTCCGCTTCTGTCGACTGCTCTCCCTCGGCTTCCGGCGACTCCGGGGCGTCTGCCGTCGTACCGGGTTGTTCGAGCGACTTGGCTACGGTTTTGGTAGGCCCCGAAGCTGTCAACGACTGCGCCTGGCCATCATGCTGCGCGGTCGTGGAAAAATGTTTTCTCCTTGCCGGTGGTGACGCCTCAGGACTGGGCGATGCGTCGTCCCAACTACCAGGCATGCCCCTCAAGCGTACCGACTCGGTTTGAGAGAAGGCACTGTGATACATACTTTCCGCATCTTCATGGCTGTACAGATGGGACTGCGTCAAGTCCTCTGCCGAGGCATGCCCGGAACTCTCGCTCCCGGAGCTTGAATGGAATGATGCGTCTGTTCCGGGAGGTGTCGGGATCCGACCGGTATCCGCAATATCGAAAAGCGCTGGCTCCGAGCGTGTTTGTCGGTCTTCCGGATCCCAGGGAGAAGGGTCCATTCCCGCGAACGCCGATTGTGCGCCGTGGGGGGACAAGGAAGGGGGCGACTCTTGGTACATCGACGCTCTAGGCGTCGACATTGACGATGCTGGCTCCTCGGAGGGGTCGTCGTCTTCCTCCGGTGAGCTCTCGAGGTCGTAGGGGATGTCGAAGGCATCCTCGCTGTCCTGAAGCGGGAATTCGTCCTGGTAGAGGATGTCAGAGTCGGCGCTAGATGGCTGCCGAGTCTCTCGACTCTCCGGGGCGCGGCCGCGCGACGAGACACTGCGGGTCGAGAGCTCGGGAGACTGTGAGGCCTGAGAGGACGGCATCGAGGGGGATCTCGACAGGGTGGAAAAGACGTTCGCCTCCGATATCAGGAACGCCCTGATATTTTTCAGCGAGATGCGCCGCTTGCCGTCCGTAGCGACGGCCGCCCGCGACCCGTCAACTCCAGGGCTCAACGACGAAGTGATCCCTTCCACGTCAACATCCTCCAACGCGAGTTGCAAAGTCACTACTTCGGGGTTCGTGGCACCCATCTCGACCGGTATTTCGAGATCCATCTGAAAGGTAACGTTTCGGATGCCAACCTCCACGCGATCAAGGATCCCGAGGAGAAAGCCGGTCAGAAAATTGGGGACAGTGAGCCCTTGCCCGGTACCGAGAGCGGCTTCGTCTTCGCTCTCAGATTCACTCAGGGCCAGCGAAGAAGTGAGGTCTTGTGCTCCGGCGAGCGCCTCCTCCAGTTCCTTCTTCTCAGACGGTGCTTCCTGCTCGAGAAAGGACTGTGCCAGGTCGGCGGCGTTGGGGAACTCGGATGCCTCTGAGCTTTTCTCTCGTCTCTTGCGTTTTTGTTCCGCCTCCTCCCCTTTAGGCAGCACCCTCAGATGAATGTCGACGCCTTCTATCTCAACCTGAACGGGGCTCTGATAGAGGTCAACCGGCAATGTGATCCGGAGCAGGAGAACCCTTGCCCTTTCGATATCAAATGTTGGGGGCAGTTTGAGTTTCCTCTTCAGTTTCTGGACTCAAGAGAAGCGGTCAGCCGCTGTGTCATCGCTTCCTGGTTGATACCCACGCACCTTTAGTTTCAACCCTACATCTCGGAACTCGACCACGTTCTTCCTGCCTAGCGTCAACTCGAGGTTGTCCAGGCTCAGGGCGTCGTCCTCGAAGATGTCGGCCTTGGACAAGCCGTATCGCAAGAGCCTCTTGGCCATGCTGGCCCGCCCAAACCACTCAAATATCCCGGCCATGGCAACGATCTCTTGTTCGACGACGGTTTATCGTGTCCGCGACGCCGACGCGGCTGGATGCGGGGTCGAGATCACGATCAGAGAAGGTGGACTTGCCCAGAGGCGCGGCAACAGGCTCGTTCAAAGGTTAAGAGGTTAACCGGTTCGCGGGAACACATCGTTGGTCATGTGTGGGCCGCCATACTCTGCAGCTTCAAAGCTTCCAGCGATGCTCAGGCTCGGCAGGCAGCTGGGGATTGGACGGCGGGACGGCTTCCCGTTCACCTGTTTGCGCCGTCCCTCTCGCAGAAGTAGATACGACGTCGGTTGTACGCGTTTGCTTTCAGGAGGAGCCGGGAGAGCCCTGCGTTCGGTCTGGATGGTGGGGTTCGAAGGAGGAAGCTCTCATCGTTGTTGGTTTCCGGAGAGGGAGGTCAGGCTTTGGGCGGCGGCCGCCTCGCCCCGTGATGGCGACTTTCCGGGGTCCACCTGCACCTATCACTTGACCTTATCGCTATCGATTAGTGCGATGTGGGCAGCGGCAGTCCATCGGCAAACGTGGGATCCACCTGCAGACTCTCATTGGCCTCTACGCCTCGTGGCTTGGAGAATGGCGACCGCGCATCAACGTCGTCATCGTGGCGAGCGTACGGAGTCCTCAGTCGAGCAATTTTATCTTTGTCATTTAAGCTCTCAACGGCGGCGGCCCAGGCGGGGAGAAGTGTACATTTCAAGGTCCCGATGTAGTTCACAATGGACGGTTCCTTCAGAGAGGGCCGCACCTCACGGTTCTGGGCTCTCCTGGCCTGACTTACCTGCCCAAGCACCCCATCTCGCCTTAGCTAAGGGACGACTCATAGCCACTGTATCAAAATGCGTCCATTTTGGACTTCGACCCCAGTTTGGTCATACCCGGACATGCCGAACCAAACCGGCAGTCGAGTGTACCCACATGAGTGCTACGGTTCATGACTCAACCGGTAGCATGTCAACTAATATTGGACATCTCTTGGGAAACCGTCTCATCGACCCCCTCAAAGCCGTACGACTCAGCTATCCTCTTCCCAACCAGCTCCCCACTCCAGTACGCGCCGGTAGCGGTCCCGAGTGCCACGAAGGGTGCCGTGTGTTCTCCTGCAAGCCAGAGTCCCCGCTGCGGAACCCCCTGCCTCAAGGCGCGGATGTCCCTATCACCGTTTTCCACCCCGACCTGGAAGTTTGTGTAACTCCCGTTCCCCGCGAACTCATCGTTTAGGAAGTCAGTCGCAAAGCAGCCCGACGGCTGGCAGTCCGGCGACGTCTCGTCGTAGTGCAGAAGCCGCGAGTAGTAAGGCCGGAACCACTCGAAAAGGTAGGTATCCTTATCCTTGCTGCGTAGATTTGCGACCTGGTCGACGAGGAAACGGGACTGTTCACCGTAGATATAGAAGAGTAGCGTTGGATGCGCCGCCGATGAAGGCATCGAGGCGAGATCCACCGCTTCTTGTGTCCATCTCTGTGGATTCGACCGAGGTGCGTAACCTGGTTTGAGCCATTGGTAAAAGTCGAAGGTAACGCCACAGCCCGCGGAGTCTCTAATCCAAAAGGCTTTGGGGAAACTTATGTAGACCTACCAAAGGTCAGTTCGTTGAGTCCCCAACCGAAGCACCAGGCTCGTGACCTTTTCGAGACACCCATAACCGATGTTGTCGACGGCCTCCCGCACGTGAGAAGGCAGAGGAGGGTCAAAGACATCCGGATGCCGCTTCAACCAACCAAGGGGAGCCGTGCAAACGACTTCGTCGAAATGCATAGTCTCGCCCCCCTGAGTGACCACCTTGATACTCGTTTCGCCCTCCGACTTCATATGGACCCGGGAAACCGCCTTGCCGTAGTGTATGGAGCCAGAATCGACAGCCGGCTTTGCTATGGTTTCGAGGATCCTCTTGTATGTTCCAGCACAGAAGAGGTTCTCTGCTCTGGCTTCAACACTGGGTTATCCAGTACAAAAAAAGCGCGGGAATCACTCACCTCCTTCAAGACACTCTTCCAGCCAGCAAAAGCGGAGGCTCTGTCTCTGGATAGGGCTGCCTACAAACGCTCCCCACAACTCGGCCGTCTGCATGAGGATTTCCCGGCGAGCCTCTGCATTCCCACTCTCGTCTGGAATCACGATATGACTGCGCTGCCGGAAGAAATCATACAAGCTCTCGTCGGCGCTTATCTCACTCGAATGCTTATTCGAGTATTTGAATGCATCCTCGATGATGTTCCACGTCTTGGTGGAATAGTCTTCACTTTCCTTGAGCGGCATCCTCTCCCCGTGTTGGTCATAGAGGTAGGAACGGGTGGTCCAGGAGTCGACCATTGTGTCCGTCTGCTTAGCGAGGTCGAGGATAGGGTTGTTGTCCGTGCCGTGAATCCAGTTGGGTCCGGTATCTACCAAATGCCCGTTCTTCAACCTGGACTGATGCAACCTCCCACCCACTCGCTGTCTGCTTTCAAGCACGCTGACCTGGAAACCGTGCTGCAGAAGGACGTCCGCACACCTGAGCCCGGCCAGCCCGGCCCCGATGATCCCGATGTGCACGGCATCGACTGCACGCTGCATACGGGCCATGCCACCAGACTCATCTGGAACCTCGACAGTGGTGGCGGTGCGAGCGGGAAGTGCCTTCAGATTCCTGTACTGCAATATGGTCTGGAGGTCTTGGTAGATACGCGACGTCTTCCGACGAGAACGACTGGAGTGAGAAACAGAATGAGCATCTATATCGACAGAAGGAGAGGAGGCACAGGAGCCGGTTCGTGGCAGCCAGTGTAGATCCTATGTGGGGAAGTCGTTGACGGGTGGGTTAGACTAGCGCACACACAGATAAGCACGAGACGTGCCGAAGACGTAGGACAATAGAGAGAAATATGCAGACGGGTTAAGCTGAACTGAGAAGGCGACTCGGGTTTAGCGGTTCGGCACATCGTGCAGCGAGGCTGTGGGACGAGGCCCGCCACAGCCGTCAGGAAGCAGAGAGTGACGTGCCGAGGTTGGGAGGATGCAACATTGAAAAGGAGAGACAGGGACAAAAGGGAGCAGGCCGCGTCTCCGATGGCCACCTGACATTGACGATAGCTTGGAGCCCCCTGATAAGAGCCACGTATGCCACACACAGAGAAACTAGAGCCGTTGAGGATGTGTCTCATCCGCGCTTGCTGCTGAGGAGCATCTCGACGAGTTACTGAGGCATGCTGCAATGCAACGAACCAATAGAATTCCACTGAAGAGCACGCCCCCGAGCATGCCTCGATTCTTGCCAGCATCGAGCGGGAGAGCGGTGATGGCACCCACGTCGAGTCATGGATGACTCCAGCCCCGGTGGAGGGCCAGACGGCGGCGACGGATAGGGTTGGCGCGACTGTCCGCCTCAGCCGGGACCTCTCGACAAGGCTCTGTCGGCCGGAGCTACAGTACCAAAACCGTTCCCCGACATTGTGAACTGTTGGGAGACGGTAAGGAATTGGAGAATACTATGAGGAGGTAAAGCAGACCTGGCCCGCCTAATTCCCTACCTACTGTACCTACCTACCTAGGTACCTTCGTGAACCCCGTCAAACCTGCAGGAGGGGCAGGCCCCCTCGTACTTGGCAGTTCGAAATGTTAGGGAAGGTGAAAGGACCAAATAGATGATGAAGCTCCCGCTGCCTCGATCGCGGGGTTGAACCCGCTCTGGGCTGGAGCCAACCAGCGCCTGTGCTGACCCAGGCTTCGGCTTTGCCAAGCCAAGCCGAACAAGGAATGTGCCGAGGTATCCAATCCATCCTGTCAGCAGGCTCCGCCGGCAATCCTCGGCCGATGTTCCTCGGAAGACGACCCGACCGGGATTCGAGGACATCAAGGTTCGAGGACATCAAGGTTGGAGGCCATCAAGGTCGTCATTTTCCTCTCCCCTTTTAACCCCCAACCTCCCACGACTCCCCGGTTCCCTTCTGATCCTGTAAGTTCCCGGCCGTCTGCTTAATATCGTCACCATGTCGCTTTCGTCTCCTGCCGACCAACTGACCAGGCGCCACCCCGCCAGGAAACGGCCGGCATCCGCTCCTGAACACCGCACTCGACGAGATGGAAGTTCCCTCCAAGACGTTTACTCGGGACGAGGTGGCCAAGCAGGGGAAATCCGATGATGCCGTGTGGTTCATCATCGACTCGGTCGTCTATGACGTCTCCGACTTCCTCGACGCTCATCCGGGCGGCGAGTCCGTCTTGCGGCAAGTCGCCGGCACCGACGCCACCTCGGCCTTTTACAACCTCCACCGGCACGAGGTGTTGCAGAAATACAACGACCTCGCCGTCGGCTCCATCGCGGGCGAGAAGCAGAGCATCATCACACCCAAGCCGGGCGACCTGTCCCTGGTGCCCTACGCCGAGCCCCTGTGGCTGAGCCCGCCCTTCAAGAGCCCCTATTACAAGGACAGCCACCACCGGCTACGAAAGGAGATGCGCGTCTTCGTCGACAAGTACCTAGCGCCCGAGGCCTTGGAGAAGGAGCGCACGGGCGAGCACGTCAGCCAGGAGTTCGTGGAGCGCATGGCCCGGGCCGGCGTTTTGCACATGCGCATGGGACCGGGCAAGCACCTGCACGGGGTCACGCTGATGGGTGGGACAGTCGACGGTCGCGAGTTTGACTACTTCCACGACATGATCACCTCGCAGGAGATGACACGGCCCGGCGCACGGGGGTTCCAGGACGGCAACCTGGCCGGTATGGTCATCGGCCTGACCGTCGTCATCAACTTCTGCCGGGACGAGGCCCTCAAACAACGCATCGTCGGCGAATGCCTGTCGGGCAAGAAGAAGATCTGTCTGGCCATCACCGAGGCCTTTGCCGGCTCCGATGTGGCCGGCTTGCGGACCACGGCGGTCAAGACCCCGGACGGGAAGCACTACGTCGTCAATGGAACCAAGAAGTGGATCACCAACGGCGTCTTCTGCGATTACTTTGTCACGGGCGTCATGACGGGCAAGGGCCTCAGCGTGCTGCTCATCGAGCGGGGTGAGGGCGTCGAGACCAAGCCGATCAAGACGAGCTACTCCCCTGCAGCCGGAACAACGTTTATCACGTTCGACGACGTCAAGGTGCCTGTGGGACACTTACTAGGTCAGGAAAACAAGGGCTTACAGGTGATCCTGAGCAACTTCAACCACGAGAGATGTCTGTTCTCCTACCTTACTCTCCGCCTCCCTCGGAAGGAGGATCCCTTCGATCAACTGTATAGTCGACGCTGACCACCAATAACAGGGACCATGAGCTGCGCAACCATCAGTTTCTCGCGGCTTGTGGTGGAGGAGAGCCTGAAATGGGCGCACCAGCGCCTCGTGTTTGGCAAACGGCTCATCGACCAGCCGGTTATCCGCCAAAAGTACCGCCATCCCTGACATTTCCCTTCCCCATGCGAGCCCGCCGCGGCAAAAGATTATTCACCTTGGGGATATGCTAACGAGTGCCTTTCTCTGTAGACTGGCCAAGATGATCGCTCTCGTCGAATCGCACCAGTCGTGGCTCGAGACCATCACATACCAAATGTGCCAAATGCCGTACGCCCAGCAGTCTAAGCATCTGGGCGGACCTATCGGACTGCTCAAGATGAGCAGCACGCGCGCCGCGCACGAGGTGGCCGATGAGGCCGTCCAGATCTGGGGCGGCCGCGGTCTCACCCAGACGGGCATGGGCCGCGTCATCGAGAACTTTAACCGCACCTACAAATTCGACGCCATCCTGGTATGCCCTCGCCTTCTTGTTTGCGCCGGGGGCGACCGTGGCTAAACTAATTCCTTTTTGCAGGGCGGCGCCGAGGAGGTCTTGGGCGATCTGGGTGTGCGGCAGGCCATGAAGACTATGCCCAAAGCCATGCTGTAACGGAGACGAACGAGAAACTCCAATTCACCTCGGGATTCGTGCATTTTCATTAGGACTTGGAGTCGGAACGGCGAAACGTTAAGGGTGGGAGGGCATCAGAAGGGAGGAGGGAACCTATCGTCGCGGACAGGAACGGGGCTTTGCATCAACTCGGCAACGGCATCATACACCACGATCGTTCAAGGTAGAATACCTGACCCTGTTAACACCACCGGCTTCTGTCCTTCAGGGCTTGGCGCGACCATTCCGCAACTGCGGCTTCATCCGTTGAGGACATTGACCGTCTTGGACTCCTGTGGAAATCCCCATTCTGGATCTTCCAAGTCGTCGAGTCACAGGCAGAGTACCGTCATGTCGCAGGCAGACAACCGCACCAAGATGTCGACACGTCATGTTCATCTATCGGGGTCTAGAGAGCCACTCCAGACCAGTGTCCCAGCTGAGAGCCATGCATCTGCCCCTATCGCGGTCGCGGATAGGAAAATCCATGTCGAGAAAAACGGGGGAAAAAGCGAGGTATGCATGTCTATCCGTAGACTCCGTGGTGAAGACCCCGAAACTTTTGTGTTCCGAAAAATCCGAAGAGTGACGGGTCGAGTCAACTACCTATCGTGGCAGGGGGGGTTGCTTCGCATCGTGTACGCGAGGGGAGGATGACCGCAGAGGAGATGAAAGCAAACCAAAGGCAACGCAAAGTGCAACGGGAAGGTGAGAAATCCTAGTGCCCTGGTATCCAGATGACCATGATCGTGCCGTCTCTGACCCACCCACGTGGACCGTTTCGAGTTTACGCGCGGGCGTAAATCTCAACCACAAGAAAAAGGAGTATATGGTTCGGACCGCTCTCCATCCTTCTCGCAACCAAGCTCCCACTGTCGACGTCTCGTTGGATGGGCGGGTTGATGCCGGCGACTCATGCCATCTGAAGATGCCTAGTTGTTGGGGCACTCGGCCTGGATATGACCCGGCTGCTGGCACTTGTAGCAGATCTTCTCGCCGGTCGACGTGCCCTTGGGGCAGTCGCGAGAGAAGTGGCCAGTCTCGCCGCAGTTGTAGCATTTGCTGCCGTTGACGCAGTCCCCTGGACGACCGTATTAGCAATGGTCGAGATAACGGTTCGGAAGGGGGAGGGGCGTACGAGACATGTGGCCGATGCCGCCGCAAGAGTAGCAGGTCTTGTTCTGGTTGGAGTAACCACCACCGCCGCCGCCGCCGTAGCCGTAGCCGCCGCCCTGGCCACCGCCGCCACCGCCGTACGACGGGGCACCCTTGGTGCAGTTGCGAGCGATGTGGCCAACTTCACCACACTACAAATTGTAAGCAACTATGACGGCCAGAGAGAGGGGTTCGTGTCGATCATACCTTGTAGCACTCGGCGCCAGACTGGCCACCGCCCCCGCCGCCGACAGCACCGCCAGACTGGGGGCATTCACGCGAGATGTGGCCGCTCTGGCCGCAGCGGTAGCAGGTCTTGGCCTCCTTAGGGCCCTCGGGACAGTCGCGGCCTAGAAGACTATGTCAGCCAGGGTCGTAGTGATCTTGATTCAAGGGACCAAGCTTACTCATGTGGCCCTCGCCTGGATGAAAGACATGCGTTGTCAGTCTTGTCTCCACTCCCTCCACGTGATCGTCTTGAACTCACCACCACAGTTGTAGCTACGAGGGGTCAGTTGAACTGGATGTCCAAGGGCGCGGGGGAAGGGGAACTCACCACTTGGCCGCACCACGGTTGGGACAGTCACGGGCCTGGTGGTTGGTGGCACCGCCTGGAGGATAAGAGTGGTCAGACATAACTCGGTCAAGGAGAACCCCGAGATGTAATGTGGTCGAAGCTGTGCCATCGACACGGACAGGCGAAGAGCTGGTGCCGATGACATCTGGATGTTTGGGAGACCAAGACGGCGCGGTCTGCAGAGCGGGCCCGGTCGCTCGAGGTCAAGACAAAGGATTATGCAAAATGTGACTTACAGGTGAAGCAAGCTCGGGTTTGGTAATCCATTATCGCTTTCTTGTTTGGGGGACTTGGTTTGGTGGTGAAGGTTTGAATCTGCAGATGTCCACCCACCATCAGCACGAGGTACAAGTAGGTGACTTCTGTACCGCCAGGGGAAATGGGTACCAGATCTGTGGGTTGAGACGCAAGATGCAGGTTTTTGATTTGGGGGAAACAGGTGAGTTTTTGGAAAGGTGCAGAAGCAGTGAATGGGGTGGGCAAATGGCAAAGCCTGAGGTGGGGTGAGGGAGAAAAGTGGCGTTGGCGGTCGAGATATGAGTGCGGCTGGAGTGGCAAGTGCGGGTGGTGGGGTTTGTTGCGGTCCACAAATTTTTTCCTTTGCAGATGCCCCCGTTGCGACTGTTTGTTGCCGCAAGTCGGATACACGTGAGGGGCTTGGGAGAAAAGCTGGCGGGGGGCCTGGGGGAGGGGAAGGGCGGAGGGGTGGAGGCCGTGAGAACCTGGCACCTCGAGCCCGGATGGAAGCCAAGGACGGGGGTCAGGGCCGCTAGAACTTACTAGGATATTGGTGGCTCGTGGGCAAACGGTCAGGTCAACTGTGTACTGGGTACCGTACCTAGTAAAGACTGGCGTCGGTGGGCAGGAGCAACCGATGTGGTGGTGAGGAGGAAGGGTGAAGGTTCCAAGGGGGAAAAGACGGACGGGTCGAGGAATATCGGGGGTTATATTTTTCGGTGGGCACTGGGCAGCTGCTTAAGTAGTCTGTCTCGTCGGGGACCCGGGGACCCGTCAGGAAACGGAGCA
>Ga0247777_1000185_pt1 | contig 15991 bp, 13 predicted proteins | sample UWRJL154409C5_FD_179937 | JGI IMG/M metagenome (GOLD analysis project Ga0247777, IMG submission 179937) | Plant litter microbial communities from Arlington Agricultural Research Station in Wisconsin, United States - UWRJ-L154-409C-5 | ecosystem: Environmental > Terrestrial > Plant litter >...
TCCCACGAAGGCGTGGGAAAGCCCTTGAACATGGGGGATCTACCGCGAAAGCAGATCTCGATGTGTGCGGCGCTGAGTTGGAATTGAGGTCGACTTCGGCCGTTCATATATACATAAGGGCATCGAGCCGCGTGAAAGAGGCAGGTGATAATGGTGCTAATATCTTCGTGGCCCGGCGACTGTAGATTGCGGTGCATATCCTCTCCGGATGTATCGAGAACGCTGATATCCGGACCGCGCCGACTCTGCCGAGCTTGTGGAGGGGGGACCTAAGGCGATGTGCCGTCGTAGGTACCTAGGTAGGTCGGCCCCTGGTAGGAAGCACATGTGAACTCGGGTATGTATCACCGCCAGCCTTGGTTCTGTGAAGCAACAAGAAACTTGACTAGGCCTGCGGGCCCAAGGAGCACTTGCTCAGCATCTTGAGTCGGGCATGTGAGCCGGCCAGCCGTATCCATCGCCTCGGATGGAAGTACGGAGTAAGGGCTTGCTTCCTTCCGTCGTGTTCGCCGCGTTAAAATCAGAGAGTGATATCTTAAATCAACCCAAGGACACGTTGAAAGCACAGGAAAGAACAAACGCTCCGAGCGCCTCTGCGTGCAAGACGACAAATCGAGTGAGGTGAGCTTGCGAACGGCTGCGTTCGGGCAATCGATCCGGGGCACGTTGCTGTGGCGTGCGTTTTACGCTGTGGCGCCCCGCTCCCTTCCCCCCGCCAAAAATTATAGAGGGAATCGCGTACCTCTCCTGGTCCTGACGTCCCGCTCCGTCAACCCTCCAACATCCATCCCACCTGGAACCGTCTATCCAACCGCGGAATGAGTCCTTGCAGGGACACTTCGGTACCTCTCGACAAGAACCGACAAAACTAGAAACCTCGACAAGCACGACCGCCCTCCCCCCGAACTCACCCCCCCCTCCTCCCACCCGCCACGCCCGCCTGTCCGGCGGGTCCTCTCCCGACCAAGATGCAAGGCTTCAACATGGGACGCTACGTCCCACCGGACGCCGAGGGCGTCGTGTCAGGAAACCAACTGCACCGCAAGCACGCGCTCGGCGCCCGCGCCGCCAAGCAGAGCCGCGGCATTCTGACGGTGCGCTTCGAGATGCCCTTCGCCATCTGGTGCACGACATGCGCGCCGCCCGCCCTCATCGGCCAGGGCGTGCGCTTCAACGCCGAGAAGCAGAAAGTCGGCGCCTACCACTCCACCCCCGTGCTCTCCTTCGGCATGCGCCACCCCGCCTGCGGCGGCTGGATCGAGCTGCGCACCGACCCGGCCGCGGCCGAGTACGTCGTGACCGCCGGCGCCCGCCGGCGCGACACGGCCGCCGGCGACGCCGCCGCCGCCGCCGAGTCGCTGGTGCCGCTCGTGGCCGCGCGCCGCGACGTCGAGCTGCGCCTGGCCCGCGAGCGCGACGACGCCCGCCGCAGCGCCTTCGCCCACCTGGAGCGCACCATCGAGCACCGCGCGGCGGCGGCGGCCGCGCGCGAGCGCCTCGACGAGCTGGAGGACGCCAGCGCCCGCGGCTGGGACGACCCGTTCGCGCGCAACGGGGCGCTGCGGCGGGCGTTCCGCGCGGGCCGCCGGGAGCGCGAGGCCGACGCCGCGGCGGACGAGGCGCTGCGCGGCCGCCTGGGCTTGGGGCTGGAGCTGCTGCCCGCCGCGGAGGAGGATGCGCGCCGGGCGGCGCTGGTGGACTTTGGGCGGGCGGCGCCCGAGGACGGGCCGGTCGGGCGGGTGCTTGCACAGCCGTTGTTTGCTACGGCGCCCGGTCGGGGCGAGGGCAAGACCCAGGGGACCGATGGGGCGAAAAGGGGACTTCGGGCGAAGAAGCCGACGGCCGGGACCATGGCCGCTAGAGCGAAGTCCAGCCTTGCTTCTGAGATCAGGGGGAACACGCGCATGACCAAGGATCCTTTTCTGGACGGCCATACCAAAGACTCACCCAGGGGGCCTACGTCTATCCCTGGACTGCGAAGAAAGCGAGCAAAGGAGGAAGAAGGGGTTGCCATAGCACCCGAGGAGCCGCTGGTTCCAGCGCCGTCAGCGCCTGGGGCGGGCTGCCTGGTGGCGTATGATTCGGACTGATGTACGAGTGGCCGGGTTGATCATGATTCTGCTTGCGTTTACGATACCCCATAGAGTTGAACTTGCATGACGAGGCAAACCCTACGCATGTTACGTGGCTAGGCCAGGTGCTATCTGAGGGGCGCACCGCACCGGAGCAGATAACCAAGTCGAGCAATGCAAGCGAAGTCCTATCTACGGGGAAGTGCTCAGAACGGCCGGTCATCCAACCCCGACCCGTCCCTCATCATGCGTCTCTTCGGCGAGTCTGCGCTGCCATGGCCGCTGCTCTCTATCCGAACCCGCCGTGCTAACACCGCTACGCCTGGACCCGAAACTGGTGCGGGAGGGGGGGAGTGGGGGAGGGGGAAGAAACGCCCAATGCAAACCTCAAGGAGACGGCGTCGTCCTCTTATGCAAACTCCGCTGGGGACCAGATACTCCGTGGGATGGGCAGATCGAAGGCCCGCATGATCATACGTCGTCCATCTGGCCTGCGGGCTCAACGTCGTCGTCGTCGCCGAAGCTGGCCACGGAGGACATGTCGTCGTCGTCTTCGCTTTCGGCCCCTGCTTCGTCGGCTGATTCCTTACTCGCGTACTTTTGGACGTACTCTGCCGCGTGAATCGTATCAGAAGCCAGCCGAGGCGCGGAAGGAGAGAAGAAGAAGCGGATCACATACCTTTGACCTTGACGTCGTAACTCTTAGGCTCCCTAATCATCAGAGCGGCGGCCTCCCCGTTCAGTGGATCCGTCGGGTTGGGGTATCGCAGTAGCTGGGGGAGGAAGACCTCGAAGATGTTGATCATATCGAACATGGGTGACCATGTCTGGTTGATGACATCCAGGCAGACCGATCCGGACCTAACAGAGCAGCCCAAGGTTTTAGCCCAAAGCCCGTCCGTCCGGGTTGAGTCGGTTTCGGCGGCGCTCCTCTTTCCACTTACAGCTCGTCGATATTGGGGTGAAAGATGCGGTTGACGAAGCCAATACTCGGCGATTTATAGGGGTACTGATCGGGGAGTTCGACATGAACCTTCCAGGTGCCGCCCTCGAAGGGAGCTGCTCGCCGAGTCAGCGTCTCTCCCGGAGTGTCCTCCGCCGAGCCCATTGTATACGCACTCTCGGCCGGTCCCTTGAAGCGGACATAGAACTCCTGCCTGGTCGGGGGTCAGAGGATCGCCGTGGTCATCGTGCTCGAGCAGGCGGGGGCGGGGGGCTTGTACACTGATCGGTGTCAGCGGCCAGACGACGTACGGGGACGAAGGGGTAGGGGAACGGGAAGACTCACTGTTGTCGTTGACCAAAACCACCTCGTAATCGCTCATGAGCCTGGGGCTGTTAGTGATGAGCAGCGAGAGGTCGGATCTCGGTCTGGGCCATACATCCTAGTGCCGCGTTAGTAACCGAGGGGCAGAGATCAGGGTGCAGCACGGGACAAGAGGGGGGGAGGGGGTTCGCACTTCATGACCTAGTCGGCAAGTCAGGTCAGCGTGCTCTGTGACGACGGCTTGGGACAAACGACACTCACGTCCGTCTCGATTCTGCGCCGTGGGCTACTCATCTTGGCGGCGGTTGTCCGGGGGTTTGCGTTGACGTGTGGCGCTCCGATGGCGATACTGGTGGAGGGAAAGCCACTACGGCGGTAACTGTATTGGACGGACGAAGCGCAGTGCAAGGTAAGGTGCTGAGGTAGGTAGGTAGGAGTCAGGTTGAGCCGAAATCTGGAGGTTCCAGGTCGGTTGCAGCGAGCAAGGGCGAGAAATGGCAGGCGCCCGCGCGAGACGGGCAGGTATGTTGTTGTGGCGGAGAGCAAGTAGGACGGAGGAAGCAGGAAGCAGGGCGAAGGAGTTAGGTAAGTACTACAGTACAAGCAGCCCGTCGTGGAGAGAGCGGAGGTCCAGTGACGACGGCGACGACGTGACAAGTCACCGGCTCAAGCCCGATGCGGCCGGCTTTACTCGTACATGCACTGGTGTGGCTTGCCGCGATAAGCCGTGACACGATAACGGCTGAGGCCCCTGGGCGAGAATGTTGGGCTGGGGCTCGCTAGGGTGTCGCTTGGTGCGCAAGTGCTGTCGCGAAAGCAGGACAAGCGCCTGGTGAGGAGGCAAAGGCTCGCCTGGCCCCGCCCACTCCGTTGCAAGACCCCCAACGGAGTGGTCGGGCCGCAGTCAACCTACTCACGAGACTTCCCCGGTCTTTGTCAGGCCCCCTTTGCCCGCTCGCCCTTGTGTTGCCGCCTAGTACGGAGTACGGTAACACATGGGGGAGAGACAAAGGCCTTCAGCGGGCGAATCGGCGACGGTCCACTTTGGTCCCTCTTTTCCGGGCAGCGCTCCGTCCCAGTGGCCCTGCCGCAAACGGACAACAATTTCAGACGATGACAGGAGGAGAGAGCCTTGGGAGAAGCCGTTCACGAGTCTGTGACAGAACCCGAGTGAATACTGATTTTGACCACCTCGAAATCTCAACCCAAGCTCGTCGTCGCACCTGGACTTGCCGGCCTGGTGACGGAATCAGCCGCCGCCGCCGCCAGTCACTGGAATCTAAGGCGGCCGTCTTCAGCGCCCGCCCGCTTGCCCTCGCGGCCTGGAAATAAACTTGGGAGGTAAGGTTACTGTACGGAAGTACCCACAGCCGACAAAAGTTACCTCGGCGCGCGCCTCGGACTCGCGCAAACACCATAAGCATTTGCAGAGATACTCAATTCTACACAGTAGGAACCATCATGACCCGGCGAATAAAAAGGGCGAGCCAAACGCGCACTTCCGCTCCGGATTCTCTCCTTTCATCTCTTCCTCTCGTCCGCACGATTTTCTCACCCAATTTGCCCCAGTGGGCAACCTGATTCCTCTCCCTTCCCGATTTCCCAGCATTTTTTCCTGTCCGCCCACACCCCATGTACAAGTCGTTCCTCCTGGGCCGCCCCCTGGCCAGGGGCACGCGACCCCCTCTCCTTGCCTACCGCTCGCTCGCGGCGGCCGCCGGCCACGGCCAAACCCGCCACAGCTCGCATTCGCCCATGGGCGTGCCGACGCCCGCCCGCAAGAAGGTGACGCTCGGCACGCTGCGGTCCCTCTTTGCCAAGGGCGAACCCATCACCATGATGACGGCCCACGACTTCCCCTCGGCCCACGTGGCCGATGCCGCCGGCATGGACACCGTCCTCGTCGGCGACAGCCTCGCCATGGTTGCCCTGGGCATGGAGGACACCAGCGAGGTCTCGGTCGACGAGATGCTCCTGCACTGCCGCTCCGTCGCGCGGGCCACCAAGGCCGCTTTCACTGTACGGACCACACGCATGCCATACATACATGCCCCTCCCGGCTGACCCCCTTCCTAGATCGGCGACATGCCCATGGGGTCCTACGAGATCAGCCCCGAGCAGGCCCTGGCGACGGCCGTCCGCTTCATCAAGGAGGGCAGGGTGCAGGCCATCAAGCTCGAGGGCGGCAAGGAGATGGCGCCCACGATCCGGCGCATCACCACGGCCGGCATCCCCGTGCTGGGCCACATCGGCCTGACGCCGCAGCGACAGAATGCCCTGGGTGGCTTCCGGGTGCAGGGCAAGACGGTGGCGGGCGCGCTGAAGATCCTCGACGACGCCCTGGCCCTGCAGGCCGCCGGCTGCTTCGCCGTCGTCGTCGAGGCCGTGCCCGCCGACGTGGCCCGCCTCGTGACGGCCCGCCTGGCCGTGCCCACCATCGGCATCGGCGCCGGCAACGGCTGCGCCGGCCAGGTCCTCGTGCAGATGGACATGACGGGCAACTTCCCCCCCGGCCGCTTCCTGCCCAAGTTCGTCAAGCAGTACGGCGACGTCTGGTCCGAGGCCTTTCGCGCTATCGAGGCTTACCGCGACGACGTCAAGACCCGCCGCTACCCCTCCCCCGAACACACGTACCCCATACCCGCCGAGCAGCTGCGCGCCTTGGAGGAAGCGTTGCAGGGCACCTCCCCGCCGTCGTCACCGTGATATCTTTTTGTTTCTGTATATTTGTGCTGGATCGCGCGGTTAGTCATTGGGTACGGTGCATGCTGCATAGAGAACGGCGTATGGGTATACCTCGCGTGTTTAGGCCTGGGCGGCGAGCCATCTTCAGAGCGCGCATCTTGGTCCGGTAGCTTGGATGAATGAAAAGAGTCGATGAGCTCAGATCTCCTGTAACCCGTCCCCACGACTTCACCCAAACGCCGGCGTGATGGAATACGCCACGTTCAGCTCGCCATTCGAGTCCTTGAAACACTGCGACGAGGAATCAGCACAAAAATCGCCCTCACCCTTTTCCCCACTCCTTCTCATCTCCAGAGAAGAAGACGCCGTAGGCATCTCACTCACCCGGTGCAAGTTCCCCACGACCTCATCGAGAGCGGGCGCAAAGGTCGAGTTGACGTAGAGGAAAACGCTCTCCGAGTCGCGCACGCGCAGCTGGTTGCGCAGGTACAGCACGACGGCCTCGAACTTCTGCGTCGCGCTGATCTTGCTGCGCAGGTGGCGCACGGGGGGGGCCGACCCCACGGGCTTCCAGCGCACCACGACCTTGTCGCGCTCGAAGCCGCCCGCGCTCGCCAGTGCCGCCGTCGCGTCGCGCGGCAGCCCCAGCAGCACCGTCGACGCCGTCATCGTCAACGGCAGTTCGGGGCTGGACGCCCGGTCCGGGATGGGCGACGCCGGCGGCGAGGCTACGCCTGACGGCGAGGACATGGCTGGCGTGGGCGGGATGGTCTGCCGTTGGTCGGGATTTCTTTCGGGTTTGGCGGAGAACAGCGTACGACGGCCACAGCGTCTGGCGCGGATGGATGTTGAGCGCAAAGTGGTGGTTCGGAAGTGAGGTTGACAATTTGGGAAGCCTGGAAGAACGAAGGATGACGGGCCCCCAGCCAGCGATTGGACAGTACGGAGCGAGGCTGAAGGCCCATACCCCTGAACCCCTCCAACGTCATCTTTCACCAACTGACACGCAAGACTCGCCTCATGCGTTCCAGTCCGTAGTGCTAGTTATTGTTTACTCGTATCATACGATGTACACATGCATAGGCATATATCTACACCTGCCTCCCAAAAAAGGGCAGGACAACCCTCTCGTGCCAGTCACTTTGTGACCTCGGCGGATGGACCCAACATGTCTTGTCGGCGGGCCGCGCCGTCCATACCGACCTCCTCTGCCACTGCCCGCCGTTCCGTTGCTCATTTCCCCGTCGTGTCGCGCACTAGCGAATGTTATGAAGGCCGAAAGAGAAAACCTGCGGTCCCCCACGCCAGCGGTTCTCCTGTAAATGCTTGGATGCGACCATGCCACGCGTTGCTGATATGCTTCGAGACCGACCGATGATGCTGGACGACAACAGAATGAGCGACTAGAAAAGAAATGGCTTGCTTCCAATGCATCGCAACTCCTTCCCAAACGGAACTGCATGCTGTCGACCCAAGAGACCTTGGGCCCCTAGAAAGGGGCTGTGTGATTATCTCCGGCTTTCGGGTATCTGGGGGGCGGGTAGTCGAGGGGCGGGTGCGCCGAAGATGTTGCGCTTGGAAAGAGGTAAGCGGCTGGTACCGCTGCCTGGGAAGACGGAAAAGGGTTCATAGAGGAGGTGACGCAGGACTAGCGGAGTCTGGGTCGTTCCGGTCATGGGAACTTGGGCTCCCGCACGAGCTGCTCCAGGAGCGCATCGAGTTCGGTCCAGTTGTTGTCGTCGTCGGCAAACCTGCGATGCTTGCGCGAGAGGATGTGCTACCATGGTCAGCATCTCGCGGTCGAGCAAAAATGGGATGGGGCGGGGCCAGATGTCTACCTCGTCGAAATCGTCAAACTTCTCTTGGCAGTTTTCGCAATAGCCCGGCTTGGCCTCACGCTTCTTCTTGGGCGGTGGCGCGGGGACACTAACGGTGCGCTTGTGCTTCTGCTCCGGGGCCGTCTGGTCTTCGTCGATCATGTCCAGCTTGCGGCGCGACGTTGTCCCTATGCTCGTCGAACGGACGAAGTTGGGATGATCCATGCTCACCTCCGTCATACGGCGCGAGCTGGGTTCCTGCAACCCCGTCGAGGTCGATCTCTGCAGCACTTGGCGCTGCAGACCGTGGATGGCCTTGCTCGTGCCGGCCCTCGCGCCTAGACCCCCCGTTGCCGACGAGATCATTTGGGAGCGGATGGCCGACGTGATGCCCGACGGCTGGACGCCCGAGGCTCCAGGCTCGCCCGCGAAGAAGCGCCCCGTCTTGGCCCGACCCGTAAAGGCGTTTTGGAAGTCCATGACCGGCATCATGGCAGCCTTGGTAGCATCGAAGAGGTCGACGCGAGCGCGGGGGCCGGCCCTCTGGTTCTGGCCGTCCTGCATCTCGCCCAAGGTCCGCTTCCCCGTGACAGGCTTAGGAGCCGGTGCCTCCGGGGGTTGTAGCTTGGGGGCCTTGTCCGCGGCAGCTGCGGCAGCCGCCCTCCTCGCCTTCTCGACCGACCGCTTCTCCGCTGCGTCGGCGTCCTCCACAAAAGGACAGCGACCGCTGCCACTGGCCCGCAGTTGCGGCCAATCTCCATCGTGCTTCTCGGCGGCCTTGGGGAACTCTCGGATAATCATGGGCTTCTGCTTGCCCTCCACGTCGTACACGTAGATGTAGTGACCCTTGAAGTAGTGAATCTCTTGGGTTGCAACGCGGAGGTCCCGGTCGGTAGGGCCGTTGGCTCGCTCCTTGTCAAGCATTTGCTGCAGAAGGCTCGGGTCCTCGACGGCTCGCGATACCGCGGCATTCTGGTTTGCGGCCCCCACGTGCGAGGCCCGGGTCATGGCGAAGCTGCGATACGGATCGCTCTCGAGAAGGATCTCGAGCACCCGCTGCAGCTTGTTCAACGACCAGATCTTCTTGCCCATGTCCAGCGCGCGATGCAGGACATCGACGTTCCGGGAGGGCTTGAGTCTGCGGATGGGGTCCTCCTGGACAGCGATGGACATCCGACGCGCTCCCGCATTCTCGAAGACGGATCGCCGCGATGCCACGGAGGGCCCGGAGACGGCGGCGGAACGGCTGAGCAACGACGGGTTGATAGTCTGGGGCTGCTCCGCCTCGGCATCCGTGGGTTCTGCAGGCTCCTCTTTGGGACGCTCGTTGGGAATCTCACGCGTTGTCACGACATGAGTGATTGTTTTGTCGAAAAAGGTCTCCCGACGCTTTACAGAGCATTAGCATCCTTCTCTCCTCTGCTGGTCAGTTACCATGTGGTAAACTTACAGCACCCAAGTGGGTGAGTTGCTTCGCAAGGCGTGACTGCTGCTCCTGGGGGATGCCGTCGAAATAGAAGACAAATTTGGGGAACCTGGATCTCTGGTTTTGCTGCCACTTGCGGATTTCCCGAAGGTCTTCCTCGGTGGGCTGGGGGTTTGGATCCTGGACGTGACGCCGGGAGGGAGCGTGAGAGCGGCTCGTGGCACGCGAGGGAACGGCCCGTTGGAGTTGTTGTTGGGGCTGTCTGGACGGCGATCTCAGGACTGCCTTGGTTCCACCCTCGAGCATCTGCCTCTTAGCCGGCGGGGGCTGGCCATAGTTGTCTTCTCTCTGGGTGCTCGCGTGAGACCGTCGTGACTTGGCTGCCATGGCGTTGTTGAGGGCAGTTGCCCCCCGCAGCGGCGAGTTAGCCACATTAGGGTTGCTAGAGAGCGGCACACGTCTAGACGACATTGTCGAGAGGACCACGGGAGTGGGGGATAAAGATACTGCTGCCATGAAACCAGCTGGCCACGCGGACCATGCTCTGGTGGGTGGGTGGTGGGTGGGAGGTGTGGGAGCAGGAGGGGTTGGGGAGCCGGAAAAGATGGCTTAGACGCGCCCAGACACGTCAATGGGGCCGCTCAGCGAGAAGAAGGCATTGGATAGGAGAGGGAAAGAGGCTGGGAATGGGAATGGGAGAGCAAGGACTCAATGGGGCCACACAGAGATGCGGCAGCACAAAGTCCTGGTGTGGTGAGGTGGGAAGCTCGCTGAGGATGGAGAGAGAGAGCTGGACGTCGCGGTGGGAGTTGGCCCAGGTTGCCAGCCACGGCCGGATTGGTCAGGGCATAAACATAATAGTCCCACTTAAGGGAAAGCGCGGCTGTGCACGGTCCCCTGGTCGCGGCTGCCAGTCGCCGCACAGCAACCGCTTTTCACCGGCATTTCTCAACCCCAACTTTCCCCAACGCCGAGATACCGAGACGGCACTGTGGCTCGTGTGGGCATCGGCTCAATTCTGATCTCTGGCTTCCCTCTCCTCCATAGCGACAACACACTGTGCTCGTACACTTCCTACCATGGCTTTGGCCCTACCATAAAGATCTGTGGATCTTTTCCTTCTTCTGTGGCGTTGCTCCGTTCCATGTTTGCCCCCAACGGTGGGCCATGGCAATCAGGTCGAGGCAACCCCTGATGTCGTCTCCTTAGCATCTTATCCCTCCGTTCCGTGATGTCGACGCGCCCCATCGCAGACGTCGCAGCCACCATGAGAAGCCGTATGGCGCCAACGCGGGTCACGCGCCGTTTACCGACGCCGACGGCCCTGCGCCCGAGGCGCCTCAGGCTCGACGGCCCTCGCCATCATACCACTGTGTCGGCGGCAGCGCTGCAGTTCGGCCAGCCGGTTCACGAAACGCATCCCCATCTGCTCAAGGCCGGCGAGAGTAGGTCCATGCCGCGTAAACATGAAAAGCCTTCCAGGCCGGTGTCCTGACGGCTTTCTTACAGTTACCCCCGCCATCACCGCCCAGGAATACTTCGACCGTCGCGCCGCCCTGGTCGAGGCTCTGCCACGCCGGTCGGTAGCGCTCCTAGCCGCCGCCGAGCTCAAGTACCGATCCGGCGCCGTCTTCTTCCCGTTCCGCCAAGAGTCCAACTTCCTATACTTGACAGGTTTCTGCGAGCCCGACGCCCTGGCCGTCATCCGCAAAGGGGACGACTCCGAGTCGGCAGAGTTCCATCTCTTCGCGCGCCCCAAGGACCCTAAAAAGGAGCAATGGATGGGTCCGTGGAGCGGCCTTGATGCGGCCACCGATGTCTTCAATGCCGACTGCGCGTACCCCATCGGGGACGTCCTATCTTCGCTTCCGAGGCTTCTGGGCTCGGCTGATGCGGTATATACGGATATCGACCCGACCAAGTCAAGCCAACACGTACCCCGCGGTGTCCTGGATGGCTACAAAATCAAGCCCCTTGCCCCGGAGGTGCACAATCTGCGCGCTATCAAGAGTCGGGCCGAGGTCGTTAACATGCGCAAGGCGGGTCAGGTCTCGGGCAGAGCCATTACGGAGGCGATGCGGACGTCGTGGGAGTCGGAGAAAGATCTCGCGGCATACTTGGACTACGCCTTTACAAAGGCCGGCTGCGATGGACCGGCGTACATTCCGGTCGTCGCGGGAGGCAAGAGGGGCCTGCTGATTCACTACGTGCTGAACAACGCCGCTCTCCGGGACGACGAGATGCTCCTCGTCGACGCCGGAGGCGAGTACGGGACGTACATCACAGATATCTCGCGAACGTGGCCTCACAACGGCAAGTTCGCCCCGGCGCAGCGGGACCTGTACGAGGCGGTCTTGAGGGTGCAGCGCACCTCTGTCGCCCTTTGTCGAGCCGACGCCGGCATGTCGTTGGAGCAGATCCATAAAATCACGGCCGAAGGCCTGCGGACGGAACTCGGCAAGCTCGGTTTCGACATGTCCGGCGACGCGCTGTCGACGCTGTTTCCCCACCACGTCGGCCACTACGTCGGTCTCGACGTGCACGATACACCCGGCTACCCGCGGAACATCCCTCTTCGTGCTGGACACTGCATCACCATCGAGCCCGGCGTGTACGTGCCGGATACGGAGCGTTGGCCGGAGCACTTCCGTGGCATGGCCATCCGCATCGAAGACAGTGTGTGTGTCCAGGAGGAGAACCCCTTCATCCTGACCACCGAGGCTGTCAAGGAGGTTGATGACATCCAGGCCCTACGTGGGTAAAATCGGCAACGCACATCTTCCTGAGGAAGGAGGTCGGTGTCGCAGCCCTAAGGCGATGATGATGGCTGACTCAGAGCCCAACTTGTGTATCGGCGGCGGAGTCCGCTATGTACATAACATGGATGTGCGGATTTGGGCAAGTAGGAGGTCGATAACATCAACTCACTTCGCAGTACACCCCCCTCGTCACAGTAGCCAAAAAAGAAGAACTCTCACGAGCATGCATCTCATGCACCATGCCGCGTCGCTATTGAGCCTGGGTGATGGGTCGTTCATGGGAAGGTCACGCAATTGTTCTGACCGCCACTTGCGTGGGCTGCCTTGGGATTCGCAACCCTGATATCGTCCTGCTTTCGTATTCCGGCCTGACATCTGTTCGACATCGCTTTCCCCTCCATGACTTATTTATAGCTCTATAGTCCTCGGGTATCTCCCAAACGCCCCCAAAGCAAGCTGACAACTGCAAACCGAGAGTCGTAACGGCGTTTCATGAGGACATCACACAAACCCGCCCAGCCGGGTGGGGTAGTCGAGGGGGGGCAAGGCTGGCTCGTCCGGTGAGGGACCACGCTCAGTCATGAGTCGACAATATTACAGTCCTGCGGCCCTCGGAAGTTGGCTCGCGTTGTCGGCGTCAACAGCTGCTCAAAGGCTTGCACGCGCCGCGACAGCTCCTGATGCTGCTGCGTAATGGACCGGTTGCGTCGCTCCAGGTGCCTGATGTACTCGGTCGCCTTGGTCAGGACAGTCCCCTGTTCCACCCCGCCGTTAGCCGTGACGGCCTCCTCCGGGAGAGGGGAGGGGGGCCCCTTGCCGTACCGGCTGGGCAAGGCCATGGCACGCACCTTGCTGACTTTGGGCGGCGCGCCGCCGCCCTGCTCCCCCTCGGCGCCGGCGATGCTGAGCGCGGGCACGGCGTCGCGCAGCTCGGCGATCTTGTCCTTGAGGTTGGTCCGATACTTGCGCTCGATGTCGTTGTGCGCGGCGCGCTCCGTGTTCTTGGGCTTGCCGCCGTCGTCCAGCCCCTTGTCGTTCTGGCCGGACCCGGGGGCCGAGGCCGACGACGACGACGACGCGGCGGCGCCGCCCTGTATTTGCTGTTGCAGGTGTGTGGGCCGAGGGTGGGGCGCCATGGCGGTGGCCTGGCCGACGGCGGGGAGACCGTCGAGGCCGCCGGCGCCCCAGGAGCCCTTGGGCGGGCCTTGGCCCATTGCCAGCGAGATCAGGCGGCGCTGCTCGGCCTCGGACAGCGCGGGGCTCTGGACGAAGACCAGCGAGCCCGGCCGCGGGGCCATCTGCGGGGCGGCGTCCCAGCGGAAGGGCGCCGAGGCGACGTCATCCAGGGGCGAGAGTTCCGGCATCGTGAGCGAGTCGACGCGGGCGAAGCGGTCCGCGAAGTCCAGAGAGAAGGCCTCGTCGTCGTCGGACAGGGCATGGTCCACCGCGCTGTCATCAACGATGTCGTCCAGTCCCAGGAGTCCTACCGACGCCGTCGCCCTTGTTGTACTAGAGGGTCTTCAAAGTGGGGGGAGCGTGGTTAGTAGACGCCCGGATGAACCGACAAGAGTGGCTCTGATACACAGGGTACAGCGTAACGAGCCGCAGTCTTCCAACCCACTGAAGGGTCTGCTGGTGGCCAAGTCGCCCAGTTTCGCTAGGTTGCTAGCTTGAGGGAAAAGGGGACGGAGGACTCACCCGTCGAGAGGCATCTTCTTCAGCCCGTCATTCTCAAAGTGAATCCAGGCGTCCGAGGGTGCAAACCCTGAAGGATCAGGGGCCAAGCCCTGGTGGCTGCTCTGGCCTCGCAAGAGTTCTTGAGGTTGTTGTGTTGGCGCCATACCTTGCCGCGCAGGTCGCGCAGTATTGGAAGGCTGGCCAGCTCCGGGACGAAAGGACATGGTCACGGCGAGACTGCGTTTGCGCGAGGGGCTCGGGGATTTGGGGAATGATGCGATGATGGAATTGCCTCGAGTGCTTCTCCAATGTGATTGTATATAGCGGTGGAGGATCGTGATGCCTTGGAAGCTGACTCGAACGGCCCGTTAGTAACACCCCTTCCGCCAACCTTTCGTTGTCGATGGCGCTCGGGAGGCGAGTTCAGGGGTAGCGGTGCCGAAGACGAGTTCGGATACGGGCTGTACAGGTCAGGCAGTGCCCTGAAAGGCCTCTTTCCGGGCCGTTGGGCTGGTGTCGTGTTGCAATCGTCCTTGAAGGACGTTCCTGGTTACGTCCCTCGTTTGTGCGCGCTGGAGTCGAGGACGCCTCCGGTCTCCGCCGAGCCTCTGTGGTAGTTGGAACTTGAAGCCTCTCTGGGCCGGGGGAACCCTGCAGAAGGGCAGCCTCGGCACCAGGTATCTCCCTGATATAAGAAACACGCCGCGTCGGGTGTGCAAGGGAAGAACCCCCTCCAAGTGAAGTGGTGTCTGGCAGGAGACTGGCTCGACGGGGTGGCCGGCGGCCGCCTGAAATTCGGCCTGTGGCGCCGAAGAGCCTTCTACTACGCCGCAAGACGCTCCTTCGGGGGACGAGAAGGGATGGCTTGACGACTCGGAAGCGGCCGCTCGCGAAGGGACTGGGCCATCTCTCAAGCTGGGGGGGACTGCCCTGTGGGTGCCCGACGGGATGCCCTCAGCGGATGGTCGGCATTGAGCACGGCAGAGGCAAGCCTGGCGGTGGGAGGTTGTGACACCTCTCAGGGCCTGAGGGCTCCGCGGAAGCGCCTAGGCTCGCCTGTTTGCAGGGGAGAACTGGCGATTATCGTCCCAGGGCGAGTTGGCAGCTTGAAACTTCCAAAAATGGCATCCGTCGTGGGAAAAATCAGGCCACTTTTCGCCCAGACCTTCGCTCCTCGCCTCGCTCGAACCATTCTTGCATGGAAACCGAAATGAAAAAAACGCTGGTCTTTCCCATGCTCAGAGGGGTGCTATCCGCCATTGAAGGCAAAGAAACGCCCTTTGCGAAGCGAGGAGACGCCTACTTCGTTCAGTAGTTCGTACAGTAGCAGCTTTGGTGGACGTCTCCGCGGCGGCTGCTGCTTGCCTTTCCAGGTTCTTTGCAACGACGACCCTCAGCGGCTCGGCATCTCGACCGCTCGCACGGGCTTCCGATCTGGATGGATAGATCGGCCAGTCGGAGCAGATGGTCGAGCCGTTTGGGTTTCTTTCTGCCCGTGTCGAGCCGCAGGCCGATGAGGCCGTTCGAGTCCGCGCGCCGCGCCCACCGGCCCGGAGGGTGGTGCTCCACGGGATGCTGAAGCCGGGCTCGGCCGCCGAGGTCCGCTCGGGGCCGATGCGCGGCGCAGCATCCTTCGCTGAAGTTTCGCACCGGTGCCGGGAATCCTGCCAGTCAGGTCTCGTCTTTCGCCACGGCGCCCGGGTCGCTTCATACCTTTTAAGGACCCAGGTTGATCTGCCTCCCTCGAGGTTGGATGAGGTTCGGGAAGTCACTCGGTGAACGGTCCGAGGGTGGTTCGGCGATTGCGGTCGGGTCGGCTCGATTTGGAGAGACCGGGATGGATTGGGAAGCAGGGGTTCGTCCGTTCAGTCCTTGCAACCTGCAACCGCCATGAGCCCTCCTCGGCGACATCTTTGCGGGTCGCGGAACAACAACAGCAGCAGCTTTGTAATAGTCTGAACGGAGCCACGGGCCAACAAGGAGCCCCGACAAACATTCTCGTCGATTCAGCCTACGGTCCTCTACTTATTATGTAGCAGGTGGTCAGTCCTACGGACCTGCTCTGAACTCCCCCCGCTCCGGGTGCCGTGATATTTACTGTAGTGACATGGTCTCTGAGAGCCTTGTCATCATCAATAGCCAGTCACCCTTAAAGTCGAGACCCAGAGGCCGACAATGGGCGCGATGTTCTCCTTCCTCAAACGGACCTGGCAGATCAGCCAACCGGTCGAGGTTGCCAAGGCGGCCGACGCCCTGAGGTTCGGCGTTCTCGGGGCGGCCAATGTCAC
>Ga0247777_1000186_pt1 | contig 15983 bp, 12 predicted proteins | sample UWRJL154409C5_FD_179937 | JGI IMG/M metagenome (GOLD analysis project Ga0247777, IMG submission 179937) | Plant litter microbial communities from Arlington Agricultural Research Station in Wisconsin, United States - UWRJ-L154-409C-5 | ecosystem: Environmental > Terrestrial > Plant litter >...
GGGTAAGTATCAACCCGAAACCAGCGAAGGCAAACATTTACTGGCACATGAACTGGCACATGTGGTCCAGCAGGGTGCAGCATCAACATCCATAAAAAACATACAGCGGGCCGCAAATTTTGTTGAATCTACACCGGTGTATGATATAAACCTGGCAGAACAATTTGTTAAGGCATATACAAATGATCCCGATAATGAATTTGGGTCAACACATCCACTGATCAATACGGTAGACCTGACCGCCAGTGCTGCAAATCCTATTAAAGTACCGGCGGAGAGTGATTTGTCTACCACAGCGGTCGGTAATGAATTTGAAGCAGGCGTTACTACAGTGCCTGTGAATGAAACCTCCTTCCATATGCGTTTGCCACAAAAGGGTTTAACTAAATGGACCTTAAGCGCCCCTATAAGCAATATCGCAGGACTTTTTCAGCATTTGAACTGCCGTATTTCGGATACCAATATTGAAGTTACCGGGCATCCCAGTAATACAGCTATTATTACAGCTACTCATGTTCACGAAGGTGTTCACGCCCAGCATATACGTGCGGCTCACAATGACAGTATTGTAAAATTTGACCAGTTTTTGACAACCCGGAAAGTAAAAGCTGCTACCGAAGCTGAAAGCAAAAGACTGTTACTTACGCAGATATCAGGAATGTCTCAGGCGATGTTAAGTTCATTTGCACGGGCGTTCAGCCAGAAGGCAGCCGCATTTCACGGGGGCGCTTCCGGAAGAAAGGGTAACCTGGCAATACGTAATATCTCATCGGATTGTTCAAAAGTAGAAATAAGAGCTACCAATTAACCCGGATCGTAAAACATTATTAAGTAAATTATGAAACCTTCCATATACCGCCGCATCCGCCGCCGCACAGCGTCCCCGGAATTGAACAACACAAATAAGGAAAGTAAACAGGAGCAACAATTCTTTGGCGAAACAATGCATGAAACTTTTTTTAAGCCGGCAACAAATGTTGTTCAGGCAAATGCCGTGCATTGCAAAGAAGAAAAAAAAGAGGAAAAAAAGCTGCAGCGTTCTCCTGAAAAAAAGGAGGAAGAGAAAAAATTACAGCGCCAAACTGAAAAAAAGGAAGAAGAAAAAGTTCAGAAGAAGGAAGGAAGTGCCGGTACAACTGTAACACCACCGGCGGCATCAGCTTATATCAGCTCGATCAATGGTAAGGGGCAAAGTATGGATGCACAGGTACGATCATTTTATGAGAACAGGATGGGCGCAGATTTCAGCGCTGTTAAGATCCATACGGATAAAGATGCTGCAGAATCAGCTAAGGACATAAATGCAAAAGCATATACCGTAGGGAATGATATCGTGTTTAACGATGGGCGATACGATACCAACTCCGACGAAGGCAGGAAGCTGGTAGCACATGAGTTGACCCATGTAATGCAGAATAATGGAAATGAAAAAGGCAGTATACAAAGGCAAACATCTACACCTGTACCGGCTACTGCTGTTGTAGACCCTGTTACACAGATCGCAACTTTTACGATCAGCAGCGTAAACGTAGTGGTAGAACCCGATCAAACCTTACCAAGAAGGGCCGCCGCAAGTTTTCACGGCCAGCGCTATACGGTAAACAGTTCCGGGGCATTAACTGCCACATATCTTGTTCCCCGGGTTGTTCCCGTTTACACGGGAACAGGAAGAAACAGGCGGATATCATCAGTTACGCTCACGTTTACATTATACATCAAAACTTTTTTTGGAACAGGCGCATCTGCTTCAGATACATCAGCCTATGGCAGGGGAACAACAGCAGCGGATATTGCTGCTGGCAATACATCGCTGGGCTTTCATGAAGGCAATCACGGACAGGATGCCCAGGATTATATAGCACAACATGCATTACCGCAAATTACGCTTGCTGTACCTGCTTCTATCGCAGCTTACAATGCTGCCATGCGTGTATTTAATGCTGAAATGCGTACCTATTCTGCGTCAATGAGCGATTACAGCCATACAAATACAGATATGGTAGGTACGCCGCAACCATAAAATAATTTGTAATTTCACAAGCATATGATTTATAATATAGATAAAAATATAAAGCCGGCCTCAGCGCTCGAATCGGCAGTAACTGATCTTAAAAAAATCATTACGCATCGTATTCAAACATATTTTAACAACGAGCATGTAGATTTTTACGAATGGCTGCAACAGGAGTTTAATGACACAATTTACAACCAGGAGATCAAACAAAATTTTCCTGAACTGCAAGATGCCGGCGAATGGATCATTTTATTAACTGCATTACTGCCGCACGTGAAACCTAATTTTTTTGAAGCAATAATTGCAGAACATTTGCCCAATGGCGGGGATTTTCCGGAGTTCGGCGGTATCAGGGCTACCAACCATCGCAGTCTTTTACCTACCGGCGAAACGGTGCAGTTTATCCTGGCAGGCACAAATATTGAAGACCGTTTGCAGGTGCAAAACTATTTTACTGAAGAACATTTTTTCTTTACAAATAACATTTTATGGCTCGAACCCGTAAAAGAGGGTGAACCAAAAATGAGCGGCAGGATAATACTGGCGCAGGATTGGGTAGATAAGATATTACTTGATAAAGAAACATCGCCCAGGTTCGGACTTGATTTCCCGGCAAAAAAGATCGTTACCGGTATGGAGTGGGATGATGTGGTGTTACACCCGCACACATTACAGCAGGTGAATGATATCAGTGTGTGGCTAAAATTCAATCACCTGGTGCAGCATGATAAGAACCTGGGCAGGAAAATAAAACCGGGTTACCGGGTACTTTTTTATGGCCCATCAGGTACGGGAAAAACGTTGACCACAGCTTTATTGGGCAAACAGTTTGGCAAGGATGTTTACCGCATCGACCTGTCGCAGATCGTATCAAAATTTATTGGTGAAACTGAAAAGAACCTGGAAACTGTTTTTAAAAAGGCGGAGACCAAAGACTGGATATTATTCTTTGATGAGGCCGATGCGCTCTTCGGTAAGCGTACCAATGTAAGCAGTGCACACGATAAATATGCCAACCAGGAAGTAAGTTACCTGCTGCAGCGGGTGGAGGATTATCCAGGCCTGCTGATCCTGGCATCGAATTTTAAAAGCAACCTGGATGATGCCTTCCTGCGCCGTTTTCATTCGCTGGTGCATTTTCCAATGCCCGTGGCCAGTGAGCGGTTAATGCTCTGGAAAAAATCGATGCCCGGTAATTTAGCTTTGCACACATCTGTAAGCCTAGAAGACCTGGCCAAACAATACGAAATGACGGGGGCATCAATTTTAAATGCTGTACATTTTGCCACCCTGCAATGTTACGCACGCAGTGAGCAAACCATTTACCATACCGATCTTATCGAAGGCATTAAAAAAGAATTCTTCAAAGAAGAGAGGTCATTTGCTTAACACTATTTGGCAATGGAGAAGCATTGGCTGGAGCTGCTGTTCCTGATAAATATAATGGCATCGAAATCATTACGAAGGTCGGCCTCGCCAAATTGTTTTTTTCCATCCACAACAGCAGCACCGATATTGCGGAGATCTTTCTTATCAAATAAAAAATCATTCTGTGCAGTCTGTGTAAGCTGGTTCAGCAGCAGCAAATAATTGTCATTGGCTGCAGCACGCAGGTAATACTCATAATCATTTTTATTGCTGGGCGACAAAGCGTTGGCAGAATCTATTTTATTTCGATTGCCTGCTAAATTAAAAGCAGTGTAGGTACCGGTTTCGCCGGCAAAGCCGATCGCCAGGTAGTTTTTGCCAAATTTCTCTTCAATGTATTTGCCCATCCAGTTTTTCTTTTTATTGATATGGCCGTTCTGCGCCCACAGCACGATCTTACTTCCCGGATCCTGATCGGCCAGCCACTGTACATTCTGCGCCATACTTTCATCACGGCTTTGGGTTTTGGCATTTTGTGCCGAAAATTGCCATAGTATGGTCACGTTCTGTTTTATCCAGGCATAATCCGGTTGCTGCCTGGCTGCAGCGGATGCTTCAAGATCCTGCATCATAGCCGAAGCTATGGTCAGCAGAACCGCTGACGCTTTCCTGTTATCGGCATTAATTGCATATACCAGTTTAGCTGCTGCAGAATCAAAGCCGGCTATTTTTTCAGCAAGGGCAATATTGTTTTTTATGCTGAATTCCTTTACATTTTTTAGAGCAGTTTTATACTGCTGCATATCAAAACCGGTGAAGTATATTTTCCTGCTGCTGGTATCATTGTATTGCTTCATCCATTCGATCATGTCCACGACTTCCTGCGTATACCAGGTCCAGAAATTCATGCCCGCAACCATTTCTCTTGCCTTGCCTTTCCCTTGCACGATATACTCATTCAGTTTATATGCTTCTGGCATTGAGGCTTCAATGGAAAAGATGTTGAATCCCTTTTCTTTTACCAGGTACTCCAGCATCCGGTGTTTCATGGTAAACACTTCCGAAGTGCCGTGTGTGAATTCACCCAACGCAACAATGCGGCTATCGCCGATAAAAGCATCCAGTTTTTTCAGGTCTTCCAGCCCATTGCCGGCTTTGAGGCTTTTAACCGGAAGCAGGTTATTATTAAGCCATTCGATGGAAGCCTTATCCTGTGCATAGATCGCCAGGAAGGCAAAAAGAAATATACAGGTAACGGATAATTTTTTCATACCCGAAATGTACAAAATCTCTTGTTTATTACCAGGGTATTTTAAGCGGAGATGACCATTTATCAGTTTTATGGTTTTCATAAAGCTATTTTCCCGAAATTTACCGGCATCTAAAATATATTAAATGAAGAAATCTCTTATTTTATCAGCCATAGCTTTATTGATTCATGTTTTTTCCTTTGCCCAGGCCGATCGCTGGCAGCAAAGGGTGAAGTACAACATGAACATTGATATGGATGTAAATACCAACAGGTTTACAGGCAAACAAAAACTGGAATACAGTAATAACTCGCCGATGGCCTTGAACAAAGTATTCTATCATTTGTATTTCAATGCCTTTCAGCCCAACAGCAGCATGGATGCACGCAGCAGGGAACTGGGTAAGGTATTGGTTAATGGTCGTGCAGATTGGGATGGCCGGGTTAAGGACCGTATCCTGAATCTTAAGGATAATGAGATCGGTTATCAAAAGATCATCTCCTTAAAGATGAACGGCGTGCCGCAACCATTTACTTACCACGAGACCATACTGGAAGTGAACCTTACAAAACCTATTGCTCCCAGGTCGAAAGTTGTTTTTGATATGGAATTTGAAGCACAGGTACCCTTGCAGATCCGACGCAGCGGAAGGGATAACCCAACAACGGGCGTGCGTTACAGCATGAGCCAATGGTACCCAAAATTATGTGAGTATGATTATGAAGGCTGGCACCCCACACCTTATGTAGCCAGGGAGTTTTACGGTGTTTGGGGCGATTTTGATGTGACGATCAATATTGAAAAATCGTACAAGCTGGGCGGAACAGGGGTGCTGATGAATGCCAAAGAAATAGGCTGGGGTTATGATGCGCCGGGTACAGAATTAAAACCAACCACCAATGCAAAACGTAGCTGGCATTTTGTGGGTGAGAATATCCATGACTTTGTGTGGGTGGCCGACCCAGAATACAGGCACCTGGTATATAAAATGCCAAATGGTGGTCCCACATTACATACGCTGTACAATTACAAACCCAACGATGCAAAAAATGATTCGGCCTGGGCAAAAGTACTGCCGGCAGCAACAGCGGCATTGCCCTTTATAGAAAAGAATTTTGGTAAATATCCTTACCCCCAGTATTCTTTTATACAGGGCGGAGATGGCGGTATGGAGTACCCGATGGCCACTTTACTGGTTGGTCCGGGACTGGGCACTGTTTTTCACGAATGGCTGCACAGCTGGTACCAGATGATGCTGGGAACCAATGAAGCCATGTATGCCTGGATGGATGAGGGTTTTACAAGTTATGCCGAAGACCTGGTGACAAAATTCTATGATAACAAATCGGCTTTGCAGGGCTACCGTGAAATGTTACAGGCCAATCCCAACAGCAAGAATTTAAAAGAGATAGTGGAAGATTGCCCGGAAGATCATAGCGCAGCGTATTTCAGTTATTTTGGTTTGGCGAAAAGCGGCTTTGAGGAACCCATGACCACGCATAGCGATCACTTTAACTCCAATTACGGGTACAGTACTGCTGCGTATTCAAAAGGCGAAGTGTTTATGGAACAGCTGGGTTACATTGTGGGTGCAGAAGTAAGAAATAAAATATTGCTGGAGTATTATAAGCAATGGCGGTTTAAGCATCCTAATGCCAATGACCTGATAAGGATCGCTGAAGATGTTAGTGGTATACAACTGGATTGGTATAAAGAATACTGGGTGAATACCACCAAAACGATCGACTATAAAATTGATAGTTTGTGGGAAGAGAATGGTTTATCTAAGATCAGGTTAAAAAGGATCGGGCATATGCCCATGCCCATCGACCTGCAATTGACTTTTAAAGATGGCAGCAAACAAATGTTTTACGTGCCTTTGAACCTGATGTTTGGCAACAAACCAAACGAAAATGATAAACAGAAACGTGAGATAATGCCAGAGTGGAGATGGACACATCCTACCTATATTGTAGAAATGAAACAGCGGCTGACGGATATTAAATTGGTAGAGATCGACCCTTCAAAAAGAATGGCCGATATTGACAGGAAGAACAATACACTGGAATTGAATTGGTAACGGTTAAACCACACAGAGGTTATGCAAGTAGATATCCGCAGGGTTACTGTAGCTGATGTGGCTGTATTATCGGCGATGGCCAGGGAAACATTTTATGATACATTTACCGGTACCTGCACGGAGGAAGACATGCAGTCTTTTTTAGATAAACATTACAGCGAGGAACAGTTGAGCAGGGAATTGAGCGACCCGGATACGCTTTGCTTTTTTGCTGAAGCAGACGGGATGCCGGTTGCGTATTTATATTTTAAAGAAGATTACAGCAATTTTCCCGTGGAAAAGAAATGGAAAGCACTGGAGTTAAAAAGGATCTATGTGCTTAACGCTTTTCATGGAAAAGGCATTGCACAAAAGCTGATGGATTTTATCCTGGACTATGCAGTAGAAAAAAAATATGAAATGGTTTGGCTGGGCGTTTGGGAACACAACCTGCGGGCCCGTAAATTCTACGAAAAATATGGCTTCGTCAATTCAGGATATACACACGATTTCCCGATAGGTAATACAGCACAAACAGATTGCTGGCTCTGGAAGTTCCTGTAAACAAGAAACCCGTCCCGGTTAAGGAAAGACGGGGCCCGTGTATTGTGCTTGTGCCTGATTGTATGTCTAACGTCCGAAATATTTATTCACTGCCTCTACCCGGTTGGTAACATGTAGCTTCTCGTAAATATGGTATACATGCTTGCGTACGGTTTCCGAACTGATGGTTAATTTATCAGAGATCTCTTTGTACAAAAGCCCCGTTGATAACATTTCCAGTATTTCATTCTCCCTTTTTGATAATACATCCAAAGATGAACCCTGTGCGGTTGTGATCGATTTGTTTTGAAAAGCCGCTACCACCTTACTCGCTATCTGGCTGCTCATGGGAGCACCACCCTGTATCAGTTCGGTAATGCCTTCCAGTAATTTGGCAGGCTGTGTCTTTTTCAGGATATAACCACTGGCACCAGATCTTAATGCTTCAAATATCTTTTCATCCTCTTCATAGATGGTACACATCATGAATAATATTTCGGGATTGCTGGCTTTTAATTCCCTCACCACCTCAATGCCGTTAATACCATCACCCAGGCCAATATCCATTAATACAACCTTTGGGTTGAGTATCGGCAGTTTAACCAGGGCTTCTTCGCCTGTAACACAGGACCCGGCAAGGGTAAAATCGCTGGAGGATTCTATGATCTGCTCCAATGCCTGGCGGATATCATTATTGTCTTCAACTATTGCTACTGAATTATTCATCGTTATACAAAATTGAGATTATTAACGGAATCAAACAATACCCTAAAGTGGTAATTGAGCCTACCTGCCAGGTACGTATAAGAGGTATTTTTCTTTAAAAAACTCCTGCGGAAATATCTTTTCTATCTCCCAAACCCTGGGCTTGCAACCACTTTCAAAAATTTCAGTGGTCAGGTCGCCACCTTTCAGGCATACCAGGCCATTGGGCAGCCCCGGCTGGTCTACTCTCTTTTTCTGTATCAATGGCTTGCTCCAGTGCCAAAGGTCTTTTAAAGGCGCTACAGCCCGGGAAACCACTACATCAAATTTCCTGTTCCTGATATCCTCTGCCCGGGTATGTTGCACGGTCAGGTTTTGCAAACCCGTAGCTTCAGCGATGGCTTCCACTACTTTCAGTTTTTTATTGATGCTGTCAACCAGGTGAAACTGGGCTTCGGGGAAAATAATGGCAAGGGGTATGCCGGGAAAACCACCACCACAACCCAGGTCCATTACCTGCATGCCCTGGCTAAACTCAAACTGGCTGGCAATGGCCAGCGAATGCAGTACGTGGTGCTCATAAAAATTGTCCATATCCTTGCGGGATATCACATTTATTTTTGTGTTCCAGTCGGCATACAGGTCTTTCAATGCAGCCAATTGTTCAAGCTGTTTAGGAGAAAAGTCTGTAAAATATTGTTGGATCAATTTCATTGCTGATCAAAAATAAAGTAAAAATGGAGATATTTATTTCCAGGCCTTTTGCGGCTTCCTGAATACCGATGCTGCAAATGCCAGATAATAAAAGAACATGCCGATATCAATGAACAGGAACCAGGGGAACATGGATTGCTCATCCAGTTTTTTCATGGCGGGGTATAACACGATGCCCTGTATCAAAAAGCGGATGCCGAATACCAGTAAAGCCAGTTGCCAGTTATACATCAGTAAGGAAACCACCAGCAAAGGATAAAATAAAAAATGCGAAAAAGTATACAGGCCCAATAAGAATTTGTGCAGCGGCTTATAAAATTTACCGGTGCTGTAATGCCTGTTCTTTTGCTTTATCCAGGCTGCCCAGGTCTTAGGTGGTTCGCTTAAAGTAAAAGTATCTTTATCAATATTGATCCTGGTATTTTTTTTAGTGGCAGCCATATTAATGAACAGGTCATCATCGCCACTGGCAATATTATTGTGTGCTGAAAAACCTTTGTGCCTGTAAAAGATCGTTTTTTTATAACTGAGGTTGCGCCCCACGCCCATGTAAGGTTTGCCTGCAAGCGCATAAGAAAAATACTGCAGTGCGGTATGAAAGGTTTCCCAGCGCACCATCTTGTTCAGGAACCCTGCTTTTTTATGATAGGCGCCATAGCCTAAAACAATTTCAGTATGTTCATCAAAAGTTTGCTGCATTTTATCGATCCATAATTCACTTGCGGGTACACAGTCGGCATCTGTAAGCAAAACAATTTCGTGTTTGGCGGTTTTAATGCCGATGCTTAACGGGAATTTTTTTCCGGGTATCAGTTTGGCCTCCTGTTTCAACTCCACTACCTGCAGTTGCCTGTATGTTTTTTGATATTCTTCCAGCAGGTATTTGCTGTCGTCAAAGGAGTTATCGTCAACTACGATCACTTCATGCGTGGTACGGTATTGCTGAACCAGCGCTCCCGGCAGATTTTTCGCTAAATTTGCAGCTTCGTCACGTGCACAGATGATAACAGATACCGGGTGGGTTTGGGATACAGTCCTGGGCCTTGGTTTATAAAAGGCCAGTCTGGTAAAAAAGAACAGGTAGTAAAAAAGCTGTATCAGGGTTATCAGGCAAAATACATAAAACAGTATTTGCCAGAATTGGGTAAAATTCATTTGGCAAAAATACGAAATGAGTGGAAGTAAAAACAAAAAGCAGAACCTCTAAATCAATAATAGTTTATGCCGGCATTGCAATTTGATCTGCAGCATACAGATAACCTGACCAAAGCGAGGGCGGGCGAAATAACTACCGACCATGGCCAGGTATTGACCCCCATTTTTATGCCCGTGGGTACGGCGGGCAGTGTAAAAGCGGTAACGCAGCAACAACTCCATGATGAAGTGAAGGCGCAGATCATACTGGGTAATACCTATCACTTGTACCTGCGGCCCGGCCTGGATATACTGGAAACAGCGGGCGGCTTACATAAATTCAATGGCTGGAATAAACCGATATTGACAGATAGTGGCGGGTACCAGGTTTTTTCTTTGGCCAATAACCGCAAACTTACCGAAGAGGGGGCCCTGTTCCAAAGCCATATCGACGGGAGTAAACATTTATTTACCCCCGAAAAAGTGATGGATATACAAAGAATAATCGGGGGCGATATTGTGATGGCCTTTGATGAATGTCCGCCTTATCCAAGCGATTACAGGTATGCCAAAGACAGTATGGAACTTACACACCGCTGGCTGGACCGCTGTTTTGAAAGATTTGACAGTACACCGGATAAGTATGGCTACACGCAGAATTTATTTCCCATTGTGCAGGGCAGTACGTATAAGGACCTGCGTTCGGCTTCAGCCTCATTCATTGCGTCTAAAAATGCCACAGGTAATGCCATTGGTGGTCTCAGCGTAGGTGAACCTACAGAGATGATGTACGAGTACACAGAATTGTGCTGTGATATTTTACCCGTGCAAAAACCCCGCTATTTAATGGGGGTGGGCACACCCTGGAATATACTGGAAGCCATAGCCCTGGGAATAGATATGTTTGACTGCGTGATGCCCACCCGCAATGGGCGTAATGCCATGCTGTTCACCAGTCACGGGGTTATTAATATAGATAACAAAAAATGGGAGAAGGATTTTTCGGTAATAGATGATGGTATTGATTGCCACATGAGTAACTATTATACAAAAGCCTACCTGCGGCATTTGATGAAATCGAAAGAGTTTTTAGGGCTTACTATTGCCAGCGTACATAACCTTGCTTTTTATTTATGGCTGGTAGGCGAGGCCCGTAAACATATCCTGGCGGGAGATTTTAAAAGCTGGAAGGAGGAGATGATTGTTAAACTGCAGCAGCGCCTGTAGCCAATTTACAAGCGGTTAACAAAAAATGCCGGCTGCGGCACAATAATTGAAAAACGAAAAGTTGTTTTTTAATAATTATCTTTAAACCAACAAAACCTCTTGTAATGAAGCAAAAATTACTTTACGTACTGTTTACTTTTCTTCTCCCTTTTATCGCTTACAGTCAAAATGGTGCTGTTCAAAATGCCAGCATTCCCAAAGATGCCCCGGTGAATGTATCCATGACTGATTTTAAGAATAATATACTCCCCAACGAGATCGTTATTTTCCGGAGTTTTCTCAATGGCAGGGAATACCAGGGGTTAACAGACTCAACCGGTAAATTTACAACCCGCTTACCGGCGGGTGATAAATACGAGATTTTCATTTTAGGATTTAAAGATTCAACCAGTTATATCATCCTCGACATTCCTGCATTGCAGGGTAATGCCTATTATAAAAATCCATTTAAGGTAGATATCCAGTTCTTACCTTCTAAAAGTTTTATCCTGGAGGATTGTAATTTTGAAACAGGCAAGGCCGACCTGCAGGAGGATTCTTACAAGGTTATTGATGAACTGGTGGCTTACCTGAACAGGAAAGACGACGAACGCATTGAACTGGGTGGCCATACCGATAATGTTGGCACAGCAAAAAGTAACCAGGTATTATCGGAGGCCCGTGCAAATACAGTAAGGAATTACCTGATCAGTAAAGGCATTGACCCTAACCGTGTAACGGCCAAGGGATATGGCTTAAGTGTACCGATTGCCAGCAATAAAACTGCTGAGGGCCGGGCGCAGAACAGGAGAACAGAGGTTAAGATACTGGATTAAGCATTGCTGATCTCAACTGATAAAGATCCCATTCAATATATATTGAATGGGATCTTTTTATTCAGAAGTTCTTCTTCCGCACAGGTTACAGAGACCAGGATTATTTAACAGCAGTATTCTTCCTATTTGCTTAAACAGTACATCCTGCCCTCATCAGTGATCGCATACAGGTTGCCATCCTTGCCCATAGCAACATCCCTGAAACGCTGACCTTCGGATGTAAGCAAACGTTCTTCGCCGGTTATTTTATTACCGGTTACCTGCAACCTGATAATATGTTTACCGCTCAGGCTGGCTACAAATAAATTGTTCTTCCATTCCGGTATGTTGGTGCTGTTGTAAAAAGTGATACCGCCGGGGGAAATAACAGGGTCCCAGTAATAGACCGGTTGCTCGTAGCCTGCTTTTTGCGTAATGCCTTCGCCAATGGTCTTACCGCTGTACTCTATGCCGTAAGTAATGATGGGCCAGCCGTAATTAATGCCCCGTTTAATGATATTGATCTCATCACCGCCTCTTGGTCCCATTTCCGATTCCCACAATTCGCCTGTTACCGGGTGAAAGGCAATGCCCAACGGGTTCCTATGCCCGCTCGAAAATATTTCGGGTCTGCTGTTGGGTAGAGGAAGCATTACAGGATCGGTCACTGCCTGCCCTGTTTTGGTGATCAGCAATATTTTTCCAAGGCTGCTTGTGTTATTCTGCGCCAGCGGGCGTGTAGCCATATCCGATCTTTCGCCGGATGTTACAAACAGGTTTCCTTCTTTTGTAAACAGCAGCTTACCACCATTATGCTTATCACCGTCGTGCGTTGGCGAAACCCGGTATATTACAGAAACATTTTCGATAGCGGTCTCGTCATCCTTCAATCTTGCTTTGGCCACGGCTGCATGGTTGCCACCTGCCACAGGTTCGCTGAATACAAAATAGATCATCCTGTTGGTTGCAAAATCGGGATCGATGGTAACACCCAATAACCCACCCTGGCCGGCAGGATCAACGGTTGGTGCGCCTTTGATATCATTACTTACTGTTCCATTGGTAGATACAATGCGGAACATCCCTTCTTTTTGGCTTACCAGGAATCTGCCATCAGGCAATGCTACCATGCTCCAGGGTTTTACCAATGCTTCGGTTATTTTTTTTGTTGTGTAGGCTGTTGCAGTAACCATACCAGCTATCCTGGTTTGCCCTTCAAAGGCAGGTTTGTATTGCGGACTGTTAGCCATCTTGGTTTCTACAGGTGTCCCGGGTTGGGGAGTGGTGGTTTTAGAAGAGGAACAGGCAATAAAAAATAATGCGGCTGCCGTTGTCAAAAGTGTATTTTTCATACAGAGATTATTTTGATGTAAAAGGGAGTGTACAAGAATGGTGCTAAAAGATGTAGCTGCCCATTGTGTCAGTATAGATATTGAATTGTTGTTGCTGAAATAAAGAGGGGATTGATGCCCTGCTATATTTGGTTTGTTCCGGCGGAACAAATTTGTGACTGGCCAGATCGTGTAAACGTATGGTAGGGAGGTTCTGTGCCCACCACAGCATTCCGGTTACATAAAAAATCCCGTTCAGCCTGAACTGAACGGGATTGCATTATTTAGGGAATTTGCCCAAGGCAGAATTCTTATTCTCCTTTTGGCTCTTCGGTAGTAGCTGCATCAGCTGCATCACTATCCATTTTTGCTTTCAGGTCGGCCAGTGCGCTCAGATCGCCCAAAGTAGATTTTTCAACCTTGCTCTGCAGTGTTTTCACAGCTTTCTTGGTCTGCTCAAACTCGGCTTTCTTCTCTTTCATCACCGCTTGTTTTTCTTCTTCTATCACCTGCTCCCAAAGACGGGCATGGCTTAACACGATGCGTTTATCGTTACGGTCAAATTCGATCACCATAAATTTAGCGATCTCATCAACACCAACTGTTTTACCATCTTCCTTAGCTAAGTGACGTGCAGGAGCAAACCCTTCCAGTCCATAAGGTAATTGTACAATTGCACCTTTATCATCTTTCTTCACTACAGTACCTTCATGTACGCTGCCTACAGGGAATGTAGATTCCAGTGAGTTCCATGGATCTTCTTCAATTTGTTTGTGTCCTAACTGAAGTTTACGACCTTCCTGGTCGATGTTCATGATGATCACTTCGATCTCGTTACCTACTTTGGTATACTCGTTTGGATTGTTGAAACGCTTTAACCAGCTAAGATCGCTGATATGGATCATACCACCGATACCGGTTGTTAATTCAACAAACACACCGTAAGGAGTGATGTTCTTAACAACACCCATGTGCTTGCTGCCTTCAGGGAAAGAAGCTTCGATAGTGCTCCATGGATCTTCGGTCATCTGCTTGATAGACAAACTCATTTTGCGGGTCTCTTTATCAAGTGTAACAACTTTAGCTTCGTATTCATCGTTTAATTTGAAGAATTCTTTAGCATTGATCGGCGTGTTGGCCCAGGTAATTTCACTTACGTGTACCAGACCTTCAACACCCGGCATGATCTCCAGGAATGCACCGTAATCTTCGATATTAACTACTTTACCCTTTACAATTTCACCTTCTTTCAGGTTCTCAGTAAGGGTATCCCATGGATGGGGAGTTAATTGTTTTAAACCAAGGCTGATACGTTTTTTATCATCATCAAAATCCAATACTACCACGTTCAGTTTCTGGTCCATTTTCAATACTTCAGTCGGGTGGTTGATACGTCCCCATGAAATATCAGTAATGTATAATAAACCATCTAAGCCACCAAGGTCAAGGAATGCACCAAAATCTGTGATGTTCTTGATCGTTCCTTCCAATACCTGGCCTTTTTCCAGTTTACCCATGATCTCGGCACGTTGCGCTTCAATATCACTTTCAATAAGTGCCTTGTGCGATACTACAGCATTCTTGATAGCCTCGTTGATCTTAACCACTTTAAATTCCATGGTCTTGCCAACAAACTGATCATAATCAGTAACCGGTTTAACGTCAATTTGTGAACCTGGTAAGAAGGTCTCCATACCAAATACGTCAACGATAAGCCCACCTTTGGTTTTGCTTGTAACCAGACCGGTAACAATTTCACCGGTGCGGTGTACTTCCACAATACGTTCCCATGCTCTTGTAGTACGGGCGCTTTTGCGGCTCAGGTTCAGGTTACCTTCCCTGTCTTCTTTTTCCACAACCATTACTTCAATAACGTCTCCGACTTTAACACCACCGGGGATGTCCCTGAATTCGTTCAAAGAAATAAGGCCATCGCTTTTAAAACCGATGTTAACAACAGCATCAGTTTTGGTTAATGATTCTACAGTTGCCTGTATCATTTCACCATCATTGATCTGTTTGAACGTGTTGTCGTAAACAGTGTCATACTTTGCTTTTTCATCAGCAGTATAACTGGTTACGTTGCGTTTGTCAACACTCCAGTCAAAATCGTCGTGGGCAGTTGCAACTGTTTCTGCAACCGGTGCTTTAATTTCTACATCAACAACAGGTGCAGTTGTTTCTTCAACCGGTGTTGGTGTAGTTTCATTTGTTTCTTCCATATCATTTTTTACAGAATTGTTTGTTATCGCAGCAGCTTCATCCTGATATTGCATCGGGACAGAACCTTCCTGTGCATCTGCGTTTAGTTGTTTAATAAAAATACCGTCTTTTAAAACGGACGGCAAAGTTAGGAAAATAACGGGGATCTGAGCATTTAAAACCGGCTTATTTTGGCTCTGATGGCCATTTTCAGCCCTTTTTTGTTAGTTATTTTTGATTTTTAGGCGGGTTTGGATCCTCCGGGGGCTCATTTTTCTGCAAAAAAAGACCTGATCTCGAAACCAAGCCTGGCCGGGTCGGCTGTTTCTATGGGGTGAGCGGTAGCCGGGAGAATGGATAATTGAGCCAGGGGCAGGGTACGGTAAACTTCCAGGGTTTCATCCAGCGTTACCATTTTATCCCGGTCGCCCAGCATTAACAGTACCGGCTGCCCAATAACTGCATAATCAGCCGGTTGCAACGGGCTATCTTTCCCCATTGCAGTAAGCATGGTTGCGGTTTTCTCCAGCACTGTTTTCCAGTCATTGGGTGCATGTCTTGCCTGCAAGGCTGATGCAAAGCCAGGCAATTTTTCTTCTATTTTTTTAGCATCCAGCATTTTTATTTCCTTAGCTGCAATAG
>Ga0247777_1000187_pt1 | contig 15963 bp, 8 predicted proteins | sample UWRJL154409C5_FD_179937 | JGI IMG/M metagenome (GOLD analysis project Ga0247777, IMG submission 179937) | Plant litter microbial communities from Arlington Agricultural Research Station in Wisconsin, United States - UWRJ-L154-409C-5 | ecosystem: Environmental > Terrestrial > Plant litter >...
AGCTCTTCGGCCCCCTCAAAGAGCGCTACGCCGCCCGGCAGGGCGGCTACACCCGCGTGCTGCGCACCGAGCCCAAGGACCGGTACGACCAGGCGCCCTCGGCCATCCTCGAGCTGGTGGACGGGCCGACCGACATGCGCTTCGCCGTGACGGCCGCCGCCGTGGCGCGCGACCGCGCCCTCGGCCGCCCGCACACGCCGCTGACCCAGCGCTCCATCGAGAGGGTGACGCGGTTCCGGCCCGACGGCGTCGCGCAGCTCGAGGACATGGTGATGCGGACTGCCCGCCTGCGGCTCGACGCCCCGGGCGCGCAGCTCGACGAGCTACAGAACGACCCGTGGTCCCGCGGCGACCACGTGCGGCCGCAGAGCCACAAGCCGCGACATAGCTATACGGACGCCGGGGCGAGGCCGAGGGGGGCCAAGGAGCCGTTGGCGCGGATCAGGATCGACAGTGCCGGGGAAGAGGGAGACAAGGGGTCCCAGTGGGCCCCATTAAAGCTGTTGAACAAGACGAGGTAACGGCGGCCCGGCCGGCAGATGTAAATCAAGTCATTGTATCATAGGCGCATGGGAGAGGGGGGGCAGCACAGCATCTTCGAGGTATATACTGTAGAGCTAGCTACAGGCGTCATGCCTTCCTACTTCGCCTTTTCTTCCTCAAAGACGAACGTATCGCTCCGGTCGCGGATCATCTTGCCCAGCCGCTGGCTACCTGCGATGCGCTCCAGCTTGAGCACGTCGTATTTGGAGAACAGAACCCTCACGCTGCCCTGTCCCGGCTCGAGCTTCAGATCCTGTTCGCTCCTGCTCAGGTAGCCGCCCGTAAGCTCTTTGTAGAAGAGCGGGTTGTCAGGCAGCCCGTACATAACAACGCGCTGCACGCCTTTGAGTTGGTACCGCCGAAAGTGGTGTGCTCGCTCCGTGTAGAGCAGTACCTTGTGTCGACCCGTAACGAAGTGCGACCGCGCCCGGGAAGCCTCCGGGACGTCTGCGTATTCCGAGATGGTCCCGAACGAGAGGTTCGCCACGGCGGGGGACGACGCAAAGAAATTTCGTACGCGGACAAAGTCCAAGTAGGACGGGATGAAGACCAACGTGCCGCTGCTGTCCTTTGCCCGCTTCAGCAGGGACGGCACGATGGCCTTGGTGAAGTAAGCGAAGCGCGCGTCCGGGTCCTTGTCCACCGACAGGACATCGAAGCGCGAAAAGGTCTGCTTCGCCCGCACCCCCAGCTGTCCGATCACGCCGGGGTACTCGGGTTGCACCCTCACCATGCCAGCCCAGTTGTGGCACGACGTCCGGGCCAGCTCTGACAACTCGGGCGTGTTGAAGGCGGTGAAGATGACCGTCTGACGGAAGTACTTGGCCTGGTCGTCCAGATACCAGTTTCGCACGCGACTGAAATCGACGCCGCGGGCGTCTTTTGGTTGCCTGTTCAAGTGCTCGAAGATGTGCTCGACGTGCTCCCAGTTCTGCATCAGCAGCGCGTCGGCATGGTCCACGATGACGATCTCGATGGAGCTCAGGAAGTCGAAGTCCAGCTTCTTTGCCTTTTTGTCCTCCTCGGAGCCCATGGCCATGCGGAGACCCAGCGGACTGGCCAGGATGATGTCCGAGTTGTAGAATTGGGAAAAGTACTTGAGCGTCTTCCGCGTGAATTTGAGCCCCAGTCGGAACATGTCGTCGTCGTTGCCTTCGAACAGATCGCAGAAGTCGGCAGGTTTGTCGTCGCCGAACTTGACCTCCTTGTCGAGGTAAGAGTCGTCGAACCGTTTTCTGTTCTCCTGTTGCTCAGGCCGGCAGATGGCACAGATCATCTCCACTACCTTGGCGCAAGCCTGCCTTGTGGGCAACAGCATCAGGACCTTGGGGCGCGTAAAGCCTTGGTCTCGAAGTTCAAGTTCGGCGCTCGCTGCCTCCCGAGTGACTTTTGCGTTGTTCTTGATCACACGATCGCGAGTCCTGCGCAGCGATTAGCGAGGAAGCCCATGCCGACTCTTCCTGGGATAGGGTCTCGAACTTGAACACGTGGTTGACGGCGTGAAGACACGCCAGCCGCCGTAAAATTTCTGCGCTCTCAACGTCCCTGCCACAGAAGAGCGTGTCGTAGTATTGAAAAAGTAAAGGGGCGACTCTCTGCTCTAGGCCGTCAAACTCCGGTCGGAGGGTCGACATGGACTCTTGTAATTTGTGCTTGAGCGTCAGGTCTGATGGTCCAGACGCCAGGACCGACGGCAGGGCTTTGCCGTCCCCATCAGCTCCCACTCGAGGCTGAGTGAATACGGTCCGCGATTTCGCAGTAGCCGACTTGGTGGATGTCCACGCGTTGCTCTGGAGTGCCTTGATTCGCGTCCCAATCTCGCTCTCGTTGGGTTCTGCAAAGTGCGTTTCGAACGGATCAGAAGTGTCGACTTGATCCTCATCGTCCGAGATGTCGTCTGCGGAACCTTCGTCGGGCTCCTCGTCAACGTCGTCTGCACGGTCCACTTCATGGCTCTCGTCCTCGGTGGAAGCCACATCTGGCACATCTGACGGCTCGGCTCGGCTCTCAGTATGAGCGAGCTTTCGTCTCTTGGCTTTGTTCACGGGGTTGTCGGTGAAGCTCTTCATCAGTGCTAAATAGGGGCGAACAGAAGCCTCGCCGTCCCCTTCCTCGGCCTCTGAGCCGCTCTCAGCCAACGCTTCCTGGTCATCTTCCCCCGAAGAACTGTCTTCCGCCTTCCGCGTGCCGAGTTCATCTCTGTCGAATTTTGTTAGATTTTTTCCCGGCGAAAAGAGGGGGTATGATGAGAATCTCACTGCTCCTCGACTGTCGCAGTCCGCGTACTGTCAAATCGAGGTCGTCGGCCGATATTCTGAGGTTTCCCTCTTCCTCTGCCTCTTCCCCTTCCGCCCCGGACTGCGCCTCCTCTAGGCCGGAAGTTTGACTTTGGGCCCATCTCGACGGTAAGATGCCGAATAGATCGCCCTACAAGTTGATCTCAGTCTTCCCGGTAAGTATCTCCATGACCGAGAAAAAAAGTTACAGGGGTGGACCTCTAGCCACTGCTAGCCCCACTTTTCTCCTACGCCCGCGTTATCGTGCGCCTATCGGGGCAGCGCCACAACCCACACCCCACCACCATCGAAATAGTGAATGTTCGTCAAAAGCTCGTTGTCGTCGTCTCCAACCGGGTTCCCAGCCAGCCCTCGCCCCCGAGACCGTCTTGTGAGACAATCAAGATGGCGGTAGATCAGGACGAGTTCCTACACGTCGCGAGACCTTTCGCGTCAACCACGCTCGGCTTCACCACCAACAGCACCCCGCTCGCCGTCAACATTCAACCCCAAGTTCGTCGCCCCTGTCCCCGGCCTCCCCCCCGCTGCAGGCGCCAGCTGCTGACCAAGGTTTCCCTTCCCGCCAGGCCATAATATCCATCCTCGACCATGCCGTTCGGCGCGAGACCTCGCACACGCAGTCGACGCGCGTCATCGGCGCCCTAGTCGGCGTCCGGTCCGAGGACGGCTTCGAGGTCGAAGTGCGCAGCTGCTTCGCCATCCCGCACACGGAGACGGACGAGCAGGTCGAGGTCGACGTCGAGTACCAGAAGAACATGCTCGCGCTGACGCTGCGCGCCGCCCCCCGCGAGAGCCTGCTCGGCTGGTACACCACCTCGCACGACCTCAACAGCTTCAGCGCCCTCATCCAAAACTTCTTCGCCCACCCCGAGACCGGCACCCACCCCCACCCGGCCGTCCACCTGACCGTCTCCACCGACCCCGGCCGCCCCATCGAGGCCCGCGCCTACATCTCCGGCCCCGCCGCCGTCGGCGCCGACCGCGCCGGCGACAGCTGCTTCTTTGTCGAGGTACCCCACCGCCTGCTGCAGGGCGACGTCGACCGCGCCGCCCTCGAGGCCGTCTCCGCCGCCGCCGCCACCGACGCCCGCGCCACGCCCCTCATGTCCGACATCGAGGCCCTCGGCCGCAGCGTGACGACTACGGTCGACCTCCTGGAGCGCGTGACCGACTTCGTGTCGAGCGTCTTGGACGAGGACCGCGAGCCCAACATCGCCCTGGGCCAGTACCTCCTCAACGCCCTGTCGCTAGTGCCCCGCGTCGACGGCGCCGGCATCGAGCACGATTTCAACAACCACATCCAGGACGTGCTCATGGTCTCGTACCTGGCCAACACGATCCGTACCCAGATCGATCTGGCCCAGCGCCTGGCCACGTCGGTGCTGACCATGCCCGATAAGGACGACAAAAAGGAAGGCGAGGACGGGAAGCAGGAGCGCGGTGGCGGCCAGCGCGGCGGGAAGAGAGGCGGCCGCGGCGGTGGGCGGGGCGGCGGCGGGCCGAGGGAGCCGAGGGAGCCGCGCGAGGAGTGATTGATGGTCACCGCTTGTTACTGGCGATCCAAAGTTTTCCATGCTCACCACTTGGGGGTCGTGGCTCGGGCCGGACGTTGCCCGAAGTCATGGTACCGTGCCGTGTGCCGAGTCAAGTGACCGGGAACGGAAAGGACGTAGAAAGCGGCGCGGGGTGTCCCGTCTGCGGTATATCAACGGCGTTCGAGGATTCCGAGCACGGCAGAGCAAGTCAAGGGCATGGGGCGGATCCCACGGACAATAAACGGTGCTAACTCTATGGCTCGTCTATAGACCGTGGACCGCGTGTCGTTGTATATCGCATTAGTGGCAGTCCCCAGTGCCGGCCAGAGGCAAGTCGCGAATCCCTTGGTTCCCTTGGTGCAGGAGGGTTGCTCGTATTGTCACTCCCGTCTTGACATCTCAACCCTCATCCCGCCACGGATCCAGGCGACGAAGCTCCCTGTCTTGAAGCATGCCTGAACGCCGGTATGCAGGTCAAATTCCGGTACGCCGTCGTGCGATTCCTATCCTTCCCTTGCCCAGAACACCACTCCATGCTCAAACTCCTATGTAGATGGCCGCTGCGGCAGTGTGGCGGGATTGCCGTAGTTGGGAAGGTTCGGCAGGTGTACGTACACCTGGGCGTTGCCCATGACAGGGACCGCGGGCCGGGTCGGAATATGCGACGCCGGGTTCTGCGGCGGCATATGCTGAAGCGGGTGGGGCGGGCCGTGGGTGGCCGGGGACACTTGGTACCCGGGCTGCTGGATGTGCTGCGGCGCGTGATACGGCGGCATGGCACCGTTCGAACCCTGTCGCATCATACCGTACTCGGCGCCGTTGGCACCGAACGGCGGAGGTTGCGGCATGGGCTGCTGGTACCCGGCGAAGGACAGTTGCGCCTGGCCGACGGGAGGGCCGGGCGGAGGGACAGCGACCGGATAGGGGACGGCCGCCAGGGTCGTAGGCTGCTGCATAGGCGACATGCCGCCTGTCGGCACGAACGACTGCGTCTTAGGGTTGAAGCCGTGCCGGCTGAAGTTGCTGACGTAGCTTCCGGGAATGGGGTGCTGGCTCTTAGGATCATTCGGATTCGCATTCGCGGGAAGCTGGCCATAGGCATACGGGATGCCCGGCTGCGCCGGGACCGCCCGCGACTGGTAGGGGCTCTGGTTGAAGCCGGGCTGCCAGCCCGGCTGGGCGACGTTCTGCGCCGGCTGAGGGTACTGCGCCATCGGGGGCGCCGGAGGTCCCTGGTAGCGGGGTTGGGACGTCTGCGGAGGGTACTAGGGAGGGGTCAGCCACAAAACAGCTTACAACAACAGGCGCCGTTGCACCTACCGTTGGCATGCTGCCGACTTGTGGAGTATATCCGTTGTTGGGCAGCAGCGGTTGGTACGGCTGGGCCGAGGCGCTGTAGCCGGTGGGCATCGGGTTCGAAAAGTTCTGCTGCAGCACCGAACTGCCGAACTGAGCATTCCCGACGGGGATGTACTGAGGAGAAACCCAGGTCGGTTGCTGCGGGTGCCCGTAGAACGGCTGGTACTTGCTACGCGAATCCCACTCCGTGTCGTCGGTTCGCTTGCGGCCGGGCTTCGCCTTCTTGCCCAGGCTCGACTTATCCCTGGCGGAGACGGAACTTTCTCGGGACAGACCGACATCATCACCGTTTTCTACTGAAGCGTTAGCTGCCTGTCGTGGATCCGACGTCTCCACCCCACGTACCAGGAGTAGACGTCTCCGTAGGACCAGTGCTCCCAAAGATGCGCTCTCTGGCCTTGTTGTACGCTTCCTCCTTTTCTTCCCGAGAAAGGCTGAAGGGCCGGTCAGCATGGTACACGACGTCGGAGAACGATATCGGAGGTCTGAGACATACATAACCGGCGGGGCCTTGTCTTTAGCATCACTTCCGACCTCCGAGGTGGGCTTAGAGGGGCCGGCACTCGCCGGGGCAAGCTCGCCGTCCTCGCCACGCCGCATGATCTTCTTGGGTTGAACAGGAGGAGGGGTGCTGCTACTCGAGGTATTGATGCCCGAAAGCGGCGGCGGCACTCTGCAGAAGGGTGTCCTGAAGATACGGACAAAGCCCGAGTCGAAGGAATGCGTCATGTGGTAGTAGTCCGCCAGCTTGTGGGCTAGCATCCGACAGAAGGAGTTGCCGGGTGGAAGATCGATGTACGGATCCCTACTAGCGATTAACCAACAAACGGCGGTTTCTGTGGTGAGAAGGCACCCACTTGGAATCTTGTACGAAGGAGATGACATCCTTTTCCAGTCTCAACAGGAAGAGACGATCCTTGGGGGACTGCAGGGCTTCCACGAGCTTGTCATCCGGGGCTTGCTGGTAGAGCTGGTTCATAGATTCCGGGGCCGACGTCACGGCAGCCAAAGGTATCCGGAGGTCCACCCCCGGTTGGTGTTCCGAAGGGCCAATCTGAGGCGTGGCGGCCCCCTGAGTGTGAGCATCCACGATGACGGGTTTGCTGATGGTACGCGGCGGCATGTCGCCGATCTGGATGCGATGATGGTGGACGCGCGCTGCCACGTCGGATCCCATGCGCGAGTTGACGACGAGAGAGCCGCGCATGGAGAAGGTATCGTCGTCCTCGGCCGCGGCCATGACGCTGGCGCTGTCGTCCGGCCGAAGAGACTCCTTTTCGTCAAGCACGTTATACGTAGTCCCCGAGGTAATGCTCTTGTCGTCGAGGCTGGGCGGCTTGGTGTCTAGTTCGGAGCTGGAATCGGCCTTCTGCGAGACCTCGTCCGACGGCGTCTGGCTGTTACCGGCCTTGCTCGATTTCTCCGTCGAGGCCGAGCCGGTACCATTTACCACTAGGTTCGGCGTTTTCGTCTCGAGTTTCAGGTCGCTCAGGCCACCCACGATGCGATTGTCGGAATCCAACCGAGTTTTTCCATTGGTCACCGCGGTCGCAGGGGCGACGGGACTGTGTGAGGACGGCCCCGCAAGGGGACCGCTAGGCCGGATGGAAGCCGAACCCACGGCGATGGCGGGAGGGCCAGTGGCCTTGTTGACGATATGACGACCGCGTGCGGCCGGGACCAGAGGGGGCGCGACGACGGGCGCGGCGGCTGTGAGGGGAACAGCGGACACCGCCGGCCCGCGTGGGGCGGAGTGGATGGCGGCGCTCTCTCTCTTGGCCGAAGCGGCGACCTGGACAGAAACGGAATCAGTAATGCCACGCGCGCAGTACGGCCCCGATCCCCCAAACTTACCTTGGCGAAAGAGAGTTTCGGGCCATCGGGGGCCATTGCTGAGGTCGTTGCCATGGCTACGGCAGGTCCAACGAACCCGTCCACCAAGGCTGGCTCTGCAAGAAAGGGCGGGTTCGTTGGTTTGTTCTCCGACGGGCAGAGACTCGCAGAAGGGATGGGTTGTGACGTCGACAGGGGGGGAGAGAGGGGGGGTATTAAATCGGGGGTTACAAGGCGGAGAAATCAAGAAACCAAATGGATCAGAAAGGTCCGTGGCGAAGGGGAAGCGCTCGTTAACATCGTTATGACCGTATTCCCATTGTCGTCGTGTCAAAGAATGCCGGGGTTGCGGTCTCGCCTTGCCGACTTCTCCCTGTCTTGACCCTCGCGAAGATGCTGAGGTCGTTGGCCGCGGTGAGGACGGCGACGGCGTGGTTTGGTGCCGTTCGGGGCGGAGGCAGGGTGGTTCAAGCTTTGGGCGGGGCGGGAGCCACAAATCTTCGGCTCAGGAGGGTGAGGGGAGGGTGAATCGGCTGGGCTGTGGAGAAGTGCCTGACGACCCTGAGGTAAGGAAGCCTGCTGACACAGACGGCCCTGTGCAGGCGGGGGACGAGGTGTCGACTTGTCGTGGCAGCGAGGCTCTCAGGTGGAGAGTAAGGTCGTGGGGCGAATGAGGTCGGAGGGGGGCAAGCGGGACGTGGTTCCTCCCCTGTGCTGCTCCTCCACAACGGCGAAGGTCGGATGGGTACCTACGGTCTCAAGTCGGGTGAGACTCAGGCGCAAAGTGATATCGTAGCTCGAAAGACGACGGTTGTCTGCTGGTCCAGGACAGGAGGGAAAGAGGCGGACCTGTGCCATGCCCAATGCAAACTAGCGCGGTTTACTTCCTCCGGCTGCCGGCAAATCCCACTCCCCGGGGCCCCACTTTTGCAAGTCTCTTTCAGATTCAGACTGGCTCGCGACCTAACAAACCGAAACACAGCCGCACGTGACCAGGAGACTGACGAGCCCAGGGCATCAAGATCGAGAAGAAGGCAGCGCTCCCATCATCGAGCTCCCTCCGTCCGCCGCCTGCCAAACTGCTTTCCCACACCCCTAAAGCCAAGCAGTGCCTCACCCCATCCACTCACTTTCTTGGACAAAAGGACACAATGCATTCATACCGGGGCCGAGGCGGTCCATCCAAAACTCCTGCCAACGTGCTCTGCCAGAAATGTCTTAAACGAGATAAGTACCTCTTTTGCATCCTGATGATGCCCCCGCAAGAAACTCATTGTTCCAGAACGCCACTATTCATACGAGTGCAAAGCCACGCCTCAGGAACGGCCATACAAACCACGCCCCTCACGAACCCAGCAGCTGTTGAATCCCAAGCTGGTGCCAAAGCTCACCAGCGATGTGCCTGACCTGCTGCAGCGCAAGTATGCTTTCATCCTTTGTTCAGGTTCACGACGTATGCAGCTTAACATCCATCATAGGACTGGCGTAGCCGATGAGGAGCTGGCCAAGCGGGCGGCCGAGCGATCTAGGAAACTAGCCCTGGAAGCGGACGACGAGGACGTTGCAGAGGACTCCAAGGCTACGAGACGCAGATCTGTGTCGTCGGATTCCGTCTCCTCTATTTCGACTAGATCTAGATCGCCCGCATCACCGGCCCCGCCGCGCCATCGGACCACTTCCCCCGAAGTCGTTGTGCCGGCGCAAACCCGGCGATCGGCTTCCTCGAGGTCGTGGTCTTCTCGGAGCCGGAGCCGCAGTCGCTCCGTAGACTCAGCCAGCCAGGGCGGGCGGCGGAGCCCTCCGCCGCGCCAGTCCGGCCGCGACAGCAGGCCCCGATCGCCCCCTGTCCGAGAGCGGCGACGCGACGACTCCCTGGGGCGCGACCGACGGCCGGCGCACGCAAAATCGAGGATGGAATCATCCGACTTTTTCGGCGCCTCCGCGCCGAGGGAAGCTCGTCGGCGCGATTCCAGATCGCCCGAACGGGAAACGATCAGGTCCCGAGACGACCGTGGAGGTAGCGAGGCCCGTCGATACCGAGATCGCGAGGAAGGCTACGAGGGTCGTGAGAAGCGTGACACACGTTCTCCGCAGAAGAGGGGGTCGAGGAGGGAACGTAGTATGAGCCCCTTCAGCAAGCGGTTAGCGCTGACGCAAGCCATGAAGCCCAGTAGATAGGGCTGGGTCCGGCTGGCATACAGTGGGAGTTATTCGGGTATGGATAGGGAGGGGCAGCCTTCGTGGGTAATAGAGACTGCCTGACGCCGTCCCGATCCGATGCGACGTTGTCACTGCCCAGCCATGTCGTCTAGCTCGCGTTCCCTCCGCTCTTCCTCTCGTTCCTCTTGCTCCCTGAGCCGAATGCCCTCGACCAGGGCAGCGCCCTCCAACGCGCCTCCCGCGTCCTCCGCAGTCGAGGCACTCACCGCCTGCGGGCCTCCCTTCTTGGCAGCCAGGCGCTCCCTGACCAGTCGCGCGATGGCGTTGTCGGTGCGCACATTCAGAATTTCGAGCTTCTTGTTCAGTTCTCGCTTGAGGTCCCAGTTGGGCTTCTTGGGCTGTAATTTGAACAGGTCGATGCCCTTGTCGTCCTTGGCTTCTTCCTCGGCCGTTCGGCGGACCTCGGCCTCGATCTCCTCGGCCTGCTTCTCGAGGGTAACCTCGTCCTCGCCTACCGGCGGTGCCTCAAACCCCAGCTTCGGTCCTTTCGTCTCGGGGTCATAGTTGCGGCCCGACAGATGCAGAGGTAGCTTCGCGGTTTCCGTCTCGCGTGGCGCCGAGACATCTCCCGATTCCGGTGGGGGGTCCTCCTCGTCGGGTTGTTTTCGTTTTAGGGACCGAAACTTGGAGAGGCGAGCTTTGCGCTCGTCTGCTGCCGCACTCAGCGTTGTGCGAGAGGCCGACATGATTTGCGAGGACGGTGATGCTGCTGCGGGTGTGGAGTTCGTGAAAGCTGGGGACGTAACGGAGGACTGAGGTTTGGGGATGCTTTGCTCAAAAACGCGATAAGAAGATAAACCGCGAAATTCAGACCCCTGGCTTCCGCATCCAACATGACATCCGCATCCAACATGACATCAACGTCGACCCAACAACGAACCAGCCCTCCATATGCGCCCGACAAGATGGTGTTGCCGGCAACAAACAGCAGCTTGATCTCGAGGACACGATAGAATGCGGCCCTCTCCGTTCATATGCCAATGGTGCCTTTCGAAGCTGCGGCAAAGATTGCGCCCGTCGCGAGAGCCGGGGGGCGCTACGGGGGTACGATGGGTCAGCGACATCGCGCCTGGCGCCGGCCCAAATGCCAACAGAGATGCCGCCATGACACAGGAACCCAGCGATCGTCCTATGGTTCCGATTCGAAAGTACGAACCCTTCCCGGTCTTCCGACGTTACGTGCCGAAAGGGGACGATGGGGCATATAAGTCGGCCTTGGAGAGTCTGGCCCGCCAGAGTCGACAGAGCGCCGTCAGCCGCGACTTTGACGCGACGAACTACTCTCCAGACGATACGGCCTTCTGGAGCAAGTTTCAAGAGCTGTGGGAGACGTCAGGCCCCGGCGGCCCCAATGCTCTTCGGCCAGATCCGGACGCGACCAGAAAACGAAAGCCTGTGTATCGCCTGGGGGCCGGGACAGCTGGGCGTGCTGCTCAGCGACTACCCGCAGGGAAGGATCCGCAGCAGCGTGGCCCCCACCCCAGCAAGCGCCGTCCGAATTGGAATCTTGTGCACGGGCAGAGGGAACACTTGCTACAGCAGCTGCCGGAGGGAGAGGACAAGGCTCTTGCCCTCACGAGGTTCAGGCGATGGAAGAGGGGCCAGGCTCACATCTGGGAGATGTTGCTGGCGGGGACTATCCCGACGACCAAGGAGATGCCCATGCTGAAACAGCTTCTCCAACACGCCGACCACAAGGCTATGCAGGACGCCTGGCAGCTCCTGTCCCTGGAAAAGCGGCGCCATGTCTGGCCAGATGTGATCCTGTCCGCCCTGCGGTCCAATCCTGCCAAGGTGGCCATGATTTTCAAGGCGACATTCAGCACCGAAGTCACCCCATCCTACCCCGTTCGGGACCTGATTCACCTTCTCCTCCGGCAACCCAACGGCAAGAAATGGGCGTCCGCTAACCATGTCACCGACATCCTGCGGCTGGTGCTGGAGAATTCCTGTGAAGGCTATCTGCAGCTGAGACAACAAACCATACTCATGTTGTTACAGCAGCTCGAAGGACCGGACCTGGCAGACTTGTATCGGTTACTGCTCACGAGGGGCCATCCGCTGCATGTGAACACCCAACTGCAGTTCGCCAGCCGTCTGGCAAGGCAAGCCGCTCACAAAGAGCAGGCCATGGCCATCTTGGAGAGCATGGTGGCCAAGACGGCCCTGGATATCAACAGCCCACCGGGGCTCAGCCTTTGCACCTCCATCCTGACGGCTGCGGACGGCGATTCCGCACAGGGCGCCGAAGAAGGGGTCCTCGCCGAGGTGTTCGCGCGCCTGCTGGATCTCGGCCTGCGGCCCAACGTGATACTATACACGACCATCATCCGACAGCTGTGTCGAGCATCGAGATTCCACTCAGCTTGGGATATCTTCCAACTAGTCTTGGAACAGAAGATCGAGCCCGACGCCGTGCTGTACTCGACACTCATGAACGGAGCCAAGCGAGCCCAGGATCTGGATGCCGTGGGTCAGCTCGTCCGCCTCTTTCTCGCCCAAAAGATGGCCGACGTGCCCGTGTGGAACGACTTTCTGCACACTATCTTGATGGCGGCTCTCGATGACAGCAAACGAGAGGGGAAATTCCCTCGGCGGAATGTTCCGGTTTTCCCCCTGATGCTAGACGCCTTTACCAAGCTCTTCCGTACGGCGGCGTTTCATCAACTGATAGGTGCCGGTCTGCCTCCTCCCTCTCGTACGCTCTCAAGCAGCGACGGGTCGGCGACTCTTCGCGGCCGGCCCTTCTTCCAGAAACTGGCACCGGTTGTACAGGGACTGCCACAGGCCGCTTCGGACGAGCTCCTTGAGCCCGACACCGCCACGCTCACCATAATGCTTGCCGGCTACCTCACGACGATGTCCAAGCCATACGACGTCATGGTCTTTTACGCTCGCTTCCGCAAACTGGTCAAGGAGGGCCACCCGGAGGCCACGCGTATAGTGCACGAGGAGGGCACGATTGTCCACGACATGGTCATTAAGGCGCTGTGCGAATGGCCCGGCATGATACGGGTAGCGCTCGACGTCGTGAGCGACATGCTCAAAGGCGCCCTGGCCGCCGCGGACGTCTCTAACAGGGGCAGCGCACGGAACAGCGCGAGCCCGGCTCCCCAGCACCCCCGTCCCAGCGTGCACACCTTCTCTATCCTCCTCCACGCCTTCAAGACGAATAAGCAGGCGGGCCAGGCCGAGAGGGTTCTCCAGATGATGAGGGAGCAGCAGATCAAGCCTAACCGGGTCACGTGGAACACGCTCCTGAGCAGCTACGCCAGCTTCCAGGACATGCAGAAGACCATCTGGGCCCTCCGCAGCATGGAGGGGAGCGGGTACGCGGCGGACGACTACACGTTCAAGGCCTTCCGTAACCTTCGGCCCCACGTGCAGCGGCGAGCCCTAGACGAGCTGGAGAAGTCGATGGCGGGCCCGCAAGAGTCCGGGCCGGGCCGAGGCGGGCTGTCGACGCCGCCCTCTGAGCCGCTGGCGGCCCCGGCGCACGAGCTGCGTCGCCTGGAGGCTGAGATTGACGACATTGGCAAGAGCCTGAGCGCAGCAGGCCGTGGTCGCGGCTATGCAGCGGATGACGATGTAGATATTGACGAGTTTGCCGTCCTGGCCGACTCCAAGTGACCAAGGGACCACAAGTCGTCTTGACACAAATGGCACTTACATACGATTCCGTACCTACGTACCAAGGTGGTATATACCTACCTTACCTATCCACCTTACATCGCAGAACTCAGCTCTGTACGCAATACTTCGCGCCGTTGAGCCTCCACAGGCCAATCTAGCCTTTGCAAACCGTCTCCTCTTTCTCCATGTTAGCTTCATCAGTCTTGGAGAAATCTTTTGTCTGCTGTGCTTTTCTCAGCAGACAGGTTGTGGGGTGGCCATGTCGATGAATGATGTTCCAACTTGGGCATCTCAAAAGCTTCAAGCGGCTGAAAATATGGATATACCATGTACACACTCTCTTTTTGACATACTCTGCAAATGACAAACGAATGAAACCTTCGGTACTTGTGGTGGTTAGCATATAGGTAGTAAGCAGTCCATACTGTCGGTGACTACAGTACAGAGGTTGAGACGACTGTGTTCACCCCAAACAGCCAACTCCTCCGGTAGGACTTGGGATATAACAAGATATCCAAGTAACGACGACTAGAAAGAGCACCTCAGACCAAGCCCACAATCCGTAGAGATGTCCACATCGTTGTCGTTGCCACGACCATACCATCACCAGTTGCTCACGGGAGTCTCACCAGCCCCTGAGAATAGCAACTTCCAAGTGGAATCTGAGGGCTTCCTCAGACTCCGTTCAACTCGATGGCCTTCGAAGCCTCCTGTGAAGGCTCTTCCCTTGTGTCTTCCATCCGACTCCTACCCAAAGCCCACTTCCCCGTTGTCACCACCTCCACCACCGCCGACTTTCATCCTTCTGCTTCACCGCTCCAATTGTTCTTTCTGGGACACCATCTGGTCATCCTAGGTTCCACACCATCGACACCATGAAGGCCTTCTTTCGGCGCATCCGGACGGCCGCCAAGGTCGGGGGCGGCCGTGACCGTGACCGTGCCCGAGACCAGTCTCCGCCACCTCCTGCCTCATCCTCCAAGCCGGTCGCCAACAAGCCCAAGCCGCCGCCGCTGCCCCTGCGTCCTCGGCGCCCGTCCCAGGAGCAAGCCCCGGCCGCATCCCAATCCAGCCCCTCGTACGACCAGATCTTTGACCAGGCCTTCATCGAGGGGTCAGAGTCAGCCAACGCCACATCCAGTCGGATGGTGGCAGCTGATGCGCCGGTGACACCCCCCGGTGGTGGGGTCGCCTCGTCATCGGTTCGGAGCCGGAGCTCTGGGCAGGCACCGCTGCCGCCCGTGGCGGGGCCGAGCCAGGTCAAGGTTGACGAGGAAGATTGCCTGACGCTGCTCAACTACCGGGCGTACTTCAACAGCGGGCCACTGGGCCAGCGCCTGGAGCAGCTGCCTGATGACTGGACTCGAGGTGGCGTGCCCCTACCGAGGGAGCTGACGCAGGCTAGAAAAGAGGGCAACGATATGCCTGAGCAGTGGGAGAGAGATGAGGCAAAGATTCAAAAGGGAAAGGGAAAGCAGCGGGAGGTGCTTCTCCTGTCAAACGAGCTCGAAGTCGTGAAGCAGCGATCAGGAGATCATGAGAAGGGAGAGAAACCTCAGAGCAGCAGCAGCAGCAGCAGCAGCAGCAGCAGCAGCAGCAGCAAAGGGGCCGCAAACAAGCCCAAACACCGCACCAGACACAACCAGAAGCGCTCCGCATCCATACAGCAGCTGGACAATCTGCTCACCGATCTGTGTGCGGAATTCCCACTCCCACCGGGAGTGTTGGCTCTAGAGTCCCCGTGGGGTGGTCCATCGCAGGCCAGCTCTCCGACCCAGCAGCAACACCAGACCCCAACAGAAGCTCCTCCTGCCTGCGGAGCAGAGGGCTGTGCGAACAACACGGCCAGATTCTGGAAGGATGTCCAGTCGGCACTGGCCGCAGACGACACTAACATGGACATGGACACCGACACCGCCGTAGATGCTGCCTCCTTCGGCTCCAGGTATTGCGCAACCTGCGGCTCCACCCTGACTTTGGCACCGAGCATCCCACCTACTGGGAGCGACGCCCACGACGCCGCCCAAGAGGCCGAGACGGAGGGCAGCAACTTTGCCTCTCCGCGCCGCCCGCTGCCCAGCCACTCGACCTCGTCCACGCTCCGAGCCACACCCACCACCACGGCCGTCTCCTCCACCTCCCCCGCGCCGCGCTCGACCCGCGCCCTACCGACGCCGCCCTCGGCAGCGCGGAAGGGCCACCGCCGGCAACCGGCGCTTCAGCCGGGGGCGCTTTTCACCACCCCTACCGCTACCGCTACCGCTACCGCTACCGCGCCCGCCGAGGCCGCGACCCACGAGTCGCCGTGGTGGGCGCTCGACCCGCTGCCGACCTCGGCCTACATCGACGGGGCCAACGTCGTGCCGCGGCCGCTGCGGCTGGGCGGGGCGCGGCCGCGCGAAGAAGCCTCGACACAGCAGCAGCAGCAGCAGCAGCAGCAGCAGGTCCTCACGTCGCCAGACGCCGTGACGTCGTTCCGGAGCCTGGTGACGGCCACCACGCCGCAGCAGCAGCAGCAGCAGTTCACGTTGCCCCCGCGGCAC
>Ga0247777_1000188_pt1 | contig 15953 bp, 8 predicted proteins | sample UWRJL154409C5_FD_179937 | JGI IMG/M metagenome (GOLD analysis project Ga0247777, IMG submission 179937) | Plant litter microbial communities from Arlington Agricultural Research Station in Wisconsin, United States - UWRJ-L154-409C-5 | ecosystem: Environmental > Terrestrial > Plant litter >...
TGCCCCGCAAGCTCCCAAGTGCCCCTCCAAGCTTCTTTTCGGTTTCCACGACCACGGTTACGGCCAGTACGGGGCCAACATCGAGAACGCCACCCACACCTCTTACTCTGCCTGGGCTGCCAAGGCGACGCAGACGGTGACGACGGACTGCGTCAACGTCCCTGCTTACACGACCAAGCCGACGCCGACGTGAGAACCCCCCACCCCCAGGACTGGCCCGTGTTATGTCCCGCTTGTTAACCCGCGCCCTCCAGACCGACCGGTCCCATCGAGGAGCCCGAGCCGCAAGAGACGTTCGAGCCGGGCTTCGAAGAGCCCCAGGTGCCCAGAAACCCGCCGAACAAGACATGCGCGCCCATCCCCAGCACCAAAACGTACGACTACATCATCGTGGGCGCCGGGGCGGCGGGCCTTCCGCTGGCCGACCGTCTCACTGCGGCCGGTCGGACGGTTCTCGTCCTGGAGAAGGGGCCCCCGTCGTCGGGCAAGTGGGGGGGCAACATCAAAACGGACTGGCTCCGGAACGGCACCAACAACACCCTCAGCGTCTTTGACGTCCCCGGTCTTGCCCAGGCGTGGCTCAACAAGAACGCCACCTCGGTCCACTGCGACGACACGGTCCAACCCCTGGGATGTCTGCTCGGAGGAGGCGCCGAGATCGGGCCTGCCCTCTGGTGGAAGCCGCACCCGCTCGACTGGGAGTCGTTCCCGTCGGGCTGGAAGGCCAACGACATGGCAGCCGCCACGAACCGTGCCTTCCAGAGGATCCCCGCCGCCACCATCACCTCCAAAGACAACCGCCTCTACCAGGAGGCTGGCTTCGACGTCGTCGCCTCTGGCCTGAACAGCTCGGGATACAAGTTCATCGTCCCGAACGACCAGCCAGACCAGCGGAATCACGTCTACGGCCGAGGCCAGTTCATGGTCAGCAACGGCGAGAGAAGCGGCCCGGTGGGCACCTACCTGGCCTCGGCGTCCCAGCGGAGCCAGCTCACGGTATGGATGAACAGCCCGGTGCGGAGACTGGTCCGGAATGGCGGTCACATTACCGGTGTGGAGCTGGAGTGTAACAACGGATACGAGGGCGTTGTTTCCGTCACCCCAGGCACCGGGAGGGTGATTCTCTCCGCCGGCACGTTTGGCTCCGCCAAGGTCCTGCTGCGAAGTATGCTCTCCTCGGCTTTTGCTTCCTAAAACGGTTGAGCATGGCTAACCCGAAAGCAGGCGGTATCGGCCCGGCTGACCAGCTGGAGATCGTTGCTGCGTCAGAGAAGGACGGACCGACGTTTGCCCCCAAGGAGACGTGGATCGATCTGCCCGTCGGTTTCAACCTGGGAGACAGCGTCAGCGTACGTTGCGAAGAGCCTGTCCGTCGTCTAGTTCAGGACCTAACACGAATTGCAGACCGAGGTCGAGGTGATGCATGCCAACAATACCAACTACGACTGGGCCACCGTTTACAACAAGGCCAACCGAACGGACGTGGAGAGATATCTCAGTAAGGAACCGTCGGAGAATTGCGGCTATGGGCCGAAGCTCACAAGATCCCAGGCAGCCGAACAGGCCCGCTCGCGCAGATGGCCCCGAACATCGGCCTGGTGGTAGGTTTCCGCGACTTGGTGCCCCGATCACCCTCATGATCTGACTCTTGAGCAGTGGTGGGATGACGTTCGCGGGCCGGACGGACAGTTCCGAAACGTGATGTGGGTCGCGCGCGGAGAGGGCTCTACCGCCAGTGAGTGTGCTGAAAGCTCCATCCGCAGCCTCGTCAACTAACATGCGCAGACTCCATCACGCTCACCCAGGTCCTCGGTCGGGGTTCCTTCTCGAAGGGCCGTATGACCATCTCCTCGAGGCTGAGCACCCTGGCTTCGGTCCCCCCCTACCTCCGCAACGACCTCGATCGCGAGGTCATCATCTCGTCGTTCGAGCGTGTGCAGAAGATGTTGAACCAAGTTGAAGAGATCGCCTGGACGATGCCGCCACCGTACCTGACGCCGCGCCAGTTTGTCGAGACGGTAGGTTTCTCCCCCCAGCATAACGCGCTCTCTGTGACTAACACGACATACAAGCTTGATCGCACCGCCGCCACCCGCCGCACGGGACACTGGATCGGTAAGCAGCCCATTAGGACGCAGTAACCGCCCCGGATGTCCGCTAACGCGACGCGTAGGAACCTGTAAGATCGGTTCCGATGATGGCCGCCGCAGCGGCTCTGCTGTCGTCGACACCAACAACAAGGTCTACGGAACCGACAACCTCTTCGTCGTCGATGCCTCCATCATCCCTTCCATCACCACCAACCACCCCCTCGGTATGGTTGTGACCATCGCCGAGCGGGCCTTTGACCGCATCAACGCCCTGCGCCAACCGACAGCCAACCGACAGGGATCGCAGTGCGGCGGCATCGCCTGGACGGGCAGCTTCGCGTGCCCCGCCGGTCTGGAGTGCGTTCGTGAGAGCGACTCCGTCTCACGGGTTAGTTCTGCCCATATATCTCACGCACGAGGTGACGTATGCTGAACTGTGATAGTGCGCCCAAGGACCCGCCGTCTCTTCGTCCGCCGCCGCAGTCACGGCTGCCCCGGCCACAGATGTCACCGGGGCAGGGACCACGACGGATGCCCCCGGCATCGCGATCCCGACCAACGCAGTGGGCACGCCGTCGCTCATTAACGAGTCGGAGAGCACCACCCCGCCGGCTGAGGCCAGCCCCCGCCTTCCCCTCGCCACGCCTCTCCGTTGAGACAGGGGGCGGGGGCGAGCGACGATGCCTCGAGGGGCGTCTCGGCAGTAGAAGGCGCGAGGGCCAGGGGCCTCAGAGCCAAACCGCGCGACCAGCATGGGACAGTGGCGGCAGGACACTCGCATTTGCACATTAGAGAAGTGGAAAACACCATAAACGAGCCGGAAATGTATATACATGTACATACCTCCCTACTTTAGTAGCTCACCCCCCACCAGAGCACACATAAATTCCGACCTACCTACCTACCTACTTACCTACCTACCTGTGTAGGTACCCACTTGACTTCACACGAAGTCCACCAATTTTGGACGTAGGCCTGATAGGTAACAACGAAAGGGGCAACTCGGCATTCTGGACCCGAAGGCACCGAATTGTGCCCCGAAAACGGCTGATTCGCGGCTCGGGGTAATTAGAAGACGATGCTCTTCTATTTCCCGCCAGCTGCGAGGCCCTTCCTTCTTGTAGAATCCCGGATCGAAGCGTCCGGTCAAATAGGGGCAGATGTGTGACCTCCCAACTTCGCAGATGGGCAGCTGACGAGACGGTCGTTGAATTGTCCAGGGCAACCAAGGGTGGCGATTTTCAACTGTCCGTGTGAATACTGCAAGGTCTTGATGACAACCGGGAAACAGATAAAACTTGGAGATCGCCTCTGACGGGTAGCTGGTGTACTCCGCAGGAAGCAAGTCTTCTGCGCCACAGTGACAAGTATATCCGCAGGGAGGATACTCTGATTCCCTCTGCTCTGGAAGGATGTGGGGAGAGGAGCAGTGGAGGGACAAGAGGGAGAGACAAGAAGAACGGAAGACGTCCTGCAGCATGTCCCTAGTATCTAAACAGCCCCCTAAGCGTCTGCCACAGACACACCTATGCTGTGTAGTCCCCCAGATTAGCAATTCTCTAGGGATACGGGAGCGTCTTACTGGCCTTTGGGCAAAGAATGGTTAAGGAAAGGGGCCTGAAGCGAGGTTGCAGTAGTGGGGGCGAGGGGGAGAACAATGGATGGGAAGAGAGGGTCTCCAGCACGTGTCCTATCAGCTGATCTCGCGTTTTTCTGGTGTCGGGTGTGAGGGGAGACATCCAGACCCCCGCTCCACCGCATGACGTCGTTGGCTTGGATCTCGACGATGGTCAATCGACTAGAGCTCCACAGTCGACATTCCGCAAGATGTGTGGCCGATACTCCTTGGTGATGGTGCGTGTCCGACTTGACCCGACTACCGCAGGACCCATTGTGCTGATTCGAGCCCCTGAGAAAGCGGCCCTCGCAGGTCCGGCAAATGCTAGAGAACGACGACATGGCCGTCTGGGACGCACCCGAGGACGAGGGCGACGACGCCCCACGCGGAAGCTACAACTTCGCCCCGGGGTATCACGGCCTAGTCTACCGTGCCGACGTGTCCGACCACGGCGCCGGCCCGCCGAGACAGCGGGCCGCCGACGCCGACGGCACTACCGCCCCCCCGGACGACGCAGCAGACCAGGATTCGGCCGCCGCCGCAGCCGCCGCCCAGGAAGCACCACCACCACCGCGCTTCATTCTCTCGACGATGAAGTGGGGCCTGGTGCCCTTCTGGACCAAGCGGCGCCCCGACTACGCGACGGTGCTGCGCACCATCAACTGCCGCGACGACAGCCTCGCGACGCCCGGCGGCATGTGGGCGTCCATGAAGGGCCGCAAGCGCTGCGTCGTGATCGCGCAGGGCTTCTACGAGTGGCTCCAGACGGGGCCCAAGGAGCGCGTGCCGCACTACATCCGCCGCCGCGACGGCGGCCTGCTGCTGCTCGCCGGCCTGTGGGACGTGGTGCGGTATGAGGACGACGACGGCGGCGGCGGCGGCGACGGGGCCGCGGCGCGGCGGCACTACACGTACACCATCATCACCACAGACAGCAGCGCGCCGCTCAAGTTCCTGCACGACCGCATGCCTGTCGTGCTGGACCCCGGGTCGGCGGAGCTGCGGGCCTGGCTGGACCCGGGCCGGTACGAGTGGAGCCGGGAGCTGCAGGCGATGCTGCGGCCGTGGGACGGCGAGCTCGACATCTATGCCGTGACCAAGGAGGTCAACAAGGTGGGCCGCAGCAGCCCCAACTTCATCGTGCCCGTGGCCAGTCGCGAGAACAAGAACAACATTGCCAACTTCTTCGCCAACGCGAAGGCGAAGCAGCCGCCCGCCAAGGCGAAGATGGGCGTCAAGCCCGAGGTCGAGATCGAGACGGCGCCGACCGGGACCGCCGAGGTCAAGAGCGTCGACGAGGTGGCGCGGGCGGCCGACGATGGCGGTATGACGACCGATGCAACTTCTAGCCGCGGCGTAAAGCGTGAGGCAGTATCGACAGCAGGCTCGCCGCCCAGGAAGTTGGCAAAGACGACCATACCCAGCAAGGCGTCACCTGCAAAATCCGCCACGGGTGGGCGAACCAAGATCAGTGCCACGAGCAACGGGACGAAGAGTCCGAGCAAACTCAAGCAGGACGGGAGCCAGAAGATCACCAAGTTCTTCGCGAACAGTGCCTAAACGGTGCACACGGCGAAACGGGAGGCGTTGTTTGGTGATGACATTCAGGGAACGACGAGGACGCCACGGAGAACCGCCAGGCTCCCTTCTTTTCCAAGGCTTCCTGGCTGTCTACTGGGTAAGTGAGGGCAGTGGAGCATATGAACTTAAGGATACCCAGCCATCCAATGGCTCAAACAGGCTTCACGCCACGGAATTCCAAGCTAAGGACGGAAAAGGTGGAGGCCCTTAAAGCGGTCGGCAGAGACTGACCGCAAGGCTGTTGAGCTATGACACGAGTGCCTACCTGCACCAAGCTTTGTACACACATACCATCTCCTTTGTGTTTGATGTCCCATACCAAGACGGTCAAGCTGCGGCAGCAACCCTCCGCCGTCCCCTCCGCAGGGCAACATCCGCCTTCCACGCATCTTCAAAGATCGTGGGACGGGCCTTCATGTCTCTGGGAGCTATCCCAAGACGGCGGACCATCTGTAGGCCGCCCGTGCCGACCGACATGGTCTGGCCCATGATGATGCACTCGCTGACGCCTTCGATGCGGTCCGTCTTCATACCCGCCGCAGCGGCAAAAAGGTGGTCCGGCGTCTTCTCGAACGAGGCGAGCTGCAGGACGCTGTCGCGCATCTTGGACAAGCCGAAGCGCGTGATACCCAACACCTCGCCCTTGTACGTCATGACGTCGGCTAGGAGGTCCATATGCCGCGGGTCAATGTTCATCTCGATCATGACTTTCTGGATCTCCACCGCGATGGTCCGGCGCGCCGCTTCGATTCCGAGCACCGTCAGGCACTCCATGACGCTGTTGGAGGCCGTCTGGGTGCCGATAACACCCTCGGTATTCATGCAGTCGCGCAGCCCGTACCCTTCCACGTACACATCGTACACCTCGTCCTTGTCGTTCTTCGACGTGTTCTGGATAACCGCCCGGGTAGCTTCCGGGTAGCCGGCGATGGGTGCCGTAGGCAACATCCGCCGCAAGAAATCGAGTCGCAGTAGCAGCTCCGTCGTCGAGTCGTCTGCCGGCCCCGCGCCGCCCTCTTTGACTTTCTTGGCCGCACGCCTCGCCGCCGGCGCGTCCACCCAAGTGTTCTGGACGGACACGACGACGGCGCCGTTGTCGAGAACCCTGACGTCGCCCGTGTCCACCTTCCACTTCTTTTGGCTAAAAATGGCCCTCGGTATGTCAGCGAGCCCTATGCCGAGGTGCATGTCGTTGAGGGCCTGCTTGTCAATCATCAGGACAACTTGGCCCTCGCGGGCATCCCACATCTCCTCCGTGTAGAGCAGGACGTCCGAAATGTACGTCTTCTCAATCCTCCCCTTGACGATGCGTGCCGCCTCAATGCGCTTGTTGTTCTGCAACGGGCAGGTGATGATCGGAGTGCTGATCTTTTTCGACGCGTTGATAATCTCTTTGATACGCGGTACACCCTGGGTTATGCTCATGCCGGCAACACCAGCAAAGTGGAACGTCTTCAGCGTCATCTGCGTTCCTGGCTCGCCAATCGACTGCGCCCCTACAGCACCGACGGCGTGGCCAGGCTCCACGTGTGCAGCTCGGTACTTCTGGAGACACAGCGTCACGAACATTTCCAGTGTTCGGCGGGAAACCTTGGCCACCCTGTTAATGCGATCCATGGTCTCTGTCGGCACGTCGACGTCCATCGCGTCGTCCGTGTTCTCCATGCCGCTGAGCTTCCTCGCTTTGGAAATCTTGTCGGCCCGCCGCTGGACGTAGTCGAAGATATCTTCCAGGAACTTTCTCGCCCCCTCGCGCAGGTCGAGGCCGCTTGTGCTCTGATCCCAGTACTCGAGAACGTCGTTCGTCACGAGATCGCGACGCTCGTTCTTGGAGCGCTCCGAGCTGAGCATAGAATGGCAGATTTCGGCGATCTCGGCTGGCAGGAGTGACTGTTCCGAGTTGTCCCAGGTGACGGTTTCCGCATGCGTCCAGGTCCGATCGAAGTTGACCGGCTGCGCCGAGCCCTCCATGTTGACGGGGTCCAACTTGTCCGCCCCGAACTGGAACTGGACAATACCGCCGCCGGACGTCCTGACAGTGTCGTCGTACTGGGTGGAGAGGTCTTCCAAGGACTTCATTAGCCGTCTTGACATGTATCCCGTCTCTGCCGTCTTGACGGCCGTGTCCACGAGACCCTCCCGACCAGAGATGGCGTGAAAGAGAAACTCAGTAGGGTGCAAACCCGAGTAAAAGCTGTTCTTGACGAACCCTTTGGAGGCCGGTTGACGCGACCTCTTGGGGAAATGCATTAAACTCCGGCTTTGAAAGCCGTCGGGGACTCGCTCGCCGCCGATGATCTGCTGGCCGACGACCGCGACCATCTGTGCGACGTTGATCGAAGACCCCTTGGAGCCCGAGTTGGCCATGGTCAACGGCGCATTCTTGCGGCTGAGCGTCTCGAGGCACTTGTCGCCTGCCTGGCTTCGAACCTTGTTGAGCACGCCAGATATTTTGTTCTCCAGCGTCTGCTCCATGTCGCATCCCGCCGCCTTCTCGAGCCTCCCGGCGTTGAAATCTTTGATGAGAATGTTCGCCTTCTCGTTCGCTTCTCTCACCAGCTGCTCCTTCTTGTCCCGCAGGGACATGATGGGGAAAACGTCAAAGACTCCCACGGAGAATCCATGATTGCCCAAAAAGCGCGCACAGAGTCGAGCCAGGCGGTTCATGGCAGCGACGGCCTCGTCAGGTCCGAAGTCCCTCAAGATGACGTAGAAGAGGGAGTCCTTCTTCCCTGATCCGATGGTCGATTTGTCCATGCGGCCGCACATGACCTCCGAGTTCCGGACCACCAAGTAACAGTCGTTCTCGTCCATATCCGGCGCCGCGCCGTCTGCGGGCCTTACGTGTCCTCGACATTTGGCATCGAGATTCACTTTAACGTCGGATGTCAGGTTTGGGCGCATGAGCATATTGAAGACCTGCTTGCCCGTCCAGAGGGTCTGTGGTTTGAGTATGGCCGGGGGGGGGAGATCGATGTCCTGGGCCGCTCCCGTCATGTGCATGCAGATGTAAGTGAAGGCCTGGCGGGTGTAGAAGCGGTCCTTGCTGCTGATCAGGTACGCGGCCGTGATGAAGTCTTGGATGGCCGCGATGATAGGCTCGCCGTTCTTGGGAGTAGCCAGGTTGTGTTTGACACCCATCAGGGTGAGGGCCTCGGCCCTGGCCTCCTCGGTTTGCGGGACGTGGAGGTTCATCTCGTCTCCGTCGAAATCGGCGTTGTACGGCGTACAAGCGCACTCGTTGAGCCGGAACGTCCGCCACGGCCGGACCTTGACAAGATGGCTCATGATGCTCAGCTTGTGCAGCGACGGCTGCCGGTTGAACAACACAACGTCACCATCCTCCAAGTGGCGCTCCACAATGTCGCCTGCACTGAGTTCCCTGGCGATTTGTTCCCGGTCGCCAAACCTCAGGTCCACCCGGTAGCCATTCTGATGCCCCTTGAGGACGCTCTGGGCCCCGGGCCACTCGGTCGGCCCACGCTCGATACATTTCCTGAGCTTTTCAAGGTTGACGAGGTTGACGCGCTCGGGGTACGTCAAGTTTTTGGCAACGAGCACCGGGACAGCGACTTGGTCGATACCGAGATTGGGGTCGGGCGAGATGACTGTCCGGCCTGAGAAGTCCACCCGTTTGCCAGACAGATTCCCTCGGAACCTCCCCTGCTTTCCCTTCAGCCGCTGGCAGAACCCCCGAGTGCTCTTGCCGTAGCCGGGTTGGGAGAGACCGGGAACGTCGCTATTGACGTACATGCCGATATGTAGCTGGAGGAACTCCCACACCTCCATGAGCTGTCCGACCGCGATGCCCTTGATCAGGCCGCCGCGGATGATGCCGCACAGCCACACAATTTCTGCCAACTTGGTTGTGAGATCATCTTCCGTGCTGGCCATGTCCTGCGCGACGGACGGCCGGATGCAGATCGGGGGCGCCGGGAGATACTGCCACAGAAACATTTCTGGCCGACCTTCTGACGGGTCGAGCCCGAGAAGCTCGCAGTCGTCCGGGCTTATCTTCTTGAACAGGTTCAGGACCCGCAGCGGGTTCAAGTCTTCCAATGCCTTCCGGATGTGCTTTTCCAGCTCCGGCACGTTGCCCTTGGCCGTCTCAAAAGACCGATCGAATACCTTTTTGCTTTCGGGTACCTTCTTCCTCGCGGCAGTCGATCGATTGTAAGCCGCCCACTTGTCGTGCACAAGCTTCAGGGGGCCCGTCTTCTTGACGAGGCCGTTCTCGGATTGACATCGGTAGCAGAGTTTGGTCTTCTTGCACAAGAGATTGATCTTTTTGCAGATGTTCGTTCGGCGCATGCTGTCGAGGCCCGGTCTTCGTATCTCTTTGAGGCAGGTCCGCCGATCCTCCTCTGTGAGCAAGATGTGGGCGCAGTTCTTGCAGATGTTCTGCAGGATGGTCTGGATGAAGCCGAGGTAGCCGATGTGGAACACTGGCAGCGGAAGTCGGACATGTCCAAAGTGGCCGGTACAGTACTGCAGAAAGTCTTGACAGGTGTCGCACTTGACCGACTTGCTCGAAGTTCCCAGTCGAGGGTCTAGGGGACCGTGTTTGAACGGGGTCCGGTTCTTCTCGACGTCATAGAGAACCATATCCGAAACTTCGAGGACGGCTTGGTTGACGATATCTTGGTTTGACCTAAGGGCAGTTCCTGTCAGCCTTGACCATCGCCGAAGAGTATGGGTCCTACTGAATGCCAAACTTGAGGCCCTTGAAGCGCTTCGGTACAAAATCGGCCAGCTGCTCCTTCGCGGAGGTCGCCTCAAGGGGAACGACCATGGTGACGGAGTCGAGCCGGCCACGCGCCGACTGGTGAGTTCGGCAAGCTCTCCCTCAATTCAAAGGGAAGCGGGTGCCGCAAGCTTCGGCGCAACTGCTGCAACGAAAGGCATCGTGGTGGTGGGTCGTCGGTCTTTCGCGGAATGACTCTTTTGGCCGTCGTCTGCTGAAGCTTTGACTTTTCTGGACTGCGGGGTGCTCGTCCCCAACCCAGCTGCCCGCCCTTGAGCCGCCCGGCAGCCACACCGTGCAGAGCGTGCCTGGACCCTTACCGTATTCCCGTTAGCGGGGTTTGGTGTCACATGCTGGTAGGTCGAAAAGTTGGAATCCGGACGCAGACAAGATGCCGTCATCCCTTACGGAGCACGGAGTACGAACCCCCATATCTCTGTACCGTGTATCCTAGGTAGTGGACTATTACCTAGTACCAACTGTCCTTCATGTCGATGTGAACTCTCCACCTCTCTTCAGTATCTTCTAGAACCCTGGCTCAGGGCGACGCAGGCATTCGTATCTTGGGCATCTCCTGGCAGCCACATCACTAGCAGCGCTTCCGTCCCAACTCGTCATCGGACGCCTAGGTCAGGCAGCTCCGCGAGCCGCCGACCACTCCGCTACCCAAGATACGCTCGTATCCGGTGCCACCTTCCGCGCGTCTCCTACTCGTTTGCCGTGGCGAACACATCTCCAATCTCTTAAGGCCATATCGACACTGGGATCGGCTTGTCTGCTCCACCGGAAGGCCGCTGCGCCCGGCCGACACGATGGCGCAACCTCCGCAGCCTCCCCTGCAGCCTCCTCCTGACAAGAGGCCAGAGAAGTCATACTTATTCTCGACTGTGGACTCTCTCAACCCATGGGGAGGCAGCCGTGCCTCCACCCCAACCCCGAAAGAACCCCTTACTCCAGTTCAACCAACGAATCCCGGTGACCATAGCACCAGTGCGTTTTATGGCCGCAGCTTCCGATCATATCCTCGAGACTGCCCACCGCTGAAGGTCCAGTGGTTCCACGCAGTTGATGTATTCCACCTATAGGCGACTCCCTAATCATGCACTGAACTGACTGTTTCCACAGTCTCCTAAACGGAAACCCGAGTTCTTGAAGGGGAGGAAGGCACCCCAGGATCCGAAGCCGCCCCTGCCGCCCAAGAAGTACGTTGCCTTCTCTCTCGGGGACAACCGCTCTATCGAGTCCGCGTACCAGAAGCTACTGGAAAACTCCGAAGACGACGGCACCCAGGGCTCCAGCAAGGCGACTGCGTCGAAGCGGATACCAGCCCTCAAGGAACCGGCCAAGCCCAATACGAACCTCGAGGACACTGGCGAGGAGGGTCGCAAAAAGTCGAAGAGTGTCCGTGTTCCGGTGAATGAGGACTTCCTATTCGACGTGGACATTGAAGAGCGAGAACTTGCTCCGGCGTACTGGCTCGGCCCGGTCTATGATGTCCGGCGAGGAAGCTGGTTCTATCAAGAGGGCCTGACACTCAGACCTTGCGAAGAGAATCTGGCAGCCCAGCTCGAGGAGGGATACCTAAGGGTCAAGCCATGGCTTTATCCATCACAGAACCGAAGCGACTCCTCGGGCCGGCAGGTCACCCCGAAGAGTTCGGCTGACAATCTCAAGGCAAGCTCGGTATCACAGGATACCACGTCGAAACCACCCGCCCTGGTACAGCACCAGGCCCAGACCCATCGCCTGTTCGGGACTTATATGAGCCAGATCGCGACCTACCACGACGCATCAACTGCATGGCTCTCGTCGGAAGGTATGCTTTCGTGGGTTACATCAACCATGTATGAGCGGTTTTCCGGTGGAGGATATATGAGCGGCGTCAAACTCGTTCGAGGATTTGCCGAACCTCAAAAATCCAAAGAGGAGAAGCGACCGTCTACACCGACGGGCACCAAGTCCACGACATCCGAGTTGGATGAAAGACAGGAGAGGGCGCTCAAGAGACGGTCCGCGCCGCCGAGCACAACATCGGAGACACGAGACGAAGTCGTCCAGAGGAAAGAGGATACGAATCAACTGGAGAGTCGAGGTCGAATGCTGCAACGACAGCTCTCGTCTTTGTTAGAGAGCACCGAAAATAGGGGCTCCGAAGACAAGGAAGAAGCCATTCGCAAACGAGAGGAGGAAGAGATACAAGACGACTACAACCCCCGGATCGGCGAGACACAGGGTCGTGACCTGGAACACCTAGTCCTCGTAACACACGGCATCGGCCAGTTGCTCGGGATGAGGTACGTCCCACACAATGTCGTCCGCCGGGCTCTGCTAACGAGCGAAGAATGGAAAGCGTGAACTTTGTTCACGACGTCAATGTGCTACGAAAGACGATGAAATCCGTCTACTCAACCTCCGCAGACTTGAAGTCACTCAATCTCGAGGGGGGCGAGGGGCCCGGCAACTGCCGCGTCCAAGTCTTGCCTGTTTGCTGGCGTCACCTACTCGACTTCCCCCGGCGACGAGAGGAGAAGAAGCGAGAGCATGACTTGGGGGAGACACCTCAAGAAGACGAAGAATGTGAGCAAAAGACACACACGGCTTGGTAAGCGTTTACACTGATCACGCTTGCAGATCCCTCACTGGAAGACATCACCATCGAAGGGGTAGCCTTTGCCCGATCTCTCATATCGGATCTGGCGCTGGACGTCTTGCTTTACCAGAGCGCCTATCGGGAGCAGATCTGCGGAATCGTTTTGCAAGAGTCCAATCGCATCTACAAACTCTTCATGGAACGCAATCCTGGTTTCACAGGCAAGGTCCACATTGTGGGCCACTCCCTGGGGTCCGCCATCATGTTCGACATCCTCTGCCGACAGAAGGAGAAGACCAAGCAGAGCGACACCGTCAGGAACCCACTCCGTTTTTGGCCTTCGCAAGAGAAAATGGAGCCCGCCAGGGATCCTCGTGACCTGAGTTTCGACTTCGACGTCGAGGACTTCTATTGTCTCGGCTCCCCCGTCGGACTCTTCCAGATGCTCAAGGGACGGACTATATCCGCAAGGCACCTTCCCCACGCCCTCCCCTCCGAGAGCCCGCTCAACCCCGAATACATGGACGACCCGTTCCTCTCGGCACCCCTCGCCGATGCCGACCAGCGCCTTTCGCCCGTCACGGGACTCCCATTTTCGGTGTCGTCCCCGAAAGCCGCTCAGCTGTTCAACGTCTTCCATCCTTCGGACCCGATCAGCTACCGCCTAGAGCCGCTCATCTCGCCGGCCATGTCCGGTCTTAAGCCCCAGGCGCTGCCCTACACCAAGAAAGGCATCTTGGGCAGTGTGGCGCCGCAGGGATTTACCGGCATAGGCGCCAAGGTTGGCCAGAGCGTATCAGGGCTGTGGTCCAGTTTGAGTGCCGGCATCGCGAACAGCCTCATAAACCACAGCCTGGGTATCACGAGTGAGGACGTGGCCAAGATGAATGCCTCGGCAGCCGGCCAACCCATGTCCCCGGGCGCGGGCACTAACATTACGGGTGGCGTCATCTCGGACACCTCCGCGCTTGGCCAAAAGACGAACGCGCGGAAGCGTGAGCTGGCCGACGAAGCCAAAGCGCCCGGCGGCGGGAGACCCGGCGTCGGGCCGCGAACCTCCACCAGCGGCAACGACGTGACCCTCATCGATGACGAACTCGAGACGCTGTACAGCCGCTTCCAGAAGAAGCGGGCGGACATAGCGACCGAAGACCGCGATGTTCTACGCGACACATGGGCCGAAGGCGAGGCCAAGGCGCGGCGTATTCGCCGCGAGGAGGTCAAGCTTCGCGCTCTGAACCGGAACGGGAGGGTCGATTATAACATCCAGGAGTAGGTTTGTATGCTCCCATCCAATTGGGCGGGATGCTGACCGCAGTGTAGGAGTGTGCTCGACTTTAATCCCATCAACACCATTGCGTCGCACATGTCGTACTGGGCAGATGAGGATGTCAGCCATTTTATGATGTCGCAGATGCTCTCGAACAAGGATCGTTCTAGCAGGAGACAGAGTCCCGAGGCGGAGAGGTAAAGTCAGACCAAGGTGGAACAGGGGATCTTGTTTTCAGAATGGTCTCAATTCCGAAACCTCAGGCGCAACTACTATGCCATCTAGTGTGGTGTATTAAGTGCAAACAGTTAGAAGGCTTTTGATTTGGAGTCATTCTATTGACCCCTCTCTATCTGGGTATCTTGGGTATCTTGCAGAAGGCATTGCAGTATTCCACCACCCCTTCACCCCCCTCCAATCTCCATGCCAAACCCTGCTCCCTTTTCCCGCTCTCTTCTGGTTGCCCCAGTTGAATTTGCTTTTTAGGAAGAGGGTGATCGAGGAGTTACCCCGACGCCTCTGCTGCCTCTTTAGCAGGAGTGAATAGGCCTGTCTCCGCAAGCCACTCCAGATTGCCTCCTTGCTTCCGTGCGTAGTCTTCTGCCGTCTCTCCATTCGAGTCCCGAAGGCTGCGGATGTCGGGGTGAGGGCGGTGAGGCGGCCGTGTCATCCCTGACTGTTGTGTTGCCACGTGTACCGATCTGGGAAAGGCGTCGTCTGGCAGCTGTGATGCTAGGAATAGCAGGATGTAGAACGTGTCCTGGTGGCCTTGCTCGATGGCGACGTGCAACAAACTCTTGTTCTCCTCAAGAGGATTCTGAAACCGTAATAGATTATTGAGGCCGAGGGTGACGGAGTCTTCAGCCTCATGAGGAGCCTGAGCGAGCAATTCCATCATATCCACCACTTGGTTGTTCTTGGCCATGATGAAAAGGGCACGGGCCTCAACCACCTCTGGGTGCGACTTCATGTAGGACTCCTCGGTCAGATCAGGGAGGAGGTCGATGTTGGGTTGGACACCATGCTGGCTGGTATAGCTAGCGAGGACGGTGATGCCTTGGTTCATATGATGAACAGGGTTGGTGGCAGAAGGGCCAGGTTCATTGGTGGCCAGGTGAGTGTCGCAGACGGGACACTTCAGGGAGAGAACGATGTCTTCAGCTTCGTCGAATAGACAATCCCAGTGCCAGTGACAGCCGCAGGAAAGCCAAAGGTCGTCGGGAGTTTCCTGGTTTTCTGGAAATTCAGGTTGTTCCCCTGATACAGCGAGTATCTTTCCCGTTCGCAAGGGGCCTTGGAAGGGCACCCAAACCAGCGGCTTGTTGCACTGTACGCAACTAGCCATCGTGGTTGACAGCTAAGGTTCCATTAGCCTATGACAATAACAGTGGTTCAGCTTGCTTTCAGGTTGACAACCCAGCTGGAGACGAGGGGAGTGATGTGTGATGTAAGCCCCCCCAGTCACCCTTGCAACGACAATGCGACTGAAGGGAAATTCAAGTTGTGGGAGTTCGAGATTGATCTCCGCCTCCCGAGTGAGCCCAAGCTTCACAGAGCAATAGAAGCCAGGCGCAAAGAAGGTGGCGTGTGCAGGAGAGAGGGGCTGAAAGTCATATTGGAAGTGAACTCACCTTGAAAAGGGGAACCGAGGTTGGGGATGATTCCAGGGAAGCCTAAAGATGCCCGAATGGCATGGACAGGCAGTCGGTTTCTGAGCTTTGCCAGGCTCAGGTTGCCAGGGACTCAGACGGCGCCGAGAATTAGATTGACGAGTTGATGGGGAGAGAAATTTTGGCGGGGCCAGATTTTGGACGGGACCTGTGGTGAGAGTCAGGTTTGGTTGGATGCCTGGGAGCCTGGGTCTTGGCACGACTGTTGTTGCGTTGGGCCTTACGCAAGCTGCTGCGCCCGGGCTGGATTTTATACCTCTCGGCAGGGGGGGGCGGGGGGCTGCCGCGGCCCGCTGCTGTTTTAGGCCTCGGGCTTCCTCTGATGCCGCATTACATCAGGGCCCACCTCCCCTCCCCCGCCAACGGCCGTGACGTTCCAAGCCAGAAGCA
>Ga0247777_1000189_pt1 | contig 15952 bp, 17 predicted proteins | sample UWRJL154409C5_FD_179937 | JGI IMG/M metagenome (GOLD analysis project Ga0247777, IMG submission 179937) | Plant litter microbial communities from Arlington Agricultural Research Station in Wisconsin, United States - UWRJ-L154-409C-5 | ecosystem: Environmental > Terrestrial > Plant litter >...
GTGGGGAAGCGCTTCGACATACCATGTCCAGCGAAACGAGGAAGATGCTCAGAACCAGGGCGAGGACGATAAAGAACAGCTGCATGCCCTTCGGATAGTCGCCCTCGTCTTCCTGGGATCCCAAGACGACCCCGCCCTCCAGATCAGTGCTGCCCGCATCTCCCTCCTTCTTGACGGACCCGGGAGTGGGTGAGAGGGCCCGCGGGGTCGGCATGGTGCTTCTGTCGCCGTCCTTTTCGGGATAGGCCGCCGGCACGCCGGGCGAAGGTGCCCGGGTCGAGGCTGAACTGTGCCTCCAGCTGGAGGGTCTGGTCGAAGACATGATCCCTCGGTTGGTGTGATTGGCTGTGTTGGTTGGCAAACGCGAGATGCGAGTCGCACAGCTCTTTTCGCAACTTCGACGCAGTAGAGAGCGGCGGTGTTGTCGTCGATGTTGAGGGTCAATAGCACCATCTGAAGGAAAGGCCCCGGCCGGCTGAGCTTTATACGGAAGAGAGACCCGTTGCTAGTCGTTCGTCCGCCGCCAGCCGCCAAGTTTCACTTGCGCTGGAACGGCAGGGCGTAATCTCGTCCGGGCTACCGCCGATCCGGCCGAGTCACTCGGTATCTACGGTAAGCAAATGCAGTGATCGAGGCCCGGGCGGGCTACTGTCCAGGACCGAAGTCCGGCTTGCGCGATTGGTAATGAGCGGCCCAATGGCGGGCAGATTTTCCAGAAAACGCTCCGAAGGGGCCCGTAATACTCGAAGAGATCATACTGTATTATCACGTCAGCCGTCTCGTGCAGGACCGGCGCGCGAATCTGGAACTGTTTTCGGTCGGTCCACCGCGAACTGACGACCCGCTGCAAGGGGTCCGCGCCAACAAGGCGGGCCCGGATCCCGAGAGTGCGGGTGGGCAGGGGTGGGTCGCCTTATTGCCGCATAGCTCCGCCGAAGTTCGGTCGAAGAGCGCACGGCGACGGGCATCTTTGGGCTCGGGGCCAGACGCCCAGACACTAACGGCCCGGGAGTTCTCCAGGCACCACCATAACGAACAAGGATGATTCATGATGCCTCAGTCCTTCGCGGTCTTGATTCATCCGCTTTGGCCCGTTGCAATGAGTCACCCTTCGCGCTCCCATCGAGTACTCCGTCAACTCCGTGCTTCGAATACGGCCCATCCCTGTCCTGCGCCATTGGAAAACTGCGGCTGACGGGGACTCGCGCTGGTCCAGCGTCCCGGCCGGTTCTTAAATCCGGATAGCTCCGGGTCGCTGTAAGTGTCCGGCTGTGGATGGACCGGGGCAGCAACGCACATAGCTGCCCAGACTTTGGGGTGAAAGCGCTCGGAAATATCTGCATCTCTTGCATCTACTTGTACTCCGTTCGAGTAAGCCCATGAGCGTCGCCGCCAAGGTTTGTTTACGCTGCCTTCATCCTATGTGGCGTTCGCTTGCACCTGTGGCGTTCGCTGTCGAGATCCGTACTGGGGCGACCTGAAGCTGGCGAGGGGTGGCGAGGGGTGCTTGGACTGCACCCCCGCCATGACAAAGTCGAGCGTGTCCCTCCGTTGACGACGTTAGCAGCATTAGTGTCCGAATAACTTTGCAGGAAATCGCAGGAAGCGAAAGCAGAGCGACGCCAAAGCCGTGCTACTGTGAAAGGGAACGGTAGTGATCGGAGCCCTGCGAATCAGGGCAGAGATGGGACGAGGGGTCAGCTCACGAGATTACAAACCCAGTGGTGGTGGGACCCGGAAGTGTGCCCGAACGTCTCCAGACGCCCGCAGATCCGCAGATAAGATCTCGAGATGGACTTTGATGCCGATTACGATAGAGATCTGGCCGCCGAGTCGTCGGAATTTACAGGGGTGGGAAAGCTGCCAAGCCCCGCGCGCCGACAGGCTGGACAGTCAAGTTACAGGACGCGAGCCACTGCGGACAGCGGACGCAGCGCTTCGAAGCGCCCCGAGCGCGTAGCGACCAGCGTAAACTCTGTACTCCGTACGGAGTCCAGTAACACGTGCCGAGGAGATGGTGAGGAGATGGACAGGGAGCGTTATGACTTCATGGACTCTAGCGGCGAAAACGGGACTATTTGGGCTGGCGTAACCCAAACCCGGCGCTGCCGGATGTTCCGATTCTAACTATCGGGCGGCCGCAGTAGTTCTCGTTTAGTTAGAGGGAACAGTGTTTCAACCTCACGTCGACGGGACGTTCTGTCATCGAACCTGGGATTTCGGGCCTTGGTGGAGAAAGATGCCACGTGATCAAAGGGGCGCTCAGTGTCACGTGGTTAAATCCCAGCCGCCCCACCTGAACTGCTCTCCCGCTTTGCCCCTGAGCCCCTGAGATCTCCAAATTGCCATGAGGCCGCACATGATGGCAAGGACATCGACTTCATAGCTGGACACTCAACCTCGGGGAACCCAGCACCTGAACTCAAGGTTTTCTCGCCGCCACACTGATGCCAGCCAACACCATGGTTCTCGCAACCCTTGTGGCCACAACTGACTTGTTTTACTTTTACATATGCTTTGGAGGGTGATGATCATATGGCGGGGAGATGGAACAAGTTTGTTCTACACATTTCATGCCGCACGGTTGGCGCCACCCACTACTTTGCTTCGTACTCTTGCTTGATGACCGTAGTTGCCCTGATTCCTGTCGGCGAGGTAGTGTTGCGCCTTGGGTCCCCAAGGGAGTGCGACTGGGGCGCACCGCGACGCGGTTGAGCGGGACCAGAGCGGATGACAGTCTCGTTCTTGCCACGCTGGGCGACAACGGCCTTGTAACCTTCCATGTCTCCTCTTCCCCGACTCGCCGCAGGTTGTAGGTCCAGCATTCCTAGTTCTGGGTCCGAGGAAAAGGGTTCCGTGCTCTCACTCACCTTGCTGTACGGCATCGGGACGATTTTATTCCTGTCGGATGCGCCCCAGGTGACTTGGCCGCCTTGGGAGCCCCCAGAACCTTTGATCGGGGCCGAGCTATGGATAAATCGCGGGAAGAATTTGGCCATGAACGGGCGAAGCGTCGGCAAACACGACGCCATGATCGCGATGGTCAGCTCCAGGTAGGACCAGAGCGCGGCCTCGGTGTTGTCCCAGGTCGAATCGGACGAGGTCGCGGCGGCTTCGAGAGTAGACAGGCGAACGATGGAGATGACGCAAGTGCTGGCATTGTGCGTCAGCCACATGCTCCGTGTCGGCTGATCAGAAACAGACTCTCGACTCGACTCACCATAGACCCAAACATAGGATGAATCCGAGGATGAATTTCTGCTTTCTCGGCAGCTGCAGTTTTCTCAATGCCGGTACTGCACAAAACATAGTCGGTCAGTTGCGTCGCGCGCTGCGTTGGGGGAGCGGCGCTAAGGGGTTGGACGTACACGGCAAGAGAAAGATGGCAAAGTCGGTGATCATGTTGATACATGCCGGGGCGAAGAAGGCTGGGACAAGTGGGAGGCAAACCCCCTCCACCGTCAAGTCCCAAAGTTTCTGCGCAGGGACGCATATCATGGCCAGCGTGACCACACAGGCGATTCCCCACGCCCCCAGGAAGAGCAGGGCGGCCAGGGTAGCCCTCTGCATACCCTTTCCCACAAAAATGCGGCGGTACATGAGGACGATGCTGATCTTGACAAGGACCAGCGAGGCATTGTAGACCAGGATGCTCGAATAGAACCACTAGGAAGATGTCAGTTGTCGTCTTCCGCCACGGGACCATGGACGTTCTTGCCTTAAGATACAATACCATCTCCGTGACCATCCAGATGTGGCGACCCAGCCCATAGTGATGTTCTGTTCCCGGGTTCAGTCGCTGGGGGAGTGGCGGGTGTTACGACAGCGGCAGGGCGACTTACCAATGCCGATGGTTGCGGCCGAAGCAACGGCAAGCACCTGCACCTGTTAGTCGATATCGTCCTGGACACGTCCGACCCGGGGCCATCGCCTCAGGCTACCTACCTGAGCAACCACCACCACCCAGTCATCGATCCCGAAGGCTCGGATGATAAGTGCCCGGGTGATAACCCGCAGAGCCACAAGGGTCGTGGTCACGACGCAGCAAACGCTCAGAATGCTGATGATCTCGATTCTCTTTGACTCGCCGTCGCGAGAGTGGTCGGGGGTCGGTGCGGACGCCATATTTATCGTCCGGATCTGCCTGAAAGCGCTCCGGAGGAAAGGATCGTCCAGATTCTGGGGAAAGAAACCAAATCTGGGGACTGCGGGGCGTATTGTACATATGTAGGTGATCTTATCAGCAAGTTCGTCGATCGTTGATCATCTTTATTCAAGGGGCCGGGTCAGGACGCTCACATACCGTACGAGTCGGGCCTGGAGGGCCCAGGGGGGGACTCCGCTTGGCCGAGCTGGCGCCGAGGTGGTGCTCATCGGGGACGGCATAGTTGCATAGGGTGAGCAAGGGGATGGACAAAATCTGGCCATCGCTTGGGTGAGGTTTCCCAGGGAAGGGTATTTTGATGCACTGCCGTTCGATGCGATGTAACGGAACGAGGCCCGGCTGGCCTGTTGGTCCTCGCGATGCAACGCTGGGCCAGGACGCGGTCTCGCGGCTCTCGGCAGGGATAGAAGAATCCCAGGAGCCGGTCTGCCGGTTTGCGCCGGGGAATGCCGCCATTGGTGAACCCCTAAATTCCGTGACCGGCCACCCCTCCACCGTCCACGGGAGCCCACAGAATGTTGTGTTGGACGGGGTCCGACCGCTGCCGACTGAAACCCCACCGAGTGCTGCTCAAGCCGTCCTTGCCTCCCAATCCTGGCTCGCCGGAGAGCAAATGCGGCTGACACGACCATGCTTCTTCTTTTAACATACGGCGTAGCGCATATTCATACCGAGTACACCGCATGCTGTGTGCCGGGGAGCAAAAGTACCAAAGTAGAAAAAGAAGATGCACCCCCGCCTCCTTCCCCCTGATTCCTGCGTGTCCTCGACCCTGGTTCAACAGCGCAGCGCCGCACCGGTATGTTTTGAGCCTCCCACCTTCCTGGGGCCAGCCAAAACGTCGAAAGAAAGATTCGTCCCCGCGAGAACGCGCTCTAGCGGCGCAGACAGGTGGGCCCTTTTAGAGTCGGTCCACCTCATTTCGCCAATCCGCCTTTGTCAGGGGCTCCCTGTTCTGCTTCACTCTCGGGCGTTTCTCTCTTGCTACGGGGTGGACTACCAGTAGAAATATTGTACTGTGTAGCTGCTACAGTGCAGTACAGCACCTACTGTACTGTACGTTCCGGCCTGGACAGGACGAAGTCCTAACAAAAGATGACGCCCCGGCCGGGATCTCCAACCCGATCGAGCCTCCCGCTCCGCTGGCGCATCAACGAGGTAAATTTAAACAAATATCTCTTGGCACGGCTCCCCAAAGTGCCAACCGGTGAGCGGAATAGGGGGGCAATCGAATCTTGGGAGTGGAGCCTCCCATATGGCTGGCACCATCAAACCAGAAGATAAACATGACCCTACCTGCCGGTACAGAGTACGCTCGCTGCGGATCCGTACGCAGTACTCGTAGTGTCTACGAAGTATTCCCGTTCCGCGATATGTGCCGTCATTCCCACATCTGCATCCACGGGAATCGCAACGTCCGTTGGTGGGACCCTCGTCCCACAAAACGGACCAGGAACCAACAACAGCCTGCACATCCGAGGTGCAGGTGAGAGCCCGCACATCCGTCGGGTGTCTCCCAGGGGTCGCGAGCGTATTTTCGTGGAAGGCATGCTCCCGGGAGAGGATCTCGAACCCCAGGCTGCCTCAGAGAGCGGCGAGGTGGATTGTAGGCGCGTCGGCTCCTGGCATGGGACTCGAATGATATTTCGAGACAGTAACTGGGACTACTACTCCGTAGACGACAGCACTCCTTTCTCGATCATGTGGTGGTGACGCTACCGCTGTGATGGAGGAGCATTGCGGTTGGCTGGGGTGATCGAGCGGTGGAACCTCCGTGACACAATCCCCGTTTGCACCCCCAACTTCGACCCTCCACACTGGCATCGATGACGTTACTCGCCGAGCACGTAGGCCACCGCGGCCGGCACCTCTTCCGGCGGGACATGGAACAGCTGAGGGCCGATGCTGACCCTGGCCACGCCAAGATCTGCCAAATCCTCCCTGTGAAGCGTTGGTGCCTTTTGGCCGGGCCGGGGGAGCCTCATGGCCAAGTTGACACGTCCTCCCAGCGCCTTGACTATCTTCTCCACGTCGCCCCGCGACAGCGGTCCGGCCTTATAACCGAGAATGTACACAACCGTAGCCCCAGCGTCGAGATATCCCTTCCCGCGACGGATGGCGGCTTCGAGGTCCCCCTCCCTCAGATAGATATCGGAGCGTGCGTTGACGACGAAGTCGGGAACACCCGCCTCCGTCGCTGCCGCGAGGACACGCCTGATGCGCTCTACCGCGATGACCTCGGGGATCATGGCACCCGTCGCCTGATCCGAGTCCTCGATGTTGATGCCGACGGCCCCTAGCTCGATTATTTTGCCAACGGCCTCCCCGAGCCGGTCGCCGTATCCATCTTGGAGGTCGACGGTCAGGTGTTTCTTGTACTCGCGAGCCACGGCGGCGATGGGGGCGATGGCCGCCAACTGAGTTTCGAGACTGAGTTTCGAATCCTCCGTCTGGTTCGCCAGGGCAATGCTGAAGCTAGCGGTTGCGAGCGCCTTGGATCTCGGCTTCGCCGCCACGATGCGGGCAGCTTCCTCGTTGTGAACATTGGCAAGCCAGAGGGGGTTTCCGGGGGTATGGAGCCTCTTGAAGGCCGTGGCTTGCTCGTTTGTCGACCTCATCGTAATCGTTCTCGAGAAGTTTGGCGTCGCAAGCCGGTAGTGGGGTCCGACGCACAGGGAGGGGGGCAGTCGAAGTCGGTGCCAGGGGTTTATCCGCATCGGCTCGGAGATCGAGGTACCCCGAGGTAAGAAGGAAAAGTCGAGCCTCTGTTTCCGGGGCTGCTGTCTGATCCTTTATAGCTTTAGTTCTCCGATGGTCCAAAGCACGCAAAAGCGAAGACGGACATCGGGGATCCGAGATCTCGGACGTCGGGGCAGAGACGTCGACGATTCCCCAGGTGGACGACGGGGCTGCATCGGCCTCGGCACAACACGGCAGCGCCTCTTTATGCGGGGGCGTCGTACTGGCCCCCTCATTCAAGCTTCAGCACGTGGCACGGACGAGAATGGGCACCGAGCGAAATGTTCAGGCGACTTTGATTAGAAGAAGCTTCCGCGAGGTACGGAGTAGTCCGCTCCAACGCGCTCGTGATTACGTGAACAGACACGTCCCTGACGCGAGGTCCCGTGATAGGCTGGGGCTTGGCTTCATCAGGATCCCATGCGTGTCTTCCTACCCGTGGACCTCAACCGCGTCAGGTACCTACGAGCCTACCTACCTACCTCAGGTCCATAGGTACTGTACCTACCTAGGTACCTACAGTGTCCTGCCTCCACATCAGAGCAGTCAGAGCATCGCGCTCATCCTTCCTTGTCTCCTCCGACAATGCCCTCGCAACGCCTCCCTGTCAGGTACGCATCAGAGTCCCGTGGAACATCGAGAGCCGGGCCCAGCTCGCCATAGACTGGGTCCCGCTCAAACCAAGCCAGATTTGAGATCCTGTTCCATACGTCGCCTTCATCCTTCTTGCCGTAACACATATCCCAGTGGTGCCCTGGCGGATAGCTCCCCACCATCTCGAAACCGCCATCAAGATCTTCCAGAAGATGGTGGGCTACCCCGGCAGGCAGCACCATGACATCCCCGTGATAGACGATGAGCTCAACACGATCGGGATTGCCTTCCCCTCCGAAGCACAGCTTGGCACGACCGTGGCTGACGCAAAGCACCTCGTGAGTAGTCGAGTGAAAGTGTGACGTCTTGTACATGGTGAATCGCCACTGAGGAGTCACGGCTCCGACGGAAGCGAGATGAGCCTCAATGAGCGTTGCCGATGCGTTGGTAAAGGCGCCATGGTAGAGCAGTATCGGTTTGGAGGCGACACTGCTGTTGGGTATCCGGCCAGTGGCTGGTATGAGGTACCTGCTGACCCGCAGTGACGATAAAGGCGTCAGAGTCAACTCCTCCGAGGCCATATTCGTTTTTTAGGTGCTTGCTGCGATGATGTTGGAGAACGTCGTACTCCGTTTGGGAAAATCGGACGTGGGTAGGCCAAAATCGACTCCCCCACCCTCATGTACCGAGGTCGTATTTCACGTATGTAATTCGGTTGCAAGTGTATCAGGTTACAGGGCCCCATAGGTCATTATAAACACAAAAGATTTACTTTACACTAACTCATAATTATGACTTGCGTCATCCTTCGTTCCAGAGATACGACACAGTCCGGACCTTCTTCAGCCACCGAGACCCAGGAGACCGCCACTCTTCTTCTTACCACCCTTCTGATTCTTCCCGGTCAGGGAATCGGTGAGAGAGCCGACTCCCAAGGCTTCGAGGATGTTCTTGACACCCAGGCCACCGAGAAGGCTGTCGACGATGCCACCGAGGCCGAGGCCGCTCAGGAGCCGTCCAACCAAGCCCAGGACGCCGTTGAGCAGCAGCCCGACGGCCGCCAGGATTTGGAATAGGGGTTCGCTCAGCAGCCCCCAGAGAGGGCTCAGCTCCTTCTTCGCGTGTGGCATGCCCTCGATCTTCTTCTTGGCGTTGTCGATGCAGGTAGTTACGGTCCCGGTCAGTTCCTTGAGAATATCGGCGAGGTGATGCTCCTCGGGTGTGGCATCGCGCGTGGCCGTCTTGTGCTTGGCGTTTGCTTGGATGCGGCCGTCGGGGTCCAGGCCGCGGATGATACCGTTGGCCTCCTGCAGAATCTTGCCGCCCTCTTCGATCAGCGGCCGTACTTCCTTGACCAGCTCCTCTTCGTCGAGCTCCTCCTTCGGGGTGCGCTCGGCCTTTTCGATCTTCTATAGGGTTGTCAGCACTGTCTCCGGCCTCGGCGGTGGCGTCGACTTCACGTACCTGGGTGATCATGGAGCAAATGGGCTTGACCTTGTCGAGGCACTGCGTAAGGCAGTACGACATTTGCTGGGCAAGCTTCTTGTCCTGTTCGGCCTGCTCGCGCTTCTGCTTGTGGTCGGCCGATTCTTCGTCCTTGGGGATGTCCTCAACCAGGGAGACGTGACCGATGGTGCGGCCCTTGCTGTCGTTGACATCGCCGTCGTCGTCGATCTCCTTGCCGGCGCAGATGCTGAGCTCGCCCGTGGTGAGCTTACCGATGAGGTTCCCGTCCTCGTCGACGACGTTGCCCTCACGGTTCACCCGCCGGCCCGCCATGGGACCCTTCCGCTTCTCCACCTCGGGCTCCTCCCATCGCTCTGCTTTGCCGAGGACGTTCCCGTTCTTGTCGCAAATGTCACCGTCCTCATCAACGGCGCGGCCAAAAAGCACTTTGCCGTCCCCCTTGACGAGGCGCCCCACGACGTCCCCGCCCGGGGTGATGACCTTGCCATCCTTGGTGACGGTGCAGCCGGAGAGCTCGGCAAAGGGACCTTCCTTCAGGCCCTCGCGCTCGCCCTCGGGGACGACGTCGGCGCGGCCGATGACATCGCCGCTCTCGGACAGAATGTTGCCCTTCTTGTCGCACATGCGGCCGATCATGCTCTTGGGCTCGCCCTCAACGACGCGACCAAAAATGTTGCCTTGGGCGTCAACCACATTCCCGGCCTTGTTGACGCGCTTGCCGGCCAGAATCGAGCGGTCGACTTCTTGCTCGGGTTCCGGCTCAGGCTCGGCCTCGGCCTCCCAGCGCTCGGCTTTGCCGACCACATTGCCGTTGCGGTCGAGGATGTCGCCGTCGGCATCAACCTTCATTCCGCGAAGACGCTTCAGGTCGCCCTCGGAGACCTTGCCCACGCGCTCCTCGTTGAAGACGACGTAACCCTCGCTGTCGACGGTGGCGTCCGGGAACGACTCGAAGGGTGCCGCTTCCTTGCCCATGGCATCGCGCTCATCTTCGGGGATGAGCTCCGCCTTGCCGATTTGCTTGCCCGAATCGTTCCAGATCAATCCGCTCTCGTCGACACGCTTTCCGACAAGGTTGGCCAAGACGCCTTCCTTGATGCGGCCGACGACCTTGCCCTCCTCATTGATAACGTTTCCACCTTTGTTGACCTTCCCGCCCTTGAGGACGGAGAGATCAACAGGTGCCTCTTCAGCGGCCTCTTCGCCCTCCTTGGTCACATCCTCGGCAGTGTCCTCGGCGCTCTTTTCGACTCCCTCGCCTTCCTTGGACGCCTCGTCGGCGGTATCTTCGAGTCCTTTGGTGCCTCCCTCAGTATCAACCTCGCCCTCCTTTGCTGCCGCGTCGGTAGCGTCCTCGCCTTCTTTGGCGGTTTCACCAGTGACGTCCTCGCCTTCCTTGGCGGTTTCGTCCGCGGTGGCCTCGACGTCTTTGGTGGTATCTTCGGTCTTGTCCACGGCGTCCTCGGCTTTCTCCGTAGCGTCCTCGGTCTGGCCTTCAGCTTCCTCGGGGAGATCCTTGGTCCTGCCTTCGGCGTCTTTGGCCAGGCCCTCCGTCTGGCCCTCCGTCTTCCCCTCGGCGTCTTTGGCGAGATCCTCGGTCTTGCCCGCGGCGTCATCATCAGTCTTGCCCTCGGCGTCCTTTGTGGTATCCTCCGTTTTCTCTTTGCTGTCCTCGGCGGCATCGCTAGCGTCCGGGACATTGCCTCCCGGCGTAAGTTTCTTCTTTTCTTCCTCGGTCAGAGGCTCTGGCTCGATTTCTTTGAGCTGCTCGCCCCCCGGCGAATCCTTCTTTCCCTCGCTGAGGCCCTTCTTGAGCTCCTCGAGGGGGTTATCGCCGTCCTTCGATAGCTGCTCGGGCTCTTCCGTGACGTCAACTCCGTCCTCGGCTGCCTCCCGGGTCTCCTTGGTCTCGTCCTGGGACTGGGTCGCCCCCTTCTTGGTTGACTTCTTCGCGTCGTTCATCTCCACGGGCTTCTGCGACTTGTCGTTGGAGGCTTTTGTATCCTTCTTGTCGTCAACGTACTCGGGTGGATCCTGGTCCTTGGGTGGCTCGGAATCCTTGCCTTTGCCTTGCTGCTGACGGTGACGCTGCGTGTCGCTCATGGTGTACCAGTCTTCCGTGAGTTATATGGCCACTTTCGGAAAGGTCTGTAGTAGCTTGGAAGGGATAATATGATTGGATGTTAAGCGGGGGTGTGTGTAGGAGGGGGGTATCTTGGTATCTGTGACGGTGTATCCAAGATGGGTGGGAAGGAACTGCGCCATGGTGAGGCTTGACGATTCACGATGCCCTTTTATCGTAGTACTGCCATTCACGTCCCTCGCTGTGCAAGAACGTCATAGGAGACCCCTTCCGACGTCACGGACATCATGATCTCGATCAGCCACATCTACCCGCGTGGCTTCCTACCGCAAGAGGCGTGGTTAAGCTTAGGGATGACTTCATGACTCCAGTGTTCTGGCAGGGTTCACCCGCCACCCCAGAGAGGTAGTGCGACAATTGTTTCCCACGGAGCTTGGTATTGGCTCGCCGGTGACTTACACGGGCTCACTCGCCCAGCCTGAGCTGGGTATCCCGGTAAAGGGATGGACGTGGGGCAAAGCTGGCGAGAGAAACAGGTTCTGGAGATGTGGCTTGTAAATGCCTGACATGTGGCGACGGCTCCAGTCCGGCGTAGTGGCTGCGTGGTGTACGCGCCGTGTCGTAATGATCAACGGTTTCCACAAGGGTATAACATTTCCCCCGGCTTTGTTCATCAAAAGCTCTGGGCATGCGGCTCCTTTGCTACGTCATCGCTACACAGTAGTACCCCTCGGCGCCCCCCTCTTTGGTGAGACCAAGTTGAGCGGGACCCGCACCTTGAATGAAACCTGATTCCTCGAGTTCAAGAATCGGGGGCCTTGGGGCCTGTGGTTCGTCAACCCCTGCACAAGTGGTTCATTCCGCGAGGACATTGCCTCACCCTCCTCACTACCTTCTCCAGCCTGAGCTCTTCTATCGTACTACGAGGGGTGAGCACCCCGGACCAAGCCTCCTCCTAGTCCTCCCCGTCCCACTGCCTCTCCACGCCGCATTCCTGCGACTCCGCGCGTAACCAGAGCAGCTATGAGAACTGAACTCGGGGTTGACCCCCTACAGGAAAGACGGTGGGAATTCTGATGGTAAGTTGAATGCCCTCAGTAGTCGACTTGACGTCCAAGAAGATATCGGAGGGGCTGTCGTTCTCCTTTCGGTGGCTTTGCGCGTTGGGCCTGGCCTCAAGTGGCGGCTTGCTCTCGTTCGTGGCTGTGTGGGCCTCTGGCTTTTCCACTTTCTCCTTGGAGGGCTGGCCCTCGTGCGCGGGCTTGGGTCCCATGCGGTTGAAGTCGTGGAAGCTCCCGACGATGTTATCGTCATGGTCGAGGATGTTGCCTCGTTGGTCGATTCGGAAGGCGCTCTGGTTGTTTGCCATGTACTCGTCCATGCTCTGCGTGGCCGAGTCCTCGTCGGAGCCTGCCGGGGTGGCGTGGCCGTTGGCCGCGGGCGCTTGCCGTTGTGTTTCCGAGGCTACTTCGGCCACGTACCCAAGCAGCTCCCCGTCGTCGCCGAGCACGTCACCGCGCTGATTCAAAACGGCCCTTCCGACCATGGACGGCAGGTCGCCGGCGACACGGCCAAGAACCTTACCGTCGTCGTCGACGACATCGCCGAACTCGTCGACCTTCTTGCCGACCAGGCTAGCCGTGACGAAGCGAGGGAAGTGCGGCCGCCCTGCGGAGGGCACGCCTGGCGTAGACACCGAAGGAATCTTGCCAATCTTGGGGATCGGGGCCACGTAGGCCGGACTCCTCCTGTCTTCCGCGGATGACTTGGGCGCCTGGTGGTTTGTGGAGGGGCTGTCGGACCGCGTTTGCGCTTTTGCCTCTTTCTTCCACGTGTCGATTATCTCCTCCTCCGGGGGGTCGTCGAAGACCATGCTGCGAGGCCGTGAATTCTCGTCCGCTTCTTCCGCAACGGGTGTCCCGTGGATTTTGGTGAGATCCGACTCTGACATGGTGGACGTGGGCACGAGACGGTGCAGCGTCTTCCGAAACAGGCGGGCAGCCAGGGCGGAGGTTGGAGGTGCCGGAGCACGACGCGCCCCTCAAGCGTGGAGGGGACCAGGTATTGGCAAGAGCGACAAACTGGCCGGACCGCTCTTGGGGTCGGCTTGTTTGCTGGGGGAGGAGTGAGACAGCCAGAGCGATCGGCTACGGGCATGCGGCGATGGAGTGAAACCCACTTTCGGCCCCAATAATGATGCTGATGAGGGGAGGACGTGGGAAAGCCTGAGACCGATCCCTCAGAAGCTTTCCCCACGTGAATGACGTCGTGGGTGCTCCAGCCGCCTGAAACAAGGCCTCGAAATGCGTGCCGCGCGACAGGGGGGCCAGGGCAGGGAGGGGGTCCACTACACAGTACAAGCCACTCAGGCTCAGGGTGAGTGACAGGGGCTGGGGCGCGGCGGGGGTGGGCGGTGGGCGGTGTGGGGTAGCTCTCCCGCCAGAACTGACAGCTGACAGTCGCTCCCATCGCTTGGTCCCTGGTGCCCCGTCGACCGTCGAGACTGTCAGTTCAAGCGGTGCCCTCATCCCGCCGAGGGACGAGGGCGACTCCAGTCCGCGTCACCCGATCAGGTTTACTCGTAGGTGGCCTCGACGCCCGGGACCACGCAGACCACCACCGCAAGCACCCCGTCCTGCCACGTCTTAGGGGTAGAGTAAGTGGTGCATACATTCTGCAGAACCGCAACCGTTAGCCGTATGGATCTTTCCGTTTTATGTTTTGCAAGTTGCGAAGGTACTGTAGCAGAATGTCAGAGTGTTTGCCCCGCAGGGCCTCGGTGGGTGGCAGGGCGGGGTCTCATTGGCACCGGATAGCTACTGCGGGCATCTTGAATGCGCAGGGCGGGCGACGGCTAAGCGCAGGTGGCAGTGACGTACCGCCGGCCCATCGCAGATGCCAGGCGTCGTGGGTTCGGTAAGTCCCTGCGTCCTTGCTTCTCGAGTCCGTCTCGCTCGTCTCTTTGTCGTCGGGAAGCGGCCCGGATAATAGTGTGCATTCGCTTCCGCAAGGTCGCCATAGCCGGTCGACCCGGTCGACCCGGTCTGTTCTGGCTCGAGGTTACGGCCTGTGGCTCCTGAACTCCTGTAAACATGCCGTGCCTTGCGTGCCCAAGTCGCAGGCCTACCTCGAGAGCTCGGCTACAGAGAGAGCGACCGAAGACGTTGCTCCATGGATTGAGCGGAGAGTCGGGAGTGGAGTACTCTCTAGGCCCCGCTGAGGTTGATGAGCTTGCGAGCTGCCCGTTGATTGGGGGGCGCTATGCTCCGTGCTGCAGCTGCGGCTCTACCCATTGGTTACACCTTGGCAGTGACAGCTCTGACGCGAGTGGCTGGAGTCTGTTGTCAAAGAAACTGAACGGCTCCAGATGGGGGCAGGTGACAGGCCCATCTTGAGCTGCAGAGAGACCAAGCTACGAGTACGAGTAGGTACCTTGAGTATGAGCAGGTACGGTACAGTACCTCCGCTTATCCGCTCACCCTAGGCTTGCAAAGCTTGGACGGACAACGGCACCCTCGATCGTAGGCTTCACCGGCACTCCAAGTGATAATTTTCACTCTCTTTTTACTCCGCACGGAATAAATGGCTAGACATACAGGGTAGCGCATCTAGAGCCGGATCAAACACCGCCCAAAGCATCGACAACACATGGTCCCGGGCTCCGGCGCCGCACCCCATCAGCTCAAGACCTGGCCGCACTCTAAATCGCATGTCCGTCCTCCTTACATAAAAACATCAATTCCTAGAGAACTCCGATTAGTCCGGGTCCATACGGCTCGCCGAAGTATTCCTCTCGCTTCCCACTCGCGCGACCCTCTCGAGCGACCCGATGCCAGCGAGCGACGTGGTCCGGGATTCCGCTTGGTGCCTGCCGCCGTTGCCACGCCGGCCAGCCGCTCCTTGTCGCCTGGCCGTTGGGGGAGAGTCGCGTTGCCAGGAACAGTGGAGATTACGTCTCTCTGCAAGATAGGGCCCGTTAACGGCTAACCCGTCCTACGGTCGTCGGGTGAGAAACTCGTGTGCGGCCGTTTCGGGGTGGAGGAATGCAGGCGACGTGGGGCACGGGGGGCCGACTGCCCCGAAGCATAGGACCGGGGACGCCGGGAGAGTGGGAAGGTGGAAGGGGGAGGGGATGGGGAAGGCGAGCAAGAACACTTACAGGAGAGCCAGTTCCAGGTCGCCGTGGATCTTGGCCTTGAGCGTGATCTCTATGTCGAGATTCAGGTCCAACCGGAGCCGGAGGGTGTCGCTCTTGCCGCCGCCGCCGTCCCCCTTGTTGAGCGCGCCACCGGCCACGCTGCCCAGCGTGTTGGTTACGCCGCCCGTCACGCCCTGCACCGTGCCGCCGACGTCGCCGACGCCGCCGAGGCTGTCGAGCGGTCCGCCTTGCTGCCGGCGTTGCATCTGGCGGTTCTTCTGCTGGCGTTGCGGCTGGACCTGCTGGTCCTGCTGGTCGTCCGACTCGCCTTCCGACTCGTACACTTGCTGTTGCTTCTTCTTGCGGGGACGCTTCTCCTCCGCACTGCTACCGCGGGATGTAGACATGGTGACGGTGTGGTAATAGAGGGGCGACAGTGGTGCCGAGTTGACGTAGATTTTCTGAGTGGTAGCAAGATCGTTCTTGGGGGGGGCTTCGGGATGAGTAACGAGGCCATTCCCTCGTCCTTTTCAAGAGGCGAGACCATTCGGCTCTCCGACCCGAAACAGGATTCGCTGCTTGCCGGGACAGCCACACCGATGAAATCATAGTCCCGCTATGATGAAATGCAGGCCGTCCCACATGCTCAACTCTCTATAGCGGGTTCCCTGGAGCAAGGCAATCGAGGGTCGAGTCCGGAGGTAGAGGGTACATACATCCCGTGGCTAGGTAGGTTGGCTGCAGATCAGTTCCCGAAACGGGGGGG
>Ga0247777_1000190_pt1 | contig 15886 bp, 16 predicted proteins | sample UWRJL154409C5_FD_179937 | JGI IMG/M metagenome (GOLD analysis project Ga0247777, IMG submission 179937) | Plant litter microbial communities from Arlington Agricultural Research Station in Wisconsin, United States - UWRJ-L154-409C-5 | ecosystem: Environmental > Terrestrial > Plant litter >...
CCGTCGTCGAAATTGTGGAGTGAACCGAGGTCCAAAACGTCTGTGTAAAGCCCCCCCAGTTCGGGCCGGGAACGTTGTAAATGCACGACGTGATGACGGGTTGGTCCGACAACACATCGGACAACGCGCGGAAGGTGTGCAGGATGCTCGGCATGAAGCTGTACGCCAGGCCCTTTGGGTCGGAGACGGGCTTTTTGCTCCAGTACGACTCGATTCTCGCCACGATGGAGGGGTCCGTCGGCTGCGGGTTGGACATGATCCAACCGGTCGACTCGTCGATCGCGCTGCGACATGTCTTCGACCCGGCCTTATCGGTGGTCTCATACGTTCCCATCCAATAGTACTCATCTGGCCAAGATATGAAGAAACTTGGGAATGTTCTGGCACCTTTGATCAGGACTGAAGCTTGAGGGGCGGGGAGGCGGGATACCCACACGGTCGTGCTCGTAGTCACTCCCATCTTCGTATAGGTGATCACCTCTGTTCGTGTTCCGGCGGAGTTTGTGGAGGAGGGGGTGTACCCCGACGTGACGGTACTTGTAATGTCGAGTACAGTGTCAATGATGGTGATGATAGTCGCTGTTAGGGTCCTGGACGCGAGTCCTCCCACCTCCAGCTCCTCCCGGCGTTCTTCGTACGACTGCCAGCCATAGAGTATGGGTGTATCCACCACTTGCATGTAGCAAAGTGAACCTTCCGGGCATGGCCCTGGCGACTCCAGCGTTTCGTTGGCGCCTGAAGCTGGTCAGGACACGAGGAAGACGAGCGCGGTGTGAATCCACGAGTACTCACCTAATGAGTTGGTGGCGAATAATAATACCAAACAGAAGGAAATCTTTCGCAGGTGCGCCTTACGTCTCATTGTGGCAGTGAGTTTTGTCCTCGTCGGCTTCAGGACCGAGGCATGGAGGAACGCTGGTGACGCCCACGATCATCGCATCTGGGGCGGCAGCGAATTCATCTGTCTCGCACCCTGCACTTCAAAATTCCGGATTATCGGGGCTACCAGCGCTCCAGAAAGGATTCTTCTTTGCAGAAACCAAAAGCACCCCCCCTGGGCGTTCGCCAGTGCCATGCCCGCCGAGCAGCTGTGCGGCGAGGCAGAAGGGCCGAGATTGCGTGCTGCGCCTCTCGTTAGGCGGCTTTCGTCGTCATGCGAAAACCGATTTTCACGCAATGGGGGGGGATCTTGCCCAGGTTCGCCGGGGTTGCTCGGCGGGCTTCGGGTTGGTCGACGGCGTTGCAGTGGTCTGTGCCGTACGCGTTCCGTGGTTCGTGGCAAGCGGTCGCCATCCTCCGCTGTGGCGCGGACCTGGCCTCCTTTAACCGGTGGCACTCGACGACCCGAGTCTACACCCACTACGGGAAGTCCGTCCGCCCAGAACGGCCGCATCCCATCGCCTGCGTATGGTACGAACCATGATATGACCTGCGACGCCGGCAGTCAACACTACGCCGTCCAACATAGTGGGCACTCCCTCCCTACAGGGCGTGACGACGACACCCACGGCCTTATGACAGCTTCCAGTCTCTAATCACGACCCAACGCGATGGGGGCCGGGGAAGCCGCCAAGCGCGAGCCAAACAGGAAGGAGAGCAGTGGCTTTGCAAACCTCTGGCTTCAGCTGCTCTCCAGCGTCATAGCCTTGGCCTTGTTCGCGGTCGTTGTCCTCTTCGTTCAAGCCACGCCGTCGGCACAGTGGAGATCCGACCACAGAGTCTCGCTCAGCGATCTCGACAAGAAGGACGTCAGCACAACCCTCGGCGTGCTAAGGCTGGCCCAGGGCGTTCTCGCGGCCATCACGGCCTCTGCTCTGACCGAGGCCTTCGTCTTTCTGCAATGGAAGCTCATGACCTCGCCCGAGGGGCTGTCCTATCACAGCCTGCTGGGCTTGTCTCCAACTACCGGGAACCTGGGCACGATGGCCCTTATTATCGCCGCCGCTCCCAAGCTTCCCTCCAAGCTCTGGGCCCTCATGAGGTATGCTTCGCAGACAACAGAGCCCAGACCCCCTGAGTCCACTAACTCGAGTTGCGGCATAGAGTTGCTCTCACCATGGCCCTCTGGACTTCCGGTCTCGTTTTGTTCTGTAAGAGAACCCAGACTGCGACTACTCTCCCAAGCTGACCACAACATAGTCGACACATCTTTTGTTACTGTCTTCGACACAGTAGACACATACAATGTCACTGGCGGAGTCGGCACATTCAATGCCTCCCTAGTAGACCCTTTTCTGAAGTATCTTAACTCTTTAGCTCCTGGTTACGACAAGAACGTTCTTCCCTACACGTACTATGCGGCAGCATACACCTTACTGCTGAACCCCCTAATTTCGACCATATCTGAGCCAGTGGCGTGTACGCCGGGATCGGGGGTTGCCTGCTTCTCGTACCTGCTGAGCGGCGGGTTAGAAATGGTCACGCCGTGGGCGCCTCGCGCCGACTGGTACACCGACCACCCAATGGTCAGGATTGAGCACATCCCAGCAATGCAACTGGACTTCCAGAGTCCCCTGCAAAACGATAGTTTCGCGGACGCCGACTGCGACGTCTTCGGGGAAGATGGAGTCGCCATTGGAATTCGGTTGTGTGTATCTCAAGTGGCGTCCCATCCCGAGTCACTGAGAGCTGGTACGTACATCATCTCACGGTGCAGGTCTTGTCTCTCTCACGAACTAATCCGGAGACAGGTCTCTTTGTCTGCGCCAACGGTACGAGTGGAGGTGTCTGTGAGCAATTAGAAGCCGTGGCCCCCAACATCACCGCAACTGTCTCGTTTTACGCCCGGCGAGCAACAGTCGTCGCCGCTCGGGGGAACTACAGCATCGTCAGCGTGGGCGACACAACAGTACGTCTACCTCGGTGAGCCAAACTCAGTGGATGTAGGACTGGTCATAACCGCGATCATAGTCTCCGATACCTTTCACGGACATCCATGTTCCGTCCTATCGCCATGCCCTCCGCTGGCTGCTGAACTTCACGGCCGCAGGTGTACCCGCGCCCTCGTCCGTCGCGCAAAGCTTCTGGAGCTCGACCAGCCAGCTTCGAGATCCATCTACGCACGGCATACTCTCACAGAACTTTCAGAGCATACTTGCCTTTCCCTTCTGGCTCTTCAACGCCAACAACTGGGGAAATACGGCTCTTCGCGAGAACACTACCATTTCGACGCTGCCACCGCAGTTCTACACACAAGCGTCCATCGTGGCCCCGTACACCAAGATCCGCTTCAACACCGCCATGTTCGCGCTTTTTGTCGTCTTCCAGGTACTGGCCATGGCGTTTATATGGACGATGCTGATAGTGGTGTGGCGTGAGGCCGAGAGTTTGCCAACGACGTCCTCGTTCCCGCTTTTCGATGTTGCCTTCAAGGCCAGGGTGGACGCCGAAACGAGGGCACAAGACGCGGTGGTTAATGCGAACAGTCTAACGATTGTGAACATCATGAAGGACTCCAAGGTGGTGTTAAAGCGGGATTAACAATGGTTCATAGAATTACGGCGATGGTAGCTCTACGGCGTTGGGAGGGCGTGGGTACAGTTCCAGAAAATTTGGGCTTTAGTGTTCTCAGTCCACTGCTTAAAAGGCGATTTTAGGAAGAGAAATAGAAATATATAGAACTTGGTCATTCCCGTGACCCGCATGGCGAACTTCCGCATGGAACGTTAGAATTTAGGTTAGTAAGGCTACCTCCGGCGAGTACGTGATGCAGGATCCAGGAGCCTGACTTCAGCACCGAACGGTCGTGGGGGTCAGAATGGCTAACGATGGAGGACTGCGTGGGCCCGCAATCTCAGTCACCGAACGTCAACCCCACCTGGGTCGGTCGAGTGAGCCGGGTAGACGGTCTTTGTTCAAGCTCAAGATCCACTCCGGCACTTTGACCGGCCTTCGATTCCGTTTCACATAGGGTACGATATCGAGCATGGCTCGGAAGCTGCGCCAGGCGGCATTTACTAGGTACTAGTACTTGGGGCGTGACAATCCGGGGAAGACGCCCACCTCTACTAGTAGAGCTTTTGACAGACGCGGGGATATCGCAGAAGAGCCCCGACGCACGCCAGCGATCGCTGACTCTAGCCAAACTCTAGTTAGAGGACATAACGCTTTGTCCAAAGCAGCACTACCCAAGATTCTGGGGGGCACAGGGCGCTTATCTGCGGGCCCCAGACTCAAAAACCTTCCATACCGTGGCAAATTCGGCCGGCCGGCTTTCAAGGGGTCGACCAGCCGGGTTCCATTTTACCCGATGGTCACTCCCCATGTTTGGATGCCACACTCCATACAGAGCCTCTCGCGGACCGCCGTTTCATTTCGCAATCGGCTGTGATAGGCCATGAAGTAGTCGTCTGTCAGCAAATGACCAACCTCTGTTGGCCGACTTCAGCTTTACGCCTATCCACCCTGAGATGCCCAGGGTCGCCAGCGGCAGCATGGCTGGGCGTCATGAGTGTGTCGACTTTCTACTCTCTTCAGAATGCTGAAGCACGACTCATATCGTCCGATAAGGCGTTTGTCGGGATTGCCGTTCCCTCATGCATTGGGAGCGGCGGCTAGCTCTTCTGTACCTCACTCGCTGCTCTTCACCGCCTAGCAGGTAGGTACTAACCCAGGTATCTAAACCTACTCTGCCCCGACTTCGACATAGGTGGACTGCTCAATACGTAACTTCTCTATACACTGCACCCAGATGAGCCATCCGGTGGCGGCAAAAAGCAACGGTCACCCACTGGCTTTCAGTCGTGACCTCGCTGGCGCCGGGCAGATGTTAGATCCCAGCCTTGCGGTGAGCATTTACGTCACAGAACAGTACACACCTCTCAGCGTCGCTGCATTCAAGTTCAAATAAACTCTGGAGACTGCAATCCTCTGTTATTTTCCCTGGGCTATATGTTGTGGCGGTACTCTCGTTCTCCAGGGGGGACACGTGACCAGGCTGACTGTTAGGCTGCCGAGAGGCTGCGCATCACGTGCTCATCAGACGTCCCCTCCCCCACGACACGACTGTGGCCTGCTTTACATTGGTAGGTACCTGATCTACCTATATTTGGTGCCAGCACGCCGAAGAAGGCGACGGAGTGGTCTACGTTCTACAGCGCTTCTCGACTCTAGGGTTAATATGTTTAGATATGAACCGCATTCCAAACATTCTAACGGCGGGCCCACACTTGCTCGTAAATACCCGAAGACCAAGTTCCCCGTGTGGGAATTAGCCAGACACCTATCAAAAGCCCGGGGGCGTTTCTGGGTCCAATCGTCCCGAGGCACTGATAGGCCCCGGCCGTTCTACGATATGCGAGTCTTTGGCCGCACCAAATCGGTCGCCGGGCGGCGGCACTTGTCGGGACGACCAGGCACAAGCGACGCCCACTTCCCGGCTACCTACGTATGCCCGCCCGGAGACGGACGTCGATTCTGGGTCGGGGCTGCGGAGTATAAGGTCAGACGCGGTTTGTCCGGGCCCACTCTTGGTCTTTCCCCCCTGTACGGCTCCGTGCTTCCCGGCTTGTTCGTGTTGTTTTTTCGCCTCCCCGAGTCTCCCACCTCGCCAGAACGGCAAGATGAAGTCAGCTGTGATTCTGGCCCTCGTGGCCGCTTCTCAGGCACGGCCGCAGCGCGCGGGCGGCGGCGGTGGCGGCGGTGGCATCACCATGCTCCGGTTCGGTTGTGCGCAGGTCGTCATCGACAGGATCGACCCGTGTGTACCAAACCAGCTTACACAAAACACGCGATGGAGCTGACGTGGAGTAGGCTCGTCGACCCCGGCATGGTGCCCTCTCCTCACGTCCACCAGGTCGTCGGCGGCAACGCCTTCAACGCCACGATGCCCGTCGACGACATCTCGAAGCTGGCCAGCTGCACCACCTGCACCTTCAGCCAGGACTTGTCCAACTACTGGACTGCCGCTGTGTACTTCAAGGCCCGCAACGGATCCTACAAACGCGTTCCCCAGATGGCGAACCAGGCTATCGGAGCTGCTAACGGAGGCGTTACCGTCTACTATACCGCGCCGGGGTATGTCTCGATCTTGCCGCCAGTGGCAGCGGAGTTGGCATTGTGCTAATCATGTTTCCAGCCCCAAGACCGTCACGGCCTTCAAGTGAGATATCCCTAACGCTAACCACAGCTATGCTCGACCGGGATCTAACGTAACTCCAGGCCGGGTTTCCGTATGTTCAGCGGTGATGCCAAGCGCCGCGCTTCGGCTGGCCAAGGCCGCAACATGCAGAGCTGCTTCCGCGTACGCTACCCCTAACAACTTTTCGTGTCTTGTTAAGATGCATCACTCTTCCCTGTGGCGGCTTTATAAACAGACAGCAACTGACTGGTGGCTTTGAAGTGCTTCACGGCCAACAACTTCGGGGGCAACACCTACTCGCCTTGCTTCGACCCCAAGCTGGACACTGAGACCTTCCCCAAGACCCCCTGCCCGGGCGGTATCCGGTCCAGCGTCATTTTCCCCATGTAAGACCACGACCGCCGCGGATGAGTCATCGGCCGAGGAGGAACTCAGCTGACCATACCTACTAGCTGCTGGGACGGGAAGAACCTTGACAGCCCGAACCACATTGATCACGTCGCCCACCCTGTCGGCGGCCCGGCTTCTTTCGCCTCCGTCAGCGCCAAGTGCCCGTCAACGCACCCCGTCAAGATTCCCCAGGTTCATTACGAGGTACAAGCCCTTCCACGCAACCGTATCGACGGCATGCTGACACTCCTCCCGCCAGATTGTCTGGGACACCCGCAACTACAACAACAAGGAGGACTGGCCCACCGACGGCTCTCAGCCGCTGGTTCTGAGCAATGGAGACGCGTAAGTAGCCCCAACAGCGTTGCGTCCTGCCGCAAGAACATGGTCTAACAGGGTGTCAACAGGACGGGCTTTGCTCAGCACGGCGATTACGTCTTCGGCTGGAAGGACGACAGCCTCCAGCACGCCATGGACAACAACTGCTTCGGCCCCACCTGCAAGGGCCTGCAGACTCAGACCTTCACCGAGGCCAACAAGTGCAACGTCAAGCCCCTTGCCAAGGAGGACTCCGAGGGCTGTGAGTACCCCCTTTGACGAGGTGACACAGGTGATCTGAGACTAACCGTACGTCAGGGCTCACCAGTCTCCCGGGTCAGAGCATGCCTGGTATGGACCATTAGGGGGTTTATCCTGGTCTGCACCATTCCCCTTTTTGCTGTTGGCCATGAAATGTACCACAAGGTCCCCCAGATGGCCCGCCCAAGTCGAAACTACCACCAGACAATTGCCCCTGCTAGCGGCGAGCGAAAGTCGGTCGAAGTTGCGCCACGCGCTGACTTTCAGGTGTGTCTCTCCACTACTAGTACGGAAATAGACACAAGGCCCTTATATTCTGTACGAATTGTATTCTCTTCCTCGACCTCCCTCCGAGCGCCAGTATGCGATGTGAGCGGGCCACGATGACGTTCACAGTCACGCCTAGGTACCATAATCTCAGGCTTTTACGTCTCAAAGATGATACCCTGGTGCTTAATACCTACGGTGGTAATTACCACGCCCGTCAGCTTTCAAACCTTGAACTCAGATGCAGCGTCCTCGCTTGACCTGCTCAAGGCATACAATGATAGGCTCACGCATCCCGTAGCGGAACACCCCATCGTAAGAATCCGGCTCCAGGTTCATCTAGGCCCAATCTCGACTCCGCAACTATGTTAGGTACCGATGCAAACATATGCCCTAGCCCATAGGCCTGTACAATCCTCGCCGACGCCGGTATTCCACGAGATGAAATCATCCACAGAAATATCATAAGCGGCTGCCACCTTCTCACACGTGTCACCCCTCGCAGTAAACGCAAACTTCTTGCAGTAGTTCACCATCCCCGGCTGCGTGGGAGTCGGCGTCGCGATGCCGTTTCCGGTCGTCGTCGGCGTAGGCGGCGGTGCTGACTGTCCAATAACCCCAACGCAGGCATACTAGCAACGCCATCAGTTTCGACAGAGCCGGAGACAGGAATGTGGAGCAAAGAGGTTGGTCTAGCGTACCGTCGAGGCCCAGAGGCCGGTGCAGTCATCGCCCCCAGCTGCCGGATTCCACTGGATGAATTGGCTGGTGGAGATGGAGTAACGGGCCGCGAGGACTGCGCACGTGTCGCCCCTCCCCACGAAGTGGAATTTGTTGCAATTGGACACCATGCCGGCCTGGGTCGGCACTGGGGTGCTCACGCCGTTGCTGGGACGGGTGGTTGTCGGAGCCGGAGGACGCGACGTCGCGCCAATGACGGAGACACAGGCATAGGCATTAGCCCAGAGCCCCTCACACCCTGAGCCGGCCGAGGGATTCCACGCCAGGAAGTCGGTAAGAGTAATGCCGTTGGCGCTGACGACTGCATCGCAAGTATCACCTCCCTTGACGAAAACGAACTTGTTGCAGTTGTCTGCCAGTTCCGGCTGGGTAGGAACGGCTGGTCATGGTTCCGTGTCAGGGAAATGACCTCCTCTCACGAAAAAGGTACTCGAAGAAAGGCTGGGAGAGACGTACGTGTGGTTATACCGTTGGGTGCCTTCGCAGTGGTGGCCGGAGCGAGAGTTGTGCTAGCCGTTGGCTGTGCGGTTTTTGACTTGCTAGCTTCGAAGAAGGCCTCCACGCACACAGAGCGTCCAGGTTGTAGTACCCCACAGTCGGCTGGAATCGAGGGATTCTTTCGGGACATCAGCGATGATTCACAGACGCAAGACGAAGTCGACTGTCTCTCTTACCCATCTTCGAAACGTGTCTAGGCTAATGGTGTTGTCCGCGAGTATGTCGGCGCAGTTTTTGGCGGACTTGAGGTCAAGCCACCAGCTGCAGTGTTTGGTGGTGTTTGGGTCAAAAGGTAAGCCGGGGATTGACCCGTCGCGGGCGACATGAGAGACGGCGGCGCTAAGAACCACGTCGGAGAGACCGACAGCGCCTAGGAAGAGAGGCAAGAATGACACCAACATGGTGCTCGACGTTGCAGATGGTAGCGCGCGGTGGGAGGAGGGGGATTTGTGGATCTTGGCGGGCCAGGAGCAGGGGCGCGCTATCGTTCAATCGAACGATGTCTACCCTCACCATCTCGGACATGTAGACGAGTAGGAACCGAGTAGGGGTTATATAAACATGCCCGGTCAATCTAGGTTGCCCCCAACACCGACCGAACCGAATTCAACGATGTCAGCCTTTACAGCCGCCTAAGTGGAACTCGCTTCATTCCCGTGTCATGCCTTTTGCCTTGGCCGTGGTGTTGGCCGTTGGTTGTAGTAGTCAACCTTAACATTCGGGTGGAGGGAGGCTTGATATTACCCTTGCTGAGTTGGGCTTGTGCACATGTATTCACCAAATTTAGTGATGTGCTGTTGTGAGGCTGTCCTTACCAAGCCATACGGCCGAAAGAAAAGCCTCTCTGTCATATCCTGGCAGCTGCCTACAAGCGGCTCCCGGTCGAAGTTTTGGTTAAATGATCTCGGTGTCCAATATCTCCAAGTACGCCTTGATTGAGATGGAGGCTGAATGTTAGTGCTTGGCAACCATGGTGGATACGAAGGAGGTAACTTATGTAGAGGAAGGCGTTTTCAAAACTCTGCCTTCGAGCGCCGGAGGTTACGGTACTTAGGCGCGAGGCGCAATAGCGGCGAAGTTGTGGCACGGTGCGCACCTCTTTCCATCCCGCACCCACCGTCGAAATCCAGACGTCACAGACGCACGTGGCCACGGCATGAGCCCAACAATGTTTTCCTTCAACAGCTTGTCTGGGATTGAGGCTTGATGTAGGCCAGGTCATACCTAGACCCACCGATCGTACAACTTCCACCAGTCTACCTATGTTGTGATTATACCGCGATCAAAAGAACAGCAAGCCCCATACCCAGCATTGCAAATGCCCCCATCGCCTGCCCGCGGCTGACCGTACCTTTGCCCGTCTTCGTGGTCGCCGTCGGAGGAGCAACGCTGGAGTCTACCGAAGTTGCCGGTTTAGTCGGTGTTGTAGAAGAAGGCAACCCGCTACCAGTGGTGTCGGTTATCGGATGCGCCTGTAGATAGCACTGGCCGTGGGCCATGGCGATTTTGAGGTACTCCCGCTGGCCAGGCTCCGGCTTGGCCCAAGCAACGGGACAGCTTGTAGACAGGATGGACATGGTTTCGCTTTTCGCGCGGAGGAACGAGACTGCCGCCGAAACATAGGTCGAGTAGCTCGACAGGACACCCGGGGCCGCGAAGGTGGTGAAGCCGCACCAGGATTTCGGGTCCGATATCGTGCAAGAGATCCAGTTGCTGTTAGTCGCCATGCACGGCTTGGCCATAACATCGCCGTATGAGCCGATGGCGTCGAGGACGTCCCCAGTGGGCTTGGGAACATCCACAAAGTACTGTGTGACGTTTTCCACTATACACCACCAAGGATCCGACTCCAGGGAGCTAGCTGGCGGCTCGAGCGTTGTGGTGGCGGTTGGCGCTGCTCTCCTTTCCGGCAGCTGGTACATCGAAGTTTTGGGTGGCAAGTCCGGAACAAGCCTAGCTAGTGCACTGAAAGCCAGTAAGAGGGCAATAATCCCTTTTGGGAGGGCCTGGGAGGGCATATTCGCAGACGACGAACGAGTGTCAAGCGAGGGATAGATGGGTGATGGTGAGCACTGGGCGATGACGGCCTGTCGTCGACAACTTAGAGGATGAGAAGTTGGAAGAAGGCCTAAAGAAATGCACGACGCGGACTCGCGTCCTCTTGTAAGGGTTTTGCCGTTTCCGGGTGCCATGGCTGGGGTTGGGGGTAATTCAGGGCCGGAGGGGGGCGACCTACACGGATAAGTGCCGCGGAGCGGGTATGGCGGCGCAGCGAGCGGCGACCCAGGCGCTCATCGGCGGCTCTCAGTGGAGGGGTGCCGCTAACTGAGTTATAAGGCCATTGCTTCCACGATTTCTCCTTGTGACGCCATGTTTTTTCCCTCTGCACAAACCAACCGAACCATCCGTCTCGACCTCGGTCGCAGCAAAGCCACCCAAGATGACCGAGTTGGAGGACATTACCTACTCGCGGAGCGCCACCATCGCTGCCATCCGCGATTTCTACCAATTTCTCACCAAGGTGTACCTGAACGACTCGCAGGTGATCCACCCGCCCGAGGGGGGCTGGGCGTCCATAATCGATGCCGATCCCACCGCACTTGAGTCGTTTGGCAAGTCGGACGAGGTGGTTTCGCTGCTTGCCCAGCTGCCTTACATAGATTCCGGCGACGGAAGCCGGGAGACACAAGTCGGCCCCAACTGCGCCTTCGCCGACTGGCAGGAGCTCATCACACAGCTGAGCAGCGGTAGGTCCACGGGCGAAGACCTGCGCGTCATCACCGAGGGCCCCGACTTCGCCGAGTTCGCAGCGCCTCAAGCGTTTGGGCTGGCCTGCGGCAACCGCGACACGCCTGTCCTGGTTCTGGACACGCAGCTCGGCGTTGTCCACTGGCAGGACTGTCCCGATGCGATTGTGAGGTCACACGGCGAGACGTCAATCGGTTGGGAATGGGACGACGACGTGCCCGAGGACGAGGCGAACTGGCGCTCTGACGCCTGCACGTGGGCCATTCCCGACTTCTTCGAGGTCCTCAAAGATCTGTTCCGCACACAGCACTGGATCCCCATCAGCCCTTACGAGGTGTGGAGTGCCTCGTTTGCTACAGATATTGGAGACGCGGTCCGTCTGGTGCAGGACATCTACCGTCAACACGGTTGGCCCGACCTGGCTAGATACCGGAAGTCGGAGTGCCTGGAGGCAGTACGGCGGGCGCTGAGGGAGAAACACCCGTCTCTTGCCGACTCGAGAGAGTAATTAGCTCGCTGGAATCTATCTAGGTGTGCTCAATTTGTCACTACCTACTATGCAGCTTTCGTCACGTTGCCTTTCCCTACGATTGAGACTTGGTAGTCGCAACCCGCTTTGCCCCGGCATCGAGGCCGTCTGTCTTTATTGGAGAGATCGGGAATCATAGGTACCCAGGTAATTAGGCCTAAGGGAGGCAAACAAGTCAAGGCGTATTCGCTGCCATAGTACCAACAGCAACACCTGTATGTCGCTTTATACAAGCCCAAGGTGCACACAAGACCACCCTCTGCTTCATCCATGGCCCGCGCCACCCAACAGCCTAACCGCAGCCGCAGCCGCAGCCCAAACCCGGTCGTCCACCTGCACCTGCGTCTTCGCCCGTCCGGCTGCAGCCTTTTAACCGCCGCGTACTAACCGTCACTTCGACGAGAACTGGCTGTTGGACCACCAGGTCCGCCTTGAAAATGGGTAGGTTCGTAATGGTAAATCACTATCCAACGAGGGCAAAGGGCTGGACTCGACGTATACTCGCGTGAGCGAGTTAATAAAGTGGCTCGTTGTCACGGTTAGAGACATCCTAGCCGCTGTATCGGCCAGGTGGAAAGCCATCTGGGCACTGTATGAGCCAACACAAGGCTGAACTGCTCCAGATGACGGGACGAGGGCTTCACGCCGTGGCGCGCGACATCACCCCATGGATATCCACAGGAAATCCATCTTCACTCGGACTTCCCCGTTCCCTTGAGTGACAGGACGCGCGGGTTGCCCCATCTTATGTGACCACTCATCTTCGAATTGTGTCTGCTGCTCTGCCCTTGGTTGCCTAATGTGTACGCATGGTTCAAGTTACTTCAGCACTGGCCGTCAAGCATGAGGCTTACCGAAGTTCTCGTTGTTCTGGCCGCCGCCCTGGCCGACGCCGCCATCAATCTGGATGGCTCCCAGGCAGTGCGGCCAGTCTTTGCAGACGATCCCTCGCCCATCGCGGACCCCATAACGTACATTCCGGACCAACACGACTGTCCACTCCCGTGCGATGTCGACTACACCAATGTGCACAAATGGACTCCTTACAACTCGGTCGACCGTCTACGGCGCTGTTCGCTACCCATGCTGTTGCAATTCTCACTATTCCACCCTTTGGATAGCCCCCAGAGCAGTGTCCTGATACGAAGCTGCACTCTGGGGACCGATGCTGCAGACGCCGGAGATAGGACCGTTGCTCACGCAGTCTCTATGCAAATAAGCAATCCCAAGGACGGCGCCGATCTTGTCGAAGCCAGCCTGGACGTGGCTCCAGCCTGCGCGATCCGAGGCAAGGAAACCAAAGCCCAGCTCGCGCTGTCGCAAAGTGGCAGTGCCGGTTTCAACGGCGAGATTGCCGGTCTCCTGGACGGCATGAAGAAGTACTTTGACGCAAAGGACAACTGCGACGAAACAGTTGTATATGCATACCAGAAACAGACCGTCGCCAGTCTTTATATCGGCCCCGGCCTGGGAAAATCGACAGTTGCCTCGGCCTTGGACAGTGTTTCCAGCCGCTTTCAAGCCCGCCAATCTCTCGCCAACCGCACCGTTGCACAGATCTGCGGGGGCGGACGTCGACCGGCAACCGTGTTTGGTCTTTCTATCGACACCGCGGGCGACCTCGCGGGGACCCAGAAGGCGGCTCTGGGGTGGAGTCGAGGCGAGTGCGCAACCAGCGCGGGCTCTTCCCCTCTTTTGCAGCAGGAAACACTGGATGTCAAGGTTTTCGACATTGCCTCGGCCCCCCTGATGGCAGAAGGCTGGAACGGTACCAGTACTAACGGGACGTGGTCAACGCCCCTGCACCGCCGTGGAAGCGCATCTGGACCCAAATCGAGGCTGGGTGTTTTCTCCAAGCGTGCAACCTGCCGATACATCCAGGTCAAGGACGGCGACGGCTGCGCTTCTCTGGCGAGCAAATGCGGCATCAGAGGCGCCGACTTCATGTCCTTCAACGAGCCAAAGGAAAAGCCAAAAGACCCCAAAACCCCCGGGCTCTGCGAAAGCCTCCATTCCGACGACTATGTCTGCTGCTCTGCGGGCGATCCGTACGTCGCATCGCCGAAGGCTGCCGTACCGGCCCCGAATAGTGACGGCACCTGCGTCACGTATGAAATCCGCGCCACCGACACTTGCGACAAGCTATCCAGGCAGTATCACCTCACCGTTGCCCAGATCGAGTCTTTCAATAAGGGCAAAACCTGGGGCTGGACCGAATGCAAAGGCATGATGCGGGGACTGAACATGTGCCTCAGTCCCGGGACACCACCGCTACCGCCAGCGCAGCAGGGCACCGAGTGCGGGCCCAGGGTTCCCGGTACTCAGCGGCCGACGGATTCCAAGACGAAGATGGAAAACTTGAACCCGTGTCCGCTGAAGGCCTGCTGCAGCAACTGGGGCTTCTGCGGCCCCTTCCCCGAGCACTGCGACGTCCACGCGCCGGAAGGCGCCGGCCCGGGATCCACACTACCAGGCTTTGTGAGCACCTGCATCTCCAACTGCGGAACGGAGATTAAACAGAACTCGGGGCCGCCGGCGGCCTTCTCGCGGATCGGTTACTATGAGTCCTGGAACCTCAACCGCAAGTGCCTGTGGCTCAAGGCGGAGAACGCAAACACCGACGGCACGTATACGCATATCCACTGGGGCTTTGCTGAGATTGATCCAAACACGTGGAAGGTCGCGATAAAGGATCCTTATAACCAATGGGAGGCCTTCAAGAGGCTGCCCAACGTCAAGAGGATCGTGTCCTTTGGCGGCTGGGCCTATTCAACAGAGGCTGCCACGTTTAACATCATCCGCCGAGCCATTATTAACAATCGAGAAACATTTGCTGCCAACCTGGCGCAGTTCGTTACGGAACAAGGGCTCGATGGTGTCGACATCGACTGGGAGTATCCAGGGGTACGTCTATGCGCTCTGCTACTGTATTCTTTTGCTCCTTGCTTCCACGCCGCATACCGGTGGGGATGATGCATGTTCCGAGACAGAACAGTCTGCTAATATTTCATGTTTAACCACAGGCACCCGATATTGAAGTCAACGGCGTTGTAATCGGCCAGAAGGGCGATGGCGCTGCGTATCTCAGCTTCTTGACGATACTGAAAAGCAAGCTTCCGTCCAAGTCGGTTTCCATTGCCGCGCCGGCTTCGTACTGGTATTTGAAAGCCTTTCCAATTGATCAGATCGCCGCCGTGATAGACTATGTCGTCTATATGTAAGGTGAAACCTGCCAGAATGAGAGTCGTCGTTTTCTCACGGTGGATAGGACCTACGATCTCCACGGTCAGTGGGACTTCGGCAATGTGAACTCATTCGACTCGTGCCCGTCTGGTAAATGCATCCGGAGCCATGGTAAGTGTCTCAAGTATGTTCCTGAAGGTGGTGAAGAAATCAACTGACCTTGGCATTTTGTGTTTAGTCAACCTGACAGAGACGCGGGTCACTCTCTCAATCAGTGGGTAACACGAGAGTATATATCAGTGCTCGTCTTGCTGACATTGACGTGTGTAGTAACAAAGGCTGGTGTGCCTAACAACAAGATTTTCGTGGGCGAATCCAGCTATGGCAGGTCTTTCCATATGGCCGACGACGGCTGTTCGGGACCGCTGTGCGACTTTACTGGGAGCCGGACTCACTCCGATGCGAAACCAGGACGATGCACGGAGACGAGTGGCTATATCTCGAATGCTGAGATCAACGAGATTATCGGGCGAGGTGGAAGCAAGCATTTCCACGATGGGGACTCCAACACGGATGTTATCATATATCAAGGTTCGTGAACCCCCCCTTCCGAGCCACAGCCCGTCCGCCCTTGCGCCTTGACCCCCTAGATGTTCACACCTTTGAGCAGGAGACTATATCAGTTACATGACGCCGATAACGAAGGACACCCGCCGGGCCGACTGGAAGAAACTGAACTTCGCCGGCACCATCGACTGGGCTGTTGACCTCCAGGCCTTTGGCAGCGAAGACATGGATGCTCAGATCAAGCTGCCCGCAACCGGCTCGCAGGGCTGCGTCTCGGGGGAGAGCAACGATTACAACGCCGACCA
>Ga0247777_1000192_pt1 | contig 15808 bp, 20 predicted proteins | sample UWRJL154409C5_FD_179937 | JGI IMG/M metagenome (GOLD analysis project Ga0247777, IMG submission 179937) | Plant litter microbial communities from Arlington Agricultural Research Station in Wisconsin, United States - UWRJ-L154-409C-5 | ecosystem: Environmental > Terrestrial > Plant litter >...
ATTGGCTCGCAGTTCCTCCGGTACATGATCGAGCCGCAAAATTCCGTCGCCTTCCTTGGCGTCCTTGCCTGTGCGCTCCCAGATCGCGCCGATCTGACGGGCTGGCCCTAGCACATCTCTGCCTTTCTCATCGCGTCCATTGATCCGCGCGAATGAAACCGCATGAGTCGGTTGTTTCTTCTGCTCACTGTCATTGCTCATCATTCATCCTCCTCGGCTAGAACGGGCGGTAGCCCTTCACGTAGGAAACACTGTCCTCGTACTGAGGCCAGTGCGCTAATCGCGCAGGGACAGGCTCCGTAACGACGGGAGCCCATTTGCGCAACCATTTACCCGCAAGCCGGACCTTGTCCTTCGGCGGATGAAATGGATTCGGGAGCGCGGCCCCGTTCATCAGGGGGCGCGTGTAATAAGGGTGCTTGTGCGCATAGATCGGATAAAGTGTTTCAGCGCCTGACATGAAAAGCAGTTGCCGGTCTTGCGGCATTTGAAGATTTTCTTCCGGTGTCATGAGGAGGCGTGCCTGTTTTTTTCGATGCGTCGAGGCGCGATCCTGCTGTGCGTATCCAATGCCGCTTGTTAACGGATCGGCGCCAGCCATGAGATTCCGCAGGATCTGCGAACGCTGCATGCGTGCAGCGTCCTGATTCAACGGCTCGTCAACCTCAATGGTCTGCGTGCCGCACATCCGCGACATTAGCGTAGCCGTCTCAATGTCACGCGGTGGGAGGAACTGCCTGCATCCAGCATTCGCGATTAGAGTCGATACCATGTGCGGGCCGTAGATGTCCGCCACCTGAGAAGGCGACTGGAAGAAAAACCAACCCCTGATCCCTTGGCCCCGCAGGTAGCTGGCAATCAGCGGCGTCAATTCCCATTTGCCAAACTGAGCGGCTTCATCCATGAGAAAGAGCACAAGCGGTGCTTCTGGCCGTCGAATTTTCTCAAGCATGCCCGCTGTGAATATCGAGCGCTGCAATCCTCCCAGCGACGCGGACTTCTCGGCCCCAACCATGACGTATACGGTACAGTCCTGCTCGCACGTCACAGCCATGGAAAAGTCCGACGCGCTGACCGTATAACGCGCGTCTGGATCGGATAACCAGCTGCTCGCTTCCTTCAGCGTGCTGATGTAGCCGCCCCATTCCTTGGGAACGTCCCTGCGCTTGACGTCCATCTCTGCGGCCATGCCCCGCACATCTGGAAACGGTGTGTTCAGCATCATCTCTGCAAAATTGTCCCATGCGCCCTGATCCTCAAAAGACAGCACGGCTTCATAGAACGCGGGCATGGTGACGGCATCGACGGCATTGTCAGGCGCGTGCCACGCTATCGTCTTGACCACAGCCTCGGAAAGCTCACGACCCCGGGCGCTGAAAAACTTTTCTTCCCCACTGGCCATCGGAATGAAGCTCGACATGAACACCTTTACGTCGCCGTGGAATGTCCGACTCGCCTTGTTAATTAGCGCCCAGGGATTCACCCGGTGGTTCGGAAGTCCGTGCAGATAGCCCGGGTTGATAAAGTAGCCAGCCTTCCCGGTGGCGATGAGCATGTGCCATGAGATTTTCGCTTGGTCGCCGCGCGGATCGTTCACGACCATCCGGCGCGGCGTATGCCAGCGCCCGCGTCGGTCCGGATGGCCGCAGACGTTATAGGCAATAACAGAAGTGCCTTTTCCGACGCCGCTTGGGCCGAAAGTTATAATTGGTGAATCGCCGGGAGCATAGATTGGCTTATTTCCATAGAAGCCAACCATAGGCCCGGTGGCGTCAAACAGACCCGCTCCGCTCATTTCAGCACGCGTGCTGAATCGGGCGGAACCATTCATAAACCGTGCATAGAAGTCTTCCATGGCGAACCTCTACAAACGACGGGCCGCGAATATCGCCATCATCCAGATCACCAGGCCGGTGAACGTCAGCAGGGTGAACCCGTAGATCGCGAGCGCTTCGACGCCGCACATCACCCATGTCAGCCATTCCGCGACCTTTGGACCCCATTCATCGCTCAGGTAAGCGAAGATCGGTCCCCGCGTCCGGCCAAAAAACGCTGGCGTTCCCATGACGGACGCGCCAACAGCTAATACCTTGCCGACGAAAACAACGACCTTGTACAGACCGCTTTCCTGTCCACCACCACTTGCTGCCGCATAGCTCATTTGAAATCTCCTGTCTTGGTTACGGATTGATGATTGCGTTGAACGTCGCCCCCGCCGCCGTCATCCATGACTGCCAGGTATTGCGAATATGTCTGGTTTGAACCGGTGTCAGCCGACCGTCAGTGTCGGTGCCCAACCCGACAATCTGAACCGCGCACCCGGTCAAGAAGGGTGTCTTTGGTTTCGGCAGCGGTTTGCCTGAAAGGAATTGTTTGGCGCTGATCTCGGCGGAGCCTTCGATGGCATCGCTGATGGTCAGGATGGCCCCGTGATGGGCGCAGTCGAATTCGCCGAACTCGTACCACGCAACAAGATTGGTGCTCTCTTGCCCCGCCAGTTTCTTCGCGGGCAGCGTCGCAACATAGCCAGCAATCTGTGCTGCGACCTTCATCTGGTTTCGCTTCGAGATCAAAAATCGCTCTGACCGCGCGTTCGCAGCCGAGAGATTTCCGAGGGTCTTCAAGACCACCACATCACCCGGCTCAAGCGCGGCAATCCTGCTTTTGACAAGACGACCACTTGCAACGGCTATATCGGGCGAACTCAACACGGGGTTGGAGCCGCTCATGTCGATGCCGATTGTCAGCATCGTGGCATTGCTCTGCGCCGCGACAGCGCAGAGCAATGCAGAAATCGAGGTGCGAAGCGTATTCATGGATTACTCCTTGGTTGCGGCCCGCAAGCTTGCGGTGATGCTTTTGACATTGATCGCCCGAAGCGCCTGCAAGCGCTTTTCAACCTGTTTCGGATCGACATTGGTCTGTGGCGGGGCAAAACGGTTGCCTATGTTGCCGACGCGTGTCTCGTGCTGAACCACGAGCTGTTCGTAAGACCGTAGGGCCTCGCTGATCACACCGAGGATGTCGCGGGCCGTGGCGGTTTCCAGGTCATGCGGCGTGATCGCCAGCAGCGCGTCACGCTGCTGGCAGAGCGCGAAATGAACCTTCTCCGTCTCTCGGATGACGGCCATTGCGGCGCGGGCGTCCCGTGCCGCCCGCAAGCGCGCTCCAATCTGTTCGAGATTGGCCGTGATGAGCGTGACCAGCCGGTGCGCGGTGTGCAGGTTGACGACGACAAGCGCCCCGCAGGCCAGCGAGAACACGACCGGGAATCCGGCGATGAATTTGTCGAACAGCGGCGCGAACGCCGCAGGCTCGGCAGCCGTAAACAGGTCCCGCGACGCATCCGCCGCCTGCTGCACGAGGGCATCGGCCCCGCCGAAATAGACGACGCTGGCAACCGCCAGCCCCGCCCCGAGGGCGTAAACCGGCAGGAGCGTCCCCGCGCAGGCGCGGATCAGCCGGACCGGCAAGGCGCCCGGCCTGTCGTGGGCAAGGATGTGATAGCCCAGCATCATCAAACACCCGGTTACCGCGAACGTATCGACGGACCAGTGCTCGGCCTCGCCGGGACCGGCGGGGCCGATGATGAAGGAAAAGATCTCCCGGAACAGGCTGTACTCGGTCAGGACGACCCCTGCGAGCAGTAGCGTCTGGACCAGTGCCAGTCCCATTTTCAGCGGGACGGCGGTTCCTTCGCGGGTACAGCGGAGCCAGACCGCCACGAAGGCGGTGGTCTCGTCGTCGTTAAACAGTTTTGCCATGATGGTCCTCCGGTCCGGCGATGAGTTCGGTGTAGGCATTCAGTTGCGTCGGGGCGGGCGCGTTAAGGCTCATCAGCGTCACCGCCGCCGCGAAGGCCGCTGTCCGGGCCTCCTCGATGGCGGCATGTAGCTTGAAAAGCTCGGCCTGAAGGGTTTGGAGCGCTTCCTGATGCGCGGCGCTGTAATCCGCCCCGGACGGCAGGCGCAGGGCGCTGGCGTCGGCGTGAATGCGGGTCAGGGCGGGTGACGCGGGGGGCGGCGCAGTCTTAGACTGGCGGCGGCGGAAGATAAACAACATGGCATTTCCTCACAGATGACCTAGTGAGGAAGGAATCTACAAGATGAAAAAAAGCGAGGGACCACCTCAGGAAAAAGAAAGCGCGGGGGTTCCGTACTCTTCCCCCGAAACACAACGCCCCTTTCTCAAAGCATTCCGAAAGTTCATTCTTACAAGAAAGAACGAAAATGGTCTCCCATGGACACCAACAGTCATCTTGGAAAAGTTATGGGAGCTTTGGCCGGAGAGACCTATCGTTAAAGAAGCCAAACTGCAATTCCAGTCTGAGCATATCCGGAAGTTTGAGCGTATGCGTTCAAATGAGCCGCAGGAATACCTTAAAGATGCGACCCTGTTTATGCTGATTCAGCGGTTCTTGGAAGATCAGAATATTGCTGTTGTAGAACGAGCATTCCTTAAGTCACTGCAACTTATATCGTCCAACGCATCCACGGCTTTTTTTCCGACGGCTGGTCTTCCAAAAAATTCCCCAGTAAATGGGGCGCCTCCTGATCGTACTCGCATTGAAGTATATACATTGTCGAAGAGTCGAAACTTGATTGGTCTCAAAAATAGAATTTTGGTGCTTCGTGTTACTCCAAAAGTCGCATCAATCTATCTGGGTCTTGTCGTAGATGTGCCAGAAATGGATGTGAAACTTGGGCTCTACCTAAATGTCTCCAGGGAGTTCTATGCTAGGGACTCCCGACGCGAAATCTACGTTCGGTACAGTTTGGTTGAAGGCAATAAAAGGCTCTTCGTCACTCGGCGAAAACGAGGGGTTGCGTCGAATGAAAAAGCGTCAGAACCAGAATTCTCTCAGAATCGAGAGTTTACGTTTTCTGAATGCTTAGCCCATAGAGCCCGGGACCCGGAAATCATTGAAATTGCGAATAGATTTGCCACAAATTTTTTTTCCTTTGACTATTCAAAGTAATCCGAGTTATGGCTAAACCGAAGAGAAAAACAACTCCGCAGGAAAGCAGAGACCCGATGGATGCCGCTCCGGACTTTCACGAAGCAGTACGACGCATGGATTTTGAAGCGATCAAACAGTACCTGGCAGCAGACTCTGACTGCGTGGGCCAACTGGATCGATGGGGCAACAATGTCATGCATATCTGCGTAGCCGGAGGCGCATCTCTACGGCCGCTTGGTCGGGAGATAATGGAATTTCTCTTGATGAAAACAAAAGTTGATCTTCTTCAATGTAATTTTGAAGGATATGACCCGCTAGACCTTGCGATAGCGATAAATGAGTTGAGCGCGTGCGAATTGATTGATCCGTACTGGCACAAGCAGTTATCAAGCAAATTTGTTAAGAATGAGAAGCCGGAATTGCACTCCATCAGCTCTGGTCCTAGAAAATCTAGCGGCTCGAAGCTGGAGCCAAAGTGATTTTTCGTCAACGTCTAAGAAGAATTAGTTAAGCAGCGGCCGACAACGCCGTCCATAGCGCCGTCTTGCCAACATCGAAGATCTCCATAAATGTCTATCGCTTGCCGGTCCCTATGGTGGTATCGGCCCAAGGAAAGACTCTTCCGCATTCCCGCTATCATCAATGCGCACGTTCTCCGGATGGACATTCTTCTGTTTGTTGCCACCCGGTTCCTTTCCCGGTTTCGCTCTCAGCACGTCGATCAACGGTCCGGTTTCTATGCGATCCAGCCGCTTGATCGTCTCGGCGATCAAGTCGCGGACGACGCGCGCAACATCGCTGAACGCGGGGTCGTACTCCCCGACGCTTTCAGCGCGGAATTCTATATCGTCAAGCAGGCTGGTCATCGTGTCGAGCACGGCGCTCGCCCGCATGAGGTTGCGCACTTCCATCTCGATATAGTGATAGAGCCGGGCTTCCGCCGTCTCGCCGGATGGGGAGAAAGAGCGCCCCGAGGGGCGGGCATCCGTGTGACGCCAATCGGCTTCAACGTCCCTGACGTTGAGCGTGCCGAGCAGAGACAGCACGCGCCGCAGGCGGCTGATCCCGGCGGCGAGCGTAAAAATGGCGGCGCTATCCGGCAACGGCTGCAAATCCTCCTCCGAGGCCCGCAACGCCCGGTGCGCCGTCTCGGCGATGCCGAGAGCGTGCGCGAAACTGTTCAGAATACTATCCAGATCAGGAGCAGGCTGCGGTCTCTGCCCCTGTCCCTGCCTGGGCCCGGTGTTTCCGCCGGACACGGGATCACGATGCCGCTCTTCGCGGCTAGAATGCGAATCAGCCATGACGCAACCTCTCGGGTGTTGTGCTGTGGTCAGGCACGCGGCGGTGTTCCACCATCGCCGCGTGCCGCTTCGATGCGGGCGGGAATATGACTCCGCTTCAAAGCGAGCGCAACTGATTCTTTTGACTCGTGTTTTTAATCGCTGCACTGGGAGATAGACATGACGAAAGACGCACCCGGTATGAGAGGCATTCGGTCCCGCAATCCAAGCGGCCCGCTGCGCGAGAAGCGCGGTGATACGCGCGTCGATACCATTGAGAAGAAATACGGCAAGGATTTCGGCGTTCGTGGCGACATGCGCCTCGATACGTTGCTGGAGAAGAAAGGCGTCGAGTCGCTCAACGATCTCTTGCACGGCAAGCCGAAGAAATAGTCAGGCTGCGGCAGACAACGCCCGCCAGAGCGTTGTCTTGCCAACATCGAAACTCGCCGCGATAGCCTCCGGCGTGAACGCGCCGCTCTCCGCCATCGCGCGGGCCGTGGCGATCTGGCTGGCGTTCAGGCTCGGTGGCCTGCCGATCCTCTTTCCTCTCCGCCGCGCCGCTTCAATGCCTGCGTGAGTTCGCTCCGCGATCAAAGAGCGCTCGAATTCCGCAATCGCCGCAAGGATGTGAAACATCAATCGGCCGCTCGGCGAGCGCGTATCAATGCTGTCCGAAATCGAATGAAACCCGATCCCGCGATCGTCCAGATCCTGAACGACCCGGACGAGATGCTGGACCGAGCGACCAAGACGGTCCAGCTTCCAGACCACCAGCACATCGCCGCGTTGAAGTCGGGATAGCAGGGCGTTGAGTACAGGCCGCTGCTTGATCGCGCTGCGCTTCTCCCTGAATATTTTTTCACAGCCTGCCTTGCGCAAACTGTCTAATTGCGACGCAAGCTTTTGCCCTTTGGTGGATACGCGGGCATAGCCGTACTTCATGTCAACGGCATCCTTTCCGCCCCGTCAAAATCCGCGCAAAACCCTTGCGAATACGGCTCAGCCAGCCGTTCCGAAACTGAACAGTTTTGAATCATAGTCACGCGCGCCGAAGAGTCCAGCACTTTTGCTAGGGAATTTGCATGACCTCCAGGGACAAGGATGCGGGTTTCAAAACAGTTCAGTTTTGAAATCGCCGGAAGGCGCATTGACAGCGCGTTGTATCCAGTCATTCCGCGCCTTTTCGATTTCTCACCGAACGCGTTTTCTCAAAAATTTACGCATGATTTTCCGTGCTTCAACCGAAGGCGCGGACATGCGCACGTATGCCGATCCGCTCGGCCATGGGGAGAAAGACGATGACCAGCATTCAGGTTCAGGCGATGCAGTGGGCCGGTATCCCGCAGATGGGAAGCCCCGATCTCGAAACCTTTTCAAACAAAGACGCCGCGTGTTTCAAGGACATCCGCGATGTCCTCGTAAAGCACGGCGCGTTAAAGCGCTTTGGAATGTTCCTGATCCACAAGCATTTCGACATGGCTGCTGACGAAGAACTGATGGAAACGACGGACGACACGGGCCGTGAGCTCACCATTGCCCCTGTCAAGGCGTCTGCCATCGATCCAGAGAATTCAATTGTGACGAACTGGATTTTCACGGAAGACGAAAACCGGGCGAAAGGCTATTGCACCTGCGCCCGCAGCACGACCAGCCATCTTGGCTACCACCGCAAGGCGTAGGGTCTTATGCAGCTCCCGGTCACGGCACTGTTGCGCATCGCCTTGTGCTGTTGTCTCTGGATGGTCGGCGGCGGGCTCGCGTCCGCCGCCGCTCCCGACGACTGCGGCACGCCCGAAAACATGACGGCCAGGTTCAACGCCGAAGGCCAGCGCACGATTGCCTCCGCTGACCACATCGAGCGCGAGAACAATCTGAACACGCTCTACGGTGTGCTGTTCACCATGAACGCGGACCGCTCTCTCGGCTACATCCTGCGATCGGACAAGCCGGTGGACGAGCGAGCGACGAAACTCTGCGTCTACAAGCGTCTGGCCGGCGTGCGTCTCTTTAACATCCGCAAGACGGCGGCGCAGTCCGGCGCGTTGCTGAAAGCCTCGGACGCCGACGCATGCAGGCACTGCGCCGAGTTGGAGAAGCTGAAAGCGGTCGGGCAAGGATCATGCGGCTCGCTCAACGAACTTTTGCGCATATCCGAAGAAAAGGGCGAGCGCGTGATGATGCAGGGCTTCAATCTGGAGAAGCAGGCGAACGGCCTCTATGCGAAGAACGGCACGCTGGCGACCATCAGCGGCAACCTGAGCCTGAAATTGTTCGATGATCCCAAGGAGCCGCAGAAAGGTATCGTCAGCGGCGTCTATTTCACATCGCTGCCGGACGGCGCGACGATCATCAACATGACATTGGTCTACGCGAAATACACGCCCTATGGCTTGAGCCTGCTGGAACAGGACGGATTGTGAGAAATCAGAAATTGATCCCGGTTTGTTTCAGATCGCGGCCCGGCAGCACGGGGGCAGGCCGCTCTGGTGACGGCCCGGCTCCGGCAACGGCTGTCTGGAAATTCTCCTGAAGGCCAATCTGTGTCTGAACGTCCTTGCTGTCCGGTGAACGGTCGCGGTTGAGGGCCTTATCGGCCTGCGCCCGCTGGTTCCCGGCGTCGGCGGTCAGGCCGTGGCTTGTGACATGATACTCGGCCGAATCCCGCTCGGCTTCCCGCCCGATGCGCGACCGCTTCAAATCCTCGCATTCCTTGGTTTCATCGCCCGTGGCAACGCCCCGGCCCTTGCGGTCTTCCAATTCCTTGATGCGCCGGATCGTGAATTTATAGTCCTCTTCCTCATGGGCCTGAATACGGCCTTCCATGACGGCGCGGTGCGCGTAGAGATCGTCATTGTCGATGATGTGCTGGCGGGCGTCCTGCGCCTCTTCATTGGTCATCGTAATGCCGCCGACCATGGTCATCTGCGCGTTCCACTGCGCCAAGTGGGCCAGCTCCCGCATCTCTTGCAGCTCGCTTTCGTCCTTCTTCTCTTTGTCGTGCTTGCGCTCATCGGTGGCCGTGTCTGCATTCCGCGCAGCGCTGTTCGCCGACCACACGGCCTTGCCGGTGATCGCCTTCGCGCCAAGCTGGATGCGGGAAATATCCTGATCCGCATCGTCATCCGTCGCGGCCAGCGGCTGTCCGGACCGGACAGCCGGAAAGGCTTCCGCAAAGGCGGAAGCCTTTTCAATCTCTTTGTCCGTTGGTCCCGCCATCCGTTGCCTCGCAGCCCGGCGTCGGCTCCGCCGACGCATTTCCCTATGCGATAATTTTACGGAAAAGCGGTTAACAGCCCGTTAACGAAAGACAGACAAAGCAATCCGATTTCGCTTGAAAAAGTATGGCAAATTTGCCATACTCAAACAGAAGGGAAAGAGCATGACAAGATTGTCGCGCCCGATTGAGTGGCTGAAGGCCGCCCTCAAGGATTTCAAGACATTCCCGGACGAGGCGCAGTTGACATGTCTGCGCGCGCTCACCGTGGCCGGGGAAGGCGGCATGGCGGAGATCGCCAAGCCCATGCGCGGCCTCGGGTCCGGCGTCTTCGAGATCGCCCTGGCTCATCGCGGCGACGCATTCCGCGTCGTCTACGTGGTCCAGCTCGGCGACGCGCTGTGGGTCGTTCACGCGTTCCAGAAGAAATCGACCAAGGGCATCAAGACGCCCAAGCATGAAATCGATCTGATCACCGACCGCATCAAGCGGCTGAAGCAGATGTTGAAGGAGAGTAGCAAATGAAAGACGAAAAACTGGAAGTCGTCCGTGGCAGCGGCAACGTGTTCCGCGACCTCGGGCGCGAGAACGCGGACGGTGAGCAACTGAAGGCCATCCTCGCCGCTGAAATCATCAAGCGGCTGGATCGCGACGGGCTGACCAACCGCAAGGCTGGCACTTTGACCGGCATCGACGCGGGCGATTTTTCGCGCATCCGCGCCGTTGATCTCAACCGCTTCACCATCGACCGCCTGATGATGATCGTCAATCGTCTCGGCTCCCGCATCGACGTTGCCGTCAAATTCAAGAACACGCCCGTTCGCCATCCCGCGCCTGCGGCGTGATGTAGCGCCGCTGAACGGCGGCGCTACGATCGCTTTATGGCTTCAGCCGCGCGTGCAAAACCCGCGCGATGTTCTCCAGCGACGCAATCGCATTGCGCCGGTGCGCCGAACCCGCCTCGCTGCGGGCCAGAGCCTGCGAAACCGCGCGGTGAAGACCGCGCAGTTCCGCTTCGGTTCGGGTGGACAGTTCAAAGATCGTTATCAGTCGCATCACTTTTCTCCTCTTTCAAAGAGGCCGCCCCGTTGGCGGCCTTGTGATGCCGTGGACGCACGGGCGTTCGCCACGCTGCATCCGTCAGGACCGGAACGCAGAGGAGGAGCCAGCCTAGGCTTGCCGCGCAAGGCGGCGCTCATGCCAGAACACAAATCAGCAAGGCCCCACGGGGAGGCTGGAAGAAAAGGAATTTAGCGACGCGAACAGTCTTGAATGGACCATAAGGACGAAATAGCTGGCGCTTGCTGCGCGATATGAAGCAGGCGTCAGAGGACAAAAGACAGATGGGCGAATCCGCCGTAAGCGGCGGGCCGGGCTCTATTCGCGCCGCTGCGGCGCTCGCCGGGCCGCTTCTCAAAGCCGAACCGTCCCGGCCATCCGGTAACGATCCCTTTCGCAAAAGAATGTCAGACAGCAGACCGCGCTGACGCGCTCACCGCACAAAGAGGTGGGGTTGCCTTTGCGCGTTTCAGATTATCACGCCGTTCTCGCCGTCCAGACCCTGCGCGCGAAGACGCGCTTCGGCGAGACGGGCCTTGCCCGTGTCAGGACGGCTGCGCTGCGCCGTGAAGAAAGCGCTCCGACAGGCACTCCCGCCTGAAGGAGAGAAAACCATGACGAACGAAATCCGTATCTACGTTGCCGACCTCGCCGCTTACAACAGCGGCCACCTTCACGGCGTCTGGATCGATGCCACACTGGACACCGACGACATGCAGGACCAGATCAACGCAATGCTCGCGGCCTCGCCGGTCGAGGACGCAGAGGAATACGCGATCCACGACCATGAAGGCTTCGACGGCTACGACCTCGGCGAATACGCCGGGATCGAAACCGCGCATGCGGTCGCATTGTTCCTGAAGGAATATCCGGACTTCGGCGGCGCATTGCTGAACCATTTCGGCGACATCGAGGACGCGAAGCGGGCAGCGGCAGAGAATTACTGCGGCTGCCACCAATCACTGGCCGACTACGCGCAGGAACTGACCGAGGACACGACGGAAATCCCAGACAGCCTGCGAAACTACATCGACTACGAAGCCATGGGCCGCGACATGGAAATGAGCGGCGACATCTTCACTGTGGAAACCGGATACCAGAAGGTTCACATCTTCTGGAGCCATTAGCGCTTCCAGCGTCGCTGTCGCTCCCTGGGCTTCACGGTCCGGGGAGCGGCATTCATTTCGTGATCTTACGGAAAAAAACGCCCAGCCCAACTACGGCGGCTAACGCCGCATTTTCTCTCTTCTCACATCGGCCGACTCACTCTAGGGTGGTGAGTGATCGATCCTCGGATCGGTCGGAGTGTAGAAACTCCTTACGAAGCGGAAGGCATCACCGGATTGATGCCGCGTCTCAGCCCATAGGGCCGGGGGGCGGTACTGTATGTCCAAGCCTCGCGGCCAAAGAGTGCCGCACCGTTCTTCGTAGCGGTTTCTAACCTCCGGCCACCAGAGCGATCTGGTGGTTTTCTATTATGCGTATCGAGGATAAATAACAGATAACAAACAAATAAAACCATAGAAGAAATAGAAGCGAATGACTGAAAACCTAGAACAGACCCCACGAAGGAGGATCGTAGAAAGAATCTGGCCACTTCCGCCAGTCGCCAAACGGCATGATGGAATTATTCCGCTGAAGACGATATTCCCATTATTTTCGCTGAACAAAGACGGCGAGTATCTCTGCTACGTTCTTGTGAAGACGTCCATTCTATTCGGCGCAACCGCGTTGGCGCTTTTGGTGGTGGATATGACGTTCCACCTCGGGTTAGTCATTGACCCGAGCGCTGTTGACAATAACAAGCTCGCGCTGACGCACGCATATGCACAGATGACTGTATGGCCATTCATCATCATCGGGACGCTGAAGAATGTCTAATACCAGAGAAAAATATTCACGGAGTGTATGGTTCGGTAGCGCGTTAGTCGCTGCTGGCGTCGTCTGGCTGTTCTTTACGGTATCGCTGCCTATCGCCGTCCCGCTGCTTGGCTTTGGCATCAAAGGTCAATTCTGGCACCAACTATCTGAGGAGCAGAAACAGGGTAAATCATCAATGTCCATTGCGGGGCTAACTAAGTTTGAATGGGACACACTTTGTATTTTCCACGGATATGGTGAATCTCCCGCGAAAGTGTTGAAGGCGCGCGGGATTGATGTCATTCCGTCACCTCACAGCAAACGCGCAGAGGCAACAGAAAAAAACTCGGACGTTGTGTTCTTTGCATTTGCGTTGAAGTGGCGCGTAGTCGAATCATTCATTGAAAACGCTAGTGTTTACATGAACGGTTCCGGCCAGCGAATAAGAATCGAGAATGAGTGTGTCCACAAGAACACGGCGATCGTGCGTATCGAAAATGCTTCGCGTTCTCGAACTCTGGTATTCACAGAAGAAAAATAGTAGGAAAGGCCAATTCATGACGGTAGGTATTGACGTTGTATTAGGAAGTTGCGGCGCTTCAGAAGCGACTTAAGTTCTCTACCTTTCTGCGTATCGAGGAAAACCATCGGATAGTTAAACCCATAGAGGAAATAGTTTGAATGACTTCAAGAAAATTTAGAGTCTCCGTCATTATCTTAATGCTAACGCTAGTTAATCCTACCGCGTTTGCGAGTGCTGCGGATTCTGCGCCTAACATGGAACAGTGTTCGACCTACGATGCCGTCTATAAGCCCATAGCGGCCGGCTATCCAAGCGTTAATGCCTCTAGAGAGAATGAGGACAGCCTGAGTTTTACGCTGACCATTCACAAGCCGATGGACGGGGGGAAGGGCGGATCACATCGAACACGGTTCTTCTATTTCGATGCCTACGATAACGCGACCGGTGAGAAAATAAGCACCTTGCGAATGGCGGATGTTTGCTCAAATGGCGTAGTCAGATGCGGTATCAATACATATGAGGGACAGTTCCGCAAGAACGACGAGATGAAGGAATTGGAATTTATAATTGGGTTCGACCCTATCGCTCTAAGGAAGGATTTCTCTAGAACGAAATATTGGGACTCACAAGCGCCGTACGCGTACATATTTCCAGACACGCTTGCGGTTTTTCACAGCCTGAAGAGCAAGCTAAATATCCGCTCAAAGGAAAGCTCCGTTTCAGTAGATACGCTTGTAAGTGATTTTGTAGCCTTTCATTCTCCTAAACATGCCTTGCCTGATTTTGGCGGTAAAGATGTTTGGTTGCTGGATCACTGCACCGGAGCTGCAAAAGACTAACCTCCTATAACCCAGGTCAACGACAACTAGAAAGGATAAAATCATGACGGTCATCATCGCGCCAACCTCAACGGACATCGACGCCATTGCGCGAGTCGTTAGTGCGGAGGCGGCAAATATTGCTGCCGATTATAAGACGTACTACTTGGGTTTGGGCGTGTCTTCTGGCGAGGCAGAGGATCGTGCGAATAGAATGGCCTACGGCACCATCGTTGATCAGATTCTGAATAGGGTTGCGGCGAATTCGTCCCAGTACGGTACGACCATTCAGGCTGTACTGGATAAGCACAGTGGAGCTGTTTACCAATACTCTTCTCTTCCTGCAAATAGTGCCTCGACTTGGAGCGACCTACCGTCAGCTCCCTCTGCGGTCGAGAACTATGTGATCCAGCACATCGCGAACCGCGCCAACGGCGTTCCATCAAGCGTTGGAGCGGCAACGCATTACTACAACCCTTATATCTCGGAACCGGAGTGGGGTCCGGATTTAACGCGCCGATCGGATGTCGGCATCGGTTCTGATACTCACCTGTTTGGCAATCTTCCAACTACGGACCCGATGCCTGACCCTTACACAATTGACTACGGCGGAAACTCATCGACGACGCTCTATCCTTATCCACCGATACCTGGGCATAACCCGTTCTATAGCGACGCAAGCTCTTCTGTCCTCCCGGACTGGGTGCCCGCCGCATACATGCCATTTAACGACTCCAAACCCTTGGCTAGTCCACTAGTGCTTGACCTGAGTTCGGGACACTCCGGCATTGAGTTGACGACGTTTAACTCGTCCTCAACGGAAACATTCTTTGATCTTCGCGGCACAGGTTATGCCGTACAGACCGCTTGGGTCAGTGGTGATACGGGGTTCCTTGCTCGCGATGTCAACAGCAACGGTTCGATTGATTCCGTTGATGAGCTTTTTGGTTCGCCGACAGTCGATGGGTTCGCCAAGCTTGCTGAACTCGACTCGCACCAAGACTCTTTGATCGACAGCAATGACGCGGACTGGGGCGATCTCGTTGTTTGGATTGATGCTGATGGCGACGCGATTACCGACAGCGGAGAACTCCATACGCTCGCATCTTTGAATATCGCAAGCATTGACCTCGCCGGAGTCATCGCGTCAACGGACACAGTTAACGGCAACCCGATCAGTCATACGTCTGTTTTCACATTCACCAATGGCGCAACTGCGGAGATCGCTGACGCGTGGTTTACGCATGGCACCGCGAACAGTTATTTCGCTGGAGATTATACGCTAGATCACAGAACGTTGTTCCTTCCTGACCTTCGTGGTTTCGGAGTTCTTCCTGACCTGCACATTGCCATGAGCAATGATGAGGACCTGCTTGAGATGGTGCAGGGCCTTTCGGCTGGATTCAGCTATGATAGCTTCAATGATGACGTCGCAATGAACGATGCCATCACCGAGATCATGTATCAGTGGGCAGGCGTGCAGAACGTTGATCCCGAGAGCCGTGGCGATACGATTGATGCGCGGAAACTTGAATTTCTTGAGCACCTTTTTGGTGAAGCCTTTCTTAGCCCGTGGTTCGGCCCGACGCCATACTATCTAGCGGAGCCATACCTTGAAAAATCCTTCCATATTGCCCTCGAAAACATCAAGGCTGGATTGCTGATCCAGTCGGGGGCAGCGATGCTCTTCGACAATCCGGTCTACTACGATCAAGTGGCCGGGACGCTCGCCGGAGACTTTTCACTTTCGGAGGCAGCGATTGATGACTTGACGACCTTCGCGCCCTCACCGGGTTCCGCCAACGTTGCGTTCTGGCTTGCGGTTACGGACTTTGTGCAGGCCACCGCCGGTCTCGGCAATCTCGGCGGCACCGAGCTTGGCTGGCTTGATGACGCCATTACCTCTACAGATATTTCCCTCGATCTGGATGCGGTCCTCGACCTCTACAACGCGGTAAATCCCGGCAGCAGTGTTTCGCCAACAACCGGCGATGACGATCTCGGCGGGTCTGCGGGCGCAGACGTCATCGATGGATTGGCTGGCAATGACATCATTCTCGGCGGCGCGGACAATGATGTTCTCTATGG